>Ga0310786_10002608_pt1 | contig 27269 bp, 20 predicted proteins | sample AusTroGonzalo_MG_FD_203881 | JGI IMG/M metagenome (GOLD analysis project Ga0310786, IMG submission 203881) | Bovine rumen microbial communities from tropical cattle in Woodstock, Queensland, Australia - Gonzalo_03 (v2) (version 2) | ecosystem: Host-associated > Mammals > Digestive system >...
AATTTTAAATTTTAAATCCTGAAATTTCCTACCTTTGCGCCTCGTTTAAAAACTGCACGAAAAATGAAAAAAGACATACCCGTATTGCTGCTCACCGGCTATCTCGGTAGCGGCAAGACCACTTTGGTCAACAAGATATTGAACAACCGCAAGGGCATCAAGTTTGCTGTGATTGTCAACGATATAGGCGAAGTGAACATCGATGCCGACCTGATTGAAAAGGGCGGTGTGGTCGGCCAGAAGGATGACAGTTTGGTTGCCTTGCAGAACGGCTGCATCTGCTGCACTTTGAAGATGGATTTGATTCAACAGTTGCACGACATCATCGTCATGCAAAGATTTGACTATATTGTCATCGAGGCCAGCGGCATCTGTGAGCCGGAACCCATTGCCCAGACGATTTGCTCCTTCCCCAATATGGCTTGGCAACTCACCAAGGACGGTATTCCCATCTTGGACTGCATCGTGACCGTGGTCGATGCGTTGCGGATGCAGAGCGAATTTGCCTGCGGCGACGACCTGATGAAGAAAAACTTGGCTGAGGATGACTTGGAAAGCCTTGTTATCCAACAGATTGAGTTCTGCAATATCATCTTGCTCAACAAAGCCTCGGAAGTCACTCCCGAGGAATTGGGTCGCGTGAAAAGCATCATCCGCGCTTTGCAGCCCACCGCCGAAATCATCCCCTGTGACTACGGCGAAGTTGATTTCGACAAGATTCTCAATACTCACATGTTCGACTTCGACAAAGTGGCCACTTCCGCCACATGGATTAAGGAAGTGGAAGGTGCCGTCGTTGAGGACGACGATGACGACGAAGAAGAGCATCATCATCACGACCACGATGAGGATGAGCACGAACATCATCACCATCATGAGCATCATGACCATGACGACGATGATGACGAAGAAGAGGAGCACGGTCATCATCACCATCACCACCACGACCACGAAGGCGGCGAGGTGGAGGAATACGGTATCGGCACCTTTGTATATTACCGTCGCCAGCCGTTCAACATGGCGCGTTTCGATGAGTTTGTGGCGCGCAAGTTGCCGAAAAATGTCATCCGCGTGAAAGGCATTTGTTATTTCAAGAACGAGTACGACGTCTGCTACATCTTCGAGCAGGCGGGCAAGCAAGTACAGTTGCGCGATGCCGGCCAATGGTTCGCTACCATGCCCGCCAACGAGTTGGAGGCCTTCATGGACCGCGAGCCTACCCTCCGCCGCGACTGGGACGACACCTACGGTGACCGTATGCAGAAACTTGTCTTCATCGGGCAACACCTCGATAAGGAAACCTTGAGGAAGGATTTGGATGCTTGTTTGACGAGGTGATTTGAAGTCCCATGACCCTCGAACAACACCCTTTGGAGCCTTTTCTTCCCGAAAATGCGCGTCTGCTTTTCCTTGGCAGTTTTCCGCCGCCGAGGCAACGTTGGTGCATGGAGTTTTATTACCCCAACTTCCAGAACGACCACTGGCGCATCGAGGGGGCAGCATGGTTCGATGACCGCAATTATTTCGTGGATGTGGCGCGAAAGTGTTTCCTCAAGGAGAAAATCGTGGATTTCCTGAATCAAAAAGGAATAGCCCTGTACGATACGGCTCAAACGGTCAAGCGGCTGAAAGACAATGCTTCGGATGCTTTTCTGGAGATTGTGGAAGCAACGGATATTCGGGCTTTGCTGCAGCAAATGCCGCAGTGTCGCACCATAGCCACCACGGGCGAGAAAGCGACAGGAGCGGTGTGCCGCTATTTTGGGGTTGAGAGCCTCCCTGCCTTGGGGCATAGGATTGAACTCGAAAAAGAGTTGTTTCTCCACAGACTGCCTTCATCATCAAGGGCTTATCCGTTGGCTTTTGAGAAGAAAGTAGCGGCCTATAAAGCGCTGTTTGATGAATTGTGGAGTTAGTTTTGGGTTGCGATTTTTGAGAGGCTCGTGGATTTTGTTCGTTTTGTTTCCAATAAAATTGTAATTTTGCGCTGGATACAAAAGCGAAAATCATGGGCGTGACATTCGACAACGAGAAGCAAATGTTTGTGTTCGACTTTGAACACGACGGAGCACAAGACATCGTCAATCTGACGGGTGACGGCTATCAGGTGGAAGCATTCGACAAGTGTTTTTACTATGGTTACGAGTTCTCCAACCAAGTGGATGGCAATGTGCGTAGTGCATTCATCAGTTATGTAAAGTTCGCCAAAGACTTACAGGATAATCCTGATTTGACGCATTTTATTAAGAAGGCCATTGACAACCTGAATAGGAAAATCAATTTGTATGATTATAATATGGTTGTCATGCCTGAATCATCGAGCAAAGTAAACCAATATATGCTTCGGTATATTTATCGGTTTGCGCAGCCTTCTTTGTATAAGATGCAATTAGTCAAGGCTTTGCCCGCGAACATCTCTTTCGACATGGATGCTTACACGAAGCAATATCTTGATGATGTGCTGGAGGATGGTCGCCCACGTTATACCGAGGCACAAAAGAATGAGGCTCGGCAATCTATCGAAAAAATGCTTGACCTCATCCATCAGAAGGATTATTTCACCATTGCCAAAGATGTGAAAAAGAGCCGTTTCCGACCTTACATGATGGACTTCTTGAAGTTTGCTTCCGAGGCAGACGAAAAACTCTGCGCCTCTATCCGTCAGCAGAATGTATTGATTATCGATGATGTAACCACCAGCGGCTCAACCTTAAACGAGATTTTGAGGACGCTCCGTATCCTCAATGAGGACAACGAAATCACCATCTTCAGCCTGATTGGAAGGAAGGATTTGATGGCAGAAGCAGTGTAAAGTCTGCTTCTGGAAAACTATTTTTTTGCAAGGCACCGATAAAAAAACTGTCGATGCCTTGTGATTTTTTGGCCATTTTTGCGATTAAGCCAATAAAGAATAATTTTGCAGTCCATGACAATGGAGGAAAGTTTTCTGGATTTGGTGAGCAAAAATCGGCAGCGCATTTTTAGGGTGTGCCGCTACTATGTGTCGCTAAACGAAATCATGTCCGTTGACGACCTCTTTCAGGAAATCATACTCAACCTTTGGCGGAGTTACCCAAAGTATGTGCAAAATGCTGATTGCCAGACCTCTACTTGGGTGTATCGGGTGGCTTTGAACGTGGCCATTTCGGAGGCCAGAAAGCATCGAAAGGTCACGAAAATCGGCATTGAGGAAAAGCACAACGGCGATGCGGAAGATGGCGAAAAAGCCGAGCAAGTCGAATCGCTTTACAGACGCATTAACCGACTTGGAAATGAAGACAAAGCCTTGGTCTTCTTGTATTTGGAGGACAAAACCCATAAGGAAATGGCCGAGATAATGGGGATTTCGGTTAGCAACGTGGGCACGCGAATACAACGCATCAAACTGAAACTAAAACAAATGAACGATGAATGAGGAAATTGCCATAGGATTGATGAAACAGTCTCTTAATGAGGAAGTTGATGTTCCAGAAATCAGCCTCTCAAAACGGAAAGGTTGGTTGGCGAGGCATGTGAACGCGATTTCGGGTGTGGCGTGTCTTGTTGTGGCGCTTGTGGTTTTGGTTAGTTGGGTTGGTCGCATGGGGCAGCCTTCACTTTCGTTTAACGAGTCTTTGGTCAGACTTGCCGTGTTGATAATTGCCTTGTATTGCCTCGTGAAAGGCGTTTTTACGCTTGTTTTTCACTTGAAAGAGAGCAAATTTGATGTTTCTGTGCACCAATTTTTAATCAAGGAAGCCTACAATCGGAGGTACTTTGTCTATGAAAAGTTGGTTTGGCTTTGGGTGCTGTTGCCTGCGTTGCTGGTTGTGGTTCCTGCGCTGTTCGGAATCGCCGCCGACTATCAAAAGTGCTATTGGCTTGTTGCGGTGGCGGTTTTCATCGTCGTGGCTTTGATTTTCAGTCCGCCATTGGTGCGCAAACTGAAACAATTGAAGCAAGAAATCAAACAATTGAACAATCAAATAACTAATTGAAAATGAAAAAGAAAGAAGGATTTTTGCAATTGGCTGTCGGACTTGCCGGAGCCGTTCTGTGCATCGTGTTGCACAATGGTTGGGCTTACCTGCCCGGATTGTTTTATGGACTCTTTGCAGTTGCCATGATTCGTCGGACAAAAGCGGAGCCGCTCTCGGAGCGCGAAAAGGAATGTTTCCGCAAACGGAACGTCATCACTTTGGTTTGTTGGATGGTTTTCGCATTGGCTGGATTCTTTTTCCTTCGCAACCAACCTGTTGGCGCAGAGGGACTTTGGTTTGTGCTTTCCGCTTACTCGTTCCTGTTGGTTCACGGAATCGCAATGATTTTGCCTGTCAAGAAGAATTGTTGAATTTGAGGCAAAATTGGAGTTGTTTCGTATAAAGTTGTATTTTTGAGGCTTCAAAATGCAACTTGTTATGGAACAAATCATCCAAACAATCAGCGGCTATGTGTGGAGTCTTCCATTAGTGGTCATTTGCCTCTTGGCGGGCTTGTATTTCTCTATCGGCACGCGCTTCGTGCAAGTGCGGCGTATTCCTGAGATGGCGCGACTGCTTTTTTCATCGGAAAAAGGGGACAAGACAGGCATTACCTCGTTTCAGGCTTTTTCTATGGCACTGTCAGGGCGTGTAGGAACGGGCAACATCGTCGGCGTGGCTACGGCCATCGGCTATGGCGGTCCGGGTGCCATCGTTTGGATGTGGATTATCGCTTTTTTGGGCGCAGGTTCGGCATTCTCCGAGGCGACTTTGTCGCAAATCTACAAGGAGGAACACAAGGGCCAATTCCGTGGCGGTCCGGCGTATTACATCGAGAAAGGCCTGAAATGCAAGTGGTTGGCGGTGGTGTTTGCCGTGTGCGCGGTGCTGGCCGCTGGCTTTTTCATGCCACCGGTGCAGTCCAACGGCATCGCGATGTCGTTTGCCAACACCTTCCATATCAATTCGGCCATTGTGGGTGGAGCGGTTGCCTTGCTCATCGGCCTCGTGGTGATGGGAGGCGTGAAGCGCATCGCCAACGTGGCACAGGTTGTGGCACCGTTCATGGCGGTTCTGTATGTGTTACTCTCGCTCGTCGTCTTGGCCTTCCATATCCGTGAAGTGCCTGCTGTGTTCATGGACATGATTCGCAGCGCTTTCGGCATGAATCAGGCTTTGGGTGGCATTCTCGGCGCAACCATCGCTTGGGGCGTGAAACGTGGCATCTATTCCAACGAGGCCGGTCAGGGTACGGGTGCCATCGTGGCAGGCGCGGCCAAGGTGTCGCATCCCGTCAAGCAGGGATTAGTGCAGGCGTTTTCGGTGTATATCGACACTTTATTGGTATGCACCGCCACCGCCGTGATGATTTTGGCTTGCAAGACTTACAACGTTTTTGATGCCTCGGGCAACATTCTTATTGCCGCAGAGGGCGTAAAGTTAGGCGCGCCCGATGTCAGTTACACTACTGCTGCTTTGGCTACCTTGCTGGGTAAGCACGCGGGTGGTGTCATCGTGTCCGTTGCCTTGTTTTTCTTTGCCTTTACGACCATCATGGCGTATTATTATTACGCGGAAACCAACCTTGTCTATCTTTTTGGCAAGGGCAAACTGGAGCATGTCCTGATTTGGGTGCTGCGTTTCGGCGTGGTCGGCATGGTGTTCTTCGGCTCGCTTTATGAAGCCAAGGCCATGTGGGACCTCGGCGACATCGGCGTGGGCACTATGGCTTGGCTCAACATCATCTCCATCCTATTGCTTTCCCGCAAGGCGTTCAAGGCGTTGAAGTCATACGAACGACAGAAAAAGGAAGGCAAGGAACCCATTTTCGACCCGAAAGAAATCGGTGTTGAGGGGGCGGAGTTCTGGGAAAAGAGACACGCTGGTTGATTTTTTCACGCAGAATCCGCTGAACTCGCGGAACCTGCCGGATATTAATTTCGTCGCTTTGCGCTTCATATAATTCTGCGTATTCTGCGTGAGATTAATTCTGCATCTCTCTAAGTAATTCCAACGCTTGTGTTACTGTACTAACTTCTTTTACAGTGAGTTGTAATTTTTCATTCGTTTCCTTGAGTGCAGTGCGCTTCGGATGACTCATAATGTACTGCATGATTTTTTGGAACGTCGCGCTCTCGAAGTATTTCGATTCTTGGTTGCTGACGAAATAGGCCGTCATGTTATGGTGGCGAAGCAAAATCTTTTCAAAGCCCAATTCCTTGGCAATCCAGCGGAGGCGGACGGTGTTCAGCAAGTCATTGACCTGCTTGGGAATAGGTCCGAAGCGGTCAATGAGGTGGTCGGTGAACTTCATCAGGCTTTCCTCGCTCTTGGTGCGGTCGAGTTCGCTGTAGAGGCTGACGCGCTCTTGCGTCGAGTTGATGTAATCGGCGGGGAAACGCACCTCCATGTCGGTCTCGATGGTGCAGTCCGCCACGTAGGATTTCTCTTCTTCCTTGTCGAAAATATCCTGAAATTCAGTCTCTTTCAGTTCAAGGATGGCTTCATCGAGAATCTTGTGGTAAGTCTCGAAGCCGATGTCGTTGATGAAACCGCTTTGTTCGGCACCAAGGATATTGCCTGCGCCGCGAATGTCTAAGTCGCGCATGGCGATGTTGATGCCTTCGCCGAGGTCGGAGAATTCCTCCAAAGCGCGGAGGCGTTTCTGGGCTTCTTGGGTGAGCGTGTTGAGCGGCGGCGTCAATAAATAACAGAAGGCCTTCTTGTTGGAGCGGCCCACACGTCCGCGCAGTTGGTGTAAGTCGCTGAGGCCATAGCGATGCGCCTCGTTGATGATGATAGTGTTGGCGTTGGGGATGTCCAAACCTGATTCCACAATGGTGGTACAAAGCAGCACGTCATAGTCGCCGTTGATGAAATCGAGCATGATTTTCTCCAACTTTGCGCCTTCCATCTGGCCGTGGGCGACGGCGATGCGCACGCCCGGCACGTATTTCAGGATGAAGTCATGCACATCCATGATGTTTTGGATGCGGTTGTGGATGAAGAACACCTGACCGTTTCTTGCAATCTCAAACTGGATGGCATCGCGAATCAACTCTCCGTCAAAGCCGCGAAGTTCGGTCTGCACGGGATAGCGGTTGGGCGGCGGTGTGGTGATGATGCTCAAATCCCTCGCGCCCATCATGGAGAATTGCAGCGTTCTTGGGATGGGCGTGGCGGTCAAAGTCAGCGTATCGACGTTGGCTTTCATCTCCTTCAATTTCTCCTTCACGGCCACGCCAAATTTCTGTTCCTCGTCGATGACGAGCAAGCCCAAGTCCTTGAATTTTACATCTTTTCCCGTTAATCTGTGCGTCCCAATAATGATGTCGATTTCGCCCTTTTCGAGTTTCTTCAAGATTTCAGTTTGTTGCTTGGCCGTCTTGAATCGGTTGAGGTATTCGATGGTGACGGGGAAGCCGTCGAAGCGCTCGGTGAAGGTGTGGTAGTGCTGCAAGGCCAAAACGGTTGTCGGCACGAGCACGGCCACCTGTTTCGAGTCGCAGCAGGCTTTGAAGGCGGCGCGCATGGCGACCTCGGTCTTGCCGAAGCCTACGTCGCCGCACACGAGGCGGTCCATGGGGTTTTCGCCTTCCATGTCGCGCTTCACGTCGTTGGTGGCTTTCAGTTGGTCGGGAGTGTCCTCGTAGATGAATGAAGCCTCCAACTCGTTTTGCAAGTAGTTGTCGGGCGAGAACTGGAACCCCGGCGTGCGTTTGCGCTCGGCGTAAAGTTTAATGAGCTCGCGCGCGATGTCCTTGACCTTGCTCTTGGTCTTGTTTTTCAGGCGGTTCCATGCGCCGCTGCCGAGGGTGCTGAGTTTGGGTTCGGTGCCGTCCTTGCTGCTGTATTTCGCAATGCGGTGCAGCGAGTGGATGCTCACATAGAGGAGGTCGCCGTTGTTGTAAATCAGACGGATGGCCTCTTGCGGCTTGCCGTTGTTTTCGATGGTTTCGAGGCCGTCGAAACGCCCGATGCCGTGGTCGATGTGGGTCACGAAGTCGCCGGGCTTCAACTCATAAAGGTCTTTCAGCGTGATGGCCTGCTTGGTCGAGAAGTTGTCGCGCAGGTGGAAGCGATGGTAACGTTCAAAAATCTGATGGTCGGTGTAGCAACACACCTTTAAATTCTCATCGATGAAACCGCCGTGGATGGCGATGGTCTCGGTCTCAAAGTCGCGGTGAAGTTCGTCGTTATGGTTGATGTCGTTCAGAATCGCCTGAATACGAGAAAGTTGCTTGCTGCTTTCAGAAAATACGATGATGCGATAGCCTTCTTCCTTGCGCTCGGCGATGTCGTCAATCAAGAGGTTGAAATTCTTGCTGAAGATGGGTTGCGGCTTGGTGTGAAACTCCACATTTTCAGAGGCTTTCAACTGGCTACTTCTGCCAAATTCCACCGTGCGGCGTTTCTTCAAGCAATCCAAAAGTTCCTCGGACTTGCTGAACAATTGACTGGGCTTCAAGGCTTTCACTTCCTCCTCCTGCTCGGTTTGCATTTTCTCGAAAGCCTCAACAGCGCGGTCGTATTCTTTGTCGACTTGCGTGGCGAAAAACGGCATGTCGGTGAGCCAAACGGTGGTCGTGTCGGGCAAGTATTGCAGGAAGGCTTCGCGTTCCTCGATGAAGGCGCGTTCCTGCATGTTGGGCAACAGCACAATCTGTTTCAGTTTTTCGATGGAGAGTTGGTCGGCGATGTTGAAACTGCGGATGCTATCGACTTCGTCGCCGAAAAACTCGATGCGGTAGGGGTAATCATTAGCGAAAGAAAACACATCCACTAAACCGCCACGGATGGCAAACTGCCCCGGCTCCACCACGAAATCGACGCTCTCAAACTCGTATTCGTAGAGCAAATCAGTGAGGAAATCGAGGTTGATTTTGTCGCCCACCTTGATTCTGAAGGTATTCTTGGCCAACAACTTGCGCGTGAAAACCTTCTCGCTCAGTGCTTCGGGATAACTGACAATCAGAGTTTTGCGTTCGGAAGTAGAAACACGCTGCAATACTTCAGTTCGCGAGAGGATATAGGTGTTGTCGGGTTTTTCAGGTTCGTAAGGACGCTTGTAGGAAGTGGGGTAGAAGAGGACTTGTTTTTTGCTATAATCCATGCCGCGCTCACCAATCAGACTTTCAAGGTCGTTGTAGAAATAGGCCGCGTCTTCCTTGTCAGCGCATACGATAAGGTGCTGCCCACCCATGCGGCGGAAGGTTTCCTCCACCACAAAGGCTTTCGACGAAGCCGCCAGATTGGAGCAAAGCAGATGCCCACCCTCGCGCAATGCGTTGAGCATCACATCGATGTGGGTATCGTTTTTATACAGTTGTTGCGAAATGCTTGCCACGGTATTTATTCGATAACAATCTTTTGCGTTTTCACGTTGTTGGCGGCGATGAATCGTAATACATACACGCCAGCACTCAGTCCATTAAGGCCAATGCAATCCACTTCATCGGCACTTCTCAAAACTCTTCCATTCAAGTCAATGACTTGCAGCAGACCTTGACCAATAATCGATTGGAATTGTCCATTGATGATAAATCCAAAACCTTCATCCTCAACAGTCTCTTCGTTTGCAGCAGCAAACAGCAACTTGAATCGTGATACATAGTCGTCCGTCTTGGCTTCGAAGGTGTAACTTGGCGTAGTCAAAAGGTTGATGTGGGTGCCTGTCATGTTGTCGATAAGAAGAAGGTAACTCATCTCCACCGACTCGGGCTGAACTGTTAAAGTGAAAGTGCCATTTTGATTGGGCTTGAAGTTAAGAGGCATTTCTTTTCGGTTGTTGGCACAAGCAATAGCGTAGTTTTCATCACCTTGAGGAATGTAGAGTTTGGCGTAGTCTTCATTGAAAACGAATTTTTGAAGCGGGTCGGTTTCATTGAGACTGATGATGGCGTTGTCGACTTTCATTGTGCCAACGGAAGTACCATCTCTATCCATTTTATTCTCTGCCACAGCGATTTGCAATTGACCTCGATTCGACCACTGCATTTGCGTTTGGCTGAAAGTGACGCTTCTGTTTTCTTCAGTGGCTTCTACTATGATTCCTGTGCAGGGGGCGACGGTTTCGCTGTTGTTTGTTACAGCAACTATATTTGTGCGCTCGTTGTTCATTTTGTAAAAACTCTTGCTGACGTATGCATTGAAAGGAAGCGGGTTGCCCACAAGGTTGAAACCTTTCAATTCAGTCGCGGAATAACTCAAGTTGTCGATAGTGATTGAGGCCTGACTTTGTAGTTTGCCAGCAAAACTAAGGGTCGTATTTTCGCTGCAAGCGTATAGGTAGCCTATTTGGGGCTCAATTGCAAAGCCGGGCTCCGCATTGTCATTTTTAGGCTTGTAATTGTACCATTTGTGATTAGGTTCATTATACTTATAAAGGTCAAAAGTGGTTTCTTCATTTTCTGGGATGAGACCATCGATGGTAGCGGTTTCGAGTTGAGAGGAAATGGGCGAGGCGATGAAGTTCCATCCATTCTTTTCGGTTGTATAGGCGGCAATATCCTTCTTCACCGTTGCGTAAACATCACTGCCGCTATGAATGAGTTGGGCACCATTTTCAAGGATGAGGTTTTCGGGATTGTTGTTGTTGAGTGTCCCGCTGACGGTGAGGGTGCTGTTTTCGGTGACGGTCATCTTATCATTGTCGCCAAGTTCAAGGGCTTCAAGCGAAGCCGTACCTAAGGCGAGGCTGGCCTTGTTGGAAACCGCCGATTCGCCTCCGTAGTAGTTGGTCGTCACGGTGTAATGGTGGGTAGCATCAGTGGCAGGATTTTCATGCGTATAAGTTGTGCTTGTAATGTTTTCGGTGTTGAGTTTTGTTTCGCCGTCGTATATGTTGTAGGTGTAGGTGCCATCGGTGAGGTAGGCTTTGATCAAGAAGGCATAGTCAGAAATGTTGTTGTACATAATGGATAAAGGATTGATTGAATAATACATTCCGTATGAACCTTCTGCAGTGCAGATATAAGATCTTAATTCGTTGATTGTTTGTGGGTTGTGTATAAAAACCCATAAATCCTTGGTTTTGTCGATAACATGGGGGATGGATAGTTCGATGGAATGCCATCCTGTTGTGACGATATCAATGGCTTGAGTGTACACTTGTGTTTCTGGCGTTACATCATCTCCTGATGCTGTTGAGCCTTCATAGATGCACACCTCGTAAGTGCCTGCATTGTTGGCGTGGAAATCTACGCTATACAATTTCATTCCATCATAATTGGTAAGGTTTTCCGACAAATGCCTATGTCCCCAATACACAGTTGAGTTCCTCCATGGCATAGAATAGTCTGTAAGTATCTGTGTTCCATAGTCTAAAGTGCTGGTCGGTGTTTCGGGATAGCACCATTGTGAGGCCGTCCAACTTAAACTCACACTGTTGTCGCAATGTGTGGCTTCCAAATCACCAACGGTAGGGATTTGGTAGTCAACGGTCACTTCTACAGCATTGGACGAAAGCGACAATTCTCCATTGGAATCGGCACTGCGGACATAATAGTAGTTTGTTCCATAAGGTGTTGTTGTCGTAAAAGAGGTTGAAGTCGTATTTCCAATGTAACAGTTGTAACTGTAAATGTTATAGCTGACGGCTCCGTTTGCCGCCTTCCAATTGAAGGTGACATCGAGGCCGTTTTGGGTTTTTGTCAATTCCGTTGGAGCTTCTGCGGTACATTCAGAGGGATGGGCACCCAAAATGGCACCTTGGTTGTCGTTGTAAATACCGTGGGTTCCTGATCCAATACCCCCGGGGCCAGGATTCAGATTGTCTACAACATAATACGCATCGCATGAGCCACCCCATCCCCAGTTGAAGTGGAAATAGTCGTCGTCTCGGTATCCGTCGCACACAAAGGCGTGACCACCGCCACTACCGCTGCCGTAATACAGGATGGGACGCTGCAAATCCAAATCGGCTTTCAACAAGTCAATCCATTCAGAATCTGAATAATCTGAACGATTTGCGTTGTGAACATCGGAAGAATAACCGAAGTAGTACTTCAATGCGTTGGCAACAAAGGCTGAATTAGTGCCGCTGGTGCTGTTTGGTCTGTATTTCATATCAACAGATACACCGCAATGGTACATCAATGTGGCAACGGCTAACCGCTGGTCAGGTGTGCTTGAACCACCGTAAGTATTGGTCATGTTTTCCCAATCATAAGTGGTTGAATTAAAATCTGCTGTAAGGGTGCCATATCCAGGATTTGAGACTGGAATATAAGAATGCGAACCGATGCCGTGAGAAGGGTGGTTGTGGTATTTCATGACTTGTGCCATAGCAGTGGCCACGCAACCTGTCACGGAATTAGGCGGACAAAGGTTGTTGTAAGGAGAACCTTGATTCCATTTTGTGCTAATAAGTGGATTAACAACCACGACGGGGTCATCTCTATATGATTTTCCGTCTTTTAGGTCTTGCCATTCTAATTTGACCGATGAGTCACTGTCGAGGTTGAAATCAATAGCATCTTGGATTTGGTCACTATACCCCTGAAGCCACCACCTGAGGTTCTCAGGCATGTCTTCAACGGAGAACTTGTCGCTCAGCGAATACCCCAAAATGGGTTTGGCGCAATCATCTCTCGATATTATCACGAAACTGCTTTCTGTCGAGAAAATATACAGGTTCGGGAAACCTGCCGCTTTGGAGAGGTCGGTCAGTTGGGCAGTTTTTGCACCGTTGTTGTTCAGGAAAGTGGTGGCCACCTTTTGGGCAGTCTTCACATCCACGGGATTGGCAAACGCCGATAGTGTCAGGAGCGCTGTTAACGCGATGGTAATTGTTAACTTCTTCATTTTTAGGCGAAAAGGTTGGTTTGAAATTGGGCTGCAAAAATAAGAAAAAAATCGGTTCAAACTCAAATAAAATTGTGGCCCGACAAACCTTGTCGAGCCACAATGCTTTTGCCGAATATTGAATCGTCAACCTTAGTCAACCAAAAACTTCATGCTGCTTTCCGTTTTCTCGGAAATGAGTCGGACAACGTAAACTCCCGGTACCAAGTCAAGGGCCTTGTCAAGGTTTCCTTGTATGGTTTCGGTGAGGAGGATATGCCCCATCATGTCAATGAGTTGCAGACTAGCCTTGCCTTGGTTGAAGACATGGAGATGGCTGTCGGCAAAGAAGGCAAAATCGTTTGCGATGGAATCCGTTTCTTCAACGGGCGCAAACAGCAACCTGAATCTTGAAGCATAGTCGCTAGTTGTGGCTTGGAAGGTGTAACTTGGCGTTTCCAACAGGTTGATTTCGTTGCCTGTAAGGTTGTCGATGAGGTGGAGATAACCCAAATCGAGGCTGCCGAGTTCGATGCTGAGGGTATAGATGCCATCACGCTTCGCTTTGAAGTTAAGCTGCATCTCGTCTTGACCGTTGGTGTAAGCCACGGCGAAATCTTGTCCATTTTGTCTCAGGCTGATTTGGGTGTTGTCGGGGTCGAGGGTGTACTTCTCCATGCCAATGCCTTCGCCGAGGCGCACACGGGCGCGATCGGTGTTGGCTTTGTCTTGCATGATGACTAAATCAAAGCAATCCTTTGAACTTGAGCCTTTTGCAGAGCCAGGTTTGGTAAAGGTTACCGATTCACCCGTGCCTGTGGCTTTCACGAAAACGCTTTCGCATGGGGCGATTGTCGTTCCGTTTTCAGCCAAATTGACCAAATTGTTGCTGATTATGTAAAAGTCATTGGCAATCGTTGTATTGCACGGATAGGGGTTGCCGATGAGGTTGAAACCTTTTAAGGAGGCGTTGGCATCGTAGGCCAAAACGGTTGGTTCGGTAGTGGCTACCAATGTTCCAGCAAAGGTCAGTGTCGTATTGCCACTGTTGGCGTAGAGGTAGCCGGTTTTGTGTTCAATGTTGGAGAAGGAGCCTGCTTTAATGTTTCTCCATTCTAATTCTTGGCTTTGGTCGAACTTGTAAAGGTCGTAATTGTTGGTGATCAAGCCATTGTTAGTACCTGGCTCGAAGTTTTCGATGACAGGCGAGGCGATGAAGTTCCAGCCGTCGCTTCCATCAGGGTTGTAAGGCTGTATGGTTTTCTTCACCGTGGCTTTCACGTTGGCCGAGTTGTGGATGAGTTGGGCACCTTCTTCGAGAATGAGGTTGGCTGGGTCGTTATTGGTGAGGGTTCCGCTGACGGTGAGGGTGCTGTTTTCAGTGATGGTCATTTTGTCGTTGGCGGCCATTTGCAAACTGCTGAGCGAAGTCGTTCCGAGGGTGATGCCCGCCATATTGGAGGGGCCTGTTTCGCCGCCATAGTAGTTGGTTTTCAAGGTGTAACAGTGGGCTGTATTATTCGTTATGTTGTTGACGGTATAGGTTGTGTTTGATAAGTTGGAAGCAATACTGGTCGTGCCATCGTAGAGGTTGTAGGTATAGGTGCCGTCGGTGATATAGGTGTTGATGAACCATGCACAGTTATAATTAGGATTAGCATCGTAAAGATAAGTGGGTGAGTTCCCTGCATAGAAGGCATTTGTGTTATGTGACGATATGTTGAAACTTGGCGTGGGGTGTGTTTGCCCTGTATTCTCTTGTTTCATCACTACCCAAAGGTCGTCTGTCCCAGTCAGGATTATCGGTTCATCTGTGTCAAATTCATACCAATCGCCAGAAAGCGTGATGGGGATTTCTGTATTGCTGAAAGCCAAGTAGTTAGGGTCAGGTTGGTTGTTTTGTTTTGATTTTGTGTAAATATAGACGGAGTATGTCCCTGGGTATTTGATGTATGTGGAAACTTTATAAACAGCCTTACCAGCGTATTGTGATAAATTAGCGGCTAAATGACGGTGTGCATAATATGTGGATGTCCATGAATAATAAAGGTTGTCATTTCCATAATTCAATGTCGCTGACGGTGTTTCTGGGTAGCACCAATCAGGAGCGGTCCAAGAAAGGGTGACATCGCTACCTGAAAAAGAGGCCGAAAGGTCGTCCACGACGGGTGTTTGGTAGCCCACAAAGATGGAAACAGTATTAGAAGACAGTGACAACTCGCCATTGGCATCCACACTGCGCACATAATAAACATTGGTTCCGAACGGGGCTGTTTCGGAATATGAATTTGTAGTAGAGTTTCCAATGTAATTGTTGTTTCGGTAAATGTTGTAACTGGCGGCTCCATTAGCGGCAGTCCAATCGAGGGTGATGTTTTGTAGACCTGTCAAGGTGTAGGTGAGGTTGGTGGGTTCTGATGCGGCGCATTGCACGGGCTGAATGCCGAAAATGGCTTCTTGGTCACGAGTGTAAACACCATTACCAGCACCAGGATCGCTGCTATTTGCTCCTGTGTCCAAATTGTTGAGTGAAAAGTAACCGTTGTAATGCCCAGCCCATCCCCAGTTGAAATGGAAATAATCTGCATTATCGTAACCATCACAAACAAAAGCATGACCACCGACTCCATTTGGGTTATAACCAGCGTATTCCAAAGGTCGGTTCGCATTTAATTCGTTTTTCACCATAGTTTTCCATTCTGTGTCTTCGTAATTCGACTTGTGTTTGAATTCGGTTGTAGAACTGTAATTGAAATAGTTTTTCAAAGCATTGGCAGCATTGAGAAGGCTGGCTCCACTGCCACTACCGCTGTAATTCATATTCGTTGACACCCCGCAGTGATACATTAGTGTGGCAACGGCCAAAATCTCTTGTTCGGTGGAATTCTCGCTTATCCAATGAAAGGTTCCGTTATCATCGTAATAATAATAGTAGTAATTAGTCATGTTGTTCCAATCGTAAATAGTGGCTCCAAAATCAACACTTAGGATTTGTCCGTTCCATTCATAAGAATGAGAACTGATGCCTCTTGCGGGATAATTGTAGTATTTCATGATTTGAGCCATAGCGGTAGCCGTGCAACCTGTGTAGGCGCGACCGTTAGGACCTCCAATTACTTCGGGACAAAGATTGTTGTAATATTCGTTTTGATTCCACTTTGTTTGAATCAATGGAGCAACTACCGTAGTAGTTTTTGCCACATTGCCCTTTCCTTCAGCCAAGTCTTTCCACAATTGGATAGTTTCAGTCGATGCTCTCATTTGGTTCTTGACGGCATATTGGATTTCATCATTATAGCCTTGGAACCAGTCACGAACATTATCAGGCATATTGTCGGTAATAAATGAGCCGGTCAGCGAATACCCCAAAATGGGTTGCACACAATCATCGGCGGCCATCACCACGAAGCCTTGTTCGGCAGTGAAGATGTAAAGGTTCGGGAAACCGGCTGCTTTCGAGAGGTCGGTCAGTTGGGCGGCTTTCGCGCCGTTGTTGTTCAGAAATGTTGTCGCTGCTTTGCGGGCTGTTTCGGGTGTCACGCGTTCAGCCATCATCGGCATGGCTACCATCAGTGCCAATGCCAGAATCATTGTAAATCTTTTCATATCGTTTAGGTTTTATTTGTTTGTTGCTTAAATAGACTACAAAATTAGAAAAATTATCTTCATGTTCAACTTTTTTTCACAAAAAAACCGCCCCAAAAGATATTGAGGCGGTTGTAATTAAAGTAAAGGGTTGTCGTTGAAGAACTTACTCTTCGATTTTCGCCCGTTTCGAGTCCCAAATCATGTAGACGATGATGGCGATATACATCACCAAAGCGATAAGGCCGGCCACGGGCAATTCGGCAAACGGCGTACCGTCGGCGGTCTTGGCCACGGCATCCACGTTGGCGAACTTGAGGATGGCGCTCACTACACCCATCAATGCACCGCCGGCGATGAAGCCCGAAGCGATGAGGGTGCCACGGTTGTAGCGGGCATCGTTGAGTTTCTGGTCCTTGCTGCGGGTGCTCACGAACCACGAAATGGCACCACCGATGAGCAGCGGTACATTGAGGTCGATGGGGATGAACATGCCCAAGGCGAAAGGCAGTGCGGGAATCTTGCAGAAGTTGAGAATCAAGGCGATGGCGGCACCAATACCATAGAGCAGCCACGGGGCGCTGCCGCCCGACATCATCGGTTCGATGACGGCACTCATGGCGTTGGCTTGCGGCGCGACCAAAGCGTTGTCGCCCACGAAGCCGTAGGCCTTGTTCAAAACCATAATGACACCCGCGACAGTGGCAGCGGCCACGGCCACGCCGACGAACTTCCAAAGTTCTTGCTTCTTGGGCGTCGTGCCGATCCAATAACCCACTTTCAAGTCGGTGATGAAGGCACCTGCTACAGCCAAGGCCGTGCATACCACGCCACCTATAATTAATGTGGCCGTCATGCCATTGGGGCCGCTTAGTCCGGCGGCGACCATCACCAAGGAGGCCAGAATCAAGGTCATCAGCGTCATGCCGCTCACGGGGTTGCTGCCCACGATGGCAATGGCATTGGCGGCCACCGTCGTGAACAGGAAGGAGATGACGGCCACGACCAAAATGCCAATCAAAGCATGGCCGAGGTTGTGCACTACGCCGAACCAGAAGAACAGGAAGGTGACAATCAGAACGCCCACAATGCCGATGACGATGGTCTTCATGGGAATGTCTTGCTGCGTGCGGTCGATGGATTCAGCCGAGGCTTTCTTGCCCTTGAACTCGTTGGCGGCAAGACCCACCGACGACTTAATCACGCCCCACGACTTGATGATGCTGATGACACCCGCCATAGCGATGCCGCCAATACCGATGTGGCGTGCATAATTCTTGAAAATCTCTTCAGGCGCCATTGAGCCGATGGTAGCAGTGATGCCCGCGTTCATCAGGTCGATGACTTGGTTGCCCCAAATGAGGTTCATGCCTGGAATGATGATGAACCACACGAGCAACGAGCCGCAGCAAATGATGAAAGCGTATTTCAGGCCGATGATGTAACCCAAGCCAAGGACAGCCGCGCCGGTGTTCACCTTGAACATCAGTTTGGCTTTGTCGGCAAGGTTGGCGCCCCAGCCCATCATGCGGGTGGTGATGGTCTCCGACCACCAACCGAAGGTGGAAACGATGAAGTCATACAGACCACCAATCAAGCCGCTGACGACCAACAGCAACGAATCTTTGCCCTTCTTCTGCCCGCTGACCAAAACCTGTGTGGTGGCCGTGGCTTCGGGGAAGGGGAACTTGCCGTGCTGCTCCTTCACGAAATACTTGCGGAAAGGGATGAGGAACAGGATGCCCAAGATGCCGCCGAGAAGCGAGGCGATGAACACCTGCCAGAAGTTGATTTCGATTTGGTAACCCTTGCCTTGCAGGATGTAGAGTGCCGGCAGGGTGAAGATGGCGCCTGCCACCACGCCGCCCGAGCAACCACCGATGCTTTGGATGATGACATTTTGCGACAGTGCGTCGCTTTTCTTGGTCAAACCCGTCAGGCCGATGGCGATGATGGCGATGGGGATGGCGGCCTCAAACACCTGCCCGACTTTCAGGCCGAGGTAGGCTGCAGCAGCCGAAAACAGGATGGTCATCAGCAGGCCGATGCATACCGACCAAACCGTAACTTCTTGATACTTTTTGTTTTTCGAGAGTATCGGTTCGTACTCTTCGCCCGGTTTCAGTTCGCGTTGCGCGTTCTCGGGCAGTTTGAATTGTTCGTTTTCCATATTGTATGATTTGTGTTATTTTTCTGTGCTTTTGGTAAGTTCTTTGATTTCAACATCTTCGATGGGTTGCAGGTAATCGCTGGCCTTGGCAGGAGAGATGATGCTGCGTCCCAATTGTTTTTCCAATTGGTCTCTTGCTGCTTTGGCTACTCCACCGCCGTCTTTTGCGGTTTGTTTGCTTTGCTCAAAGCCTTTTGGATTGCGCTGTTGTGAAAGTTCGCGGGTGGAGGCTTCCGCCAAGGTGTTTAGTGCCACTTCAACACTGGTCATGTTGTCGCGAAGGTTTTCTTTGGTCAAACCTTTGAAGGCTTTGTATTGTCCTGTTGTCATGCCGCTCCATGCCTTGGTGAGGATGTTGGTCAGGATAGCAAATTCCTGTTTTTCTTTGACGCCGACACGTTCCCATTCGTCGGTGAGGGCCTTGCGGGTCATGATAGATTTCATGCGCTCGTTAATCCATTGGTCGGAATAACCTTGGTGGTGGTAGTCGGCCACGGCCATTTGGAAAGTCAGTTCGGGGTCAATCATCTGGTCAACGCGCTGACTTCCCACTTCGGCAAGCCATTGTTTGAGCGGTTCGGCTTTTTTGGACGGGATGGATTGGATGATGCGGAAAATGCCTTCCAAAGTGGCGGCTTGGGTCTTATAATACTTTCCGTCAGCGGCTTTCATTCGAGTAGGGGGACAAATTGTCCCCCACCTGAATTTTAACTCTTCGTCGCGTTTCAGCATTTTCTTAATATAATCACGAGGGTTGGTCGTGTCTGTCAGCACTTGTACGATGTCGGCAACGGCAAAATAGTATTCTTGTTCCTCTTCATTCCATGCGATGCGGACATTGATTCCTTCAAAAACCTGTATGATGGATTCGTTTGACATGATGTTTCAAATTTGATTGCAATAATAGGGAAAAAATCGACCAGATGGGCTGTTTTTTGAAAATTCGATGTCTTTTTTGTCGGCTGGGGTTTACACCGCCTGCCTGATGGTGTTGTGTTGTCACCCCTTCGGAGTTCTGAGGGCAGGCCAAAGTCCCATAGGGACGACGGATAATAAGCAGGTGGTGAAATGCAATGGAACCCCTGCCAACGAAAAAAATGACAAATTAATTTGTCTATATGGAAAGTTTACTTTACTTTTGCTGCGTCAAGCTTAAAGTAAACGTAAAATGAAACATTCAATCAAATCCGTTTTGGCATGGGCCTCCGTCGTGGTCATGCTTGCGGGCTGCAACAGCCAGCCCACCGCTGAGGATGTTCTCAGAAAGTCCTACCAGAAATGTCAGTCCATCCAAGAGGGGCATTACGAAATGAGCCGAAAGATGAAGTACATGTCGCACAACGACACGACTTTGTCCCGCTACACCTGCGACTTCAAGAAATTGCCCGACGACACGATTTATGGCAAGGCTTTCAATTCGTTTGAGGAACATTCGGTTTCGGAATGGTCACGTCATTATCTTTACACAGGAAACGAGTTTGTCTATTTCGATGACAGCACTGGAACGCTGATGCCGTGCGACTTGTGGGCCGCTGACATCATCAGGGAACGACACAATCGCACGTTCTATACCGCTTTGGCGACCAAAAGTTGTTATCCGATTCCGAACGAAGAAGGATTGGCCGATAGTACCTATTCCTATTCCCTTTCGGAAACCCGATTGGATGGAAAACCATGCTATTTGGTGGACATTCTCGGCCCGGTGGATGATGAACCCGACAGCATTTTCGGTCACAAGTGCATCCGCTACGAAATCAACCTGTGGATTGACAAGAAAGATTATATGCCGCTGCAATACTCGATTGCTTTTGATGATGTGCAACAGCAAGACACGATGTGCCAATACGAAGAATGTCGCCTTGTCGATTTCAGGCCAGTGGCTGACGTATCCATGCTGACCTTGGAATCCATTCCCGCCGAGGTGACGTTGCAGGATTACGAACCTTATAATGCTCCCGAACCGCTTCCCGAAGGCTCACCCGCGCCGGATTGGTCGCTGCCCACGCTGACGGGCGACACCATCCGCCTCGCCGACCTGAAAGGCAAGGTGGTGCTGCTCGATTTCTTCTACAAGTCGTGCGCCCCGTGCTGTGCTGCCATGCCCGTTTTGCAAAGCCTGCACGAGAAATACAAGGACAAGGGCTTCATGATGATTGGCATCGACCCCATCGACGACCCCGTGGAGGATGAGATGGCTGATTTCTTGACCAAGCGCGACATTACCTACACCATACTTTTCGCCGAGCGCGAATTGTCGAGTACGTACCGCATTGCGGGCTACCCGACCCTGTATTTCCTCGACCGCGAGGGAAAGATAGCAAAGATGCATAGGGGTTATGGCAAAGGCATGGAAGAAGAACTGGAGGCGGATTTGGTGAAACTGTTGGAAAAATAATGAAGAACCGTTTGAAAGTGGCCCGCGCCGAAATGGACCTCACGCAAGAGGAACTGGCTAAGCGTATCAGTGTCAGCCGACAGACGATAAACGCAGTGGAATCAGGGCGTTATGTGCCTTCAACGGTCTTGGCTTTGAAGATGGCGCAGGTGTTCGGGAAGCCTGTGGAGGAGGTTTTCATGTTGGAAGAAACGGATTGAGTCTTTTTCTCACGCAGAATACGCAGAATTATATGAAACGCAAAGCGACATGTGGTTTGCGTCTGGTAGGTTCTGCGAATTCTGCGTGAAAAACTATTTCAACAGTACATTCCCAATGCGGCATTCCAAGCACCGTTTCCGCTTGCAATACATATTATATAGGTGCAACAATGCTTGCGTCTGCATGGCGTTTTCCGCCTTGATACCACATTGGGCGAAATGTCGGATAATGGCATTATCCTCAGCCTCAGTTTCTTCCAAAAACAGCATGGCCATTTCGCACACCGATTCGTCTTTGTGCAGTTTACCGTAGCAGAACAACAACGGCACCACGGCATTGATAATCAATATATTCGCAGTGGCATCGCCCAAATGCTTTGACGTTTTGCGGCTGCCGTGGCTCCCCCTTTTAAGGGGGTCGGGGGGATTCGGCAGCCGTTGATTGAACCGATAATGCGTCTCCCAATATTCCGATGCCTTTACATCAAACAAAGCCTTGACCTCAGCAGCATTTTTCGCCTCGCGGATTTTCGAGAATAAACAACCGTTTTTGTGAATCAATTGCGCCATTTGGGCCAAGCGGATGGTCGGGAAATTGCTCGGGCGCATCCGCATGAACTTCCAACGCTCGGCGGGCATGGTCAGGAGGTTGAATTTGGCTTTCATAATGGCGAACTCGCGCTTGAGCAACAGGGGATAATCCTCCGTAAATTCGTTTTCAAAGAAACCCGCGCAGCCCATCAGCATGGCCTCCACCTGCAAAAGGTTGTCGGCGTGCTTCAGCAAGGTCTTGAAAGGCAGTATGTTGGCTAAGGTTTCAAAGGCTTCGTTGTTCACTTTCAGGCCGAAATAACGCATCAACAGTTTATAAAGCGTATCTTCCCAATCAAATTGGTTGGCATTCAGGATTTTGGTGACGGTTTCGGCCTTGCTTTCCAAGCGTTCCACAGCCATGCGGTCGAGCCACGAGAGGCGGGTGAAAACGGGCACTTGAGTAATGCTTTTCTCGCAAGGAATCCAATTCTTTGAAGAGATAAACCTTTGGTAATTAGCGAATAGTGTTTCGTCAAAACGGCCTTTCAATTCCAAGGTTGGGAGGTTGTTGGACTTGGTGTCGTTTTCATAGACCACATGCAGGATAACATTCTGATAGGCTTTATCGGTTTGGTGTCCGTGTCGGTTCCAATCGCTACTCTTTACATGGATTTCCACATGGCCGGCCCAAAGTTTGTCGCCGATTTGGATTCTTGCCTCCAAGAAATCAGGTCCCGAATTGGTATTGCGGTAGCCTGTTGCGACAATGTCAACATGCTCGCCTTCAGTGGTTTGCAGGTCGTTGTTCAATAGGCGGTTTTCCCAGAGGTAATATAGGAATTCTTCTCTCATCTTTCTTTTTTGTCACAAAACTTGCAAAACCTTCAAAACCCTTTGTTGCGAAAAGTCGCCAACCGTCTCCTTTTCGGCGGCGACACAGTTGTGGGGCCGTTGTTTAATACTGATGTTTTGCATTGTTTTGTGGGTTTTGTGATTACTTAATTCTCCAGCAATTCAAAGGTTCCATGTCCAACACGCCTTTCTTTTGTGCCCATTCGATGAAAAGCGAACGCAAGTCACGGTCGCTTTGCCAAACGACATGGTTTTTGATGTCTTCTTGCGCCCAGCCGATGCCGTTGATGAGGTGGTTGCCACCGCCCATCGAGCGGTAGGAATTCATTACCACGTTGTAGGTTTTTTCCATATCGAAGGGCGTGCCATCGGCCATGCTGATAATCTTGATGCGCTCGCCCATGGATTTGCTTTCGGTCACTTCGTAAATGATGCCCGCAGCGCAGTCGAAATTGTAAATCGGGCTTTTCATCTCGTAGGCGTATTCGAGGAAGGCTTTCACTTCCTTGCCCGTCAAAGCCATGACTGCCAACGAGTTCTCGAAAGGATACCAAGTGAAGAAATCGCTCACTTTCAGCATTCCCGCTTCGAGGGTCTTGCCGCCGCCGAGAGGGGAAGCCATGGAAATGTCGGCGTGTATGCCTTCGGCTTCGACGGTTTCAAATTGGCAACGGTGTATCTCGTCAACCCATAGGCAAGGCCCGTTGAAAACATCGTTGCTGCTGATGCGGACGGGCAGTTCGGCCACCTCTTGATTTTGGTAGGCTTCGGCGCGGTCGATGTAGGGCTGGAGCATGGCGAGGAAGGCTTCGTCTTTCTCTTCGCCGTCGGTGGGCTTCAGTTCAAAGGAAATTTGGGGCTTCTGTCCTTTTTTTAGGGTGACTTCGGCAATTGCCAAGCCTTGCCCACGGTTGCCGGAGTTGAGCACATAAACTGGTTCTCCGTTGATATTCAGCACTTTTTCGGCGCGGGTGCGATGGTCGTGGCCGTAGAAAATCAGGTTGAAGCCGGGCACATTCTCGGCCACCCATTTCGTGGCATTCTCGCGGCCCAAGGGATGATCGGGAGGCAGGTTTTGCATCTGTGGCTCCCAGCCGGAGTGGAAAAGGCCAACCATCAAGTCGGGATGCTCCTTTTCTTTGATGATTTTCACCCATTTTTCGGCAGCGGCTTCCAATTGCTCGAAACTCAGTCCGGAACGCAAACGGTCTGGCACCCAAGTGACTACGTATGGTGTCAGCAGGCCAAGCACTGCGATTTTGAACCCATCACGCTTCAAGACGATATAAGGTGTGAAATACGGCTCACCTGTTGCTTCGTCGATAACATTGGCGGCCAAAACAGGCACTTTGGTCTCGGCATACACGCGGTCGAACACCTTGCGGCCAGCCTCAATATCATGGTTGCCCACGCAAACCGCATCGTAAGGGAAATAATTGAGCACTTCGGAAACCAAATTGGGATGTTCCGCATCCTGATTGGAGCAATATTGGAACGGGGTGCCTTGCATGTTGTCGCCGTTGTCCAAAAGAATCAGTTTGTCGCCAAGTTCGGTTTTCATCTGCTTGATGACATGGGCATCGTTGGCAAACTCATCGTAACGCCCATGAGTATCAGTGGTTTCGATGAAAGTCAAGGTGGTTTCTTTTGGCGAGCAGGAAGCCAAAAATGCAGTCAAAATGGTCATAAAAATCAGTTTTGCTTTCATAATTGAAGGTGTTTTTAATGCGCTAAAAATAGGACATTTTCTGCCATGTACGACAAATCGGGGAATTTTTTTTCGGAAAACGGCGCGGAGTATGATATAAATCCGTACCTTTGTGGCACAATTCCAAACCGTTTGCGCGATGGCTGACCTGAGCATCATAGTTTCCGAGATTGAACTGAAATTGAGGAGGTTGCTGGATGAGAAAAAAGGGTTGGCTGCCGAAAACAAGCGGCTCGCCGAGGAAAACGAAGCGCTGGAAAAGGAAAATCTGGCGTTGCGTCACGCGGCGGAGGAGTTGCAGGACAAAATAAATAAATCTACAATTGTTAACGCACTCGACAACGAGGGAGAAGTAGAAGAAGGTAGAAGGCTCATTAAGGAACTGGTGAAAGAAATTGACAGGTGCGTTTCGATTCTGAACAGTAAGGAGTAATTCAAATAATTGGACGTCAGCGAGATGGATGAGATTACGATTAATATCACCCTGTTGGACAGACCCTATCGCTTATCGGTGGCCCGCGCTGACGAAGAGAAAGTCCGAAAGGCTGGCAAACTAATCAACGAGCGGGTGAAATATTACTCGAAGCATTATACCTATAAGGATGTGCAGGACCTGCTCTCAATGACCGCCTTGCAATTCGCCACTTCAGTGGTCAAGATGGACGCGGAGTTGACTTATCGCAATCAGAATCTGGAACGCAAACTTCAGGACATCAACGCCTTACTGAGCGAACAAGCATAATCCACGCTTCGGCATGGACGTTCTTTGAAAGATTGGAACTGTCTGTTCAGCGCATTTGGTAAACTCAACACTAACAACACATCAATCGGTCTACTCGCGCTCTGTAAAAACAGGCCTCATTCCTTTCGGGGAAGCACCATTGGTGCCGGTGGACGTTTGCGCAACGCGGTGGCCACAAGCGTATCATTTGGGGTTTACGCATATCCCAACGGACAGACAGTTTCTTTTGTTTCTTTCCTCCAAATCGAGTAAAACAGAGTTTTTAAAATGTTATTACTCAACGCAACAACAACTTTGATTATCATTGGCGCAGTGGCCTTGGTCGTGGGCCTTGCGATTGGCTATGTTATCACGTCCACACTGCTGAAAAAAGCAGTCATCAAAGAAGAAATGGCCCTGCTTGAAGAAGCCAAGGAAAAGGCCGAAGTCATCAAAAAAGAGCGCATCTTGCAAGCCAAGGAAAAGTTCCTCCAAATGAAGGACGAGCACGAAAAGGCCTGCGACGAGCGCAAGCGCGAACTGCAAAAGGCCGAGCAGAAGGTCACGCAAATGAAGCAGGACGCCAACCAAAAAATGGAAGAAGTGCAGCGCAAAACCAAGGAAATCCAAGCCGCACAACAACGCCTCGACCAGCAAACCGATACTTTCAACAAGAAGAAAGCCGACCTCGACCGCATCTACAGCGAGGAATCGAAGAAACTGGAATCCATTTCGGGACTTTCGGCCAAGGAAGCCAAGGAACAACTCATCGAACTCATCAAGGAAGAGGCTCAGGCCGACGCGATGGTCTACGTGAAAGAAGTGACCGAAGAGGCCAAGATGAGTGCCGCCCAGACGGCCAAGAAAATCGTGTTGGAAACCATCCAGCGCACGGCTTCGGAAACGGCCATCGAGAACACTGTGAGTGTGTTCAACATTGAAAATGATGAAATTAAGGGTCGTATCATCGGGCGTGAGGGCCGCAACATCCGCACCCTCGAATCGCTCACGGGCGTCGAAATCATCATCGACGACAGCCCCGATGCCATCCTCATTTCCGGTTTCGACCCGATTCGCCGCGAAATAGCCCGACTTTCCTTGCAGAAACTGGTCGTCGATGGTCGTATCCATCCAGCACGCATCGAAGAGGTGGTTCACAAGGTGGAAAAGCAAGTGGATCAAGAGATTATGGAAACCGGCAAGCGCACTTCCATCGACCTTGGCGTGCACAACCTCAACCCTGAACTGATCAAGATGATTGGCCGCATGAAATACCGTACCAGTTACGGCCAAAACCTGTTGCAACACTCCATCGAAACGGCCAAACTTTGCGCCACTATGGCCGCTGAGTTGGGCCTCAATGTGAAGTCGGCCAAGCGTGCCGGTCTGTTGCACGACATTGGTAAAGTGGCTGAGAATGAGGAAGAACTGCCGCACGCCATTTTGGGCATGAAGGTAGCCGAACGCCTCAAGGAGAAGCCCGACATCTGCAACGCCATCGGTGCTCACCACGAGGAAATCGAGATGGACAACATGATTTCGCCCATCGTGCAGGTGTGCGACGCCATCTCAGGCGCCCGTCCGGGTGCCCGCCGCGAGGTGGTGGAGGCTTATATCCAGCGTCTCAATAAGTTGGAGGATATTGCCATGTCGTATCCGGGCGTGGTGAAGACTTATGCCATCCAAGCGGGCCGCGAGTTGCGCGTCATCGTGGGTGCCGACAAGGTGACCGACCAAGACGCCGACCGCATCGCCTACGACCTCTCAAAGCAAATCCAGACCGAAATGACCTATCCGGGCCAAATCAAGATTACGGTCATCCGCGAGACGAGAGCCGTCAGTTACGCAAAGTAAGTCATGATTAGGGAAAAAGTTGTTTTTGGACCGATAAGGAGCCGCCGTTTAGGCAGTTCCTTAGGCATTAATCTACTGCCTGAAGAGGGGAAAATCTGCACTTTCGACTGCATCTATTGCGAGTGCGGCTGGAACAAGGACGGGCGCAACGACACCCAACTGCCTTCGGCAGCCAAGGTGCGTAACGCCCTCGAAACCAAGTTGAAACAATGCTTAAGCGACGGCATTCCCATCGATTCCATCACCTTCAGCGGCGACGGCGAGCCGACCCTCAACCCCGATTTCCCGCAAATCATTGACGACACGATTCGGTTGCGCGACCAGTATTATCCCAACTCGAAAATCACGGTGCTGTCGAATGCTACACGGGTGCATTTGCCGCAGGTTTTCAACGCTTTGCGCAAGGTCGACAACCCAACGATGAAAATTGATGCCCCGACCAATGCGCTGATTGAAAAAATCAACCACCCTGCGCCTGGCTATGATATTAATAAGGTGTTGGAGGCT
>Ga0310786_10002609_pt1 | contig 27260 bp, 28 predicted proteins | sample AusTroGonzalo_MG_FD_203881 | JGI IMG/M metagenome (GOLD analysis project Ga0310786, IMG submission 203881) | Bovine rumen microbial communities from tropical cattle in Woodstock, Queensland, Australia - Gonzalo_03 (v2) (version 2) | ecosystem: Host-associated > Mammals > Digestive system >...
CAAAACCTGGTAACAAAACTTCTAAGGTAAAAATCTTTTTACATAAAAACACCCCGAAACGCGTCAGTCGGAGGCCGATTTCTGCTATATCTCAAGCACGAACTTATAAACAGAAGACGACGAGGAGTGGACGCCCGTCGAACAGAAGTTTTTATTCTTAGCGGCTCGCGTACCCTGTCGTCCACATTAGGGGTGCGCGGGTCGCTTTCCTTTTGGAGTGGACATGGAAGTCACTTGGAACATTCCCAAACAGCTCCTGGACACCGAAGTGGACGCGACGATAGTCGACATGGAGGTAAACTCGAAGGGGCTCAACATAGAGGTCGAGGCAAATCTCAAAGAACTCGGGGTGACCAACGAGCCGAAGGCTCTCCGTGTATGGAGCCGCGCTTATTTTGGTTCGCCCGGGCACAAGGCAATTCTTATGCTCCTTGAGCAGGGACTCGGGGTAAAACTATCTGCAAGCGAAAAGAACACCGAAAAGGCACGGTATGAATACCGCAAAGCGATTGGGAATGTGGTCAAGGTGAAACTCATGCAGAGCGAGAGCAAGTCAAAAACGCAATACTGCGTAGTTACCTCGTTCAACCGCGACACACAGTTCTTCGCGAATGTGGATGGGTTGTTGGCGGAGCTGAAATCTACCAAGGCAAAGCTGGAAACACTCAAAAACGGTCTAAAAAGCCTGGGGTTTACATTTAACGGCGACCGTTTGATGTTTGGGAGTGACGAATTGGTCGATTTCCGTTTTCCCGGCACCAAAAACATTCCCATCGTCTCAGCAACTCGCAAAATCCAATATTAAAATGCTGACCCACAAGCAGCCATACCTCCTCAACATGGAACGGTCGTGCAAGGAATACTCCCTGCTCGACTTTTCCGGCATGGGCTACTTCTTCAGGAGCAGGGCGATCCCGAAGCAGGACGACGGCGCGGCGAGGATAGCCATAGCCATCTTCCACGGCATCCTCCTCAACGCATCGAACATCGTGGGCATGGCCCCCGGGATTGACACCGACGCGCTGTGGAGGGACGCCCTGGTGGCCATGGAGCACGGACTGTCCGCGGGACAGCCGGAGGAAGGCAGGCTCCCGAACTTCATCGGGAGGAGGGACGACGCGTGGCGCGAGAGATACCTGTGGACTCCGTGGAAGCTGCACGTCCTGGGCGTGGAAGGGGTCCAGGGAGTGCCGGAAGGGATTGCCCCTTCCTTCGACACCAGGGAGCCGATTGTGTGTTCCCCGTCCCGGAACGTCCGGGAATTTGACTTCGCCACCGAGTGCAGGACGCATGCACACGACATGGTGGACGATTACAGGGCGGACCCGTCGATAGGTTCGCTCACTTGCAGGGAACTCGCGGAGAGATACGGATGCAACCTCCGCTACCCGATGCAGTTCAAGAACTGGCTCAAACTTCAAAAGTAAAATCTTCTTTACAATAGACCCGTGTATGACCCGTTTGGGTCTACTTTTTGCTATATTTCAATCAAGCAATCAAACGGCTGCAATCAAATCTATAAACAATAGAAAACTACTTCAAGGAGAGAAAATGATTTTAATTCGCGAAAAGATTGTTGGCGACGCAGTGATCGGGACACTCTATCACGGCCCGGGATATAGATACCGCACGCTCGAAAACCGCAAGACGCTAATCCCCGTCGGCGAACACAAAATTGAAGTGAACATGCCCCCGAAGTTCAAGCGCCTGCTCCCGTTGATCTATTCCGATGACATCCCGGCCTCCCGCGGCATTCGCATCCACGACGGGGCAAAGGCATCAGACAGTGCCGGCTGCGTGCTTGTTGGACGGAAGGTCGAAGGCGACCACCTTTGCGATTGCAAGAACTGCGACAGGGTTATTGCGGAGTTCGCGCTAAAGGTCGAGAGCGACAGCAAGCTGATCATCGCCTCAGCCATCAAGCAATAATTTTTTCTTCCTCCTTTATCACAGGTGACGAATTTCTTTAATCCAAGGAACTAAAAATGAACAACGAAGAACTCATAGCGAAAATCGCCGACATGGCACCTGGCCTCATCAAGGAAGCCGAGGAAAGCGGCTTCGAGGTCGTCCGCAAGGTGGACCCGGAAGTATCAAAGGAAATTATCAAGTTCCTCCTCAAGACGCCATCGACACTCAAGGACATCCTGCACGACGTCACGTTCGCCGCGCTCAGACATCTCGAGGCCATGGGCGAGGTACGCCCCAGGCTCTACGTGCGCGAAAACGACGTAAAGCTCGAATGGCTCGCGGAAGATAACTGCGGAGACTCCGGTCCGCTCGCACCATACATGGAAGACCCGGACCCGGACTACACCCTCCCTGAAGCATGGTTCCGTGTCCTTGTCAATTCCCTCGGCTGCTGCGCCGCGAACCGCAATGACGAGTTCAACGACGAGATAGTCGACGACGGCGAGGAACCCGGCGACAATTAAGTTTCTTTAACCCAAGGAGAAAACATGAGCGAACAACTCTACACGACAAACGACCTGATCACGGCGACCGGCCGTCCCCAGGTCACCCTCAACACGGCATGCCAGCGCGGGCACGTCGGCACGATGTGCGGCAAGTACCGTGTCTTCACGGACTACGAGTTCAAGGAACTGTGCCGTCTCGACCGCATGGCCAAGGAACAGAAGATGGACTACACCCCGCTCGTTGTCGGCTGCTTCGCGAACCGCAAGGCGCCGTTCCCGTTCTCGACGATCGACCAGGTGGCTACCTTCAACGGCATCAGCCGCAACATCGTCGCGAACTGGGTCAACAAGGGCCTCGTGCAGGCCGTAAGGGCCGGCACCGTCTTCCTGCTCGACCAGGAGAACCAGGCGAAGACAAAGCGCCTCGCGGACGAGACGAAAGCAAGGTTCAACGCCCATCACAAGCCGGCAGCCGAAACCATCGCCATCGACCCGTCCATGCTGAAGTTCAGCATTACCCGCGAAGGCGCCAAGAAACTTCTGGAATATCTCAAGCAGCAGCTCGGAGAAAACTAACATGTTCTTTACGAAAAGCGAAATCCCCGTCAAACGCACCTTCTTCCGCAAGCAGATTATTGTCCCCGACAACGAGACAATCAACCGCTACATCAAGTTCCATGTCAAGCAGCTGGAACACCGGGCCAGGGAGCTCGGGTGGAACACAAAGAAAATCGACGGCGTGAAGGAGGCAATCCAGCTCGGCCTCTTCTCCCGCATCAAGCGCTGGTTCGGCACCCACTTCGCCACGAAGTGCAATAGCATCGGCGCAACCGTCGCGATTTCCGAGTTCGACGAGAGCCCGTCGTTCTTCGTCGGAGAGGAGGGCGAGGAGTGCGCCGAGTTCCGCGAGATGTGCAAGGAACAGCGCAACGAGGAAATCGCCCGCACCCTCGAAGGTCTCGGCATGAAGAAGATCGAGAAGGCCGAAGTCAAGGTGGAGACGCCCGCGGGCAACTTCGTCGGGGAAATCGACTTTGCCACGGCGAAGAAGCTCCAGGACCGCCTCGGGTACGGCTGCGAGGTCTGGTGGAAGGAGGTCAATCCGTGAAGACCTTGAAGGAAATTCTCGTAGTCTTCGGCTTCGCCTTCCTCGGCTGTTCCGTGCTCTGTGCCGTCATGAACCTCCTCCAGGACATCGGCATGCCGACTGTGGGCTTCGCCTACGTCGGCCTCTCGATGATCGTGTGCTTCCTCGTCATGGAAGTGGCCGAGCTGCGCTCAAACGAGGAAGTGTGGGACGTGTTCAAGAAGTGCATACGTTCCGACGTCTCCGCAATCAACGCGAAGATTTCGGACCTCCTCATGCCGGGCGGGGCGAAGGAGGCACGGCACGAAATGCTCAAGCAGTGGATCCTCGCACATTACAGCGACGCCGTCGGCAAGGCACGGATCGACTTCACCCAGGCGTTCACGGCCAGCTTCACCTACAAATACCAGGGCGTCTGGAAGATGAACACCGTGCAGATACCGGCGGGGAACCTGGCGAACGACCTCTTCGAGAGCGTCCTCGGGCCCTACGCGGACATGATGGCGTCTATCGTGATGGAAGGAAGGGACTGGGACCTCTTCGACTTCGACGACGCATCGGCCTTCTTCGAAGAGTACCACGACCCGATGGAGAACTTCGTCAGCGTCAGGAACGCTTAGTAATTAACGGAGATACAAATGGAATCAAAACAGGAAAAAGACAGGAAAATCGGTGAGCTCACGTCCAGGGTTGCATACTTGGAGTATTCCAGGCAAAATGACCTGCTCCACATGCGCAACACGGACCGGCGTCTGAACCGCGTGGAACGCAGCCTCGACAGCGCGAACCTGCTCCTCCCGGCGAAGGCGGACGAGAGGCTGGAACAGCCGAAAATCGCCAAACCCGACGAACAGGAACTGGCCGCGCTCGACGGCCTCTTCCCCGACGAAACCTCGCTCGTGGTCGACGACTGCGGCGTAAGCAGGAGGACAGTGTAATGAAAGATTTACGTATGGTCTGTGTAAGAATCCCGAAGGAATACGCCTCCAAGCTGCTCTATTTAAAGTGCCGGCCCGGAGGCATCCAGGGCTTCTTTACGAAATGCCTTGAGGACCTTCCGCTGCCCGAGGACGCGCAGGCTGCGCTGGACCGGGTCTGTAAGCGGGGTTAGGCTCTTTATGTAGCACCTTGCGGTGGCCCGCCTGGTCGTTGACTAGATATGCGAACTCCTTCGGGGGTTCGTTTTTCAGTTTCGCATACTCGTACTTCCAGTCGCGCCCGCCGTGGCAGACGACCCTGTACTTCGCCGTGCGCATCAGCTTTACCATGTTCTCGAAGCCCGGTATCTCGTCGGGGGCCGGGATTGCCCGTAGCTTGAAGAGCATCTCCTCGACGGCATTCGGTTCGGGCTTGATGTTGAACTCCATGCAGCTCTCGATGTAGTCCATGATGTCGCCGGTAGGATCGACCCTGTCGTCGTAATTGTAGCTCGGCTTGTAGTTGAGGCGGGTCCCGGCGGGAATTGCGTCCTGGAGAGTGAGTCCCTCGGCGTCGCGGATCGGCGTCTCGAGCGAGGACGTGTTCAGCTGCTGGAACCCGTACTTTTCCGTGAACTGGTGACAGACGTTGCTCCATGCGCTCCATACGCACCCGAAGGCGAGGTTCCACAGGGTGAGGTCCGGGTGTTCCTCCCTCCATCCGCCGTCAATCTTCTCGACCATGTTCGGGTACGCGCGGACGAGTATCTCGTGGTCGATGTCCTGGAAGGTCATCCCCGGCATGTTCTTGTACTGCCGGATCTTTTTCTGCCCGAAATACTTGGAGGCCGCGATGAGCGCGTCCCAGACGTTGTCGTTCAGGCTCCTGGCGTTGTCGTACTGCCACTTCTTCGTTGTCATCTTTCTCTCTCCGTGTATGTTCCAAAACAACAAATTTCTTCGCTAAAATCCAAACAGGATGCACGGTTTCCCGCACATCCCGCCTTCGGAGTTCAATTTATGACCGGAGGCTGGAGAGGCCTCCACCCATGATAATAGGCTACCTACGGCCTTCCCCAGTCCTGCGGGTCGAAGAGGCAGTACCCCGCGAAGAGGTAGGCGGCTATCCACCAGATGGTAATCATAGCTCCTGGAAGCCCTCCGGGACACGCCATTCATACGGGATCTGCGCGAGCTCCGCCGCACCCGTCACGGTGTCCTCGCCGCACTGGCAGAAGGCGCCCCGGTAGTATGTCGGCGGGACGGCCTGCGTTGACGCCTGGGTGTAGAGCGCGAGGGCTCCCCCTTCCACGTTCGTGCACATGAAGAACATCGTCCTCATGTCGATGCAGGATGCCGTAGAGTAGAGCGGGACGTGCTTGAGGGACGTGCACACATAGAACATGTCGACCATGTTCTCGGCCGCGGAAGTGTCGAGTTCCGGCGCCTCCCGGATTGCCGTGTTGGCGAACATGGCCGCCATGTCCGTGACGCGGGACGTGTCCAGGACGGGGCAGTGCTCGAAGGACGTGGCGCCGTCGAACATGTTCCTGGTCGAGGTGAGCGAGGGCGTCATGAACTCCGGGATGGTGCGCAGGGAGGTGGCGTGCGTGAACATGCCGTTCATGTTCGTCACGGAACTCGCGTCAAAATACGCAATATCCTGCAGGTTTTCGCAGTAGCCGAACATCACGCGCATGTTCGTCACCCCGGCCATGTTGGCGCCAAGGACGGCCAGCAGGTCGTCCTCGTCCCAGAACATGCTGGACCAGTCCGGGTCCGCGAAAGTCACGTCCCACACGTTCGGGTTCACCGTCACGCGGGAGACCGTGGCGCCCTTCTGCTGCGGAGCCATCGGGGTCGTGCCGAGGGCGTACTGGACGCGCATGGTGAAGGCGGGAAGGTCCAGCGGGTTCGGGTTGGGGATGGGGATGGTCTTGAGCCAGGACCCGGAACCCGTGGAAAGTACAACTCCTCCGAAAGTAATCATATCTTCTCCTTACTTCCAGCCGGAAGGGATCTGTGCGAGTTCGGCTGCGCCGGTGGTGGTGAAGTCGCCGCAGCGGTAGAATGTCTTCGAATGGCTGGCCGGTCTCGTAAGCGGGCTCGCATCCATCTGCTGGTAGAGGGCGAGCGCACCGGTTTCCACGCGCCTGCAGTTGTAGAACGCGTTGCTTACGTTCGAGAGACTGGACGTGTCGAAGAGTGGGATTGCTACCAGATGGTCGCACCCGTACATCATCGAGTTCATGTTCTGGACCAGTGAAGTGTCGAAGAGCGGGACGGTCGCAATGGACGTGCATCCATAGAACATCCCGCTCATGTCCGTCGCCGAGGAGGTCGTAAATGCAGGGACACCCGGAAGCGATGTGCACCCGTCGAACATGGAGCCAAGGTTCGTGCCGGCCGACGTATCGAGGAGAGGAACCGTCGTGAGCGACGTGCAGCCCTGGAACATTGCATGGAAGTTCGTCACGATTCCCGTATCGAAGAGCGGGATGGAGACGAGCGACGTGCAGTTGCGGAACATTGCCGAGCAGTTCGTAACGTCGGCAAGGTCGAGCACGGGCACATCCACAAGCGATGCGCACCCGAGGAACATATCCTGGATTAGATGGGCGCCGGAAGTGTCGAGCGAAATGACCGTAGCCAGTTCCCGTTGCAGCGTGAACAGGTCCGTCATCATGGTAACATCCGGCGTATTCGACCCGATGACCTGCCCCACGAGACCGGTCGTATCGGATGATGTTCTGCGAGCCAACAGACTGCTCCAGTTGGGGTGAACATACGTTACGTCATAGATGTCCATGTCGTCGAACAGCCTCGTTACAGTAACATCTGTATAGAGGACACCGTCGATGGTGCCATGTGGTCTCGGTTCAGGTACGTCGCCAGGGTTCGCCATCTGCACGCGGATTGTCCATGGCGGGATCGCCGGGTAATACCGCGGCGGGCGGAGTGCATATCCACCCACGCACGGTGTTGAATTTTGATACACACACATATCCGCCATTACTTCTTCTCCTCCTTCATCTCCTTCAAGGTGTCGAGAATTTGGTCCATCTTCGTGCCGAGCTTGACGATTTCGACATTCAGGACCCCGGCGACCTTCGACTGTTCCGTCACCTTGGCATCGAGAAGCGTCTGCTGCTCCTTCAGCCGGTTGATTTCCCATTCGGCCTTCTGCAGGCTCTCCCGGAGGATGCGCTCGTTCTCGTCGCGCTCCTTCTGGACCCGCTCGCGGTCGGCCACGATTTCTGCGATTTGGTTCTTGCGTTTCTCGTTCTCGGTCTTCTGCTTGACAAGAAGCGTCACCGCCCCCGCGAGGGTGGTGAGTGCGCCGAGGCATGCGATGATTGCTACTGTCAACTGTGCGTCCATGTATCCCTCCTAGTTCGTGGACCCTACCTTGCCAACTTCGATTGCAACGAACGAGACCTTGACGGTGCCGTTGTCGTTCCAGATTGCGATCTTGCAGTCGCTCGTCGCCCCGATCTGCGCGACGCCGTTGTAGATGATGGCCTTGTGGGTCGTCGGATTGAACGGCGTGGACGCAGTACCGCCGAACCTCATGGACGGCGTGTAGTATGCGCTTTCGCCGATGTAGGCTGCGGCGTTCGTGGTTACGGAGTTGTCCGTGCCGATGACCGTCTCCGTGCCGATGAAGGTGATTGTCGTGGACAGGCCGGACGCGGTGTAGATAAGCGCCAGCTCGTATGTTCCGTTCGTGTTGTAGCGGCACCCCAGGCGGAAGGCGCCTGCAAAGTCCGCGCCCTGCAAGGCGGTGAAGCTGTTGGACATTGCCGTCGGGGCGTCGTAGAGGCCGCCCGGGAGGTTCGTCTGGATGGCGTTGTTCTGGTTGACGTGGAGGTTACGACCGACAGTGTAATCCCACGCCACAGTGTTGCCGCCAGCCGCAGGCGTCACGGTAATGCCGTTGCCCCCAGTGAGGTTCGCCGCGATGGTGACGATGCTCGCGCCCGGGGTGATGCTGATGCCGTTGCCGGCCACGAGGTCCTTCATCTGCGGGACTTCGCCCGGAGCCGGGCTCCATGTAGGAACGGTGTTGCCGTTCGCCATGGTGAGCACCATGTCCTCGGACGGCGCGGAAACCACCGGGGGAACGACGAAGCCGAGGTCCACGTCGCCCGTGCCCGCCGCGTTCTCCATGCGCACCTCGTGCGTGTCCTGGTGGATGGTGAGGTGGTCGGAGGTGTACGTGTTGGTGCCGCCCTGGGTGGTCTGTTCCCACTTGAGGAGCGGGATGTCCGGCTTGTTCTTGATGTAGTCAACAGCGCTGCTGTCGCTTTCGTTCCAGTCCGCCTGTTCCTGCGGGGCCGCTGTCGCCGAGATGGTATTGCCCACGATGGAGATGTTGGACCCTGCTGTAAGGGTGTCCTGCTTGCCGGCGAGGCCGGAGGTGACTTCGGACTTTGTAGCATAGACGCTGAGGTCCGGCTTGTTCTTGATGTAGTCAACAGCGCTGCTGTCGCTTTCGTTCCAGTCGGCCTGTTCCTGCGGGGCAGCCGATGCGGAAATCGTCACCTGGGAGGCGCTTTCAGTAATCGAGATGTTCGTGCCCGCGACGAGCGGCTTCGATGCCGGCTTGTTCTTGATGAAGTCGTCCGCAGAAGTGTCGGTCTGTGCCCAGTCGGACTGTACGTTGGCCTCCGCGCCGCTCTCGATGCCCGTGAGCTTCGTCTTGTCGGCGTCCGTGAAGTTGTTGTCCGTGTGGGTGTAGTCCGCATCCTGGACCAAATTCTGGGGCTTATTTTTAATGTAGTCAACCTGGGTGTTGTCGGTCTGCGCCCAGTCGGCCTGTTCCTGCGGGGCTGCCGTGGCCGAAATCACGTTGTTGACGATGCTGATGTTGGAACCCGCGGTGAGGACATCCTGCTTCCCGGCGAGGTCGGCAGCGACTTCGGTCTTCGTCGCGTAGACGGAGAGGTCCGGCTTGTTCTTGATGTAGTCGTCCTGGGTGTTGTCGTTCTGGTTCCAGTCGGACTGCACGTTCGCTTCCGCACCGCTCTCGATGCCGGACAGCTTGTTCTTGTCGCCGTCGGTGAAGTTGTTGTCGGTGTGGTGGTAGTCCGCGTCCTGGACGAGGTTGGCCGGCTTGTGGAGGATGTAGGCGTCCGAGGAAGTGTCCGTCTCCGTCCAGTCCGCCTGCACGTTGGCCTCGGCACCGGCTTCGATGCCGCCGAGCTTGCTCTTGTCGGCGTTCGTGTAGTTGTTGTCGGTGTGGACGTAGTTCGGGTCCTGGACGAGATTTGCCGGCTTGTTCTTGATGTAGTCGACGGCGGAAGTGTCCGTCTGTGCCCAGTCCGCCTGGACCTGCGGGTCGGCGGTCGCGCTGATTACGTTGTTCGCGTCGATGACGATGTTGTTGCCGGCGGTCAGCTTGTCCTGCTTGCCCTGGAGACGCCCGTCGAGTTCCGTGCGGGTGGCGAAGATGCTCAAGTCCGGCTTATTCCAGATATATGAGTCGAGGGTCTCGTCAACGGTGTTCCAGTCGGACTGCACGTTGACCTCGGCCCCGTAAGCGATGCCGTCGAGCTTCGTCTTGTCCTGCGGGGACATGAAGCCTGCGGTGTCCTGGGTCGCGTTGTAGATGTAGTTGCACTCCGCCCCGATTTCGCCGTTCGCATTCTGGTAGAGACGGCGGAGAACGGCGTTCGCGGCGAACGTCATGTTGATGGGCGACTGCTTGACCTTGTAGTGGTCGTCGAAAAGGACTGCCACCTCGTCGGCGCTGATCGCGTCGATGTTGCGGCGGGCGACGGTGCGCTCTTCCGGCGTGGTCTCCCCGCGCTGGTCGAGGTTGTACAGTACGCGATTTACTCCTGGCATTTTGTTGCCTCCTCTTTAAAACTTGGCTATTTGCGTCCGGCGATGTAGGCACCGCCCGCGGTTACCGGGATGACCGTCCCGTTGTGGATGAGCGCCATCGAGGGCACCGGCGGCGTGTCCGGTTCGGCCTGGATGATGTATGCGAGCGCGAGATACGGCATCATGTTGTTGTGGGCCGCGCCCTGGCCTGCGTTCTCCGTGTCGAAGGCGGGGCAGTCGGCAACGCCACCTGACATGGTGCAGGCCGTTGCCGGGTGATCGGAAACGCCGAAATTGGTCGCCCTGGACATGGCCGCGTTTGTCGTGGTGCTTAATCTCGCGGAACCACTGGAATGTACGGCCTTGGTGGAAGTCCTGTTGAGCTTTGCGTAAGTGAACGCCGGCTGTGTAACCGAGTGCGCCATCTCGGGTGTCGAGAAGGCGATGTTGTCGTCGTGGCCATGCGCAGGGACGATGTGTTCATGCGAGGCACATTCGGTTTCCGAGAGGACAACGGTCTCGGAACCACCGGTCGTACCCAGTGCATGGGCCTGTGATGTACCAATGATGCACCGGTTTGAAAGGTCCGGGACGGCAAACGTGGAAATGCCGTCGCCCCCGTATTGGTTCCCGAGAATGTCAAACAGTTCGGGGTACGCGCCGATGGAATACGTCGTCCCGTCGCATACCAGAAACCTCTCCGGTACGGTCGTCCCGCTGAACAGAATGATTGACCCTACTTGCATGAGGACCCCTATACCGAGATGATGTAGTTGAAGGCCATGTACGGCTGCATGTTGTTATGCGCAACGCCGGAACCGGTCGTCCCGGTGTCGAAAGCCTGGCAGTCGGAAACCGCGCCGGTCTTCGTACAGTTGGCCGCAGCATGGTTGCCGACAGCCGCGTTGGTTGACCTGGTGGCCGCGGTATTTGCCGTCCCGTTGTAGTTGGCCGTTCCAGAGTACGGGTCTGCAGACATCTTTGTGGAGCTGCCCGGCTTCGCATAGTTGAAGGCCGGCTGGGTAATCGTGTGCGTCAACGTCGGCGTAGTCGCGACGATGTCGTTGCCGTGGCCGTGCTGCGGGACTTCGTGGTGGTGTACGGGAAGTTCCGCTTCGAGAAGCGCATGGCTTTCCTCCCCGCCAGTGGTGCCGAGCGCATGGGTGCCGGAAACGCCGATGACCACCCTTCCCATCAAGTCCGGGAGGTTGAAAGTCGTCGATCCGTCGCCCGCCCCGTAGGTAGTGCCGATTACTGCGAAGAGGCTGGCATACGTGCTGCGGGACACTGCGGACCCGTCGCACATGAGGTAGCCCTCCGGTGCGGTGGATCCTGCATAAGGCAAAATGATTCCTGCTGGTTCGCTCATTGAAGCTCCTTAGTTCGATGCGATGCGGTTGATGCCGACGACCTTGACAACTTTTCCATATCCCCAATACTGGCCGGCATAGGCTCCGATGAATGTGGTCTTGAAGCCGCACTGATATGTGAGGGTGGTGTTTGTTGCACAGTGTAGGTAATAGCCGAGATACGCTGATGAGTTCGGACCCTCATCCACAATGCACTTCTTTTGTGGCGCAGTTGCGGTGATTTCAGCATAACCGGCAAAAACATCACCATCCAGGTAAATCCCGATGCGTTCAAAGTTTGCGATGCTTTCGGACAACGTAATAGTTGCATTCAGGTTAGAACCGTCCGTGGGAACGACCATAGTATCTTCCCACAGCACGGTTTCATCCACCCCCAGCGCCTGCTTCAACGCAAGAAGCTGCGCAGCAGACAAGTTCGTCGGGAGGTCCCCGATAGCGTCCGCAATACCCGAAGCAACGGCGGTACCGCTCTGTGCGTTTGCGGAAGACGCATTGTAGGTCTGGTCCACGGTCGGAGGGGTTGCCGTGTTCGTGATTGTGATGGTGCTCTGGTTCTCGGTAATCGAGATGCCCGTGCCTGCCGCCAGTGTCTTCGGGACCGGCTTATTCAAAATTTCCGCTGCACCCGAGACCGCATCCCAGTCCGCGTTCGTCTGGGTAACTAGGGACTCGAGCTCGCCGTTGGCATTGGTTCCGATTGTGGAACCGTCCACCTTTGCGGAGACGGTGTTGTTCGTGATGTCGATGCCGCTGCCTGCGCTAATCGGAGCCTGTGCGTTGGCCCACCCGGGCACGCCCTGGGCATCGACAGTCAGCACCTTGTCGGCGTCGCTGGAAGTGGATGCAGGGACGGCGTTCACGCCTGCGATTGCGGAAGCCACGGCCACACCGGACTGCGCGTTCGTAGAGGCCGCGGAGTAAGTCTGGTCCACCGTCGGAGTTCCGCTCAAATCACTGTAGGCACCCGTCGTTGCAACCGCAGACAGGTCACCAGGCTGCACCGCAGTTGCACCCGCAGCTGCACCAGAACGGATTGTGCTCAAATCACTAATCGTGTCCTGCTTCCCGGAAATTGCGCTTGCCACTGCCACGCCGCTTTGTGCGTTGGCGGAGGACGCATCGTAGGTCTGGTCCACAACAGGGATGGTCGGGGTTCCCGAGAGGTCACTGTAGGCGCCCGTGCTCGCAACCGTAGCCAAATCACCAGGCTGCACCGCGGTGGCACCCGCAGCCGCACCGGAACGGATCGTGGACAAATCCGAAATGGCGTCCTGCTTCGCGTTCCAGGTGGCCTTGTCGGAAGTCGTTACGTGGATGTCCCCGTTAGCTACGTGTGCGTCGTAGATGGCGACCTTCGCGGCGTCGATGCCGGAGTCGATTGCCGCCATTTCAGCGGCCGTGAACGAGCTGTTGTTGAGCGTGTATTCGTAGTGCCAGTCCGTCCCGTTGAACTTGAAGCGCTTGACCATGTCGTCGACGGAAGTGGTCTGCGGGTTCTGGATTTCCACGTAGACGTAGTCGTTGTTGGTCGGCGTGGAACCGGCAGGCCATGTGTGGCCATCCAATGCCGTCTCGATCTGCGAGTCCGTGGCCGGGTAGGTAAGGCCCAAATCCGTCAGCGTGAAGTTGCCGCGGAAGGTGGCGGTGTTCGTGGCCACGGAAGAATTGATGAAGTTGGCGGCTGCCGCGCTCGAAGGGAAGTCCGTAGTGGACGTCGGGTCGAGCGTCTGTGCCTTGTTGACCGCGTCTTCCTTCAGGGCGAGCGCGGTGTTCATCGTCGCAGGCTGTACGGCGGTTGCACCGGCTGCAGCACCGCTGCGGATTGTAGAAAGGTCGGAAATGACGTCCTGCTTCCCGGCAAGGGCCGTGTTCATGTCTGCAGGCTGGACAGCCGTGGCACCTGCGGAGGCGCCTGCACGAATGTCGCTAAGGTCGGAAATCACGTCCTGCTTGCCGGCGAGTGCGGAAGTCATATCCGCAGGCTGGACGGCGGTAGCGCCCGCCGCGGCTCCGCTGCGGATGTCGCTCAAATCTGCAATAGTGTCCTGCTTCCCTGCAAGGGCCGTGTTCATGGTCGATGGCTGCACGGCAGTAGCACCGGCTGCGGCACCCGAACGGATAGTCGCCAGGTCGGAAATCGTGTCCTGCTTGCCTGCGAGGGCAGTGTTCATCGTTGCCGGCTGCACCGCGGTAGCACCTGCGGAGGCACCGCTGCGGATGGTAGACAGGTCCGAAATAACATCCTGCTTCCCGGCAAGCGCGGTCTCCACGTCGGAGGCCACCGCATACGGGGCAAGGTCGGCAGGCTGCACGGAAGTGGCGCCCTTGGCCGCTCCCGAACGGATTGTCGAGAGATCCGAAATCACGTCCTGCTTACCCGCGAGTGCGGAGGTCATTTCCGAAGGCTGCACCGCGGTCGCACCGGCGGCTGCGCCGGAACGGATAGTGGCCAGGTCGGAAATCGTGTCCTGCTTCTGCGCGAGGCCGTAGGTGACCTCGGAGTGGGTAGCATAGACGCCCAGGTCGGGCTTGTTCAAAATTCTGGTCACGCCCTCGGTTGCCGCCCAGTCGGCGGGCTGCTGCGGTTCGGCGGTGGCTGAGATGGTGTTCCCCACGATGGAGATGTTGGAACCGGCTTCGAGCTTTTCCTGGACCACGGTCGGGTCGATGGCGATTACGCCCGCCTGGATGTCGATGCCGTTGCCCGCACGGTATTCGCCGCCTTCGCCGTACCTGCGCGCGATTGCGTGGACGGAGAAGTTCTCCACGGTGGCGGACATGCCTGTCGGGAGGCCGGAAATCGTCACAGGGATGGACGTGCCGTCGTTTCTCACCTCGTAGTCGGCGGAGACGTCGAGGAACTCGGTATGGGCGAAGGAGAGGTCGAAGCAGACCTTCTCCACGGTGTCCATGCAGCGGAACTGGATGTCGGCTTCCGCGTTCTGCTGGCTGCTCCAGACGAGCCTCACGGTCGCCTCGAAGTGGATGAACTGCCTGTTGCTGATTACGGTCCCGTCGCTCACGGCGAGCTTCGTGCCGGAGTGGGAAGTGGGTGCGGAGAAACGGAAGGCGCCGTCTGTGGTCCTTTCGCCGGACGCGGTCACGAGGACTTCCGGGGAACCCTTGTCCGCGGAGAGGTCGAATGTCGTCCTGCCGCCGTCAACGGACTTGTCGATTGCGACGCTGCCGTCGGTGGAGACGAGGTCGTACTGGGAACCGAGGGAGCTGCCCCCGCCACCGCCGCTCGGGACCATGTTGGTTACAGTGTAGATGAGGCTGTCGTACCGGTCATAGACTTCGAGACGGTATGTCTTCTTGGAGTCGACGAAGAGGCCGAGGGCGCGTCCGTTGTTGTCCAGGACGGCCGGCTGGGCCAGCTGGGTCCCGTTCTCGTCGAAGATGTCGGCGAGGTCGTCGGTCCCGTTCAGGTATACCCGGAGGAGGCCCCCTACGTTGAGGGCCCCGTTCTTGAGTTCGAACTGGTTGGTCGCCGGGAAAAGTCGGAGATAAGTAGTTGCCATCGCTAAACCTCTTTTCACCCCTGAAAATAGGCCCAGCGGCGCCCCTTACACTCCCGGCTCTATCGGGTTGACGCCGAAGAACTGGGCGCTCTCGCCCCACGAACCGATGAGGCAGTTGAACATGTCGTTCGGGTAGGACTTGTCGTATGCGCACAGCGGGAGGTAGCCCGTCGTCGGGAAGTCCGCGCACCCGCCGCCCTGCTGGTTGGACGTGAACAGCGCCTTGGCACGGTACGGGGTGCACACGGAGAGGTTGCTCACCGAGTACACGTTGTTCTGCACCGTCGGGTCCGGGAGTTCCGCACGGCTCTCGTTCGCCACCGCGGGCAGCACGAAGACGCTGTAAGGCGTCTGCCCGTTCTCGAACATCAGTCCCGCGGAAGTGCCCGTGGTGGACCACTGCCGCGCGATTACGAGGGCGCCCGGGAGGTCCGGGTTCGTCGGACCGGCATACGCCCTCGGGCAGTTGCCGTAGTTGTCCTTGTACTCGTAGCGGATCGGGAAGTAGTTGGAGTTCCTCTGCGTCGGGTCCATGAGGGCGTAGCTCGTCATGCCGCGGATGAAGCGGTTGGACATGTTCTCGCCGGACCAGAACGGGCAGCTGATGCCCGGTACGGTCGTGTTGAACACGTTGTTGCAGATTGCGAGACCCTCGACGAGGCACTCGTAGACTTCCGTGATGTGGTCGGAAATGCCCGTGTGCGCCCCGATGTGGATGCTGGAAGAGCCGTTGAAGCGGTTGCCCCTGAACTCCATGCTGAACTTCCAGCTCATGGCGCTCCCCTCGTACCATGCGACCGGGTGCACGTAGATGGTCGTGTCCGCGATGTTGCAGTCGAGGAACACCGGGGAGTAGTTCGCGATGGAGCCTCCCGTCACGGCGCAGCGCCACATCACGACCTGCTTCTGCGTGGAGAAGTCGTCCACGGCCCGCCCGATGCGGTGGCCGTTGAGGTTGACCGCCGTCCCGCTCCAGTTCACCGTAGTGTAGCTGGTGTCGATGTCGCAGCCGAGCGCGATTGTGGAGCTGTCGTCGTTCCACACGCCGCACTGGCAGCCAATGAGGCCGAGAGAGCAGCGCTTCGTGGTGAAGTTGATGTAGTTGTGCTCCAGGTAGAGGGAACCCACCTGCACGTTTTCGAGGACCGTGGTGTTGTCGAAATGCGCCTCGGAGATGACAGCGTTCCTGATGGCCGTGAACGGCATGTCCGCGGTGATCGTGCCCACGGCCCTGTTGCACAGGTCGATTGCCGCGAGCCCCCACGCCGCGGCGAAGAGGAGGTAGACGTTCGCGTTCTGGAAGTTGGAGAGGTCGAGGTAGTTGTTGGTCCTGTTCGCATACTGGCGGAACGACACGCTCATACCGATGTTCCAGTTGGAGTCGGCGAACCACCTGTCCGAAATGTTCATCATCTGGAAAGTGATGTACCAGTTCGTGGAGAGAGCCCCGTCGTCGATTGTGCAGGAAGTGAGGAGCATCGAGCCCGTGCCCGTCATTTCGAGCGGGCGGCCGGAAATCTTCCTGTTCGCGATGCCGTACATGGTGTTGCCCACGTTGCTGTTCGCGAAGTGGTTCGACGGGCTCTGGTGCAGCTCGTAGGCGCTGCATGTCCAGAAGGAACGGACCGTCCTGAACCAGGAGCTTTCCGCCCTGGCCTGGTGCAGGAAGATGAAGTCCGCCACGTAGTCGGTCACATGCTCCGAGATTTCCGCGGCGATGCAGGTGAAAGTCGCGTTCACGAACTTCGCGCCCTGGTCGAAGGACAGCGTCTTCGTCGTGGAGAGGGTGCCCGGGGTGGTGTACGTCCCGGCCACGAAACGGGGTACGGGCGGGAGGAACACTCCGTAGGTGCCGGCGGTCGTCGGGTAGGTGATGAAGTTGGAGAGGTTGCTCTCGTGGCCGCCCTTCACGCCGTAGTAGGTGGAGGGCATCTCCCGGAGGTCGGAGAGGAGGATCCAGCGCCCGTCCTGGACGCTCTCGGAGCCCACGATTGCGCCCCCGTCCTCGCTGTCCGTGCACTGCGCGTCCCACATGTAGGTACGGGCGCCACAGTGGACGTCGTTGTCGTAGCCCACGACGGTCACGAAGCCGAGTTCCGGGTTGGCGTGGACGAGGCCCTCCATGCCCTGCACGACGGTGTCGTTGGTCACGTCAGGCATGTTGAAGCCGTACTGGTAGGTCTCGATGACGGAGTACGTGGAAGTGCCCGTGAGCTTCTCCACCTTCACGTCGTAGATTGCGGCCTCCATGAACACGGTCTGCGGGAAGGAACCCGCGTCGTCAAGGACTACCGGGTTCTGCGCCTCGACGAAGCGCTCGCCGTCCATCGTGTAGACGGTGGCGGGCGTGTCGGAGCCGTGGAGGAAGAAGGTGACCCTGCCCGAGACGAGCGGGAAGCCTACCAGGTCGAAGAGCTGGTTGGGTGAGAAACTAATCTTCATTCTTCATGCCTCCGTTTGCGATGCCCGTGACGGCCTTGGTGATTTCCGCCGCGGACTTTACCTTCGTGGTGTCGAGCTGGATTGCGGTCTTTTCGAGGTCCATCTGGGCCTTCTGCGCCTCGACCTGGGCCTTCATGGCGTCCCCGCCCTGGTTGAGCTCGGCCTGGAGGGCCATCTCCTCCATGCGGTTCTGGTGCTGCATGTCCAACTTCGCGAACTCGGCGCGGAGGGACTTGTCGTCCTGGTGCTCGTTGAACTCGTAGCGCTTGACCTGCTCCATGAGTTCCTGGATCTGCTGGTCCCTGGAACCGATGGCCTGCTTCATCTGCTCGATGACGTCCTGCTGCTGGATTTCGATCTGCGTCGGGCCCGGCTTCGTGTTGATGGAAGCGAAGACGTTCGCGAGCACGGCGTTGTCCGGGTGCGTGAGGAAGATGCCGTTGACGAGCTGCATGCGCTTGTCCTCCGGCACCACGCCCATGAGCTGCATGAGCTCGGCACGGGCAGTCTGGAGCTGCATGCCGTCGGCAGGACCCTGGATGACTTCGAGGCCGCCCGACGGGATGTCGAGGAGCTTGAGCAATACGTCGCCGCACGCCTTCATGGTGCACTTCAAGTTTGAATAGAAGTGGCGCACGGTACATTGCGTCTGTCTCTCAGAAGAGAGCACTTCGGTGGCCGTCTTCTGGGGGGTCTCGCCCAGCATCACGCCCTTGGCGTCCACGCCGGTGATGGCGGAGAGCAGGTCGAGCTGCGAGGAGATGATGCCCGTGATGTCCGCGAAGTCCACGGTGAAGTGGCCGAGGACGGGCGGCTTGTATTCCTTCTTGCCGTCCGGGGAGGTGGCGTTGAAGAGGAGGAGCGGGTTCCGGTTGTACTCGAAGTTGCGGTAGCCCTCGTTGTACCCTTCCACGGCCTTCGGGTCGGACACGAAAACGTTCTTGGGCACCTTGGCCATGCGTTCGGCGAGCTGGGTGAACGCGGCGTTGATCATCTTCTGGATGGGGGCGGCCTTCCTTACGATGCCCTGCCATACGGCCGTGTCCCCGTCGCCGTCGGCCACGTCCCATGTACGTTCGCCGTACACCGGGAATACCGGGAGGCGGTCGATGGGCAGCGTGGTCGGCTGGTCGATGAAGTCCTGGTTCAGCATGCGGTAGACCTCGCACTGCCCGTTGTTCACGCGGAAGTAGGTCACGATGTCCATGATGCTGTCGGACTTGTTCTCGGCCGTGTTGACCGCAGCGCGTTCGTCCTTGCCGGTTACCCATTCCTCGCCGTACTTGGCGCGGATCCAGGCCTTCGAGCGATGCTCGACGATTGCAGCCTCGACGGCGTCGTTGCCGTCCATCTCGACGCTATCCGGGTCGAAATAGACGTTCTCCACCTTCTCGATGTTGTAGAGGGCGGGGACGTCGACGTGCTCGCCGGTTTCCGGGTCCATGACGGACTCGGAGCCGAACGCCATGTAGGCCAGGCCGAAGGCCACGGTGTTGTAGAGCGCGTCCTGCGGGGCGCGGGCGTTGGAGCCGAACTTCAGGAACGCCTCGCACGCGGCGTCCGCGGTACGGTCCCTGTCCCAGAACTTGTAGGGGTAGGAGGCGTAGACGTTCGCCGTCGCGTTGACGGAGTTGCCCACGATGTTCACTGTCTGCGTAAGGCGCCCCGGGTAGAGCTTCAGGTCGTCGCTATTCCACTGCTTGCCGGAGAGGAAGACCCTGTCCTCCTTGATACGGTCCACCTGCGTGGTCCGCTTCGTGTTCGCGCGGGCCTCGAACTGCTTCCACGCTTCTATTGCCTGTTCGATGTTGAGCATGTGTTATCCTCTTTCACCCCTGAAAATAGGGCGGCTAGCGGCCCTGTAGTGCCTTCTCGGTCAGCATTGCGCGGTACTTGTTGACAATGCCGCGTTCGTACTCGTCGAGCTGCCTGCCAGCTTCCAGTCTCGGGTCGAACTTCCAGTCGAGCGCTGCACGGGTAGCTTCCGGTTTTTCCGCCATGAGCTTCTCGAAGTCGCGGGTAATCGTCGTCTCGCTGTCTTCCGGGCGGTCGTAGCGTTCCATGACAGTACCGGTGGCCGCTGGCTTCGCGATGCCCAGGAGGGCCGCCTCTGTGGCCGTGCGGGCCGCCACGCCAGGCTGAGTGAAGTTCGCCTTCACTTCGTCGGAGTAGGGGACGAAACGCGTGCCGTATGTCGTGTTGCCGAACATGTCGACGTGGTACTTGCGGGCGGACGCCAGGTAGCTGTTCAGTTCGGGGTATCTCGCGAGCAGGTCGGAGAAACGGTCCGGGCCGATGACGGCCGTGAGGGTCTCGGTGGACGTGCCTTCCTTCCACAGCTTCAGGATTTCGCCGATGGCCTTGCGGTCGTCCGCGTCGCGGATGCTGACCAGCTTGAACTCCGGCATGCCTTCCTTCGGCGTGTTGGCGAACTTGAACGGTTCCGGGTCCTTCTCGAAGAAATACCTGTCGTAGTCGATGAGGCCATTGGCCTGCATTTCCTTCAGGTTCTTCCAGTAGTCCAGTTCGCGCTTCATCGCCGGGGCCTCCTTCGCGCCCGCGCTGTTCTTCAGCGCCCCTTCGAGGCCGGCAATCTTCTCGTCGATGTCGCGGGCGAACACGTAGGCGTTGTGACCGGGCTTGCGCTGTTCCCCGAACAGTTCGGCGAACGGACTGTACGAGGACTTCTCGTACATGGCCTGCGCCTGGTCGAAGAGGGATGCCTCCTCGCCCGGGGCGAGTGTCATGCCGTCGTCGAGGATTTCGCCCATCGTGGCGATCTTCTTCCTGGTCTCCGCGGTCATCGGGGAGTTCACCGGGTCCGGGGTCGCCATGCCGTCGACGATTTCCCTGAGCTGCGCCTCGGTGGTGCCCGTGAGGTCGTCGGCGATACGCTGTCCCCTGCCGAGTGCGCCCCTCGAAGAGAGCCCGCCTACCTTGCCGCCCTTCAGTACGCCCGCGGCCCCGCGGATTGCCCCGCGGATTACGCGCGGTTCGGCCACGACGTTGGTGACGGCGCCCAGCAACGCCTCGGACGGGTACTCGTACCACCTTGTACCGTTCTCGGTGTTGATGCCGCGGTTCACCGCATCAAGCGTGCCTGCGGCGCCTCCGGCGATTGCCGGGCCCATGAGGATGTCCCTGGTGCTGCGGATGCCGAACGGGGCCCTTGCGGCAAGACCGCGCCCGATGCCTGCGGCGCCTGCGCCGTACATCGCGTTCACGCCGATGTCGCCGCCGAGCGCTCCCCAGTCGCCCAGGCCCATCTGGCCGAAGCCTGAAAGCCCCTTGCCTGAAGGCCCCTTGCCCCTGAGAGCCTGTTCCTTCATGCGGTTGGAGGTGGTACGGAAGAACAGGTCGTTGACGGCCTTCCTAGTCCAGTCGACGGGGTGTTCCGAAAACCTCACGTTCTCGTACTCGTTGACGGCGTTGCGGCGTCCCTGGGACACGGTCTCCGCCGAGAGGAGGTTGAGGAAGTCCGCCAGCCCCTGGCGGTTCTCCGCCTTCTGCGCCTCGGACGCGTTGTTCGGGAGGTCCTTCATGTAGCCCGCCTTCTTCGCCGCGTCGCTTATCGCCTTGGAGGGCATCGTCATCCAGTTCTCCTTGGAGTTCGGGTCGATGATGCGCCGGAGCATGGCCTCGGAAACGCCGAACGCGTCGGCCAGGCCGGAAACGTTCTTGCCGTCGGCCATGGCGATACGCCCGGAAGCGCGTCCGAGGGAATACTCGGCACGGGCCTTCAGCTGCTCGATGGACGCGCCCGGGTCGGCGGTGTACTCGCTGTCCAGCGCATGCGCCAGTTCCGGGTCCTTCTTGACCAGCGGGCGGATGTATTCAGCAAATTCCGTGTTGTTCATTACCATGTCCTCTTGTAGTTGGTCTGGATCCAGTAGGCGACGCCGTCGCTTCCTTCCTTGCGCTCGTACTTCTTGCCGTTGAGCTCGAACTTCCCGTCAACGTCGGCCAGGCGCCTCTTTTCCCCGGGCAGCGCGTCGTACCCGTCCTTGCCTGCGGTCTTCGCCTTCTTCTCCCACGCGGCGTATTCCTCGCGGCTCGGGGTGTCGTAGATTTTCTTCTTCAAGTCCGGGTTGTCGCGCTTCTGCTGGTCGTCGAGGGCCTCCCACTTCTTCTTCGCTTCCGCCTTCGCGGCGTTCGACGTGAACTTCCCGTTGCGGAGGTTGTCGATGGACTTCAAATACTTGGAGAGGTTGTCGGCGGTGTTGTCCGTGACGTTCTGCTTCATCGTCTGCGTGGCACGGACGTTGCGGCCATGCGCACGGAAATCCTCGTTCTCGGAGGCGTTCACGCGGTCGTGGTATTCCCAGTATTTCTCCGGGTCGGCGTCGTCCTTCCAGTAGGTCTTGCCGTCCTTGCCCTGGTAGGTCATGCGGTCGTAGAGGGCCTTGGCGCCTTCGATTGTGTATTCGGAGGATGCCGGTGCCTGTGGGGCAGAATTACCCTGCCGGGCTGCAGAAACGGCCTTTGCTGCGAGGAACGGGTTCTTCGCAAGGAAGGCATCACGTTTCTCTTCCGCGGCACGGACGTTGTCTTCCAGCTGCTTGATCGTGCGGGTGTTCGTCGGGTCGGCATAGGCGAGTTCCGTCTTTGCCGTGCGCACCGCGCTGTCGAGCTGCGCGTACTGGTATTCCGCGTCGGAGATACGGTTCGCGGCCTGCAACTTCTGCTGCAGGGCCTTCGTCTGTTCCCACTGGTTCCTGGTCTCGATACGGCCGAGGTGCGACTGGGCGTTGCCGAAATCCCCGATACGGGCGCGGTTGGCCGCAAGGCGCATGTCGAGCGCGTTGCCCGAAGTGGAGTTTTCGAGTTCTGCGAGGCGCTGCTTCAGCTGTGCAATCCTCGCGTTGTTCTGTGCAATTTCTTCTGTTGCTGTCATCCTGGCTCCTTATCCGGCAAACGCGCCGTTGTAGTTCTTCCTGTTCCACCAGCTCAAGCCCGCCTTCTTGTACTTGATCGGCTTGCCCTTCCTCTGGTAGGGCATCACCGAGCGGCCGAGGCTTTCGCTCATGATGAGTTCCTTGGCGGCCATGGAAGCCGCGTGCGTGTCCGGGAACTGGCGGAACGTGTACCAGCCGGACGGGTTGGTCTTGGGTGGCTTGCCTCGCCACTTGATCTCGATGTACGCGTCCGGGGTGATGCGGATGGCCTCCACCGCGTCGGAATTGACCTTCATGTCCCTTCTCGGGCGGAAGTCGTCCCAGTACGAGGGAAGCTCCTTCTCCTCCTTGTAGCCACGCTTGATGGCCTCGTGGGCCGTCCTCTGGTCCATGCCCGGGCGGAGATACTTGAAGATGGCATTGTTGTGGTAGTCCAGTCCCTGCATGCGGGCGACATCGGACGCAATCGACCTGTCGAGGTCATGGTTGTGGTCGCCGTTCGCGATTCCGGTGCGGACGATATGCTCCGTCTTCGGGTATTCCTTCGCCCCGTACTGTGAACGGATGCGCTGGATGTCCGCCGGAGTGAGCAGCTTGCCAGGCGCCTGGTTGCGGAGTGCCTGCCCGGGTGCACCCGGTGCACCGGTGACCCCTGCCGCGCCGATAGGCATGCTGGGGCCCGTCATCCTCGTAATGGCGCCGAGAAGCACGTCCTCGGAACTACCGGAAGGCGAGACAACGCCGGAAAGGCCCGCGCGGGACCTTCCCACGGAGCCCATGGCGGAGCCCAACAGCGCCGCTTCAAGCAAGTCCTGTGCGGTAAGCTGGTAGGCCATCGACTACCTCGTGCGTCTGTAGTTCGCCATCATCATGTCGAGGATAGGGCCGGCCTGGGAGCCGTAGCCCTGGTCCTGCATGCCCTGCATGTAGGCGCCGTAGCCCTGCATCTGGTTCTGTGCGGTGTACTGCGGGGCCATGACCTGCGCCTGCTGTTGCGCCTGCGCCTGTGCCTGTTCCGCTGCCGCCTGGGACTGCAATTCCGCATTGCGCTGTTCGAGACGGGCGATTTCGGCCTTGATGGAGGCGATTTCCGATGCGTTGCCGCCGAGCATGTCGGCATATTCCTGGTTGGCCTTCCGGGTCTCGTATCCGCGGAGTGCGCTGCCGTAGTTGGCCGCGTCCGTGCGGACACGGTCCTGGTAGGACCTGTCGCCGCCCTTGATGACGGGGACGGAAGGGCCCGAGGCCCAGTTGAAGGTGAAAGCCATTACTTACCCCCGAACCATGAGGAGAGGAAAGCGCCTCCCGCGCCGCCGAGACCCGAGAGGAGGTCCCAGCCCGAAGTGCCCTGCTGCGCGTTGGCCGTGCCTGCGATTGCCTGCGACTGTGCGTTGAGGAGGCCGGTGCGGTTCGTGATGCCCGCGGAGAGGGCGTCCGACATGCCGCCGATGTAGCCTTCCCTGTCCTTGCCGTATGCGTCCACCGCGTACTGGTCCCGTGCAGTCTGGGCGTTGTAGTTGTTCCAGTTGTTCTGGGAGTTCGCCTGCCATTCGGAAAGCTGCTGCTGGCGGTCCTGCATGAGCTTGTTGTAGGCCTTCTCCCACTCTTCCGATGCGAGGGACTGCTGCTTCGCGCCCACGCGGTTGATGAAGTCGGAACTGAACCTGTTGCCGCCGGAAGCCGCGCTGTTGTTGATGGCCGCCATGGCCGCATCGACGCGCTGGTTGGCCGCAGGATCCATGAACTGCGAGATGTCCCCGCCGTAGGAGAAGCCCTCGTTCTGGTAGACCGGGGAGTTGAGGAAGTTCTGCAATGCGGAACTGTAGTTCGCGGCGCCCTGCCCGTATGTCTGCGCGACGAGGTTCTTGTAGGACTGGATGTCCTGCTGGTTGGCCGTCCCGGTGTCCCTTGCGAGGCCCTGGATGCGGTCGTAGGCTTCGGCGGCGCGTTCGGCGTCAGCCTGGTTGCCCATGTAGTTACCTAGTGCCGATGCACCCGCGAGGGCTGCGCCGACGATTACTGGCCATGCCATGAGTTAGTCCTCCTTCCCCTTCTTCGGGGCCTTCTTGCAGTCCTGAGAGTCCTTTTCATCCACCGCGTCCATATCCATACGGTCGAGGTAGTCCTGCATAAGGCCATTCAGTTTCTTCATTTGTGTCACGATTTCAGTGTGGTCCATGGTTTACTGCCTTGTGAAAAAACGCTGTGAAACGGGAAGTTTACGAAGCTCAATCGCGACATCCATCGGAACGATATGGCGGCTTCCGTCAGAAAACCGCATGTAGGCATGGGACTGCCAGAACCGGTGTTGTCCTTCCTTCCTGGCACGCCGGCCGGTTTCCGTTGAAGCATAATACCGGTTGTATGCCTTCTGGTCATCCCGTTCGTGACATCCGATTGCGGCAATGATCTTGTCGGTCACGTACCGGTTGTTCACGTTTTCCGACGGGGTCACATACCGCAAATTGGAAACGCGGTTGTTGGTGCCATCGCGATCAATGTGGTCAATCTGCATGCCGTCCGGTCTAGGTCCAATAAACGTCTCCGCAACGAGAACATGGACATTATACGTCCGATGTCCGATGTCGACACGCATGTAGCTTCCGCGGTGGCCGCCAAAGCTCCAATGGTAAGTCCTGGACCGACCAGCGCCCTTGACCATGACAGCGCCGTCTTCCCTTACCGCCACTCCCAATGTTGGATGTTTCTTAACGAGCATTTGTAATTCCCTTTTCACCCCTGAAAATAGGTGTCAACGGACCGCCTCGAGCTGCGAGGGGTCCCCGAAGACCTGGACCTGCACCACCCCCGCCTCGGGCAGCACTATCGCGTCCTGGCCCGGCTTCACGGCGATTGCCGTCACGTTGCCGGAGTTGCCGAAGAGGATTGCCGGCATGGGCCGTTTGACCCTGTATGCGAGAGGATGCTGGCCCTCCGGGAGGGTCGCCGTGAGGATGGTGAAGAACGGGGTCATGACGACGTGCCAGTCCCCCGCGTCGCGTTCGTCCCATGTGCCCGTGAGCACCGTGAGGACGTCAACGGTCGGCGATGTCTTGCCGATAAGTCCTGAATACATGCTATACCTCGCTTCCCATCATATAACCCCGGTCGTTCCCGACACGCGCTGCGAGCATGCCGTGAGTTCCAGCGACGTCGGGTGCGCGTAAGTCACCTTCAGTACGCACAGCCTGTTGTAACCGAGACTGTGGAAACGGACGCGGTGGGAGTAGTCGCCCGTCCTTCCGAGCCTGCACGACCTTACGTGGCCCCAGGTGTTGCCCCCGTCCTTGGAGACTTCGAGGAGCAGGTCCGGTTGCAGGGTGTAGTCGGACCAGCAGCCCACGTTGCACTCGATGGCGATCTCGTCGAACACGAACGGCTTGCCGCTGTCCACGATTACCCCTCCCTGCCTGTGGCGGATCATCGGGAGGCGGGTGGTTGCGTTGCCGTAGTCCTCGTACCAGTATTCGTCGGAGTGACGGTACATGCAGCCGTCGTTGCAGAAGGCGCGGAACTGGCCCTTGAACCACACCATGTCCGAGACGCGCCACCTGGTCTCGTTCCCGCTTTCGAGGACGCGGGACACGCGCTGGTGCCATTCCTTGGTCTCGGTGTCGTAAACCCAGCACTCCTGCAGGTTCTGCAAGAAAAGACAGTAGAAGTTGTGGGAGCCCTGCGCGTATGCGAACGCGTATGCGCTGTCGCCAGTCTCGCCGAGCAGCTTGTCGTCGAGCCAGTCCTCGGAAATCTTGGTGTAGGTCTGCCCGGACACCATGAGGATGCCCTTGGCGTAGCTCTCGCCGCTCCCGAGGTAGTAGAGGGTGGAGCCGCATACCGCGACGGAGTCCGGAGCCTGGATGCCGTTGGAGGCGTTTGCCGTGTAGGACTGTCTTTGCCAGGTGGCGTCCTCGCCGGAACCGCGCTGCCAGATTTCCACGGTCTTGTAACCAAAAAGATACAAATTGGGCCCGATGGCCTGGATGCAGCGGACGTTGTCGGAAGAAGCCTCCGCGTTGAAGAACTGCTGCACGCCGTAGCTGTCGTAGAACATCCAGTCGAAGGCGTCAACGCTCTCCTTCATGATTTCGTACTGGTTGTCCGGGTTGTACACGGGCACGCGCTTGCCGTCCACGACCTGCGTCTGGAAGACCTCGCGGGTGTCGGAGTTGAGAGGATAGGGCACGCTGTAGTACAGGAAGCCGCTAGTACGATCATTGATGACGACCGATCCCCCGACGACGGCCACGTGTGAGGGGTTGATTTGCCCCCCGTCCCCGGTTACGCGTTCCGGGAGGGTGATGCGCCTCAGTTCCCCGCCTTCCAGGAGGCTGTACGCCCACAGGTTGGAACCGTCCGCGACGAGGAGGTAGGGGTTGATGCCGCCGCTTTCCGCAAAGTGGATGCGGCCCGTGCCGGAAGCGACGGTGCCGATCTTGTCGACGTTGCCCACCCAGTCGATGCGGTAGAGGGACTTGCCGAAGACGACGAAGGCGTTTTCCTGCTGGTTCTGCGACGCGAGGCCCACGGAAGACACGTAGGCGCCCCTGCACTTGGAGGAGGGGGCGATGCGCTGCATGAACTGGATGCCCGGGACCGACGCGAGGTACTCGTTCCCCGCGTTGATCTCGCGGAACATGTTGCAGGACCAGGACGACCCCATCGTCGCGGGGTGCCTGCCCCGGTTCGTCCCCGGGGAGATGAGATAGTTGGAGACCTTTGTTGCGGATGCCATCAGATGTTAGTCCCGTTCACGAAGTTGTTGTAGCCGGTGGTCCAGTCGCC
>Ga0310786_10002610_pt1 | contig 27260 bp, 9 predicted proteins | sample AusTroGonzalo_MG_FD_203881 | JGI IMG/M metagenome (GOLD analysis project Ga0310786, IMG submission 203881) | Bovine rumen microbial communities from tropical cattle in Woodstock, Queensland, Australia - Gonzalo_03 (v2) (version 2) | ecosystem: Host-associated > Mammals > Digestive system >...
CTCCTTTATCATCTCGGCATTGGGTTGGAATACATGCAGCGAATCGGACAAAGTAGCGCGACCCACTTCTTCTCCCTCACATTCATCAATGGTCAACCATACTTCAGCCGGATCGTTCTTTTTCTGCTTCCAAACGACAAACGTGTTGCCCGACGAAGGCATCTTTGCGGCCTCAAGGCGATATACATTCTCCGCCTTGTCGCACACATAGGTCATACCTGGAATCAATGGGAGCGGATTTTCGCAAGTCGAATGCGGACCTTGGTTATACGGATAGCAATAGACATGTCCCGAGCCGCCAACTATATTCGGATAAACGCGGATATGCGGAGTTAGAGCAGTGAGGAAGGACAAGTTCTCCATTTCCTCGAGTTTCTTATTAATCTCCGATACGTCCATCTCGCACATCTTATCTTTTCCAACCTTCTGCACAATCGTCGGGGTATTGCTTACGCAAAGCGCATATACCTCCATCGTCACAGAGCAATCTGCGAACCAATAAGCAGAAATACCCTTGCGCATATCTTCTACCGTAGCCGTCCACCAGGTGGTATCAGAAATGATAGTATCTACCGGGAAGGAGAATGCGATCGAGTTGTACTCACAATCGCAATAGAAATACGGCGCATCGTAATACCATTTCTGCCATGCGCAGGAGGTGGTATCGCTCGTCGGCGGATTGCCTTCTCTGGCTATCGCGCTTACTGCCACAAGTAGCATTGACAGTATGAATAATCTTGTTTTCATGAGTAAGTTTTAATCCAATTTTGTACCTAAAATCGTATATCGTACGCCATTGCGCAGAATAACGATTTGTCCGTTCATCAAGATCTTACGTCCTTGCATCTCGGTTTCTGTCACGGGCAGATCCTCCATACGTGTAGAGAAGCCGCCGTAGTACGCTTGTCCGCAGAGGAATCGCACCGTAATTGCCACATCTCCCGCCTCTAACCACTGCGGTTGTTCCTGGGCCTGGAATACCTGATAGATGGATTCACCAGCCGCACGGAAAGACCAAACGATGCTCTTCACCGGGGTCTTCTGAGCCACATAATAGTTATAGAGATTCTCCTCGGCACGCATCAAATCCACCAAGGTACGCCCTTCTTCCGTATCCAAGATCACGCCCTCCATATAATTCCATTCGGCCGGAGAGATGTAGTCATAGGGACGATAGCGGAAGACACTGCCATCCTTGCCATACTGATCATGCTCGGTATTCTGCCCAGGACAGAAATAGATAGTGGTATCCACGGGGCATTTACCCAACACAATCTGCACATATCGTATAGCACGATCGGCGCTCGGCAGCATCGTTGTATCCAAGTCATATACACCGGCTGCGGTATATTCCTTTTGCTCAAATTCAACCGACTGACATCCCTCGGCATAAGCCGTATCACGATAGGTGGTATGAATAGTCAGGTGCAGCGTATAGGTATAGTCGCACTGATGCGCATCCTTCATTGTCTTATAGAATTCGCCGCTAGTACGATACCATATATTCTGCCAGAAGATGCTATCCCATGCCTCTGCTACAGTATCGCGGTCAACAGGCGTAAACACCGTAAGGCGGAGCGTACGAACCGAATCACAACCGGCAGCGTTCTTGAGCCACATCTCGTAGTCCCCACTCTCATCATACCAGGTATCATTCCATTCAATACCATTGCAGACCACGGCAGTTGTATCGCTATAGGTAACGACACAAACGTATGGATCCACATGAATCAGCGCATTCTCATGGGCCACAATCTCCACAACAGCCGTCTCGTCAGACTCCTCAAGGGTCCATTTCCAACCCATACTACAATTCTCGAACAAGCGCTCCGCCGGAAGTGTATCACCATTCGCCAACGCAGCGGGAATCGGGCCATAGAGGGAATCAGACGAATAAATAACCGTAGCCGGCAAATGCTCCGGCTCGATGCGAATATAGTTACCTCCGCTTTGGACGGTCAATGTAGTCACGTCTGCCACACGCGTAGCTTTATCCTTCGCCGTGCTGGCAGCATCGTAAGCAAACGCAGAAAGCGTTCCCGCCATCATCAGCAGGACCACCAGCAAACGGATACTATTTTGAAAACTTTCTTTCACGCCTTTCGCTCGTGTTTTTATACGCGTACGCATGCATAAATACATACGTGCACAGCAAAATTGGCCACAAAGGTACAAAAAATTTTTCGTACCTCCAAATTATTCATGCATTTCTATCAATTTTTCTACAATTTTAGCGAAATTTTCTCCCTTTCTCCGGTTAAAGAGTAGTTCCCGGGGGGAAAATTGAGTTCGTGCGGTGTACCGGGTTCGGCATTCCATTTGGCCCTCTCAGTGCCCGCTTCGTCGATGACCACAATGGACTGGGCTTCACTCACGTTCACGACGATTTTGGATCCTTCACAGAGCACTACAATCGTCGTAGCGGGATAGGTAGGATCGGTGTCCTTCGGAGCGGTAGAGACCAAATGCATATTAAATTTTCCGCTGGAGGTATGATTAAATCGGGCATACATACATCCTTCTTCATCAATACGTTCGGCCCAAGAAGCGATTGTTTCCGCCGGTATGGTAACCGTATTGGAAGAAGATGTTAACTTATGATAGTGCAAGAGATTTTCCGCTGTGGATGATAGCGAAATATCGCAATCGGTAGCGAAGAACAATTGACAAACAGCCTTCGGGGTCAAGGTAAGCGTCATATCTCCACCGACCCATTGCGCATAATTGAAGCGATACACACCTCCGGTATTGTTACGCTTCACTTCAAAGGTGGTATCCAAGGAATGGATGAAATTGGAGGTCTTCGCAAAACAACTCGAACGACGCCATTGCAATACTGAAACAGAAGTGGCCTCAGAACAGATGAATTTAACATACAGGAACTGTTCGCTCGTCTGCTTGAAGAACTTGTTAATCTCGGTACCTAATACTCCTTGATGATGCCCATCCGGTGCTTTCTCAAACTGGTACAAACGGAGCGCATGTTCTTCAGCAAAATCAGGATCGGTAGCAATCATCATACTGAACAAGTGCATCGTAGGTGTAGAGAAAAAGGTATGCAAAGTATCATCGTCCCACAATCGAGTAATCGCAAAAACAGCCGTATCATTGGATTGCAAGGAATAGGTATCGCCATGTCGCAGAATGGTTGCATTTCCGCGTACTTTAGCGCGAGGTGCTTTTGTAATCTGCATGACACCCTTCTCCTCGCTATAGAACTTGGCGAAATACATACCTGCTTCATTGGGAAACTCCGGGTTATGCACCCATTTATAGATGTACGTAGCCAGCGTTTTCACCGAATCTCCGGGTTGAATATTAGGCACGAACTGGATGATATTGCCATCCGTATTATCCGTCGGGTCAAAATCACAGGTATTGGCCACGGCCATGGTACAAGGGGTTGTTCCGGTCCATTTATAGAGGATGGTATCTTCCTGCCATTGTACATAGGGGACAATGACGTGTCGTTGCTTATCTTTCTTCGCCACCTGCACCGTATCGTTCACATGCATAAACTTAGCTCCGTCGACGCAGTTACCGAACAAGTCATCCGGAGCCAAAGTGATCTTACCGGAACTTTGATAGGTTACTTTAACGAACACCTCCACGTTATAACTGATACCCACTTGGAGCAACAAGTCACGATATTGCTTTCCGAGCGAGAGATAGTAAATAAACGTGCCATCGTCCAATGTTTTGGAATTAAGGGAGGGCTTATGGGGCAAATCGATAGACACAGCACCTCCTCCATTTTTGCAGAACAAGCTACAGAGAATGCTATCCTCGTAGTAGCCGGGCGTGCAGCTAAAGTCCATCTCCACGATAGGCGCCGGGTCGTTTTTCCCGTTAGAGGGAGCAAAGGTTACCGTCAACGGCAAATCGAAGGTCCAGGCGGAATACCAAATCGTCTGACCTTTCTTCACTTGCGCTATATAGTCCTTTCCCATCGGGATAGCTGTAGCGCAGGATTCTCCCGGCCCTGCAGCGAACGCGAATGTTGCAGCAAGCGAGAGAACGGTTGAGAGTACCAGAAAACGTTTCATACAGATTAATCGTTAAAAATTGGTCTGGCGGGAGAAGGATTGACAGGTGTTGTTCCTGTAGCTCCCGTAAACTGCATTACTTCGGTCATTGCAACCGTTTCCACCTCTATGAGGGGGTAAATATACGTCTTTTTCATTGCTTACTTTTTTTGTCCGGTTATGGTATAGGTCTCGCCATTTCGGATGATATAGATCATATCTCCGGAAATGATCTTACGTATCGTTTCTCCATTTTCTATTGTTACTTCCTCAATCGGCGTAGTGATTTGCGGTGCCTTAGCGACCACACGTAATCCATATCGATTAGTAGTTCCCTCTTCCAGCCAAACGGTATAACCGCCGTAACTCAAGTTCCAAATTGCTTCGCCATCCAAGGTGAGATACAGCATAGAACCATCATTTGGTTGCTCATCAATAAAGAGATCATAGTTTCCTTCTGCCGGAGCGAAGATTCCTAATGGATAGTTCGCTTGATAGTCAACCAGTTCCGTTGTATTCTTACACAACTTCGTACCATATCTATTTACCCACATCTGCGCGCGCGCCTTGCTAACTCCGGCTTTTGCCAAGTCAGCCACAATCACGTATTTGTCTTCCTTCTCCTCGGCGGTTAAGACATAGATACGGTCATCCAAATCAGTATATTCGCTAGCGATCTGGACATCATAGTGGTCAATCGCAGCCTCAGCCGCAGCACGACGGGGAGCTTGCGCTACAATCGGCAATTGGGTAGTAGCCGGCGTAGCAATCACCACGCTCTGCGAAGCAGGCGACTGAACGAAAGCAGCTTTACCGACAAAGAACTTCTTATTATTCATATTATGCATGATATACGCATCTTCTCCGATTGCGCCTCCGTCATGCACTTGGCACTCCGTCACACCCGCATCCAAGAGCGCATGATACATCTTGGGGTTGGAGATACCATTCCAGTTATCATTGATACCTGTACCCGTAACGGTCAACGGAACCTCCTCCGTATAATCGACCGGTTTTCCGCTGGCTTTTGTGAAGCGAATCACATCGACATGCGGCAGATGATGGTTGAATACAATCAGGTACATCTTACCCGGAATCAGTTTTCGTCCATGATGCTGGACGTAATCCCAACATCTATCGCCGGCACCCTGTGTTGCGCGCGTTTGCGCATTGTAATATACAATATCGTAATCATATCCCAGCGTCATTGGCGTTGTACGCTCTAACAGCGGAGCATGTTCGGTCAAATCAATCTCAAAGGGCACACCAAACGCATTCCAATGCCAATCATCCGAGTTGACTTCAAAGTCGAAGTATGCTTCACCTGTAACCTCCATATCGCCGGAAACAACCACTTCACCGGATTTATTAGGTGCCGCTTCAATAATCAGGTTTTCGGTTGTTAATTTAGCGGCATTCGCCACCTCGATACGTCCTAACGCACGGATGGTAGCGGTAGTCACTACCGTATTCTCCGTAATAATCTTCTGTTCATTTTCAGCTACTTCGATATCGCCGCGATATACCGCCGTAAAGATAGCGTTTCCTGCCACCAAAGAGGTAGCCGGTTCCGTCCATCCGATGAAGGTATAATTGACTTTCGCATCGCTACGCTGCGGTGTTACACCGGGATACTCCGGCCAATTCCATCCGTAGTTAGCCGTAGTGCGTGCCAATTCCGTACCGTCATAATCTTGCCAGATAATGGTATAAGTTTTAGCTGTTTCCGAACCATATGCAGCTGTATATTCCACATTTCCGGTCACAGCACCGATAGCAGGAGTCCACCCTTCGAACGGACGATCCCAACGGATATTGTCCACGTAATCAGGATGTGCCGGAGTTTCTCCATCGTAAGTCGGCATGGTGCCATAGGGCACGTTCTCATCCGTTTCCAAGATTACATTATTAACATTCTTCCACGTCACGGTATATGTATTCGTAGCGGCACTGAAGTGCGCATAGTACGTCGCATCCGCGCTAACCGCAGGCGTTTCGCCGTTATTGTACACCTTAGCACCATTGGCTTCGACAGCCCAGCCATCGAAGGTATAGGTGTATTGTGCTGTGGCGTCTTTGTTAGGCGTATCGCCATTAAAGGCAGTAGGTGTACCAGCATTTTGGTTCGCATCGGTCTGTAACGTAATGGAACCATTCTCGTTCTTCCAGATGATGGTAAATGTATTCATCGTCCAGAAGGGATAGAGCGTAATCGCCGCATCCGCGGTATAGTTGCCGCCGAGTTCATATGCTTTTGCTCCGCCATCCTGCGTACTCCATCCGGTCTGCAGATATCCAGGGCGAGTGAATGTAGCAGCCGAAAGAGCGAGGTCTTCTCCGCAGGTCTTTGTTCCGGCTTCTACGGAACCGGTTCCGTTAGCTCCTGCCAGGTAGGTAACCGTATAGGTTTTTGCCGTCGATGCATATACAGGAGTATATACCACCTCTTGTTTTGCTGTATTCTTCGTTGCTGTCCACGTAGAGGTAGCGGTAGTGGAAGTGCCGGCATAATCGTAACATCCCTCGCTATACGATGTCGTATAGGACGGAGCAGTAGTCGAAGTCAATTGCGACTCCAGGCAGGTATTCGCTACTTTAAGCGTTGTGCCGTTATAATCTTTCCAGATGCCGACCCATCCCCAGTGACCGTTGGCGTATGTAATCGTCGTGTTTGCCGCCGCCCCTGCCGTAGCGAGGTACTCAAAATCCGCGCCGTAGGTTGTTTTGAAGGCAGCGCTGTTGCGGAGTTGGGCAGACGTAATGGCTATTTCATCAAACTTTCCAGTTGTTCCGTCTTGTCCTGCCTGATATGTAGAAGTGGCACTTCTCGCTCCTGTAAAAGATACATTTCCATTGCCGGACGACATGATGTTTGCCCCTCCTGTAGTCGTATAGAGGAGGCCATTCAGTTGTCCCTTTACATCAATAGTAGCATCACGCAATTTATAATTCTTACGATTGTATTTTAGCCCCCCGTGTCTATACACAACAGGCGCTATTTGTGCCTTTTCAGCTGCGCTATAATCGTTAGCATATGCGTACGCTCCCTTCCATACAATAGAGTCATACACATAACAATTACCGGACGTTGTGACTGTTGCTCCACTTGCAATATTTACTTGCACATCCGGCAAGATGGCTGTTTCATATTGAATGGTTGTTGTACCCGATTCCACATTAAGCGTCATGTTGTTCGTTATCGGCAATACGAAATTCTTGGATTCTTTCGAGAATCCGGAAAGTCCGAATTTGATAGAACCGATTGTGGCATTTCCATACAGCGAATACACTTGTCTATCATTGTTAACATCGTATCGCTTCACAAGATATCCGTTCGTCCCTGTTATTTTAAACAGACCGTTAGATCCTATAAAATCAATAGACACCGGAGTTGATGTATTATGCACACCCGTATAAACTTTTTCCGTTGCTCCATTTTTTATAGTTATTGGCGCTTCAATACTTTGGATATAATATTGATTGATTGGGAATACTTTTTTACTTGCATTAGTAGAAGCAATAGAAGACAAAGCGTTACCACCCCTATGCTTAAACTGGAAGGTCTCGTAAATCGTAGATCCCGATTCCGCAATAATAGTGCCATCACCGATGATAAATCCCCATACATAACAGTTCGCACCACTATTTAATTTTATCTGACTACCGGCCTTCATGTCAATCAGTCCATACCCATTCATTGCGCTACCATTGTATCCCATCGTGAGACACATCTTGGCATTTACGCAAATCGAGCCGTTTACATTTATTGTTGCGCCATTAACCAGAGTAAGGGTCCTATATACAGAACGCGAAGGGGTTCCGGACGTAACTGTACTTGGCGTTGTATTCACAGTATACGTATCTTCATAGGGAACAAGTAACGTCACTCCCGAAGGAACGATATAACTACCCGCTGCAACGGAACCATTCTCATAAACCACCACTTTACCGGAAGTCATTCCGGACAATGCCAATGCCAAGTCCTTGTAATGGACGGTAACATCATTGTTGCGAATAAAGACAGCAGTGGTAGACGGAATGAATTCCGCATAAATAGTTACGTTTTCCGTAAATGCGGTAGTCGGATTCGAAAAATACGAAAAATAATTACGAGTAGCTCCTCCATCGGAACTTGTATACCAACCAAACAATTTATAACCGGATGCCGGCGTAGCTGTAAACTCAATTGCTTCATCTGTAATAATCGACTGATCCGTTGTGGATATCGTTTTGGTTGTACTTCCCGCTTTGACCGTGTACGTACCGTTTGTTGCAGCCTTAAATGTAATTGTTGCCTGCACCTTTTGCTGGAAATGCGCATAATAGGTTTTGGTAGAACTACTGCTACTTACATCAAAAGACACCTCTAACGGATTAGTATTATCGGCTCCATCAGATGAGGTCTTACTCTCTGTCCACCCTTTAAACGCATAGCCATCAGCCGCTTCTGCAAAAGCATAAAGCTTCCCCGTATGCGTACCAGATGAATTTCCACCGCAATTAAACGAAGCACTTGCCGCCCCCGATGTCGCTGATTGGTTACTCGAAGCATAGACAGTACCTTCGCCAGTCCCTTTTCCCACATTTAGAGTAGCCGTATGCGTACTATGACTAGCCCAAGCACCATCTATTCCTAGGGCAAGCATACAGAAAAGCATCAACAATCGCGACATACTTTTTGCATGTCCTGTTAAAAAGTTAAAATTTCTCATATTCACTTTTTGTACCTTCAATATCTTAGTTTCTTTTCTTTCCAACAAACTTCATGCCGTTTGCTCTCGCACGTATATATACGCATGTGCTCGTGCGCCGTCAAGAAGCGGCGCAAAGGTACTGCTTTTTTTTCATATACACAAACTTTTATTACATAAAAGCAAAAATAATACCAAATTGCTATGTTTAGTTGGCAAAATGGTATTACTTACATAAGTAAAAAAAGATGACAGCGCGGAAATAGGATTTTGTAAGGCGCTGGATATCTGTTAATTAGATATTGTTTTGTTGTTGCATGGGGAGGAATGAGAAGGCAAGGGATGTACGGAAAGATGTTGAACGACCGCCTATATTAAATTTAGGAAAAAATTTTTATCTTTAAACAAACCAAATTATTAACATTATGCTTAAAAACCTTAATTTGACGGAGGAACAGGAGAACCTCCGCATTGTCGAACATCTTGACATGCAAAAACTTCCTGAGAGTGTACAACAAATGATTTCGTTGGCATCTACGCCGGAAGAGCAAGACATCATTTTGATGGCAACGCTTGCAGCTGCGAGTGCGTGCGTACCTAACCTTTATTTCACGTACGGTCCGACCGGCAAGAAGTATTATGCCAATTTGCAATGCTTCATCTTAGCTGCTGCGGCGAGTGGTAAAGGTATCGCCAACCAGGCGTTAGAAATGGTGCGCGTGATCGACGAGCAGTATCCGATGCTGATAGCGGGCGATAGTACGTTGCCGGCTTTTTACAAAGCGCTGGAAGAGCAAGGCGGTTGCGGTTACATGCACGAGAGCGAGGGCAGCGTGATTACGGATATCTGGAAGAATTCCGCGGCCAACTACAACACAGCCTTGCGTAAAGCGGCGGAACATGAACCGATCTCCCGCAATCGCGTCAAAAGTGCATCGGAGATTTCATCGCCGCGCTTGAGTATGCTGTTGACCGGTACGTTCGGGCAATACAAAGCGCTTGTTCCGAGTGTGGAGAACGGATATTTCAGTCGTTTGCTGACGGTAGTCATTCGCGGAACGAATCCGTTTAACAAACGGTACGTGAGTTCCAAAGGCGGGCAATCCGTTATTCCGAAACAAGTCGGTCTTCGCCTGCTGCGTACGTACGAACAATTAATGAACGCAGGTGAGCGCGAATGGAGTTTGACCGATGCACAGAAAGAGCGACTCGGCGAACATCTGGAGACGGAATACGGAACGTTGATCGGATTGTTAGGCGATAACTTCCACTCGGCGGTTATACGCATGGCGGTACAGATCGAACGAATAGCGATGATCCTCTCGGCTTTGCGCGACAACTTCTCCGAATGCTCGGATGCCGATTACGAGACGGCGGAGATGATCGGGAATAAGATGCTGCTGCATATGGCGGCTGCGTATCGCATGATTGACGGCGATGCACAAGACGTAGTACCGGAGATTAAGCCGTTGGATCAAAGAAAAATATTGTTTGATGCACTTCCAGAAGAATATGCAAGTAAGAAATTAGAAGCAGAAGCACGATTGCAAGGAATATCCCGCGCTACATCTATGCGATGGAATGAAGAATGGCAGAATAAAGGTATGATTCAAAAAATCCGTTACGGCGTATATCGAAAAATAGCATGAGATAGTTGAGACAGTTGAGATTCTTTGAGGCGGCTAAAATCAAGGAAGTGTATCAAGTGTCTCAACTGTCTCACACAAAAAAATATTACTCGCGGGAATAGCCGCAAGGAGAGAACAGTCAGCTGTAGATAGGACAAGAGTACGAGAATATAAGGACTAAAGTCTAGGATTACCAGGTAAATAGTAGGTAATTGATCTTACGGAGATAGAATCCGCATAAAATGCGGATTAATAAACAAAGGACAGCAAAATATAAACGCTAATTAAAAGAAAGGAAAAAAGATGGCAAAAGTAACATTTATTGATGGAATAGATACAGTGCGTGGAGCGCTGGATAGTGCGAGAGACGGACAGGTCAATCGGGCACGGTTGGTTTGCAAATGGCATTATTGGGGAGAGAAATGGATTGATAGAGATGGGAGCAAAGTGCATTTAGTATACACGTACCATTTCCATGATGGTCCGTGGGCCGAAGGAGCAACCCGAAATCGAGAGATGATCAAGGCGGCACAACGCATGGCGCACGATATTGAGCGGGTAGTTTATCATCCGGAGGAGTTCAGCGAGGAGGATATTGAGCAGGCGCGCATCTGGCAGCAGAAATACGCAGAGTACCGGAATGGTATTCCGGAAGGGAGCACGTGCTACAAGCATTTCTACGGCTGGATGTTTACCGAGATTTATCGAGGGATTAGGGGCGTTGGTAATTGGTAATTGGTCATTGGTCATTGGTGGAATGGCGGAAATACCCCATAGTCTCGAGGAGCATGACTTCGTCTCGTACTTCCGGCGTATAGCGCCCATGTTCTTTCATGGCGCGTCGGAACTGCGAGGCGTTGTTGCGCTCGGTATAATTGAGTTTGAGATGCTCGCTTAGCCATTGGCGGATGTCCTTATCCGAGCATTTTCGGCGGATATAGCCGAGTTGGCGCATGGCATAGACAGCGGTCGTGAGATCCCGGAAATGGGCAGGATGTTGCTCCATGAGTTGGAGATGGTAGAGCAAATGATTCTGCACTTCTTCCGGCACATCTTCCGCCCAGAAGCGAATTTCTTTCTTGGGCAAGAGTCGATCGGTAAGAAACCTTCTCCACTCCTGTTGCCATCGGGTCCATTCGCTTTGCTCCGCTTGCGAAAGAGAAGCCATCTCACCGGACAAGAAAGCCCAATCGGTTTCCTGCGAAAAGATATATTTGCGGTCGGCAGAAGTGATTTTTGCCCCGGGTATTTCCTGCTTCATAGCCACGTATTCATCGGCCAACCAGATCAGATAGCGCTCCATGATGTCTTCCGCTTTTTCGCCCTCGAAGAAGAAGGTGGGAGGTTCTGTTTCGTCAGGCATATCCGCCAGTTGGTTCACGATAGGGGCATCGGTCCAATCGATATGGAGGAAACGTTGCCGTCGCGTCTCGACGCGGGCTGCATCAATGAGCCATTGCGGGAAAGGCATTTCCCACGGCATAACTTCCCATATATGATCGCGGTAGATTTTCAGAACGAGATGCTGCATGTACGTCACGGTGAGCTCCATCGCCAGTTCAAGCAGGCGATTATTGGGACAGATATCATGGAGGGTAATTGAATCAACCGCCAATTGAACGTAGTTATCTCGCAGTTGGGATATCTCGGCCGAGAGATAGCCCCAATCCTCCCGACGCACCTCTCGTTCGTAGGTATGGAACCATGCTTCGCGTTGCTCATCGGTATCCAAAGCCAGTTCACGCCGATCGCCTTCGTCGGTATCGATAATGAAGGCGCAGAAAAGCGCCGCAGCGAGGACACCACCCATTTCGATAGGGTCTTCGCCCTGAGGCGCATAGATGAGCCGATGGGACTCGTAGCGCGTAGAAGGGGAGATGATATAGTTATCTAACAGATGCATGGCAATCTTAATACATTCGCTGGATCCAATAGTCCATAAAGATTAGAGTTTAGGATTTAAGATTTAGGATTTAGGATTTTAGGATTTAGAGATAAAAAATCTCTGAATCGGGAAAGGGATTGACGATCGAGGTGATGGAACCGGATCGCGAGGAAAAGGGCGGAGAGAAGGAGGAACAAAGCCCATGGGATATCCCCCACGGGTACACCGGGATCGTACTCGGTCAGTTTCTCCCAAACAGAACCATTCCAGACCACGGTATATCCGAGCGTCGGGTCATAGCGGGTTTCACCATCGTATGGGTTACGCCAGTGATCCTCATCATAATACCACCAGTCCCCCGAACCGCCATTGATCCAATCTCCGTCTTCACCATTATAGGTCGGCATGACTCTTCTGGGTCCGCCCATCATAGCCAAAGAGCCTTCTGCTTCCAAGCCAGAAGAAGCCGCATACGCGGACCGGATATTCACAGCTAGAAGTGCTGAAGGCATCGCTACCGAAGTCGTACTATAGCGGATACCACGAGCGGAAGAAGAGGACGTAGAAGAGCCCATGTCTGCACTACTAAAACCAGCCCCAGCGCCCCCGGATCCGAGTGAATGAACCGAAGCGGACGATGTAGCATAAATGACTGGTTTGGAGGTATTTGCAGGCGGCATAGTAGCATGACCGGAATGCGCCAGTTGCCGCACGGTATTACCACTAACCACGGGTAAAGAATGTCTGATTGGAGCGGAGGACCGCATCGGCAAAAGAGGTGCATTAGAGGGAGTAGCATAATGCACAAAACCGGGACGAATCGTCACCTCGTTTTGGATGCGTTGACGGTCCTGATATGTGACATAGACCGCCAAGCACCAGAGTCCGAAGAGAACCAGCGCCACCGCCGCCACAATAGCTATTCGTCCTATGTTGATTTTGCTATTTCCCATGGATTATTTGGCGGTTATCAGTTTACCATTCGCATCATAGATACGTCCGTTCACGCGGATAAACATCTTATTCTGCCAAAGGAACTTCCCAGCCTTTGTCGTTAGGGTCTCGTCGGCGGGGACAAGTTCATTCTCCATACTGATCTGCGGCGATGGGAATTCGCCTTCTACAGCGAGTCTGGCGGTTGTTGTACCGGCGGCAGCATCAAAGGTATAGTCGCCGGTCAAGAGGTCTGTACGCACGCCAGTCTCGTAATCCACGAGCCATACATGGTCCAAGCGACCGAGCCAGTTGTTCGCCCGCATAGAGATCGTCAGTTCTTGCGCAACAGGACTATAGATCGTCAGGGTCACACCGCGCATGAGCAACGAATCCGATACTCCGGCAAACGCCATCTCTCCATACGCGTGCGAACTATATAGTAACGCGCGCGAGGCAGTGAACGACTGTTTCGCCACATCGATACCGGTCTTATATGTCTCATCGTAACGCGTGGGGTGGGCATAGATACTGGTTTGGTCGCCTACTCCCTTGGCATCTCGGATATCGAGATGGAGCCACTGGATAGGTATTTGCTCTTCCGTAGGCGCCTTGCGGAGCGGAGCCGCAGCGGCTAATGAAGAACCGGCGAACGAAAGTACGCCGTTTGTCTGAGCCTGAAAAGCGAAGGCAGCGACAGGAGGAATAGCATCGGGTATCTCCTGCTCAAAGGAACCATCCGAGAGCAGCCAGCTTACGGCCAAGCCTTCCGGCGCCACACTATTGGAATAGGTATAGGTTAATGGCGAGACGAGCAGATTCCATCCCGCATCCGTCGGCTTACCATCAGTATGGGTCACCGCCACTTCGTCTGTCAACATGGAGATATCTATCGGGAAGTAGAACTCGCGATAGTAGTTCACTCCGGAATACATCTCATAGCCCTTACCTCCAACTATAGTAGACGTTCCGTCATGTGTTCTCCAGTTCGCCCCCGCATCACTTGGTCCGTAGGTCGCGCGGCTCGCCTCATCATAAGATCGAAGCACCCATCCGCTTCCGGCTTTGTAATCAGGGTTCGTACCATTCGACAGACGTACCGCATTGATAGGCGTTAAGCAGGATACAGGCAGGCCGAATGGGAAGTAACCGGCTTTGGACGCCACGATACGCGTATAATATACGTTTGTACCCGCATCTATTGCGCCGTTTTTCAGCAGTTGCGCGGCACTTGAAGGAGTAGTTCGTAAGATCACCGCGTCGGCCGTCAGTGTTTTACCGCTATTGATGCACAAAGTAGCCTCCGGACCGACATAAATATTCTTCGCCGTGATATTCGCATCGACGGTTAAGGTTGTTCCTTTGACAAAGAGCGGTTTGTTTTCATTTGCCGTCAGGGTAGTTGGGGATGTGATCTCCAGAGGCAGGGTATAGGGATGATGACTTGCGATATCCCCTGAGGTTTTCTTGACCAACAGGTAGAACTCGTCTCCGGGTGCTCCGCTATAAGGAATCGTCATTGTACGATCGGCAGCGCGCTGCGTCTTCGCATATGCGACGCCATTGATGGTATATGGCCAGCCGTCAATCTCCCAATCGGAAACATTTAAGAGCAAGCGGTGATTCGTATTATCCACATCGATGATATCGGCATAGAAACCGGACTCGGGCAGCGGTTCCACTTTCCATACATATTCCGCGCCATAGGCAGCTTGCTCTGCGGCGGTGGTGGGGAAGGTATGATAGGGAGGGATACAGAAGGCCTCCACCAGTCCCTTATAATACGAGCCGCTACGCTCGGTAAAAAATCCGCCTGTGATAGCAATATCCGTGCCGGCAACAATACGCCCGGCATTGGATGAGAAGCGTCCGCTCTTAACGATCAATTTTCCGTTTGACTCCGTGCGTATGGCTTGGGCGGAGCTTGCATTCTGCGCCACTACCTTGGGATTATCCTCTATGGTGATATGTCCGCCGCCGGCAGCCGTAACCGCCAATGCGTTCGCGCCATCCGAATAGGCCCATATCTCGCCGCCCTTGACCGTAGCATAGCCAATACCATCGGATGTGCTTCTCGTCAGCAAGGCATAGGAATTACCAAACGAATGGGCTTCAATCGTACCGCCCTTCATCTCAAAACGCGCATCATTCGCCGTATAGGCATCTGCGCGCATGGTGTAAGCAGACATAGACGGACCGGTAATATCGCAGGATATAGTACCGCTCTCCAAGATCAGTTTGCCTTGCCGAATCAGCACGGTAATGCCATAGGAAGTCGAGTGGATCATACCGAAGCGTCCTCCCGATCCCGAATCCCGGAAAGTGAATACCGCATTCGGATTATTAATCTGCAGAAAACTGGTGAATAGATCCTTCGCCGATACATTATGCCCGTTCAAATCCAGCACACATTTGGCATTCGCCACGGTAGGATTATAGACCAGGGTCTCACCCAGATAATCGATATCGTCGAGAATCGTCAAGGTAGCATCCGCATGATTCTGCACGCAATACACTGCCCGCGCGAGCCAAGCAAAGAGTCGGTCCGGTTCATCAGAGCTCATCCGAACGACATACGGGCCTTTCACTACTTTATAGCGATAGCCTTCCGCATATTCGGGATCGGCGGATGAGAGCATGCTGATAGCACAACTATCATCGATATTGGAAACCATTCCTTTCATCGTCTCATAGTATCCGCTTACGAGTTCCTTTATTTTGGCTCCTCCGGTCTCGAAGTTATAGCCCGTATTGGTAATCTCGCCGATGGTACCGTCCTCATTCACGGTAGCTATCTGGGCTTTGAACTTACCGCCTTTGACGATGAGGATACGCTTGGCTGTACCATAAGCACCCGTTACAGCGTCGTATTGGATTAAACAACGAACGAATGCGGGAGAAGTACAGATAAACTCGCCGCCGTTAATCGTTATCTTACCTGACATCGCATAACCGGCATCCCCGGTTTCCGAAGCCGTAGAGATGCTGCCATATGTATAGGCTCCTATCGCATTTTGCTCTATGGCTTTTACATGGAATGTACCGCCGTTCACCTCTATCTCCGCCATATTCTTCGATGCATCCGCATCGCAATAATTACTATGATTCCACGGCGCGGCAAAGACACCTCTGGCGTTAGTACATGCAAGGATATTGAATACCGGATTGCCGGAAACGGTCGTTTTGCCGCGGTACGTTCCGATACCTGACGGAGAGTTTTTCTGATAGATAGTGAATGTACCGCCGGTTACATTCAGTGTTCCCCAAGAGCGGAGCAGATCGACATTGCCGGCATTATCTATAAAGGCGCCATGATCGCGCGTATCGACGACAAACGTGCCGCCGGAGATATTCATCACTCCGCCTTCTGCCGCAATGAGATGATGGGGAGTCTCGTCATCAAAAAGACGGGTCTCTGTACTCTGGGCGGCAAACACTTGGGAAGCCGTAGGAGCGGAACAGGTAACCGTAATCGTACCGCCGCTGATATAGGCGGTTCCATGACCTTGATAGTTGGTAGAGCCTATCCTTATCACATGCGCGGAGGCCTGAACACCCAACGCATTTCTCTCGGAAGCCGTCACATCGATCGTTCCCCCTTCGATATATAGCGTTCCTTGCTGAATCGTTGTTCCGTCATCGTTGATCCATGCGCCGACGCTGACACCGGTAGCGATAATGGGGGATGAAGAGATGATATGCGCCGTACCGCGTATCGTAGTGATACCGTGTATGACATTGACGGCCGTAGCGGAACCGGTTCCGGATTCCGTATTTCCGGTAGCATGCGCATGGATTGTACCGTCGGATAGATCCGTTGTACCGTAGGAATACAGGGGATAGATACAGCATTTACCACCTGCTTCGAGCGTACCGCCCGTCATATTCAGAGCGGCATGGGGGCCTACATATAAGGCAATGGCGGGATGCCATTCGCCATCATCCTGATCGTTTTGGCAATAGATACGTCCGCCCGTCATCTGCACCGTACCTTCGGCTATGAATAGCGTATATAAACTGATAGTACTGGTACCGGTCATGGTGATGAGACCACCCTGCGCGATAGAATTATCCGTAATCGTCAGCTCGGCATCCGCTTTATTGATATAAAAGCCGTTGTTCGATGGTCCTGCGGCCGTCAGGGTACAGTTATTGAGGTCCAATACCGTACGCGCATCCGCCACCGTAGGCTTATAGTGGATCGTGCTCGTGCATGTGACATCATCGAGCAAGGTCACCGTCGCATCGGTTTGCGACATAGCATAGGTCCACCCGGCTTCAAAATCCGAGTACTCTATCGGCAGTTCCGTTCCCGCCTGCACCCTCACTACATTCTGCGCCGTAAGCGAGGCCACAGAAAGGAGCAGTACCAATAACCCTATATAAGCATTTCTTTGCTTCATTTGACGATGAGTGTTCCTTTCTTTTTGAGCGCTCTGAGCACACCATACGCCATGAGCATCAGCGCCATGAACCACCATGGTGCATCTCCTACCGGTACACCGGGCTCCAACTGATCGCCGACCAATATCCATGAAGAGCCATCCCAGCGATAGGTCTTACCGTCAACAATCTTAGTATTACCGACCGGTATATCGCCTTGCTCAATCCACATTTCTCCATCCCATATCCATATTTTCCCGCCATCATCACCTTCTTCTCCTTCATAAGAACCGTCATAGCCCGGTGCGCGGAATCGTTTTGGGGAAGAAACGGAAGATGCGGCAGGAGTCGTGGATGTAGCCATTGCCAAAACGGGCATAGACATGGAGAAACCGCCACTACTCTGACTAATGCCAGGTGAGGACGAGCCAGCGCTCGAGAAGCCGCCACCGCCTCCGGTACTACCTCCGCCACCGATTGAATGCAAAGTAGCCGACGAGGTGGTATGGATACGGAAGCTCGAACTCGAGCCATAGGATGCACTCGGCATGGCCGCATGGCCGGCATAGGCATACGAACGTACCGCATCACCGCTAATCATCGGCGCACGATGAGGACGTATCGAAGCGGAAACGACCGGTATGGATGCCGTGGAATGGGTGCCGTAATTCACAGCACCCGGTTTCACACGCACATCGTATCTCTCCAGTTTACTCTCGCTGTAGACGCTGTATGCGGAAAGGGCCCATATGACAGATACCCCCACCGCCAGGACGACCATAAACGCGCCCACGCGGGGTGAATTAAATCGATTTTTCATTATACAGACTAATACCTTATTTCTTATTTACCAATTTACCTGTTGCGTCATAGACCTTATCGCCTATTTGGATATACATCTTATCTTGATAGATGTACTTGACCGGTTTTGTTGATTCGTCTTGTACATCCTCATTACCCGTAATGATCTGCGGCGTCTTGAACTGACCTTCGAGTACGAGTCTACCGGCTGTTGTACCGGCGGCAGCATCAAAGGAATAGTCGCCAATCAAAAGATCGGTGCGCACGCCTGTCTCGTAATCCACGAGCCATACATGGTCCAAGCGATCGAGCCAGTTGTTCGCCCGCATAGAGATCGTCAGTTCTTGCGCAACAGGACTATAGATCGTCAGGGCCACACCGCGCATGAGCAACGAATCCGATACTCCGGCAAACGCCATCTCTCCATACGCGTGCGAACTATATAGTAACGCGCGCGAAGCAGTGAACGACTGTTTCGCCACATCGATACCGGGTTTGTAAGCTTCTTCGTAGCGCATCGGATGAGCGAGGATACTCGTATGGTCTCCTACTCCGGTTGTATCCTGAATATCCAGATGGATCCATTGCAGGCGAACCGTTTCCTCCTCTGCTGCTACGCGACGGAACGGCACAGAAGCAACGATGGAGGAGCCAGCGAACGAGATCGTAGACTGACCACTTGATGTCTGGTACGAGAACGGTATAGCCGGATAGATATACTCCGGAATACCTTGGTCGTAGGAACCATCCGTCAAGAGCCAACCGATCTTCATACCCGTCTCGGGGTCCGCATCACTATTGTCAAATACGCCCATCAGCGGTGAAACCACCCAGTTCCATCCGGCATGCTGGGCTCCGGCGGCACCGGAATGGAAGCTTACCGCCGTTGTCGTGCCGATCGAAGCCGAGTTGACAGCACCTAACGGGAAGTAGAACTCACGATAGTAATTGGAGTTAGAGGACATCTCATAGCCTACCCCGCCTTGGATGTATTCCTCTTTATCCAAAACCACCCAGTTCGCCTCACCGGTACCGTTTGCAGCCCGCGTCTCCTCGTTATAACGCTTCAGGAGCCAAGTGTTACCATACGGGGTATTGGCTCCGTGCGATACCTGAACATCTTTCAGTTTCACCGTACAGTTACGCGGCAGCGCGAATTGGTAGTAACTCGACGACTCATACGTGATCGGCGCATACGGGCCGGTAATGGTTCGTTTATTCGGCGCAATACGCGTGTAACAAACCTCCGAAGCAACGAACTCACCATCGATAGCGGCTGCCTGCCACGGCAGGGTACGCATTACGAGTTTGCCCACGGTCAGCGTACCGCTTGTGATGTTCACACTTGCCTCCGGACGGATCACGAGCGTAGCCAAGGTCGTATTGGAACTGATAGTCAATGTACCTTCGTTCACATAAACGACGCTGGATGCGTTCGTTCCGCTAACCGTATTGATGAACGGAATGTCGTACTTCTGCAAACTGATGATATTCTCATCTTTGTCTTGCACATTGATGATCAGTTTTGTTCCTGCGTCACCGCTATATGGGATTTCCAATGTACGATCTGCTGCACGGTCGGAGGACTGATAAGATGTTCCATTAATCTTATAAGGCCATCCGCTGGCGACCCAACCGTTCGCGTTGATGGTCAACGTGGTGGTTGTCCAATCGACGATATCAAGCGGTGAACCGGTTTCTGCAAGCACGAAGGTGGCTGCGATAGTAGCGTCCGCAGATAAGATATGCGTATCACCGCTGGTGAAGGCTGCGCCATTCACGGAGAGCGAGCTGAGCGCATAGCCCGGCGCAGGCGTAGCCGTAATGGTCAGGATGGTACGGTGAGGCAGATTCGCTGTAGTCGCAGTTGCTGATAACGACTGAGCAGCATTGGCAATCGTAATCGTACCGTTTGTCGGTGTCGTAATCGTAGCCGTATGGGTAAGCATACCGTCCGTAACAGCCACATTCCAATAGTTACAGCCACTTTCAGTGTTGTTGAATGTAGTCGGAACAATGGTTACACCGCTTGCGCCGACCACATACTTCTGGAAGTTCGTTGCTCTGGTAATTGCATAACCCGTGCCATCTACTTTATAGATGCTATTGCTACCCGACCAGGATTTATTGTTCGCTATCTGCCAAGCCTCGAAGCCATCATAAGCCATGGTCTTGGTCGTATAGAAATTATCCGTTCCGGGTACGAGTGTCCAAGCCGTTCCACCTGTTTCGCTATTGTTCGTGTTATGCGAAGGATGACCGATACGATAGTATATATCAGCGCCCCAATCGGCAATTACCGACTTATCGAAATAGATATTCCTGTTGTTGGGTTGATTAGCCGTCGGATAGGTAATAGCAATCGTCGGATTATTCTTATTCGAATAATTGATGGCGAACGAATAATTACCCGCCATACCGGAGGTGACGTTCACATTCGCGCCTGTACCATTCAATTCAAAGGCACTTTCCGTCTTTGTCACGGTCTTGCTATTCAGTCCGAACCAACCGCCGGTATTGTCTTTCAGTTTGAACTGATAGTTCTTATCCGAGGTAAGCGAAACGGTTGTATTCTCACCGGTATTGGTGCCATTATTCGCAAAATCCAAATCCTGCCAAGCATCCGCTGTGCCGTTATTGATAGACAACTGCCATACACGTACATAATAATCGCTTGTCGTAGTAGAACAAGAACCATTCGTTACGGTACATGTATAGGCACCCGCCTTCGCAGCAGCCATTGTGGTGGTGTACGTAGCGCTGGTAGCTCCGGCGATATTCACTCCGCCTAATTGCCATTGATACGTAGCGTTTGCAGCGATATTCGAACCGCTGACGGTCAATGTCATCGACTCGCCGTTGCAGAAATCCCACTTATTACCGGTAGAAGCGATGGAAAGACTGGTCGGACTTACGCAGGTCCACGTTGCCGTGTAAGTCGTGTTCGCCGCAGGCATCGTAGCAGCTACCGCAGGTGTCCATCCTATGAAGTTATAGCCCGTCTTGGTTACCGTCGGAGCAGAAAGCGCTGCGCCTACCTTCACGTAGCCGGCAGAAGTTCCTGCCGTTGCTTCCTCACCTCCATCTAAATTCCATGTCAGACTGTACGCCTCTGCTACCTCAAAGAGATACGGACTATGGCCTGCAAGATCAAGCACACGATAGTTGCACGACTTGGTCGGAGCGGTGTACTGATCAAGATTGGTGCTGATGTTATACCAACCGCCTTGGGCAAGCAATGCCGTATTGGCAGCAGCTGTATTGACAGCATAGGCGTTCGCAGCTGTTTTCGCAGTTACATTGAACTGGCCACCCGTAATGGTAGCAGCCGGAATGGCCTCTGGGTCTGCAAGAGCAGCTGCCACAAATACACCACACGCTTCTTTACCTGCCTTAGATGCATTAACCGTGAATGTACCGCCGCTGATATTCGCCGTACCGGCATCATGGTATTTATTGTCTCCATCTTCAAGTTCTCCTGAATATACAACCACACCGGCTGCCGCTCCATTAGATGCAGTTACATCGAACGTTCCCCCTTCGATATTGAGCGTTCCATTGTATGATGTTGTCGCTGTCGGGGTATATCCACCCACTCTTACGCCATATGCAGTTGCACCGGTTACATCAATATCCGCAGGCGACTTAATCGTTGTTGTGCCATACGGAGCCTCTATACCATAACCGGTACTACCGGACTCTACTTTGATGGTACCGCCATTGATTTGCGTTGTGCCTAACGAGTATACTCCATAAGCGGCAGTGCTGGTAGTTACCACATGCACCTTACCTCCGTTCATTGTAAAATAGCGCGAGGCTCTTACATAAACGGCGTATGGTTTCTTTGAACTCTGCGTGTAATTGAGATAGATGGTTCCCGCATTTAATTGCAATGTACCCTTATTCACATATACACCATAGGAGGCCGCGGCAGTTGACGGTTCTAACGACAATTTTCCATTTTCACTGCCGCCCGTATTCTTAATGATGAACTTCGTACTACTAGAACTATAGTTGATATACAGTAGCATATAAGCTGTACCTGCTACCGTATGTCCATTCAAGTCAAGCGTACAGCTCGTAGATCCACTATGCTCCAACCTTTCAGTCAGTCCTGATATATCAGTCAGTACCGTAACCGTCGGATTGGTCTTATCTTGGGCAAAGGTCAAAGCCTCCTGCAGAGTCGTGAAGTAATCCGGAGTTCCACCACCTATTGATACCGAAGCTACAGCCGGGGTCCACGTCGCCGTGTAAGAACGGTTGCCTGTCGAACCGGCAGGAATCGTAACGGTCATCGTCGGTTCAGCCAAACCAGTACCTGTCCAACCGGCGAAGACATAATTGGTCTTCGTCGGATTATTCAGCGTGATAGCACCGCTCTCGACATTGTAACTCGTCGGGTTAGGCGATGCTACGCTTCCACCGGCTAAGTCGTAACTGATGGTGTAGGTATCACGCGTCCACGTAGCCGTGTAGGTCTTGTCGCTGGCAGGCATCGGGCTTACAACCGTCGGACTCCAAGCGCTGAAGGTATAGCCGGTCTTCGTTACCGTCGGAGCGGTTACTGTCGCGCCCTTCTTCACATAGCCTGCAGGTGTTCCTGCTACCGAAATCTCTCCACCATCCAGTGCCCATGCCAGCGTATAAGACTCAGCTACTTCGTAGTTATAAGTAATTCCGCCTTCAGTCAACGACGCAGGCACTACATGGTGATTCGCTGCGCAGCTGGCTTCAATGGCTGTGTTGTGAACATAATAACCACCACTGATGGACGCTGTTACACTTTCTCCTTTATAAAAATCTTGCGTTGCGCCACTAAACTTACCACCATTGATAGTTACTGTATTGGTCGCACTATTGCGCTCAAAGACAGCATAAACAGAACTTGTTCCTGTCGCGGTATAAGTACCACTATTGATAGTTAGGGTTGCATACGAATGCGAATAGACGGCTATGCTGTTTGCATCTGAAGTCGTTGCCGTAACCGTGGCATTGGTAAGCGATGCGGTGAGAGGTGTTGCTTCTGCGGCTCTCAAATAGATACCTCGTGCCGTACCTGTAGCACTTGCATTGACTGTACCGCCGGTCATTGTTATATCTCCCGCCGCATATATACCATAGGCATAGGTATTATCCGGACACTCCGCCTCGACGGTTCCATCCGATATGGTAACTGTAGTAGATGCCACAGAATATATACCATAGGCAGTATAACTATCGCTCGGCGTTGTATTCGTATTCTTCGCATAAATCTTACCGCCCGTCAGGTTCAATGTACCAGCAGCAACAGAAACACCATACATCGCGTTTTCAAAGCTTGCCGTATGGTCAATCTTTCCTCCCGTACCGCTGTCGGTTATGGTGACTGTTTCGCCCGAGGCATTGATTCTGAACACAGCTTTTTTAGCCGCTTGCGTGCTGGAAATAGTCTTGCCATTGAGGTCAAGCGTCATCGCTGTAGTTATATCCACCTGATTCGTAGTAGCATCCTTCAGCATCGTGACGGTCGGATTAGTCAATGCGTTGGCTGCTGCTATAGCATCCGCCACAGTTGTATGGTAGGTTACTGAAGAACCCACTTTCACTTTCGCAACAGGTGCATTCGCTACTGTATAACGATAGCCTGCGATGTACTCTGCGTCGTCTGTATCGAGATTCATCACCTCATACGGAGCCGACACGTACGTAGCGAGGTTATTCCTTGAGTTCGTACCGGAGCGCTCGTTGAAGTAACCGCCTTGCAGATGCAGTGCCGAGGTTGGTGTTACACCATCAATATGGTTAGCACCCGTCGTCTTAAACTGACCACCGGTAACGGTAAAGTCAGACGAAGTAAACTTACCTGCATTACCATCGGTTCCTTCTGTATTCTTGGCATAAATAACAGACGAGACACTATTGAACGTACCACCGCTGATATTGACATAAGCCGTTACCTCCGAGATATAGGTATCGCTGATACGGAAACATTGGGTAGCATTCATCTCCACTGTGCCGGAAAGATTAACGGTACCGGCAAACGTACGCGCACCCACTGCGGAAGTGGTCTTGCTATGGTTCGTAATATTGAATGTACCGCCCGTGCAGTTGATCGTACCAGTTCCATAGGTGATACGCATACCTTCTATGTTATACCACGATTCAGAACCGGAAGTAGCCGTGGTCACATTGAATGTACCACCGCTGACATTGATAGTTCCATTACCAGACTCCAAATACAATCCACGGCAACCACTTCCTGAAGTGGTTACATTAAATGTACTACCGCTAATCGTTACGGTACTTGGATTGGTTTGTAAATATACACCGAAAGCGTTGGTAGTACCGGATGTGATATTGAAGGTACCGCCGCTAACGGTAACTGTCGCCCCATTGGTTGAGGAATAGATACCATGCGCGTCCGAAGTAGCCGTATTGACGGTGATGGTCGGATTGCCGCTCACTGTCAACGCACCGATGATGCCATTATGGACGCCCAAGGTAAATGCCCGTGCGGTAGCGCCGGAGGTAGTAGTGGCTTTCACCTCGCCACCACTGATGGTGGTTGCACCATAAATGGTAAGTGCTGTTGCACTTTTTGCTGACTTAGCTTCCAGTGTACCTCCCGTCTGGGTATAGAAGGCCTTGTTGATGGTCGAGCACCAGGTGTTGATACCCGTTACCGACTGCGCCGCGTTATTGTTTTCAACATAAATCTTACCACCTGCCAGTTCTAACTCACCAAGTCCGACAACAATACCTATTGTATAAGTATAACCGACGCCAGCTCCCACCATATTCCATACGCCGCCTTTGGCTACGGAATTATCGGTAACGGTCAGTTTTATATCTGATCTGTTAAGAGTGAAGTAGCGGTCAACGAAACTCGCAGATTGAAGACTCGTAATCGTAAAGTTATTCAGATCAAGCGTACCACGCCAATTGGCAACCGTCGGATTAAAACTGTATGGACCGGTAAAGTTCGCATCACCGATAAGCGTGATGGTCGGGTCAGCAACCGTCTTCGCGTACTCGAATGCTTCGTTAAGGGTGATAAATTTCTTCTCTACTGCCGCATGCGTAACCTTCACCCGATAATCCACATCCACGCGATAGCGATAGCCGTTGTTGTACTCGGGATCTACTACAGCGGAAGTGATATCGGTTATTTTACAGGTGTCGGTAACAAATCCCGCAATTTGATCTCTATGGGTTGTACCCGATTTCTCGTTGAAGTAACCGCCGCTGATGGTCAGCGTAGAAGGATCTGTGCCATCTACTTGGTCTAATTGCACGATAGTCGTACCGGTGGTCTTGAACTTACCGCCGCTGATTGTTACATCCGAATGACCATTATAATTACTTGCACCACTCTTATTAGAGGCTACATGAATACATACGCCTGTACATTCAAATGCGCCACCGGTAACCGTTACGTTTGCCGCAATGGTTGCTGCATCCGCCCAATCCATCGCACGGATACCTGTTGCACCGTAGAACGTACCGCCGCTGATGTTGGTGGTTCCGCCGCGGGCATTGACAGCCTGATATCCCTCTGCATGGAAGGTACCACCGGTGATGTTCATTGTAGCGTTATTTCCGGTACGCGTCGTTTGGATATTTGCAGTTCCGGCTCCATCACGTTGCGCATAGAATGTTCCGTTATTGGTATTGATTGTACCGCCGTTGATAGCATATGTCGTGATGGAACTTCCGTTACTATCACCATTACGCGTTATGACTTTTCCTCCGTTTATAGTAGCAACACCCGTTCCGGCAGAATATACACCATACGCATTTTTCGTAGCATGAGCATAGATACTGTCCGCACCGGTGATAGTGGTTGTGCTTTGCGCAACAGTCACACCGTATGCACTTCCGGTAGTATTAATACATTCACCGATAATCTTTCCACCTGAAATGGTAGTTATCGAAGCCGACCGTACACCATATCCGTTTGTTCCGGATGCGTAAATCCTTCCGCCGGAAATGATAGTCGTGTCTTCCGCAGCATTGGTATATACGCTATACGCACCGGCGCCCGAACTCTCTGCGATGATCTCGCCTCCGGAAACGGTTGCTTTGTTGTAGGTATTCAGACCATATGCTGTACCGGCAGTCTCCGCATGCGCCTTACCGCCCGTAATGGATACTAACGCATCGGTGTAGTTCTCACTACGTACAGCTTGTGCACTGCCTGATGAGGTGTTCTTACAATGTACCGTACCGCTCTCCAAAACGAAGTTTCCGTGATAAACAATCACCGAGAAGCCGGCACCGGCTTTCTCATGGCTCCACTTACCGGTCTTGCCCACCGACGAATCCATGATAGTAAATGTGGCACCGGCTTTGTTAATAACGAGCAGTCGGTCATTATTATAGGATGCATCTCCCGTATGGCCGGAGACAGCACCGGTGAAGGTGAATCCATTCAGATCCAGCGTACAAGATCTAACCGAAGACGGATTGTACATAAAATTCAATCCTTCGTAATTGATATTACGCAGAAGCGTAATCGTAGCATTATTCTGCGTCTTGGCATACTCGAACGCGTCGCGGAATAGAGCGAACTTCCGCTCTACCGCACCTACTGTCACTTTCGCCTGATAATCCACATCAATGCGATAGCGGTATCCGTTCGCATATTCCGGATCCATATCTGCGGAAGTAAGCGTGGTGACGAAACAAGTATCTGCAACACGGGCACTCAATTGCGCATTGGTCTCATAGTATCCTCCGGTGAGCCATATCTTACCGGTTGCATTATGGGCATTCACTGCACCGGTAGAGGTATTATCTGCTTCCGTACCCTTGCGCGACTTGAACCTACCACCGTTTACGTAAATCTCCGATGTAGCTGTTCCGTATGTGCCTGCTATATCCGCTGCGCTGCTGAGCATGATCGGATAGTGGCCTGAAGCATTCGGACAGA
>Ga0310786_10002611_pt1 | contig 27241 bp, 23 predicted proteins | sample AusTroGonzalo_MG_FD_203881 | JGI IMG/M metagenome (GOLD analysis project Ga0310786, IMG submission 203881) | Bovine rumen microbial communities from tropical cattle in Woodstock, Queensland, Australia - Gonzalo_03 (v2) (version 2) | ecosystem: Host-associated > Mammals > Digestive system >...
GTGATTAAGACGTTCTATCAACTCCAATCTGATTGAATCTGAAAGATATGGAAAAGTTAGATCGAACTAACTTTGGACTCAGTTCCATAGAATCTCATAAACTGCGCAATGGATTTTTAGAAACAATAATTTTTCAATGATCTGGCTATGTTACTTTTTGCACATAATTTCCTTTGAAAAAATTTTGAATTCTAAGTTTTTAGCGCTTTTGGATAGGGGATCCGAGTAGGTTATTGGTGTATTCAGGCTCGATGCAAGTACTATAAATTGGAAAGCATAAGTTCTCAATCACGTGAATCAGTCGAAAGGTAGTTGGATGATGGAGCTAGCGTAGTTATCTATCCGGATCCTTGGTAGATCCTGAGATCCGATCTTGGCCTTTATCGTCCTGTCCGGACATAAACACGCAAGGTCGGCAATTAATCGGCATCAATCCCCTCGGCACAGATTTCATTATCTTTGATCAATTCAGTCCATATACGTTGGGGCATAATATTTTGATAGTTTCCATCATGTTTTTGTAGGTCTGGCACATTGTAAAAAAATATTTTATTTTATTTTATTTGTACAATAATGATTTATTATTGTGTCGATGAAGAATCCGTTCAAAAAGTTGACATCGCGGCTTTTGTGTCAGAGCTTACGAGTGCAGCTTTCAACCCATTTTAGATGAAATTACAGGAAGCGATATGAGGATCCGAGAGGCGGGCCTTGTTGCCCTATCCAATGGGCGGGGATGTTCGGCACGGGCAGTTTGCATTATTTTATCTTATTTTATTTTATGAACATCGGTATGTTTAGGTCTTTTTAGGTGGCGGCCCCTGAGGGCCGTTACGGTTCGTCGATTTCGATTTCCATCTGTAGTATTTCAGAGGGTGAGTCATCCATTCTTGTTCGCAGAGCTTATCCGGATTGAAGCAGAGACCGTTGGTCTTCATGGTCTTGCATTCGGGCGGAGTGTAACCCTCTCCCCCGTTGAGCTCTCCCATGATGTGCTTGATCTGATACTCGGATTTCGACTCGTCGAAGTCGGGCGATTCGGCGAACACCTTGATGATATCCTCGTATCCCAGGCCGAGCGCCTTGAGGAAGGTCACAACAGCGAACCTGGCGCTGTGCGGGAGGTTCAGACCGTTGCGGGACATTTCGAGGATGTGGTTGAGACATGGTGGGAGGTATTCGCTCTTCATGCCCTCACCGTTCGTCGGACTCATCTTGATCTTGACGTCCGCAAGCACCATGGTCACCGCAGTGACATCTCCTTTCATGTACGGTTTGAACTGGTCCGGCGTCATTAGCGGCAGCTCGGATTCGATCTTGTCCTGCAGCGCGTTCTGCATCAGACGGCTGAACTTGTCCTGAGGTAGGTACACTACCCCGTGGTGGATATCGCTGTTGATGAGCTTCCAATCCACGCTGTTCATCCTGCTCGCGAGCCTCAGGTAGTCCGGGAATCCCATGTGGATCGTGCCGTCGTGGTCCACGGTCGAGGCGACGCCCAATTCGTCGGCCACGATCAGAACGGTCTCCCTGTCCTCCCTGCTCAGCAGATTGTTCATCCTAACGGCCTCGGAGAGGGCGTATCTCTTGGTCAGGAAACGGTCCCCAATCTGTGAGACTATCATCCTGGCGTACGGGTAAGACATGACCTCTATGAGCCTGTCGTAATCGTTCATCAGGTCGACGTAGGAGACCTCGTTCTTCTCCAACGCTTGGATCACCCTGTCCCTGCCCCTGGCGCGCGCCGGGGCGTAGGATTCTGACGTGAGCAGGGATTCGAGGTCGGCCGAGTTCTTCTCCGCGAACTCGGCTGATTCCCGTAGAAATGGGTATCTCGCCGCACGTTTGGTGTCCATGTGCGAAAGACGAACGTACTCATAGATAACTGTTCACACTGCTTGTAACGGTGCGTGAACGTGCAGATGACGATGATCATCCTAGCGTGACCAGGTCCTTCAGCCTCTCCATCACCGCAGGGTCCTCCACGACCTCTGCCAGCTCCTCGAGCGACGAATACGGTCTGGCAAGGACGATCTTGCTGGCCCTCTTCTTCCCGATGCCCGGAAGTCCCTCCAGCGCGGACATGGGCATGTGGTTGATGTCGAACGGGTAGGTGATGCCGGTGATCGAGCGGAATCCCCATTCTGTCACGAAGACGTCGACGAAGCGCTCGGTCTCCGTTCTGTATGGTATCCCGACCAGCAGCGGGTACGATCCGATCTGCCTGCCGAAGGTGACATTGCCGTCGTTCAGCTCCAGGTAGACATCCTTCAGGATGGTACCGTACGGTACGGTGCGCTCGAGCATCACGCGGTCGATGTTCTCGCGGACGTCCTCTTTGAATCTTTTGAATCTCCTCTGGTCCACCCTGACCTCGAACGGCCTCCTTACGGGGAGCACCTGCCGGATGTTTATACGGCGGACCATCAGGCCCTCGTCGCGGATCCTCTCGAGTATCTCCATGTCCATCCCGTAGGTGGCCGCCGTCTCTCCATCCAGGCCGCAGATTATGTTGATTCCGGGTAGCAGCTTGGGCATCCCTTTCGGGCCCCTCTCCGCACCTACCTCGTTTATCAGCCTGACCGCGTCCATCACTTGTTCGGATGTGCTGTTGAGGTTGTTCTCCGTGATGACGAACGGGTCCGCGGATTCCATTCCCAGCGCCAGCACGTTCCCGTCGGTGCAGCAGTCGGCGAGGATCCTCAGGACCTCCTCGGATTCCTTCGGGTAGGTCGCAATGACGGCGGGGTTGGCATTGTCCACATGCATCGTATCGAACCCCATGGAACGGAGGCCCTCGAACAGTGTCCTGACGGCGATCGGATTCGGTCTCGGCGTCTCCGCCTCATCCGAGGAGCCGTACGATACGATGCAGGTCTGGCCTCCGATCCTGATGTTCCTGATGCCCAGGTCCCTCAGCCTCTGCGCTTCGGACAGGATGTCCTCGGGCGACCTCATGAGAGGTTTCCCTTTCAGAGGCTCGATGCAGTACGAGCATCCTCCCGACGAGTAGCGATGGCATCCCCGGTAGGATTCTATCTCCGCGATCAGCGGTACCGGGAAGTCCTGATGCTGTTTCACGATGTCCGCGCCCAGCACCATCCATCTGTTCCATTCCTCCAGCGTCCGATACCTCTCCAGGACCTCCCTGCCGCATATGCCGTCGTAGAGCGAAGCAGCCGGATCCTTCCTTATCACGAAATCGAAGGCCTCCGCCTCCTTGGAGTCGGCGGCGGACCCGCTTATCATCTTCCAGCCCTTGAGCTTGGGGGTTATCTCGGAGAGCTCCTTCAGGGACATCGGCATCGATCTGAGGTACTTCCCGGGGACGGTGTTCCCCGAGAGGACCACCGATACGGACGCATCTGGCAGCTTCCTTCCTTTCCTGATCATGTCTATCGAGACGTACTCTACTCTGTCCGCTCCTGCATCCAGCGCCGCTCCGGCGATGGAGCGGATCATGGGAGAGATGTAAGGCGGAACACCCAGCGCTGCCGGGTCGTCGATGTATCCGTCGATCAGGGCGATAACGATCTCTTTAGCCATCGCACCTCCATATGGCCTGGCCCCATATAACGGGCTGGGTGTGGCGCCTCCTTGCTTTCTATGGTTTCTGACCTTACCCCTTATATAAGTTGGACTATCATGGCCTTGGCAGTTCGATTACGGCTGGCGATTGGTATCAGCACGTATCGAGGTGATTGAACATGGTAAATGACCAAGAGATTAGCGTAGAGGAGCGTCTGGCAAAGGCGAAGAAGCCTGGCCAGGACGCCATGAAGATGCACCCCTACTATGGGGGAAAGATAGAGGTCGTCCCGAAGGCATGCGTCAGGTCCTTCGACGATTTCTCCGTTTGGTACTCCCCGGGAGTTGCGGAGCCCTGTAAGGACATCGCGGCCAACCCCGAGAAGGTCTACGAGCACACGTGGAAGTGGAACACTGTTGCCGTGGTCTCCGACGGAACCCGCGTTCTTGGTCTTGGAGACATCGGCCCCGAGGCCGCCATGCCCGTCATGGAAGGAAAGGGAATGCTGTTCAAGTACCTCGGAGGAGTGGACTGCGTCCCCATCTGTCTCGACACCAAGGATCCCGATAAGATCATCGAGACCGTGAGGCTCATCGCACCCTCGTTCGGAGGTATCAACCTCGAGGACATCTCGAACCCCAAGTGCTTCGACATCCTCGATGAGCTCAGGAGGGACTGCAAGATCCCCGTCTGGCACGACGATCAGCAGGGTACCGCCACCGTCGAGGTCGCCGGGGCCATCAACGCCATGAAGCTCGTCGGCAAGAAGCTCGAGGACGCCCATATCACCGTCATCGGTGCCGGGGCCGCATCCATCGCGATCGCAAGGCTCCTCCTCGCAACCGGATTCAAGCCCGAGCACATGTGCATGTGCGACTCCAAGGGAATCCTCAACCAGTCCAGGAAGGACGTCGAGGGCAGCTTCAAGCAGAAGTGGGAGATCTGTAAGAAGACCAACGGTGCTGGCAAGGAAGGCGGCATGAAGGAGGCCTTCGAGGGAGCAGACATCGTCATCGCGGCATCCAAGCCCGGACCCGGGACCATCCCTCCGGAGTACGTGGACCTCATGGCCGACGACCCCGTCATCTTCGCGACCGCCAACCCGATCCCCGAGATCTGGCCTTGGGAGGCGAAGGAGCACGGCTGTAAGATTTTCGCAACCGGAAGGTCCGACTTCCCCAACCAGGTCAACAACTCGATGGGATTCCCTGCCATCTTCCGCGGTGTGCTCGACGTAAGGGCCAAGACCATCACCGACGAGATGTGCATCGCGGCCGCAAGGTCCCTCGCCGCATCCGCCGAGAAGAAGGGAATCACGCCCGACTACATCGTCCCGACCATGTCGGAGACCGATGTGTTCATCGACGAGGCCGTCGCTGTCGGAGCTAAGGCTCAGGAGCAGGGAGTCGCAAGGCTCAAGCTCTCCAAGCAGGAGATGCACGACAAGGCCGAGTTCATGATCAAGAGGTCCAGAAGCCTCACCGCTCAGATGATGAAGGAAGGCTTCATCAAAGAGTACGTCGAGTGAACTCAACAAACTTCAAAGAGGCTGCAAGGCCTCTTTTATCATCATCCCCGCGGGGATGATCCTCTTTAATATTGGTGCCGGATCCACATCCGGTTGTTCCTGACTGCGTTGTTCGTGCTCTTCGGTAGTGGATTAGTATCCTGAACTGGAAGAAGGCTTTGAGGAGCTTACGAACCGGTTGATTCATCGTCATCCGCCCAGTGCGAAGATCGGAGCTATGTCGGTCAAGGACATACCGACCTTGGATGAGCACCCGATAGTGGTAAAATCGAGGTCGTTCATCATCTGTTCATGAAGTCCTTGGAGGCCCTCTTTTCCTAGATCGAGACCTGCGAACCTGAGATAATCAAGACCATGATGGAGATGATCTCGATACCCGCTCTGGCGCCCATAAACGGGGGCGACGGGGAATCCAGGAAGGCGGATTATCTCATGCCGAAGACCGCAGGTTTCGACTATGTCAAGCGTTTCGAAGTACCGGACGGGACGGACCCGTCGGTCATGAGGCCCAGCATCATCGCCAAGAAGCAGGGGAAAGGAAAGGGGACGCTCTGGTTCGTGTCCCACATCGATGTGGTCCCTACCGGCGATCCGGGACTCTGGGATACCCCTCCGTTCGAGCCCGTCCTCAAGGACGGCAAGATCTACGGCAGGGGGGCGGAGGACGACGGGCAGTCCGTGATATCCACATTGTTCGCATCCCGCCTGTTCCTCTCGGAGGAGCTCAACGGCATGTCCCTGGGTCTGGCCTTGGTCGCCGACGAGGAGACCAACAGCACTTACGGGATACAGTATCTGCTGGAGCAGGGCGTGTTCTCCGAGGACGATGTGATCATCGTTCCCGATTATTGTTCCAAGGACGGTTCCATCATCGACGTTGCGGAGAAGCACATCGTTTGGTTGAAGTTCACGATCGAGGGGAAACCGGCCCATGCTTCGACACCCTACCTGGGCATCAATGCGTACAAGGTGAGCACCCTCCTGCTCATGGAGGTCATGGAATCTTTCGACAACAGGTTCGGGAAGTCGGACAGTATGTTCCTCCCTGACAGATCCACCTGTGAGCCGACCAAGAGGCCAGCGACCGTGGACAATGTGAACTCGATACCCGGCTATGACGAGTTCTGCATGGATATCCGTCTGAATCCCGATTACGATCCGGACCTTGTCGTGCGCATGGCAGAGGAGCTGGCACAGGTGTATTCTGAATCCACAGGCGCTAGGATAGGCGTGGAGATCATCTCGCAGGCCACGGCCGGCAGACCGTCCTCCTTGGAGACCGAGGGCTACAAGGCTTTGGCGGAATCGATCGAATCCGTCCTTGGCGTGGTCCCGAGACCGTCTGGGATCGCCGGCGGCACGTGTGCCAATTACTTCAGGGCGAAAGGCATCAATGCCTATGCATGGCAGACCGGGCTCGGTACCCTGCATGCGCCCAACGAGTATCTGGTCGTCAGCAATCTGATGAACGATACGAAGGTCTTCGCGTCGATGATATACAGGCTGTGCGTCCGATCACTCGTCGAACATCCTCGAGATCATCCACTCGGTGTCGAACTTGACGATATCTTTGTATTCCTGACCGTTGCAGACGAACGCGATGGGCTTGCCGATGGTGTGAGCGATGGACAGTGCTGCTCCGCCCTTGGCATCGGTATCGATCTTCGTGAGTATCACGCAGTCGATGCCCACAGCGTCGTCGAAGACCTTTGCCTGCTCGATGGCGTTGTTGCCGGCGAGGGAGTCTCCGACGAAGACCTTGAGGTCGGGCTTGGCGACCCTGACGATCTTCTTCATCTCCTCGATGAGGTTGCTGTTGGTCTGCATACGGCCCGCAGTGTCCACGAGGACGACGTCCTTGAGCTTGGACTTGGCGTGCTCCACCGCATCGAAGGCCACGGCCGCCGGGTCGGCGTCCTGTCCCTGCTTGACGATCTTGCATCCGAGTTTCTCGGCGTGGATCGTGAGCTGCTCGATGGCACCCGCCCTGAACGTGTCGCACGCCGCCATGACGACGGTCTTGCCGTTGTTCTGGAGACGGTTGGCGATCTTGGCGATGGCTGTGGTCTTCCCGGTGCCGTTGATGCCGACGAACATGACGACCGTGGGCCTCTTCTGCTCGGAGATCCACTGGTCGAAATCGAACTCGTTGATTTCGAGGACGTCCCTAACGGCATCCTTGACGGCCATCTCCACGACCTCTTCCAGAGAGTAGGAGCGGTCGTACTTTCTGCCGAGGAGGTTCTCTTTGACGCCCTCCTTGATCTTGTCGGCGACTGGCAGGGCCACATCGGCCTCTAATAGCGTGAAATAAAGTTCGTCGAGGATCTCGTCCAATGCGGACTCCTTGATCTTCTTTCCGCTGTCGGAGACGACCGTGTCGGTCTGATGGGGCGCCGCCTGGGCCTTCTCGGCCTTCTGTTGCTTCTGGAGCTTGAGCATCTCCTTCCTGGACAGCTTCGGCTGTTCCTCCTTGACGGGCTCTGTCTGAGGGACGGTCTCCTGTTGCGTCTGTGTCGGGGCCTTGGGGGCCTCCGTAGAATCCTGAATGGGTTTATCGGTCGGTGCAGGCGTCGTCTTGGGAGTCTCCTCCTCTTTGCCGAAGATCTCCTCCTTATCGAGCTTCTTATCCGCCTTGCTGAACAGACCTTTCAGTTTGGATTTCAGAGAATCGAACATTTCTGACCCTCACTGCATCTGGGCCTGCTGCCTGTTGGAGTATTCGATCTGGACCGCTTCGGAGATGGTCGAGAGGGCCTTCTGGACCTCCTGGAGCGCATCTACGGTCTTCTTCAGGGCTTCCGACACCTCGGCGGCGTTGGCTTCCATGAAGGCGCTGGCATCCTCGGGGGATTTCTCGACGGAGATTCCGGATCCCACACCGACGATTATGTTCTTGTTCGAAGGAACCTTGACGTTCATGAACGACGATGCTCCGATGGGGATGAGGATCTCGTCCCCTTCGTTGGCTGCCATGAGCGCTTTAACAGACTCATTGGCCATGTTGATCTCATCGAGGGTTGAGCGGAGGACCGTGGCCTGACGTGTCATGGCCTCGACCCTGTTCTTGTATGTCTCCATCAGGGACAGCATCTGGCGGAGCTCGTCGTCGTTCACGTTCACTCACCGATCTGGTATTTCACGACGTGGTTGGTGACTTCGTCGGCGGAGAGCTCTTTGATCTCGGAGATGTTGATCTGCCACCTCTTGAGCTTGTGCTTGCTTCCGATTGTTGAGAGTACTTTCTCCTTGACGGACGCTTCATCGTCGGCGGCCATCTCGACAGCGAAGGGCTGCTGGACCTGCCTGGGGTCCGCGTAGGTTCCTGAAATGAGGAATGCTTTCATATTATTACCTGTGGGATGTGATAAAGGTCCTATTAATAAAGGTATCGCGCGTTTTTCTATAAGGCCTGATGGCTTTCAGGCGCTCATAAAGGTCACAGGGATAGGCCGGAACGTTCCTGGATCCAATGTGCCAGTCACGGGATTTCAGAACAGTTTCTCCTTCTCCTGCTCCTCCGAGGCGAAGCCGTAGGTCGCCATCTTCCTGCCGATCAGGAAGATAGCAGCGTATTCCGGTACCGTCGTCTCGCCTTCAAGGTCGAAGTGCTGGCCCTTCATATCGAGCTTCGTAGGCTTCTTCATCGTGATCTTGACCTCCTCGTCCGAGTACTCGGCGGGAACGGCCATCTGGAGGGGATCGAAGTCCGTCAATTGGGCCCTGGACAGGGGCGTCACCCTCAGGCCGCTCTTCCCGTGGACCGATCCGGGGAGACGTATCAGCCTCTTGATGTCGGCGGTCACGGGCTCGTCCACTTCTCCTGACAGACGGGGGGCCATGTCCTCCTTCATCACCTTGACGAGGATGTTCTGGGTGGGGGCGGACAGGACGGCCATGGTGTTCTTCTGGAACAAGATCCCTCTGGTCTTCCTCAGCTCGTCCTGGGCCTTGTAGAGCGTATCGTCCCCGCTGCCCTTGATGCTCGGATACTCCTTCTTGAACCGCTTCACATCGCCGTCGCAGAGGTCGGTGACCACGTCCATCAGGGCGTTCCTCATCATCAACTTCCACCCTCCGGAGTCCTCCGGGGGGATGAGGCGGTCCTTGGCTATGTTCGTGCGTACACCGCTGCCGGTGGTGATCTGGGACGTGGGGACCTTGTTGATCGGGAACACCCAATCTATGTTCAGGCCGTGGCCCGTGATGAAGTCCACGAGCTCCCTCCTCTCCGGGGACCCGAGGCCCATGATGTCCGGGGTGCGGACGTGGGCGTGGTACCCTCTGCCGCCCGAGAACGTGATGTGGATCTGATCCTCCTGGAATCCCAGGTTGTCCATTAGGAAGGTATCCACCAGGTGGATCATCTGCGACCTGATCTCCACGAGCATCTCCGCGTACGTCATGTTCCCGGCGCCCTCCAGGTGGTCGGCGTCAAGGTCGAATATGAGCTCCGCTCCCATCCATCCCTTCTCGTCCATGGTGGGGGCGTCCGGCTTGCGGTAGTAGGATGTGGAATAGTAGCTGTGCGACGGGACCTGGCCGAGCATGAACTTGTGCAGGTCCGACTGGTTGGTGAAGCTCATGTGCCTCTGTACGTAGGTCCTGTCGAAGAACATGAATCCGAACTCCCTGCGGGTGAACCTGTCAGGTAGGAGGGGGGTGTTCACCCGATAGTATTTCCTGAACGATTTCAGGAGGAAACGCTGGTTCGAATCCATGGTGGTTGGGATTGGAAGTGGTCGATAATAAAGATGTGTCCTGTTGTCTAAGGGGCTGGGGTCGGCACTTTCCGATCCCCGTCATCCGCCCGACAGGGTCTGGACAGAGGGTTTATCCCTTGATTGCGATGACTTCTCCATGAGCGAGAAGGTCCCGATATACGACAACCACATCCACATGAGCCCCTCCGGAAGGAATGTGGACGCCCTCAGGGAGTATCAGGCCGCCGGCGGCACCGGGCTGACCTTGGTTACCCTGCCCCATAAGGAGGTCCCGATTTCCTGCGGGAAGGATTTCGCAGAGTCGTACGAGGTGACCTACGGGCTGGCACGCAAGGCCAAGGAGGCCACCGACCTGGAGATAAACATCGCCGTCGGACCGTACCCCATCCTGCTGATCTCACTTGCGGAGCGGTACGGGCTGCAGAAGGCCGAGGAGATGATGATCGAGGGCATGGAGCTCGCCGCCCGGGACATCTCCGAGGGCCGGGCATGCGCCATCGGCGAGATCGGGAGGCCGCACTTCCCGGTGGAGAAGGAGATATGGGATGCATCCAACAGGGTGCTCCTGAGAGGCATGGAACTGGCCAGGGAACTGGATGTGCCAGTTATCATCCATTGCGAGAACGAGGCGGACACAGACGAATCGCTCGCGTCCATCGCCGACCGTGCCGGATTGGACAGGGGGCTCGTGGTCAAGCACTCGTCCCCGCCGCTTGTGACCCCCGAGGAGACCCATGGGGTGATGCCGTCGATACCCGCATCCAAGTCGAACCTCAAGGAGGCGCTGTCCAAAGGCACCGACAGGTTCATGATCGAGACCGATTACATAGACGATCCCGAGAAGCCCACGGCCATCATGGCCGTGACCACGGTACCCAAGAAGGTCTCGGCTTGGGCGTCCAACGGCCAGGTCCCCATGGAATCGATTTATAGGATATGCAAGGATATACCGGACTCGCTCTATCACAGGTGAGGCATCCATGACCACGAAGATAACATGCGTTTACGACGAGGGCTCGCAGCCTGGTACCCCTCTAATCGGCGCCAAGGGCACATCGATGCTGGTCGAGAAGGACGGCAGGAGGATACTGTTCAACACCGGCCTCCGCGACAGGTACCTGATCCACAACATGGAGCATCTCGAGATAGACCCAGCATCCATAGACATGGTGGTCGTCTCCCAGAGCAATCCCAGCGCATCCGCCGCATTGAACGGTCTCCTCAAGGTCAGGGAGCAGCCTGTGGACGTATACTGCCCTTCGGGCCTCTACGGGGACAGGTCCTTCCTGTCCAGGGGCGTCGGGATAACCGAATCCAACCAGGGCAAGGCCGTATTCCACGACCTCTCCGACTGGTTCGAGGTCTCGCCGGGCATATTCGTGACCCCGTTCTATTTCGACCAGAAGGGCTATGGCGAAACCTTCCTGGCGGTCCAGGACGGTACGAAGGTGGCCATCCTCAGCGGGCGCTGCTCATGCTATCCGGATAAGGTCATAGCCGATGTCACGGCTCGCTTCGGAAGGACACCCGCAGCCTTCATTGGCCCCGTGTTCCTCGAGAAAAAGAAGAAGCCCATCGCCCATGCGTACGCGGAGATGCTCAGCGTGGTCCCCGACCTCTACATCAACCACTGCGTTGGAAGGGATGGGATGGTCAATCTGAGGGTCAAGCTCGGTCTGGCGGGCGTCTCCGATTTCTACGTCGGTGACTCGTATAAGCTGAACTGATCATCAAATGGTTTTTATAAAGGGGCGCTAAACACCCAGTCGATACTATGGGTCACTGGCGCGGAAGGACCGCTCTGATGTTCGTTGCGATGACAGGTATACTGGTCGCACTCGGTACCGTGGTAGGATACATTTTCCACAACGTTTGGGTAGGATTCTACGTCATGCTTGCCCTATCGGTCGTCATAAGCCTGTCGTCATACTTCTTCTCGAAGAAGATGGCCCTTATGGCCAATAAGGTCCACCTCATCACCCGCGAAGAGGAGCCCAGGCTGTACAACACGGTGGAGAGGCTGGCCAACAAGGCTGGACTTCCCATGCCGGAGGTCGGGATCTCCGAGGTCCCCATGCCCAACGCATTCGCCACCGGCCGCAGCCCCAAGGACGCAGCGGTCGTGGCCACCAGGCCTCTTCTCAACATGCTCAACGACGAGCAGCTCGAAGGCGTCCTGGCCCACGAGCTCTCCCACGTGAAGAACAGGGACATACTGGTGATGTCCGTCGCATCCGCTCTGGCATCGATAGTCTCCTTCGCCACCAGGATGGCCGTCTGGTCCGCCCTGTTCAGCGGGGACCGCGATAACCCGACGGGTCTCGTCATCGCGATAGCCGCGGACCTCACGATGCCCTTCGCAGCGATGCTGATCCAGCTCGGCGTTTCGAGGAACCGCGAGTATCTTGCCGACGAATCCGGCGCCAGGCTGACCGGGAAGCCGATGGCCCTGGCGAGCGCTCTCATAGCCTTGGAGACCGGATGCACAGCCAGCAGCAACAACTATCGCAACCCTGCCGGATCCAACATGTGGATCACCAACCCCAGCGGAAAAAGGAAGATCCCTGGACTGGAGGGCCTGTTCAGGACCCATCCCTCGACCGAGGACCGCGTTGAGAGGCTCAAGAAGCTGGATTACGAGCTGAACGGTGTCCGCCACGTTTACTGAACCGGTTCCCATTTGGACAGTTCGTTGACCTTCGAGAGGGTGGAGCCCCTTTTGATCTCCTCTCTTGTGCGGTTCTCCCTCTCGTGGACATCCAGTGAGCGGTTGGCAACTTCCACCGCTACCTCTTTGGGGACGACCACGAGTCCGCTCTCGTCACCGATGATCCAATCGCCGGTCCTGACCTTCTGTCCGCCGACCGTGACCTCGATGCCTATGCCGCCGTAGCCCTTGGGCTCTCCGGCGCAGGGGGCGACCGATCTCGAGAATGCGGGGAACTTGAGGTCCCTTATGTCGTCTATGTCCCTGATGGCGCCGTCTATGACGATCCCGGCGGCGCCCATGACCATGGCCGAGCATGTGGCGAGCTCGCCCCAAACCGCGACGGGGGCTCCGCCCACGTCGACAACGACGACGTCGCCTTTCTTGACGCGATCTATGGCCTCGACGGGCTTGGCCCAATCCCCGTTGGTGGTCTGGACCGTCAGCGCCCTGCCGACCATCCTCTGCTTGTGCTGGAGCGATTGGGGAAGTATCCCTATCATCACGCCCTGCTTGTGGAACGCATCGGAAATGTTGCAGGTGGAGACCTTGGAGAATGCCTCGAAGAGCCCTTCCTCAGTGTACTTCTTGGAGATCCCGGTGTCGATCTTGGCCCCGGCCATGGATCTCTTGACATCCTCGGCGGCCTTCTGGATGTTCTCCGTCTTGATGATGGCCCCGCCGACGATGATGTCGGTGGCGCCCGCTTCGACGTACTGTCCCGCGTTCTCCGCGGTTATCCCGCCGGCCACGGCCACCGGAATGGATACGGCGTCCACGATCTTCCTGAGGGTGTCTATCGGGGGCTCTTCCCCTTTCATTTGAGTGTCGATGCCCATGTGAAGGCAGATGTATGCGACCCCGAGCTTCTCGACCTCCTTGGAGCGCTGGAGCTTGTCGGGGACGTTGATCATGTCGACCATGACCTCCGCGCCGTACTTCCTGCCGGCCATGACGGCCTCCTCTATGGTGGAGTCCTCGGACAGTCCAAGGACGGTGATTATATCCGCCCCAGCCTTGGCCATGATCTCGACTTCGACGCCGCCCACATCCATGGTCTTCGTGTCGGCGATGATCTTCCTGCCGGGGAATTCCCTGCGGAGGGTACGGACAGCCTCGGCGCCCTCGCTCTTGATCAGAGGGGTGCCGACCTCCACCCAGTCCGCTCCGCCGTTCACGGCCTCGTGGGCGATGATCACGGCTCTGTTCAGCTGCATGAGGTCAAGCGCTATCTGCAATACGGGCATGTTTCGCTGCTAGCCCGTGAGCGTATATACCGTTTGGGATTCGACGTCCGCCATACCCTCATCGGTGATGGGAGAAGGCCACTCAGCTCGCCCGTCTATCATCAGTGATCAGCACTAAAAAACGATCATCATCGTGGCATGGGTCCAATCATCGTTATCGTAGAATATAGTGTCGATACAGGTCAGCCATACATGCGGTCGGATGCGTTGTTTCGACGTTCGTAGTCCAATCCCCGTCAGTCTTAAAAACGGGTGGACGGTACGGGATTCCGGTGACATCGTGTTCGGCAAGAAAGTGGAGAGGAAGATGCGCATACTGTTCCTGGACAGGAAGAACGATTACGTCTCTCAGCTGGCAGAATATTTTACGAATCAGATGTACGGCGGGATGTACGAGGTGTACAGCGCCGGTTTCGAGCACGATATCGTCGATTGCGACCTCATATCGGTCATGTTCCAGAGCGGAGAGGATATGAGGAGGCAGGTCGCCAAGGACCTGAAGAACGACGAGCTCCTTCCGAAGGACGGGTACTACGAGTATGTCATCTACCTCGAGAGGCCGATCTTCGACGAGTACTCCAAGAAGTCCCCCTGGCAGGGGAAGCAGATCCTGGCGCCCATGACGGCGAGGGAGGATTTCACGGCCACCGACGATGTGGAGCTCTTCGACGATTACGTCAAGGTTATCGAGGAGGTCAAGGCATGGGTGAAGGAGAACATGGCCGATCCGGATAAGCTGTCGGGATTGGTATCGGCATGATCCCGGTCATCATCTATGACAAATGCCAATGCGATCCGAAGAAATGCACCGCGAAGCGGATGCTCAAGTTCAATCTGGGGAAGGAGGCGAAGACCCTCGGCGCGATCCCGAAGGGGTCTGTTGTCCTGTCCCCGTTCTCCGACAGGGCGATGTCGCCCGCGGACATCCACAGCGCCCGGAAGGGGCTGGTGGTGATGGACCTGACCTGGACCAACATCGACGAGTTCCCCCGTCTCAAGAACGTGGAGGAGAGGGCGCTGCCATATCTGCTCGCATCCAATCCCATAAACTGGGGGAGGCCCATGGAGCTCAACAGCGCGGAGGCCGTCATGGCGGCGCTTTACATACTCGGCGAGAAGGAGCAGGCCTCGGAGTTCCTGGGGAGGTTCAATTGGGCCCCGGAGTTCATGCGCCTCAACGGCGAGATGCTCGAAGAGTATTCCAAAGCGAAGGACAGCACGGAGGTCGTGCGCATCCAGAACGAGTACATCGAAGCCGTCACCAGATGAGAGCGCTCGATGTATCGGGCATCCTTCCCGTCGGCATCCTGCCACTGTCGGCGTCATGGGATCGGCGACTTATGTCATTCCGTCGCAGTCTTTTTCTTCGTCCAGGTCTTCATCAGGTATTCCTTCACATAGCATCCGACCAGGATCACGATGACGACTACGATGCCAAAGAGGACAAGGGCCCCTTTGGATAATCCCGGCGGGAAGACGGATGCAGTGGTAAAGGTGAAGAACGGCACCATCATGAACTTCGCGACGAATCCATGGAGGTAGGTGATCGCCAGAGTGTGCTTCCCGCTGATCGTGAAGGCGGAGCGTACCAGAGGGATCCGGCTGATGAGCGCGCAAGCGTATACGTAGAACACCATGGCGAGCAAGGATTCCACGTAGAACGTGAAGACCGAGAGCCCTCCATTATCCCCGAAGATCATCAGGTCGAACGAGCACTTGTTGGGGATGAACATCACCATCACATATGTGGCCACAGCACATATGGGGAGCGGGATCCATTTCTTGACATCCCTCAACGGCAGGGCATCGATGGTCTCGATGAAGCGGTATTTGGCCAGGAAGGCCCCGGTGTACATGAAGGCGATCCCCATGGGGGTCAGATGTATGAAGAACGGTAGCACGTGACGGAAATATCCCGTGAGGAGTGCCTGGATCACAAGGAGAGCGATCAGGGCGACGGCGAAGATCCTCTTATCGGAGATGACGCGCTTCGCGGTGGCATAGAAGACGACGAAGGAGAAGAGCATCACCCATAGGAAGTAATTGGAGACGGCCACCAGGCAGATGGGCTTATCGGCGCAGTCCCACGGATCAAGCCACAGGTCGTCGAGGCCGAGACCGTATTGGAACGTCCACAGGAGGTCGTCCAAGGACGGGGCCTTTCCCCAGGCCATCATCCACAGGTAGAACAGGGTCGAGAGGATCAATGTGGCGGCGACTATGGAGATCAGCAGCTGTTTGAAACGTTTCTTGGTATTCTCGGCGAACGATTTCTCGGGTCTGAAGAAATAGCCCGAGATTATGAAGAAGCACATGAGCCCGAGGTATAGGCATTCGAATATGAGCGGTGCGTGCCTGGCGTTGAACGGGCCGGTGAGAATCAACAGATGGATTATGACGATACCGATGATCAGCACGCCTTTTATCACATCCGTCGTTGCTACCCGATTCTTCTGGGAGGGGGCGGTCGTCTCATTCATTGGGCGTCCTTAACGACATGGTATTAATGTTTTTTTCGTACAAGTTGTCAGGCAGGATGCGCGTTCGCGAATCGGAGAGATGGACGGATCCGTCCGACGATCAGGTGTCTTCGGGAGGAGGCGCTCCGCTCAGTTGTTCTATTCAAGGACATCGTACATCTCTCTGACGTTCCTTGAGATCACCAGGCCGGTGGCGGTCAGGTGCACCACTGTCTTCGTCCCATCCTTCTCATAGCGGATGAGGTTCATGTCCTGCAGGAGCTTCAGCTTGGGCCCCGTGTTCCTGTTGGTGAGGAGATACAGGTCCATCAGGTAGATCGGCTGGTTGTTGAGTATGAGCAGTATCTCTAGCATCTGCGATTTTGCCAACACCTTGAGCACTGACGGATTGATGGCGCAATCGGCCTTGTATTGGCTCCTGAGGTCGTTCTTCGAGTGCACGGTCCCGCGGGGATACTGCTTCATGTTGTGTCTCTCTACCAATTGATAGCTCCTTTTGCATGGTCCTCCGTTCCCTCTGTCGAATGTCGACATATGGTAACGGTCCCCATGTTTATGATGTTAAATCATCATTTTTTTCCTACGGCGTATTTAATATTTATAAAGGCCCCCCATCTCTATCTTTCATAGTACATATTTAGACTAAATTCCTTAGACCAACGTCCGGACCCATAACGTCTATTGTCGGAGGACGGTGTCGGGAAGCGCATTCCGGCACGGGACCGGTATTCGGCACACCCGGCAACCGATTTCTGCGCCGGGGAGCACCCATAATATACCACTACGGACTACTGCGTAGGCGCTCATGAAAGATAGTTTGTTGACGATGATTTGGGAGTCTTTAGGGGACGACAGGCTCACCACCAGAGATGCCAGCGAGAGGTTGGACAGCCTCTTCGGATATCGCTGCCCGGACGATCTGGCCAAGACGTTCTCCAAATACAGGAAGGAGGGCAAGATCAAGGGGGAGATCTCGATGGAGAAAGGAGGATGGATCTGGTGGGTCGATGACCAGTGCAGGTCCAAGGGGGGAGAGGAATGACGTACGAGGATAGCGAGATAGCCAAGCTGTGGGAATCGGTCCTGTCCACCGACAAGTACCGCCTGATGATAGCCGATATAACCGGCAACTACCCCACCAAGAAGAGTGTCAACGTTGACTATGACGATATCAACATCCAGGATGTGGCCTTCGCCGCATACCTGCTCGACGCCCCTGACAGATGCCTGGAGATCGCCGAGAAGGCCGTCATGGACCTGGTCCCCAACATAGACCGTCCGGGCCAGGGCATCAATGTCAGGGTCTTCAACCTCCCTCGCGATGCCAGCGTCGAGGTCCGTAACCTCAGGGCGGACCATCTCGGGAAGCTGGTCGCCGTCGAGGGTCTGGTCAGGAAGGTCACCACGGTCAAGCCCCGCATAACCTATGCGCTGTTCAGATGCGCCAGGTGCAACTCCGAGATCTGGGTGGAGCAGACGGGCATGTTCCTCAAGGAGCCCCTCATGTGCAACAACCCCGACGGGAGCTGCAACAAGCAGGCCACCCGTTTCATAGAGGACCTGGCGGCCTCCACGTTCATAGACACCCAGAAGGTGGAGATCCAGGAGAGGCCCGAGGGCCTGAGGGGAGGCTCCCAGCCTGAAAGGCTCGTGGGATATGTGGAGGATGACATCGCCGGCCTGGTGACTGCCGGTAACAGCGTCACGCTCAACGGGATCCTCCGCTCCGCGGAGAAGAGCGAGAGGGACAAGTCCACCGTATTCGACATCTTCCTGGACGTCATCTCGGTGGAGTTCGAGCAGCACGAGTATGACGAGATACAGATCACGGAGGAGGACGAGATGAAGATCAAGGCGATGTCCAGGGATCCGAACCTTTACTCCAATATCATAAGGTCCATAGCCCCTTCGATCTTCGGCATGGACGAGCAGAAGAAGGCCATAGCGCTCCAGCTGTTCGGGGGATGCCATAAGGAGATGGACGACGGAACGAACCTCAGGGGCGACATCCACATCCTGCTCATAGGGGATCCCGGAGTCGCCAAGTCGCAGATCCTCAGGTACATGAGCAGCCTGGCCCCGAGAGGGATATACGCATCAGGTAAGTCCGCCTCCGCGGCAGGTCTCACGGCCGCTGCGGTCAGGGATGACTTCGGGGACGGAAGATGGACCCTGGAGGCCGGGGCCCTGGTCCTTGCGGACAAGGGACTGGCATGTATCGACGAGTTGGACAAGATGACGGACCAGGACAGGTCGTCCCTCCACGAGGCCATGGAGGCCCAGAGGATCTCAGTCGCAAAGGCCGGCATCAACGCCACGCTCCAGTGCAGATGCTCCATGCTTGCGGCGGCCAACCCCAAGTACGGCAGGTTCGAGGAGGAGACCAGCATCTACGACCAGATCGACCTGCCCGCACCGCTGGTATCGCGTTTCGACCTCATCGAGATCCTGACGGACAAGCCGGACAAGGTCCGTGATGCGAAGCTGTCATCGCACATCCTGGACACCCAGATGCGCGGAGAGGCCAGGATGATCCCGGAAGGGAAGGAGGTGACCGGCATAGACGTCTCGAACATCCTCAGCAACACCAGCGCCCTCAAGCCGGTCTACGACATCGAGACCCTGAGGAAGTACGTCGCATATTCCAAGCGCATCGTGCCGATAATGACCGAGGAGGCCAAGTCGATCATCCAGAAGAGCTTCCTGGCGATCAGGAATATGGGAGCGGGCGGTGCCGTCCCGATCACCGCAAGGCAGCTGGAAGGTTATGTCCGTCTGTCCGAGGCCTCCGCGAGGATGCGTCTGTCCGAGACGATAACCGACCAGGATGCCAATAACGCGGCGGAGCTGATAGAGGCCTATCTGAACAGGATCGCAGGCAACGGCGACGGTACCTTCGACATAGACAAGATCACCACCGGCGTCTCGACCAGGGACCGCAACAAGCTGGATGTCATCCGCAAGATAATGGCCGAGCACGGGGCCAACGGTCTGAAGATGGACGAGCTTATCGAGAAAGGCAAGGAGAAGAGCCTCACGGATTCCGAGGTGGAGCGCGCCGTGAAGACTCTCAGCGACGGAGGCGAGCTCTACCTGAGCCCTTCCGGCGTATACAAGATGGCGTGATAGCATGTATGTCAAGATCCACAGGCACGAGCACGACACGATATTGGCCGCCTGCGACGAGGACCTCATCGGTAAGGTCTTCAGAGGGGACGGCGCCAGGATCGATGTCAGCGAGATATTCTATAAGGGCGAATCCCTGGAAAGGGAGGCCTTCATAGAGCGTATGAGGAGCGTCTCGATCATGAATCTGGTCGGCGAGGAGGTAGTGGCCATCGCCATCGAGCAGGGCTACGCCACCGAGGACAGCGTCATCGAGATCGGAGGCGTCAGGCACGTCCAGGTCGTGTTAATGTGAACTTCTGCGTCAAATGCGGCCGTGACTGCGAGGAATCACTCCAAGGGCTCTGCATAGACTGCTGGCTCGACGGCCGCAAGCTTACCTCCCTCCCCCATCATGTGGACCTCAAGGTCTGCACCAACTGCGGCGAGTTCCTGTTCGGCGACAGGTGGAGGGCGATGGACGTCCTGGATGCGGTCTCCCAGGCCGCCGTCGACGCCCTCGGGAAGCTCTCCGATGTGAGGATAGAGGATTGCGAGGTGGAGCTCGACGAGCAGGACCCGTACGTGTACGGGGTCAGGATCATATCCAAATGCAACGTGATGGACTACATCGCAGAGGATGAGTCGACAACCATCGTCCGTATCAAGAACAACGTGTGCAAGAGATGCTCCAGGCAGCTCGGCAGCTATTACGAGGCGATACTGCAGATCCGCACCGGCGCCAAAGGGGACCTCCCCGCGGACCAGAGGGAGGAGGCGTTGGCCTTCACCGAGGACTATGTGCACAGGGCGGCCCAGACCAACAAATCCCTGTTCATCACGAAGATGGAGATCGTCACGGGAGGCGTGGACGTATACCTGTCCTCCATCTCTTTGGGAAAGAATCTCGCGAAGGAGTTCTCCGAGGTGTATTGCGCCGAGACCAAGGAGTCCCCCAAGCTCGTGGGGCAGACCACCGACGGGCAGGACATGTTCCGCCTGACCTACCTGGTCCGTCTCCCGGAGTATCACGTCGGGGACGTGGTCATCTACGACGGCAGGCACTGCAAACTGACAAGACTCACCGGGAGCGGCGGGCGCGTGATGGACCTCATGACCTTCAGGGAGAAGACCGTCAGGAAGTCCGACCTCACAGATATCAAGCTGTACGAGAAGGCGGACGATCTGAGGGAGGCCACCGTGATCAGCTCCAACGGATCCGAGATCCAGGTCCTGCATCCCGGGAACTACTCCACCGTGGACCTCAGGGTCCCGGCCGGATTCGAGGCCGGAGAGATCGTCCTTACCACCGTCATAGATGACGTACTCTACCTCGTCCCCTGAACATCTGATATACTAGGCACATCTTCATCCGTATCATGATAAAACTGCCAGAGCCGGTAGAGGACGTGGTGTATAACCTCCTTCGCCTGGCCAACACGAAGCTCCCGGAGGACATTGGTTGGGCCATGGAGGCCGCTTCCGGATGGGAGCAGAACCAGATCGCCTACACCCAGCTGGGTGCCATCATGGACAACGTCAAGAAGGCCGAGCACATCGGAAGCCCCATGTGCCAGGATACCGGCATCCCCGTGTTCTACGTAAGGGGAAGGTTCGACTCCTCCATCGGGAAGGATATCGCCAAGGCCGTGGAGAGGGCGACCAAGGACATCCCGCTGAGGCCCAACACCGTGGACCCCATCACCCGCGAGAACTGCGGTCTTAACCTGGGGCCCGGTATGCCGATCATCCATTACATCCCCACCGACGACGATTTCACCCAGATCACGGTACTGCCCAAGGGAGCCGGTTCCGAGAACATGACCCGTTTGGCCATGCTGAATCCCGCCGACGGTATCGAGGGGATCAAGAGGTTCGTCATAGATTCCGTCCTGGATGCGGGAGGGCGCCCCTGCCCTCCGACCGTGGTCGGAGTGGGCATCGGCGGCACGTCCGACGTCTGCGTCTCGATGGCCAAGGAGGCCCTGCTGGTCCCCTTGGACGAGGACAACCCGGACAAGGACCTTTCCAAGCTCGAGGAGGAGATATTCGTCGCGCTCAACGGTTCCGGCCTTGGTCCCATGGGGCTCGGCGGCTCCACCACATGTCTCGGAGTGAGGATCAAGAAGTGCGCATGCCACACCGCCAGCCTGCCGGTGGCGGTCAACATCGGCTGTTGGGCCACCCGTCGCGCGTCCGCGAAGATCACCGCGAACGGCGTGGAGTATTCCCAGGGGGTGAAATTCTGAAGGCCCTCACCGCACCCCTCGACGAGGCAACGGTAAGGTCCCTTGCTCTGGGCGACACCGTATACCTCAGCGGCCCTGTCATCACAGGCCGCGACGAGATGCACATCCGCGCATTGGAGTATGTGAAGGAGGGCAAGGAGGTCCCCTCCGATATCGAGGGATCCGTGCTCTTCCATTGCGGGCCCATCATGGTCCAGAGGGATAACGGCAAATGGTCCGTCGTCGCCGCCGGGCCTACCACATCCGCGAGGATGAACAAGCTGGAGCCCGAGTTCATAAGGAGGTTCCATGTCCGCGCCATCATTGGAAAGGGCGGCATGTCCAAGGAGACCGCCGAGGCCATGAAGGAATGCGGATGTGTCTATCTTGCCGCCACAGGCGGCGCCGCCATAAGCCTGGCCGAGGGACTCTGCAGGTGCACCGGGCAGGAATGGCTGGACCTCGGCATGGCCGAGGCCATGTGGAGGTTCGATGCGGAGAAGTTCGGACCCCTTATCGTCGCGATCGATTCGAACGGCAACAGCCTGTACGAGAAGGTCAGCGCGAATCTGGTCAGACCTTGATCATTTCTTTTTCTTCTTCGCGGGCGGTATGTCGTTCACGACGTACAGCCCGTTCTCCTTCTCCGGCCGTCTGATAAGATATACGGCGATCACGGCCACGATCATCGTGACGATGAGGCCGAACATCGCCAGGACATGGGCGATGTCCATACCGAAGATTATCTCGTGATTCTTCTGCTCCAGGTAGAATGTGAGCGGTTTCTCTTCGGGGGTGACCTTGTCCAAGGTCACATCGTAGAATCCGTTGGCAGAGATGGTTAGTGAGTAGGTGCTGCCGCCATCGCAGCCGATCGAGAAGTTCCCCTGACTGTCAGTGCGCTCGGTGATGGTCAACCTGGAAGATGCCAGGGTCACCGAGGCGTCCGCGATAGGCACCACGACGTTGTCGATCATGGTCGAAACGGTACCATGGACATAGGAGTTGGTACGGGAGATGATGGCCGTATAGCCGGCGTTGTCGTAGAGCTCGTGAACTCCTTGGACCTGCGAATAATCCTTCAGCTTGATGGTGTACAGGTCGGTGTCGCCGTTGCTGAGGAGTTCCGAGCACCACCCTTTCATCGTATAGCCATCGAGGCTGAATGAGATGAACTTGACATTTTCGTTGTATTCCACGGTGAACTCGCCATTATAGTTCGTGGCAGTCGTCTGGTACTCCATCTCCGTGGAGGACCAGGTCTTCACGGTGACGCCTGCGATCAGCCTGCGCTCCTCCTGGGCGGGAACGTCGTACACGTACCCGTGCAGATGGTGTACATCGCTCTCGCTGGCCTCCAATTCGGCGGAATCCTCACCTTCGGCGGAAGGGACGATGCTGACGACGAGCATGGCCGCTATCAGCGACAGGCAGAGCATCGACATCCTCAGGCCTCTTCCATCCATGGGGATACGGATTGTTATCCAAATTATAATAAGGCGTTGTAGCGAGCCCGTACCAGACCATCTTACCTACGGGCCTTCGGCCTGCCAGCATGTATGTTGTTTAGCTTATCCTAAGAAAAGAGTTAAATCGCACTTACTGATGAGGTTAGCGATTATTCCGATGGTTGAGAAGGTAGACAGGACATACTCAAAGGATGAGGTCATGGGCATGATGGAGCCCCTCATCTCAACTTGGTTCAACGAGAGGTACGAGGATCTCACGATACCCCAGGCGAAGGCCATACCGGTGATCCATCAGAGGAGGAACGTCCTGGTATCCTCGCCCACCGGTTCCGGTAAGACCCTGACCGCTTTCACAAGCATCATCAACGAACTCACCCGCTATGCGAGGGAGGGCACCCTCGAAGAGAGGGTCTACTGCATCTACGTATCCCCGCTCAAGGCTTTGGGGAACGACGTCAACCGCAACCTGAACACCCCGCTCGCGGAGATGAGGGAGGTCGCGAAGAGGTACGAGATGAACGTCCCCAACATCAACGTGGCCGTCAGGTCCGGGGACACATCCCAGGCCGACAGGCAGAAGATGGTCCGCCATCCCCCGCACATCCTTATCACCACGCCGGAGAGCCTGGCGCTCATACTGGCCGCCCCCAAGTTCCGCGACGCCTTCAAGAAGGTCGAGTGGGTCATCCTGGACGAGATCCACGACATTTGCGATTCCAAGAGGGGAGCGTTCCTGTCGCTGACGCTCGAGCGCCTCAGGAACCACTGCGAGAACGACTTCGTCCGTATCGGTCTTTCCGCCACGCTCGCCCCCATCGAGGCCATCGCGGCATATCTCGTCGGCTGCAATCCTGACGGTTCGCCCAGGGACGTCGCCCTCATCGAATCCGGTTCCAAGAAGACCCTGGATCTGCAGGTCATATGCCCGACCAGGGACCTGACGGCATTGTCCTCGGACATCGTCAACTCGATGATGTACGATACCCTGAAGGAGCTCATCGAGGCCCACGACACCACGCTGGTCTTCACAAACACCAGGTCCGGTGCGGAGAGCGTCGTGTACAAGCTGAAGGAGCGCGGACTCGAGAACATCGAGGTCCACCACAGCTCGCTCGGCAAGGATATCAGGCTCGATGTGGAGGAGCGTCTCAAGCACGGGGAGATCAAGTGCGTGGTCTCATCCACATCGCTGGAGCTCGGGATAGACATAGGTTCCGTGGACCTGGTCTGCCAGATCGGGTCCCCCAAGTCCGTCGCCAAGGGGCTGCAGAGGATCGGCAGGAGCGGTCACAGCTTCGGGAAGGTGGCCAAGGGAAGGCTGCTGGTATTCGACCCCGATGACCTGGTGGAATGCGCTGTCATGTGCCGCGCCGCCCACAGGGGGGACATAGACCGCGTGGGCATTCCGGAGAACTGTCTCGACGTCCTCTCTCAGACCGTCGTCGGCATGAGCCTCGACAACAGGTGGGACATCGACGACGCCTACGCGCTGGTGAAAGGTTCATACTGCTATCGCAACCTCCCGAAGGAGAGCTTCATGCAGGTCGTGAGGTACCTGGGGAGCAAGGACGACTTTGAAGGGGTATATTCCAAGATCTGGTATGACGAGGAGGAGAACCAGTTCGGCAAGAAGAAGGGCTCCCGCATGATCTACTTCATGAATCTGGGGACCATCCCCGAGGAGGCTAACTACCGCGTCATCACCAACCACGGGTCCGTGGCCGGGGAGCTCTCCGAGAAGTTCGTGGAGAGGCTTTCCCCCAGGGACGTCTTCGTGCTCGGAGGGAGGTCCTTCGAGTTCGTCCGCTCCAAGGGCATGACCGCCTACGTGAAGGAGGCCAACGGGAGGAAGCCCACAGTGCCCTCATGGGCCGGCGAGATGCTCCCCAGGAGCTTCGACCTCTCCATGGACGTCGCCGTCTTCAGGCGCGAGATGTCCGATAGGATAAAGGAGAACGAGAGGGAGGCCATCCAGAGGATCTCCGCCGAGTTCGACGTCGACGAGGGCTCCGCCAGGAGCATTTATTCATACTTCAAGGAGCAGGACGCCATCGCGGGGTTCATCCCTGACGACAGGGACCTCGCAGTGGAGGAGTACATCGACCCTTCCGGCAACCAGAAGCTGGTGTTCCACTTTCCGTTCGGGCGCAGGGTCAACGACGCCCTCTCCCGCGCTTACGCCTACAGGCTCTCCAACATGCTGGGGGCCAACGTCTCCGTCACCATATCCGACGACAGCTTCATGCTGGGTTGCCCCAGGACCCTCGACCTGGACCTGCTCCCGGGATTGATCAGGGGAGCGGAGCTGGAGACCGTCCTGAGGAAGTCCCTCAAGGATTCGGAGATATTCAAGCTGAGGTTCAGGCACACCGCCGCCAGGAGCTTCATGATCCTCAGGAACTACATGGGCAGGCCTATATCCGTCAACAGGCAGCAGGTCAGGTCCACCTATCTGCTGGAGACCCTGGGCGGCATGGACGGCGTCCCGGTTATCGAGGAGACGTACAGGGAGGTCATGGAGGACGACATGGACATCAAGAACGCCAGGTATGTCCTGGACTTGATGGACATAGGCGAGATGAGGCTCAAGCTGATCCGCTACAACGGGACCCCCTCGCCCTTCGCGCATTCCGCTATCCTCTCCGGTTTCTCCGACATCGTGCTGATGGAGGACCGTTCGGCCCTTCTCAGGGAGCTCCACCGCAAGGTGCTCTACCGCGCATTGGGCGACTCCGTCAGGGAGTTCGAGTTCGATGAGGACCAGATCGTACCCTACTATGCCCAGAAGCCCACCCGCATCACCTGCAAGGCGGACATCCCTAAGCTCCTGATGCAGACAGGTCCGCTGCAGTTCATGCGCGAGCGCGGAAGGAACATCTACACCTACACCGACGAGGACAGGAAGACCATCGACGGATGGGTCCGCGAGCTTATCCACTCCGGCGAGATCGGGAGCGTCTTCCTGGACGAGTCGCACATCATGGTGGCCGACGAGATACCGTTCTATGCGGCCGCCACCCGCAAGGAGCGCACCCTCTCCGAGACGGACGAGGCCGTCCTGGCGGAGATCACCGAGGATGTCGCCATGACCGACGTCGCCGCCAAGCTTGAGATCAGCGAGGACATGGCGATCAGGTCGTTCAGGAAGCTGGAGTCCATGTACCTCATCACGAGGACGGACATATCCGGCAGCAAGTGGCTGTATAGCCGCGCGGAGTTCCCGGAGGTGAGCAAGGACGAGGCCGTCGACCGCATAGTCATGAGGTTCCTCGACTGCTTCGCACCCGTATCGGTGCAGGAGGTATCGTATGCGCTCTCACTCACCGAGGAGCAGGCGCACATCTCCCTCGAATCCCTCGTGGCCAACGAGGAGGTGGTGAAGGGCAGGTTCCTGGTCTCCGAGAACGACCAGTACATGCTCAGGATAGACCATATGAGGCTCAAGGCGGGCCATGACAACGTCTACAGCTACGAGACCGTGGAGCGCTACAGGCTGTCCAAGGGCCAGCATTTCGCCACGATCAGGGAGTTCTTCGACTTCCACGGATCCGCGGGGAGCGAGATCGACGTCTACAACAGGGTGGAGGGATTCGACCTAGACGAATGGTACTCCATGCGCAAGTCCGGCGAGATCCAGCTGGGAAGGTTCGTGAGGGGCAAGGTCAGGTACGTCCTCAGGGAGGACGCCGACAGGTACGCCGCCATAAGGCAGGACGAGACCGCCCCCGAGGACATGGACCTTCTGAATCTGATAGACGGCATGGGCATGGCGACGATGAGGCAGCTGGTGGCGGAGACCGGCAAGGAGAAGGATCTCGTCAAGGAGTCCATCATGCGCCTCGACAGGTCGCTCCGCATAATCCGTGCGTTCAACGAGAAGGAGGACTGGGGTACCGAGAACACCTATCAGGTCTTCTGTCCCGGGGAGGTCGACGGCGATCCGGCCAAGGACCTCCTGGTGAAGGCCCTGAAGGCCTACGGCCCCATACCCGCATCCGCGCTGCGCTTCATAGTCGGCGCTCCGCTGGACAAGATAGACGAGGTCCTGGTGGAGGTCGGGGCCAAGGAGATATCCGTAGGCGAGGGGCAGGCCCCCATGTTCGTCATGCCCGAGGAGATCCCGGCGCTGGACGAGGTCGTCGAGGAGGAGTACCCGGTCAGGCTGCTGTCCCTGTTCGATCCCGACCTGGGATCCAAATGGGCCGAGATAGCCGCCCGCTACGG
>Ga0310786_10002612_pt1 | contig 27236 bp, 11 predicted proteins | sample AusTroGonzalo_MG_FD_203881 | JGI IMG/M metagenome (GOLD analysis project Ga0310786, IMG submission 203881) | Bovine rumen microbial communities from tropical cattle in Woodstock, Queensland, Australia - Gonzalo_03 (v2) (version 2) | ecosystem: Host-associated > Mammals > Digestive system >...
GGTTATTCGGGCAGTGGGAAAACAACGCTCTGCAATTTGATTGTTCGTTTTTGGGACGTTCAATCTGGTGCAATTACTTTTGGCGGCAAGGATATCAGAAGTTACGCACCGGACGAATTGCTCTCGCACTTTTCCATGGTTTTCCAGAATGTTTTCCTGTTTAACGATACAGTAGAAAACAACATCAAGTTCGGTAGCCCGAATGCAACACACGAGCAAATTGTCAATGTTGCGAAGCGCGCCCGTTGCCACGAATTCATTGAAGCATTGCCCAATGGATACAACACGATTATCGGTGAAAACGGAAGTAGCCTTTCTGGTGGCGAAAAGCAACGCATTTCTATTGCACGCGCGCTTTTGAAAGACGCTCCGGTTGTCATTCTCGACGAAGCCACTTCTTCTGTAGACCCAGAAAACGAATGCGAATTGATGGCCGCAATTGCAGAACTCACTAAAGGCAAGACCGTGATTTCTATTGCACACCGTTTGAACACCGTCAAGAACGCTGATCAAATTCTTGTGATTGACCATGGTCATATTGTACAATGCGGCACGCACAATGAGCTTTGCAATGTCGATGGCGTCTATAAGAAATTCTTGGATATAAGGCAGTCTTCAGCAGGCTGGAGCATTACCTAAAAAAGGAAACGGACAAAATGGAAAAAACTCTCGAGGAACGCTGGTTCCCCTTTACCACCTATTGTCTTAACGATACGGAACACAAAAAAATTTTCTGTTTTCACCATGCTGGTGGCAGTGCTAGCGTTTACCGCAAATGGACACTTGAAAAGAAGAATATGAATTTCATTTGCGTAGAACTGCCAGGCAAAGGCACTCGCCGCCGTGAACCTTTTGTCGGTGATTTCAAGAAGCTCTTGGAACCGCTTTGCCAAAGTATCATCAAGGTCACTCAAGGCAAGCCGTTTATCCTATTCGGCCACAGCATGGGAGCAGCCATGGCATTCTATGTTGCCGACTATTTGCAAAGCAAGTACAATGTTCGCCCCGAAAAGCTGATTGCCGCAGGCCGCCAAGCCCCACAAGATGAAGACCCGAGCGAATTCAAGACCTATATGGGCGATGACGCCCTAATCCGCGAACTCGAAAAGTACAACGCAACGCCCAAGGAAATTCTCGAGAACAAGGAATTACTCCAATTCATTCTCCCGGAAGTTCGTAAAGATTACACGTTGAATGAAAGCTTGATTTATCATGGCGAACGCATTGATGCGCCCATCTACATCAATTGCGGCACCAACGATGTCGGCGCGACATCAACGATTATGCAACGTTGGCAATCCGTCACGACAAAAGAATTTAAGGAAAAGGAATTCGAAGGAGACCACTTCTTTGTTCTGAATTCTGAACTCTACCCCGAATATCTCGCCACTGCAGGTTAAAAAATTTATGTTCACAAAAAATCCAGAATGTATCCATTCCGCGGTTTTCGCAAAAGCATTTGAAGTCCCTAATGCCACCGCACTCGTTTCGCGCAATTCCGACGGAACCTACAATTCCAAAACATACGGCGAACTTTCGGAAAACGCATTGAAAGTCGCAGGAGCACTTAAAGCAGCAGGCATCAAATCAAAAGACCTCGTCGCGATTGTGCTCCCGAAGGGAATGGATCAAGTCTTCTCGACGCTCGGCATCCAAGCTGTCGGAGCGGCATACGTTCCTGTAGGCATTCATCAGCCATTCGAAAGAATGCACAAGATTTTTGATGCTGCAAAAATTTCGGGCATCATCACGGACAAAGCCCACGCTGAAGATATCCGCAATGAAAATCCGGCTTGGAACGTTATTGAAATTGAAAACGCTTTACAAGCATCGCCGATGAACATTGACGAAATTGTCGAAGACGAATCGAGCCTCGCTTACATCATTTTCACTTCGGGCACGACAGGCGTTCCCAAGGGTGTGATGATTTCGCATAGCGGCGCAAGCAATACCATCCGCGATATCAACGAGCGCTTTAACGTTTCCGCAAATGACACCTGCATGGCGATTTCGGAATTGGACTTTGACCTTTCCGTTTATGACATATTCGGAATGCTATCCACCGGCGGGAAGGTCATCGTCCTCTCTGAAGAAACAAAGAAAGAAGCCTCCATTTGGAAACAGATTGCCAGCGATCAGAACGTAACATTATGGAACTCCGTCCCTGCACTTTTCGAAATGTTCACGATTGTTGCAGGCGATAAAGCAAATGCAATTCCATTGAAGACGGTCATGCTTTCGGGCGACTGGATTCCCCTCCCGCTCTTTGGCACGACAAAGAAATTTTGGCCAAACTGCCGCTTTATTTCGTTGGGTGGAGCAACGGAAGTTTCCATTTGGTCTGTCTGGTACGAAGTCCATGCATTGCAAGAGAATTGGAAATCGATCCCTTACGGGCAAGCGTTAAAGAACCAAAAGATTAAAGTTATGGACGAAAAGGGTAAGAAATGCGATACTGGAGACGCTGGCGAACTCTGGATTGGCGGCATCGGCGTTGCAGAAGGTTACTTGAATCAACCAGATTTAACCAAGGAACGTTTCCCGGTCGAGAATGCAGAACGTTGGTACAGAACTGGCGACAAAGTTCGCATCATGGCCGATGGGAACTCCGAATTTTTAGGACGTTTAGATACGCAAATCAAACTTGGCGGTTACCGCATTGAGCTCGGCGAAATCGAAAACGTCATCAAGAAAAAATCAAACATTGTAAATGCCGCGGCCGTAGTTGTCGAGAACGGAACGAAAAAAGAAATTGTCGCCGCCATTATCCCTGCGCTCAGCAAGGAAAAAATTGCAAAATACGATTATAAATACATCGAAACTTACACTGACGACACACGAGAAGACCGCACCAATGCCGTAGCCGCATTAATCCACACAATTCGTTCGAACATCAAGGCCATTCCAGAAAAGTCAAAAAATGCATTCGCACTGTGGCAAAATTGGCTCTTCAAAAACGGCTTTGAACAATTCCGTCCATCGGTAACATCCGATTTTTCAAAAGAATTGAACAGCAACGAAAATATCGAATTGCTGCAAGATGTACTTCTCGAAAAACGCCCCGAAACAAACCTTTTGGAAAACGAATTTTTCGCTCCTGAAAAGCTGCTCGCCGAAAGCCTTCCGTTCAAGTCATTCATTGACAAAGTTGTTTCTTCCGCAGCCTCTGCAGAAGCAAAGAAAATCGCATTCTTGAACGCCCGTTCCGGCCTTAGCGTGCGTGAATTCTTGAAAGCATACGAAAAGAACGGAATAGAAATCACGTTGTTCGATGAATCGATGGGCATGCTTGATACAGCACGCGAATCTCTACGCACTTGGAAGGATTGCTTGAAGTTCAAACAGCTCGATTTAAACGCAAGCGTCCAAGATTTGAATTCGTACGATCTCGTAATTGATGCTGGCTTCTTGCACACTTACAATAATCCTGCAAACGCCCTTGCCTTTGCCTACTTGATTCTCAAGAAAGGCGGCAAGTTCATGGCTATGGATTTTGAAAACTTCGACCCGGTCGCCATCATCAGTTCTGCAGTTCTGGAAAACGGTTTTGCAAAATACACGCGTTTACGCCGTTTCACATCGCTTTTGTCCGATGAAGAATGGGAATCTATTTTTAAGGAACTCCCCTTCGCTACAATTTCACTTGAGAACAATTCGCACTTTGTGCAGACCATCATTGCACAAAAAGCAACGGATGCAAAGGAAATTCTCGGAGGTGAATTTGAATCTTACTTGAAAGAAAATCTCGTTCCGTACATGATTCCGTCGAGGACAGAAGTTTTCGTCAAGTTCCCGCTGACATCAAATGCAAAGGTCGATCGCAAATCTATTACCGCATATTTAAAAAAGACCGCAATAGGTTCTGAAGTCAATGAAAACTATGAAGGTCGCGAAGCAGACATTGCCGAAATTTGGAAGTCCTTGCTTTCGCTCGAAAAAATCGACCGTTACGCGAACTTCTTCGAAATCGGCGGCGATAGCCTCTTGGCAACGCGATTCCTTGAAAAATTGCACACGCAATACGGTGTCGAAATATCGCTCCGTGAAATTTTCGAGAATGCAGAACTGAACAATCTCGCCAAGATTTTTGAAGAGCGCATCAACGCCTTGGGCGATATCGAGGAGGGTGAAATATGATTGGGATTCTCGGCGCTTATGGCGCTGTAGGCATTTGGGCCACTCGCTTTATCAGAAACAATTCCGATTACAGCCTTCGCATTGGCGGGCGAAACATCGAAAAAGCCCCTAGCGAACTTCGCGCAGAATGGAGCGATGCCGAATGGACAAAAGTCGATGTTTCCAGCAAAGAAAGCGTTGAGCAGTTTATGGAGGGTTGCGAAATCATTCTCGATTGTGCAAAGCTTTCGGAAGCACAAACATCTCTGATGGACGAAATAGCCGAAGCCAAAAGCACGCCCGTTTTGCATCTTGGAATTGCGGGATTCAATAGAAAGGAATCAAGCGTTTCAATCGTTTATGGCGCGGGTTGCATTCCTGGACTTTCCGGGCTCATCCCGCAATACCTCGCTCAAAAATTTGACCTCGTCCATTCTTTAGAATTTTTCTACGGCGGACTTGGCGCATTTTCGTACACAGCAGCCAACGATTTTATCGACAGCCTCCACAACGACAACAACCGCACCATGGTCTATTGGAAAAAAGGCGAAATTCTTCCATTCGAGCCTTCGTCCAATGATTTTTCCGAAGACTTAAAAAGCGTTATTGCGATCAACAAGATGTTTCCGTTTTTCGACGGCGAAGCAGAAGCCGTCACGCGAAAACTGAATCTAGACGAAGCACGATTCCAGATGTGTCTCAGCGGACAACGCATGATTGAAATCATGAATTCTGCAAGGCACCAGTACAAACAAAATCCTGACGAGACAATTAAAAAGCTTTGTACCGCAAGCAAACTCGATACCTTCGGCATTAAAGAAAACACTTTCTACTTATGCGTTATGGAAGGCGTTAAAAACAACGCTCCGGCAAAATTCAAGCTCATCATTCATGGACTTGGACCTTCTCCAATGACAGGCGTTAGCGCTGGAGCCGCTACGCTCTGCTTTGCCAAAGAAAAGAAATCTTGCGGAACCATTTTGCTTGGCGAAAGCGATTTGGCCACCCCCATCATTGAATCACTCATTGCAAATCAACCAGAATTCTCATGCGAAATCAAGGATATGCTGACAACCGAAATCGAGGGAGAAATTTAAGAAAATGAAAAAACGAGTCATTGTCTGCGGAAGTACATTCGGACAATTTTACATCAACGCTCTGCAGCAACTTTTAAGTGATGATTTTGAATTAGTTGGGCTTTACGGCAAAGGCAGCGAACGCTCTAAAAAATGTGCCGAAACATACGGCATTCCACTTTTCACCGAATTTGAACAAATTCCAGAAATCGACTTCGCTTGCGTTGTAATCAGCTCTGGAACGGTGGGCGGCATCGGCACGGAACTCGCTTGCAAATTCATGGAAAAGAAAATCCATGTTCTTCAGGAACAGCCCATCCATCCGCGCGACTTGACAGAAACTTATCGCGTCGCTAAAAAGAACGGCGTTTACTTCAAGACCTGCGATCTTTACCCAAAGCTCCCTGAAGTAGCACGATTCATCCGCGTGGCACAAGAACTGAACAAGCGTGAAAAGCCGCTTTACATCAAGGCTGCCTTCGGTCCGCAAGTTTCATTCCCGGCAATTGACATTCTTTCCCGCATTCTCCCTTCCATTTACAACTTGAAAGTCGAGCACATCACGGAATGCGTCGGCCCCTTCGACATTCTCACGGGAAAGCTTGGCGACACGCCCATCACCATCGAATACAACAACCAGGTGAATACGGACGACCGCGACAATCATGCACATCTCTTGCACAATTTCGCCATCGTCTACGAAACAGGTCGCCTGATTCTCGAAGATACGTTCGGCCCCGTGCTTTGGAAACCGCGCATGTACGTCCCCAAATACTTGTACAATCCCGAAAAACGCAATGAAATTCCGCCTTACTTGAAAGAATTGACGATGGAAACCTTGGGAAATTACAAGGCCAAGGATTTTATGCACGTGCTTTTCGATGACTGGAAACAGGGCATCGCAGACAACATCGTTGAATTTTCGAAGATGATAGACCAAAAGGTAAAACTTGCACCGCACGCGCAACGAGAACTTTTGTGTTCACAAAAATGGTCCGAAATCACCAACATTTTCGGATTTGCAAAATTGATCCACCCTGAAGGCAACAGCGAATACATCCCATCGGCAGAAATCCACAAATACAGCGAAGAGGTTTAAGATGACAGACAAGAGTATGCAAAATTTGGTCAATCGTTTCGAAGCAAACGGAATTCACTTGTGGACGGAAAACGGAAAAATCAAGTACAAGGCATCTAAAGAAGCGATGACCCCTGCTGTACTCGCAGAACTCAAGGCGAATAAGGAAGCACTGATAAAGTATTTGAGCGAAAAAAGTGACGATAGCAAAGTCGCCATTGTCATCGACCGTACGAACCGTTTTGAACCATTCCCGCTGACAGACGTACAATCCGCATATTTACTCGGACGCAGCAAGACTTTTGAATATGGTGGCGTCGCCTGCCATGTTTATCTTGAAATCCGCTATGCGGAACTTGAAACGCAAAAAGTTCGCGACATTTGGAATGCGATCACCCGCAAATACGACATGCTTCACGCCGTCATCAACGAAAGCGGTTATCAGCAAGTAATGAAGGATGTTCCTGAATTGGAAATACCGGAATGGGACTTGGTAAAGCATCCTGAAAAAACAGTCGATTTTGAAAAGTTCCGCAAAGAAATGGGCAACCGCGCCTACACCGTTGGCAAATGGCCCATGTTCGGCCTTGCCGTAAGCCGTAATAACGAAAGCGCCATTCTCCATTTTTCGATTGAATTTTTGCTCGCCGACTGGACAAGCATTTGGAAGCTCGTTGCAGAATTTGAAGCCGCCTATTTTGACGGAATCGAAGTCACGGGCGAAGAAGAACTTTCGTTCCGCGATTACCTGATTGCCGAAAAGAAACTCAAGGCGACCGCCCAATATGAAAAAGAAAAGAAGTATTGGATGGACCGCATTGAGAACCTCCCGGATGCACCGGAATTGCCGAAACTCGCCGCCACAGAAGCAAAGGATTCTTTCGGTCGAAAATTCTTGAGAATCCCCACGAATGCTTGGAACCGCATAAAAACTCGTGCCAAGCAATACGGGATTACACCGACAGTTCCGATTCTTTCGTGCTACGCCGATGTGCTTGCCAAGTGGAGCCGCAATAAGCGTTTCTGCATCAATATGACCGTTTTGAACAGGCTCCCGCTTCACGAAAAAGTCATGGACATCGTTGGCGATTTCACTTCGCTCAGCCTACTTGAAGTCGATTGTGCGGCAAAAGAAAACTTCCTCTCCCGCACTCGCAAAATAAACGGTCAACTTTTTGCAGACTTGGATAACCGACTTTTCAGTGGCGTCGAAGTTATGCGCGAAATCTCTAGACAAAGCAAAAAAACAGGACTCTCGATGCCCATAGTTTACACAAGTGCGATTGGCCTTGCCGATTCAGGGGCTCCATTGCGCGGAGACTTTGTCGGAGGCATTTCCCAGACGCCACAAACATTTATCGACTGCCAAGTGATGGATGGTGCGTTCGGATTGCAAGTCAACTGGGACTACCGCGAAGGCGTATTCCCGGAAGGCGTTTTGGATTCCATGTTCGAAGCATTCGAAAAGCGTTTGCTAGCTCTCGCTGAAGAAAACGTCAATTGGGAAGATGTTGCTGAAATCGCCCTCCCCGCCCGCGATGTTGCAGAGCGCAAGACCGCAAACGACACGCGCAAAGATTGGAATGTACGAATGCTGCAAGACGACTTTATCGAAAGCGTCAAGCGCACACCGAAAAAAATTGCCATTGACGATGGCCTTGTCAAATTCACATTCGAAGAACTCGATGCACGAGCTAAAGTTTTGGCCGATCAATTGATTACTTGTGGCGTAAAGGCTCAAGATTGCGTTCCAGTCTTGATGGAAAAATCAGCGTGGCAGGTTGTATCCGTATTTGCAATTCTGTATGCGGGCGCAATTTACGTGCCAATTGCAGCCGCCAAGGCAAAGGGCCGTGCCGAAAAGATTGTCAAGAAAACTGGTGCAAAAGTCGCTATAGGCATTTCTAGCGATGAAGCGCTCCTTGAAAGTGAGCTCACGACAATCAACGTTGATACTCTTACGGCCAATGATTTTGCAGTCGATTGCTCTCGATTCCCGAAGCGCACTCCCGATGACATCGCCTACATTATCTACACTAGCGGAAGTACGGGCGAGCCCAAGGGCGTCGTGATCACGCATAAAGGTGCGATGAACACCATTGACGATATGAACGATCGTTTTGGCGTTACCGCAGACGACGCCGTTCTTGGACTTTCGCAGTTAAACTTCGACCTTTCTGTGTATGACCTCTTTGGCGTTCTCGCTTGCGGTGGCACACTCATTTATCCGACCGCAGAAGATTACATGAACCCTGAAATTTGGGAAGCACTCATTCACAAGCACCACATTACCGTATGGAACACCGTGCCTGCGTTGATGAAGATGCTTTTGAACTTTGTCGAAAGCAAGAATGCCGCAGAACCTCTCCCGCTCCGCGAAGTATTCCTCTCCGGCGACTGGATTCCTGTCGATATGCCTGAAAGAATCCGCAAAGTCGCTCCCGGCGTTGATGTGATTTGCCTTGGCGGTGCCACCGAAGCATCCATCTGGTCCAATTACCACCGCTATGATCCGAACGACGGTCTTAAAATTTTACCGTATGGTCGCCCGCTTGCAAACCAGACAATGCACATTCTCGATGACAATTTGCAGCCGTGCCCGACAATGGTCGCAGGGCAAATTGCACTCGGAGGCGATGGCGTTGCACTCGGCTACTACTTGGATGCAGAACGCACAGCCGCACAATTTGTTGCACTTCCAAAAACAGATGAACAAGTCTACTTGACTGGTGACATGGGCCGTTATCTCCCCGGTGGAGAAATTGAATTTCTCGGTCGCGAAGACACGCAGGTAAAGATTCGTGGCCACCGCATTGAACTCGGCGAAATCGAAAACGTCTTGAAGGACTTTCCCGCCATCAAGGAAGCTGTTGCCGTCGTAAGCGAAGATAAGCGCGAAATCTATTCCGCCATCGTTGCCGAAAATGCGACACCCGACGCTATTAACGCAGGCAAGCAAAAATTTATCGAACGCGAAAATGATGTCGAAAAATTCATGCAAGATTGCATCGATGAAATCGATATGAAACAAGTCGAAGAAGGATACAAGGCCGAAGAAAGAGCAAGCGCTTACACCATCTTATTCGAGCTTCAAAAGATGGGAATTTTCCAAAAGGATAAAGTCTACACCATCGAAGAAATCAAGGCTCCGGTCATCGGCAAATACCATTGGCTCGTCACGCAATGGCTCGGCTATCTGCTTGCAGAAAAGTACATCGAACAGCAAGGCGAAACATACATATGCCACATCGACGCAACTGAAAGTGAAAAAGAAAAACTTTGGAGCAACGCTTACGAAGTTTGGAACGGCGAGTACATTTCAAAAGACTTCCTTGAATATGTCAAGCTCAATGGCGACCACCTCGCAGAAATCGCTCAAGGCAATGTCGATCCGGGAAAATTCCTTTACCCCGAAGAAGGCGACAAATACCGCTACGTCGATTCGCTTTATGTCAAGAATAAAATCATGTGTATTGCGTACAACACGTTAGCGGAATATTTCAAGAAAATCTTAGCCGAAAATCCAAACCGCACGATTCGCATTTTGGAAGTCGGCGCAGGAACAGGCTCTGCAACGCGTTACCTCTTGCCAGTATTGAAGGGGCTCAAGTTTGAATACTACTTCACCGATTACTTGAAGCACTTCTTCCCGACGGCAGCAGAAATGTTCAAGGATTATCCAGAACTTGTATTCAAGCAGCTGGACTTGAATGAAGATTTTCACAAGCAGGGATTGAAATCGAATACGTTCGACATTGTCTTTGGCGGTTATGTCATGGACAATGCCATTGATTTCGGCAAGACGCTTTCGCAAATCGAAGATGTTCTTGTTCCTGGTGGACATTTCATGTTCCTTGAATCTTACGAGCTTTCCGCATGGATTACCATCACGCAGGCAATTTTGATGGATGTTCCCTCGGATAATCTGGAGCGTCAAAAACAGATTTTTGAACAGCTCAAAATGTCTCGAAGCAAATGGACCAAGAAACTTTTGCATGGCGAAAAGAACGTCAACTTGAGTTCGTTCCCAGCAAACGACAGTGCGCTCGATCTTTTGCACGTGCTGTTCTTTGTCAAGCAAGTCAAGAGCGACAAGCAAGTTATTGACAGCGAAAAGCTCAAGGAACATCTCGATAAATACCTGTTGCACTACATGCATCCGGGATACATTCAGGAATTCAACGCATTGCCGCTTTCTGCAAATGGCAAAATCGACCGCAAGAGCATCCTCAAATTCTTCGAAGAATCTAAGGCAAAAACGGGAGCGTTAAACCTTGCGCAAGTCGAAGAAGCGCTCGTCAGCAGTTTGCCGATTGAAAAGGCGACCGCATTCTTGGGCAGCAACAAGGAAAACCTCATCGTTGCTGTGGAACCGCGTAAAAAGCAGCGCAAGCAAATCGAAACTGCAGAAGATTCTTTCGCACAAACCACCGCTCAAGTCAGTGCAGAAGTCGATAAACAGTTACTCGATTACGATTGGGAGAAAATCAAGGCTAGCTCAAAAGCACAAGAAGATGCCGCCGCGGATTCTATTCTTCTCGGACTTTTGAAAACAAACATTCTCGCATTCGGAAATGACTTTACCAAGCAAGAATTGGAACAAGCACTGCCTGAGAAATATCGATTCCACGCCCAAGAATGGATTAACGTTCTCGTAAACAACGGAAAGATTACCGCCTGCGAAAACGGTTATAAGATTTTGGAAGAAACTTCACCTGAAAAGAACGAAAAGAAATGGGAAGAGGCCTTTCAAAAACTTGACAGTCATATCGCTAAGCCAGAATACCTCCTTTACCTCAAGGACAACGGAACTCACTTTGGCGAAATAATAAAAGGAACTGTTAATCCGGAAGAATTCGTCTACAAGAACTACACGGGTGGCAAGGACAAAAACGCTCTAGAAAACTGGACCGACATTATGCAAGCCCAGAATACTAACAAGAGCACCAACAAATATCTTGTCGCATTCTTGGAAAAGACTATGGCGAAGGATTCACAAAAAACTTGGAGAATCCTTGAATTGGGCGCGGGCACAGGTGTGATCACCAAGCAAGTTTTTGATCATCTCAAGAAATTGGGAATTCCGTTCACTTACAATTTCACGGATAAGTTCACTCAATTCTTCGCAACAGCCTCGGAATACACTCATAAAGACCCTGCGATGATTTTTACGCAATTGGATTTCAATGAAGATTTTGAAAACCAGGGCATTGCAGAAAATAGCGTTGATATCGTCCTGTGCGGTGGCGTGATGGCCAACTCCATCGACCTGAGCTATACGCTGGAACAAATCAAGAAGGCTCTAGTTCCTGGAGGGTACCTCTATATCGGAGAACCCGAAGCCAACATGGCATCCGTATCTGTTTCACAAGCGTTGATGATGGATAAGCCCACCGACAAGATTAGAGAAAAAAACATGTTCTTGTCGAAGGACGAGTGGATCCATCTCATGTGCAGTAAAGATGCGCTCAACAACATCGCTACATTCCCGCAAGACGATGATAAGGCACAAATATTGGGCGGCCACTTGTACGTCAAGCAAATGAAATACGACAAGGATGAAGTTTCAGAACCCTCCGTGAAGCTCATTTTGAACGACATTTGCCCCGAAAAGAATGTTTCCATTCACATTCTCGACAAGCTGCCTTTGAGTGCCGATGGAAGCGTTGATCAGCGTGCACTCAAGCATTACGCAGACGCATTCGAGGCATCACAGGGTAAAGACCAGTCCATCGAAAATCGCCTTATCGAAATCGCTATCAAGGCTTTGAATATTGATTCCATCGGTAAGGACGACAACTTCTATGACTTTGGTGCCGATTCCCTGCTCATGGCGCAAATGGCAACGACCATCCGCAACGAACTCGCTTCGGATAAGACATTCGACGCCATTCTGAAGCAATTGCTCGATTTCCCGACCGTTACAGATGTCGCACGATTCCTGAAAAACGAAATCGAAGAAGATTCTGGCAATCCGGGCGAATTCATCCAGCTTAAGCGTTATGGCAAATCCAAGAATGATTGTGCAAGAATTCTTCTCCCGATTGTTCTTTGGAACGACGAAATGTTCCATGAAATAATCCCGCTCATGGAAAAGCAAGAAGAAGGTGAAATCTTCACATTTAAGCTTTCGAATCCGCAATACTTCTTCGATATTGGCGAAGCAGAAGTTGCAAGCGTCTTGGCCAAAGAATTCGCAGACAAGATTGTAGAAGCGGGCGTAAAGAAAGTGCAAATCATCGGTTACAGTTTCAATGGAAAACTTTCGTTAGAACTCGCCGAACGTCTCGAAAGCGCAGAAATCGAAATTGCAGATCTCGCCATCATCGAAGGTGCTCGTTTGCCGTTCGAAATCAAGCAGACCAACATGAAGGACTTCTTCTTCGCCACCTTGATTGGCGTCAATCCTGAAAAGGTCGGATTTAAATTCGAAGACATCACCTCTTTAGTTGTGAACTACTTTGAAGAAACAAAGAAGAAAGTTATAGACGAAAACGACTTCGAAAAGATTATCACGCAATCGCCTAATGCAGAAGCAATTCGCCAATTCAACGCCATGTCCGAAAGTGAACGGTTTGCAAAGATCAAAGAAGCTTCTGGCGATTTTGGAAACAACATGACCGACGAAGCATTCGCTCGAATCAAAAAAACATTCGATCAGAATTTCAACGTCATGATTAATTACAATCCGACTCCGTACTTTGGCGATTTACGCTATTTCAAGGCCGATAACCGCAATAGCATTTTCAAGAACGCAGACAAGATGCTATTCCAGAAATGGGATGACCTTTGCATTGGCGAAATCAAATACGAGCAGCTTAAGGGAGACCATTTCACCGCATTTACATCGAAAGAATTTGCACCGGAACTCGCCGAAAAACTTTCATTAGAATACTTGCAGGAGAACAACGAATGAATTCTCTAAACGCAAAGGAACTTATCGAAAGTTTTGCTCAGCAAGGCGTAACGCTTTGGCTCGAAGAGAATAAACTTAAATTCCGCGCAACAAGCGGAGCGCTTTCTGCCGAAGACAAGGAATGCCTAAAAGCGAACAAGACTGAAATTATCGAGTATCTTGAAAAGCAAGCCGAAGAAGAACAGAATTCTTTTCCGCTTTCGCCTATTCAAAAATCATACCTTGTCGGTCGTGATCCTGTTTATGATTTGGGCGGAATCAATACGCATTACTATCTGGAAGTCGAGCTTGACGAGACGCTTGATGTGGTGCGGTTGCAAAACGCATGGAACGAAGTCATTGCGCATGACGATGCGCTCCGCCTTGTGATTTCTGCCAAGGGAACGCAACACGTCTTGGAAAAAGCACCGGCATATTCCATCGAAGTCGTCGATTTAAATACCGTCGAAGAGCGTCTTGAAAAGCGCAAGGAATGGAGCCATCACATTTATCCATTGAATGAATGGCCTTTCTTTACGATGCGCGTTTCTCGCGTGCCGAACACGAAAGATGTTCTGCATTTCGATTTCGACTGTATGATTATGGACGCCTGGAGCGCAAAAATCGCTCTTTCGCAGATGTTCAAGCTTTACCGCAACGAAACCGTGCAATGGGTCGATTACACATTCAAGGACTATTGCACCGACTTGGTTACATTCGAAAAGCAGCAGGATTACTCGCAAGCCGAAGCATTTTGGAAGTCAAAAGCAAATGAACTCGTTTGCGAACCAAATTTGCCATACGCAAAATCGCTTTCAGAAATTCACAACCACCGCTTTGCACGCATTTCTGGAGAATTGACCGTCGAAGAATTTGCAGTATTCCAGCAGAGATGTCGCGAATACCGCACGACGCCAGCCGCCGTCATCAGCACCGCTTATCTCAAGGCGCTTCTTGGTTTTAGCAAGTGCGATTCGCTCACCATCAATTCGACACTCTTCAATCGTTTGCCGCTCCACAAAGACATCAATTCCGTCGTTGGCGACTTCACCAACATTGCCTTCATCACGCTTTCAAAAAAATGCAAGAACTTTTTGGAATGCGTGCAGTCCGTGCAAAAAGACATGTGGCAGCTCGTGCGATTCCATACGTACAACGGCACAAAGATTCTCAAGTTCAAGGAAGGGCTTTCGCCCATACGCGCGCAAATGCCGATTGTCATCACGTGCGTACTTGAAAATGGGCAAAAGTCCAATAGTGACTTGCCTCAAGGATTAAAACAAATTTATGCATTGAGCAAGACGCCTCAAGTGGTGCTGGATTATCAAGTCACCAACTTTGACGGGAGACTTTCCATCAACTGGGATTACGCTGAGCCCGCTTTTGCGCTGGAAACATTAAAACAGATGTTCGCTGCAAACGTGAATTTGCTCAAACGACTGCTCACCGAAAAATGGGACGAGGTTTTATAAGTGCTTTACATTTTCAAAGAAACCGAAAACTTCACAGAGTGCGACTTGGCTGGGTTATGGCCCCTGCTGAGCGAACAGCGCGCAAAACGCGTTGACAAGTACCGCTATTTCAAGGATCGCAAACTTTCCGCACTCGCTTACATTCTATTGCGATACGCCTTGATCGAAGAAAAAGGCATTGACGAAAAAGTTGAATTCGAATTCGGACCTTACGGAAAACCGTTTATCAAAGGCATGCCGGAATTGCAATTCAGTTTGTCCCATACCGCCGGCGGAATTGCCTGCGCACTCGCCAATTTTCCTGTTGGCGTCGATATTGCCGATGTTGACGAGCGCAATTTAGATTGCATTCCAAGGGCAATGAACATTTTCGAGCAACAAGCTATCAGCCGTTCCGATGACAAGGCACGAACTTTTGCACGTCTATGGTCCATGAAGGAAAGCTTTCTCAAATACATTGGCACAGGAATTGATGAAAAAATTTCGTGCATCAATTTTTCAGGCTATCACGGAGATTCATTCGATTACCGATCCGGGAAAATGCAAATCATCAATGGTGAAAAAACGGTTGTTAGCGTCTTCAGTTCAGAACTTTTACCCGTCAAATACCTCACCAAAATTGACCTCTTTGATTTTTTAATAGGAGAACCACAAAATGGTAAATTTGCCTTCGCTTAACCAAAAAATAAAAGAATACCTTGAATGCGATTCTCGTATCACTCTAATGAAAAATGGGATTGCAACAAACTTTTCGAAAGCAGAACTCAAGACACGCATTCTATGTGCACGGTATACTTTTCAAAAAGCAGGGCTAAAGCAAGGCGACCTCATCATTTTCCAGATTAACGGAGCCTCGAAAAAAGCATTCATGGGAAATTTCTATGCGCTATTGAGCATGGGAATCGCACCCGTTCTATTGACAGCCGCCCGCAGCAAAGACCATGTGACCCGCTTGATCCGCGTTGCGAACGATAACCCCAAAGCCGCCATCATCGCCGACACCGAAACTGCAGAATTCATCAAGTTTTTCTGGAAGGAATGCGACGTCAACCGTCTAATTGTCGTACCCGAAGAAATCACGCAAATCCCGCAGGATTTGCCAAGCGAAATCGAATACGTCGATGTCGATCCGAAAGCTCTCGCACTTGTACTTTATTCGTCGGGAAGCACTTCGGACCCCAAGGGCGTCATGATGACAAACGAAAGATTCCTCTTGATGCTCAAGAATTTGAATATTGCGCTCAAGACAAGTTCTAAAGACACATGGTTGCAGTGGCTCCCGCTAGAGCACGCCTTCGGCGTTGTTACGCTCATTACGATTCCGATGTACTACAAGACGGGTGCAGTCCATATGGATGCCGCGGAATTCATCCAGAATCCAAAATCTTGGTTCGATGCGGTCAGCAAGACGCGAGCCACAAAGACTTCTGCCCCGAATTTTGCTTACCCGCTCCTTTTGAAAGCGCTCGACGGCAGCGAAAAATGGGATTTATCCTGCATTGACTTCATCTTGAACGGTGGCGAACCTCTTTCTAAAAAAGTCTTTAACGATTTCGTCAAAAAGATGGGCGAATTCGGAATGCATGAACACGCCATCGTCCCGCTTTACGGCCTTACCGAAGCGTTGGGGGCCGTAACATTCAACATGGACCACGAATATCCTGAACTTGACATGAACAAGGTCACTTCGGGCATTGATTTCGACATGAAGGGACTACGCGAAAATGCACAAGATATCGTATGCCAAGGCCGTCCGATTCCTGAAATGCAAATTCGCATTTGCGATGAAGAAAACCATGTTCTCCCCGACAATACTGTCGGAAGCATTCAGGTATTCAGCGATTACATTTGCACTGGCTACTTGAACAAAGATTCTTCGGAAATGTTTGTGGACGGATGGCTTGACACGGGCGATCTCGGCTTTTTGAGCAACGGCCTTTTGTATGTCGTGGGCCGCAAAAAGGATATGTTCTTTATCCACGGCAAGAACATTTACTTGCGCGATATCGAACAAGTAGTCACTTCAAAATTCGGCTACCGCTGTGCCGCCTGTGGCGTCAACGATTCCGCCGCTTCCACAAATTACATCTACCTCTTCGTTGAATACGGAGAACCCGAAAAAGTAAACACGCGTTCGCTCAAGGACTTCGTTTTCTCGGAAATGGGATTCGGCCTCAAAGAAGTCATCCCGCTCAAATCGCTAGTGCTTACAGGAACCGGAAAAATCGCCAAAGAAAAGCTGTACGCCGCCTACAAAGAAGGAAAAATCTAAGGAGATTCCATGTCGCAATTTTCGCAAAAAGAAATTCTCGAAATCGTCAATCAAATTCTCAAGCAGAACGTTAAAACAGAAACATCCCTCTATGAAGTTTTTGAAGATTCTATCCAAATGTTCCGATTCTTAGGAGAAGTCAAGAACAAGCTCAGCATAGAATTCGGGATGCTTGATTTGGTCAAGGCAGAAACTATCGGAGACTTGGTCGATAAAATCCAGGAAAAACTCGGCAACGGTGCCGAAGTCGAAAAAAAAATCCCCCTAACGCCAATGCAACAGTCTTACAGACTCGGGAGAGAGCAAAACTTTCACGGGTCTGTAAACTCCACGCATATCTATTTTGAAGTCGAACATTCTTTGGACATTGACAAGGCCGAAGAATGTTTCCGCCAACTGATCAAGAAGCACGAAGCCCTCCGCGCATTCGTCGAAGACGAAAACCAATGCGTTCTCGCCGAAGACATCTGCAAGAATTTTAAAATCGAACGCACGAACATTTCGGAAGCCGATTTAAAAGAGTTTCTTGATGAAAAGCGTCTGAAAGCGCAAACAGAAATGCGCGATCTCGGAAAGTGGCCGCTATTCGAGATTACGAATATTTCTACAGAAAAGCGCAACATCGCAACCGTCGATTTAGAACTCATGTTTGTCGATGGAATGAGCGCTCAAGGGCTCGCATCAGAATTCTTGATGCTCTATCACGAAGGCAAGCTTCCTGAATTCGATTTCGATTCGAACCCAGATTATGTAGAATGGATCAAGTCTCGCAAGGACAACGCCAAGCACGATAGCGATGCCGAATTTTGGCACAAGCTCGAAGCCGATATCCCAGCCGCGCCCAAGCTTCCCGTTATCGCATCACGCCATAACGAGGCCAACATTTGCAACCGCAAGCAGAAATTGTTCAGCAAGGACATTCTCCGCAATATGGAAATTACCGCCCGCAAAAATGGCGTTACCTCCAGTGTTGTCCTTTTTTACCTTTATTTGAAAACGCTCGCACGATTCAGCGAAAGCGGAAAATTTTCCGTCAACATCACAATGCTCAATCGCCCTTACGGGGTAGAAGGCATGAACTACATCATCGGCGATTACACCAGCAATGTCATTTTTGATTTTGACAACGCTCAGATTGCGCAATTGCCGCTCCGCGAAGCATTACAGGCCATTCGCGACCGCATGTATGAACGAATCGACCATAGTGCTTACGAAGGTGTCGAAGTCATCCGCGACCTCATCCGTCAAAAGCAAATCGATAACGAAAATCCGATGCCAATTGTTTTCACGAGTATGCTTTTCGGCAGACTCCCCGAAGCCAAGGGTTTGCAAGTTTCGTACGTACAATCGCAGACATCGCAAGTCAGCATCGACAACCAGATTTGCAAAACTCATGATGGCTCATTGATGATTTCCTGGGACTATCTCGAAAAGATATTCACTCCAAATACCATTGATGAAATGTTCAGCTGCTACAGCGAAAGCATCGAAACATTCTCAAAAACCGGTGAATGCAAGGCACAAGCACCACATTTCGAAGAAAGAGTCGCCGCCTACAACTCGACTAAAAAAGCATTTGACATCAAGCACCCGATCGCATACCTGCAAAAATCTTTCGAGAAATTCTACAATCGCATCGCTCTCAAAAACGGCGTCATGACCACCATGACTTACGGCGAGCTCGAAGATTCTGTGCGTAAGGCCATGTACATGCTCAAAATGCAGGGCGTTACTTGCAATGATTCCGTAGCCGTTCTTTCGCAAAAGAATTTTTCGACAGTTATCGCAATCCTTGCCGTGATGGGCGTGGGTGCCACATACATCCCCGTCGATGATAAATGGCCCGAGGACCGCAAGGAATACATTGTCAAGAATTCCAACTGCAAATTGCTTGTCAATCCACAAAAACTTGTAGAAGCACCGACTCGCGAACGTGCAGACTTTACGCCAAATCCAAATCTTGATGCTACAGCTTACGTCATCTACACATCCGGTAGTACAGGCGTTCCCAAAGGGGTTTCGATTTCGTACGCTGCCATGATGAACACGATTCTCGATATCAACGAACGCATGGGCATCGATGAAAACGCTTCGATTCTCGGACTTTCTTCGTACTGCTTCGATCTCTCCGTCTATGACCTTTTCGGTACCCTGATTGCAGGCGCAGAACTCGACATCGCCAAGGATATCCGCGAAACGGAAGAAATCAAACGATTCGTAGATTCGTCCAAAAACATTTTGTGGAACTCAGTACCCGCCGGCATGGAACTTTTCATCGACAGCCTCGACGAATCTTACGTCAATTATGAATTGAAAAACGTATTGATGAGCGGCGACTGGATTCCCGTTTCGCTCCCCACACGAATCCACAAGCACTTCCCCGAAGCAAAAATTTACAGCTTGGGCGGTGCAACCGAAGCTTCCATCTGGTCGATTTATTTCCCGATTATTCACGTCGATGCCAATTGGCAAAGTATTCCTTACGGCTACCCGCTTGCCAACCAGACGATTTACGTTCTGAACGAATCTCTTGAAATCTGCCCGCCCGAAATCCAAGGAGAAATCTACATCGGCGGAGTCGGTGTTGCGCAAGGATACGCCAACAGCGAAGAAAAGACAAAGGCCGCATTTATCAATCATCCCCAATTCGGCCGCATTTACAAAACCGGTGACTTCGGAAAATTCTCGTCAAATGGATATGTCGTTTTCCTCGGCCGCAAGGACAATCAAGTCAAAGTCGGCGGTTACCGCATTGAGCTTGGCGAAATCGAACAACGCATGAATTCGCTTGAGCAAGTCGACGCCTCCATTGTCCTTTTGGATCCAAGCAAGCACATTGTCGCTTTCTACACCGGTACACCAACGGACAAGGAAATTTTCAAGAAGGAACTTTCCCAATTCTTGCCCGCCTACATGGTGCCGCATAGATTTGTTCACTTGGACGAAATGCCGCTTTCTTCGAACGGTAAACTCGATCGCAAATCGCTTTTGCAAACGCTTTCCGCAAGCACAAGCGAAAGCGTTGAAGCAAAATCGCCCATCGTTCTCACCGAAACGCAATCGGCCATCATCGACATCTGGAAATCCGTTCTCGACCTTAAGGAAATCGATTGCAACCTAGACTTCTTTGAACTCGGGGGCGACTCCATCAAGGCGCAACGAATCGCCCAGCGCATTGACCAGCAATTCCATATTCGAATCCCGTTTGTCTCTGTACTGAACACGCCAAGCGCAAAGGAATTTGCAGAATCCGTCGAAGATAAAATTGTCTCCAAGAACGAGGCCGAGCCCACGCAAAACGCAGACAACGGCGTTTCGGGAAAAGGCGCAGAATTCCCGATGACCGGAGTTCAGCTCGCCTACTTGAACGGACGCAATGACCATTTTGAACTCGGCAAATACAATGCCCACTACTATTTCGAAATCGACTCGCAATATTCCATTGCAGATATCGAAAACGCCATCCGCAAAGTCGTTAAAAAGCACGATGCCTTCAGGGCCATATTCCTCCCGAACGGCACACAAAAAGTGCTGACCGATGTTCCTGATTACAAAATCGAAGTTGTCAAATGCACGGCTGCTGAACGCGAAAACGAAGCGCTTAAAATCCGCAATGAACTTTCGCACCACATCTACAAGCACGATCAATGGCCACTCTTTACGTTCAAGGCCATCGATTATGGCGACACAAACCGCATCATCTTCGTGAGTTTCGACTTGATGGTTTGCGATGGCGACAGCATGCAAATTTTCTTCTCGGATCTGGGACGCATTTTGCGCAAGCAGCCTTTCGAAGAACGCATTGGCTATTCTTACGAACGTTACGTTCGCGACCTTTCGCATTCTCGCGATGAAAAGCGCTACGAAGAAGATAAAGCTTACTGGATGGGGCGACTGCAGAACTTCCCTGAATACCCGCATGTTCCGCTAGCACAGAAAATTTCCGATTGCACCGAGTACACCATGACTCGAAAGCAAGACGTCATCTGCAAAAAGACATGGTCCAAGTTCAAGGATGTCGCCAAGGCTCACCGCGTTTCGCCTTCATCACTCCTTTGCACAATTTACGCCAAAGTTCTTGAACGTTGGAGCAACCAGCGCGACATGGTACTGAACCTTACAGCATTTGAGCGCAAGCCGTTCCACAAGGATGTTGAAAAGATTATCGGCGACTTTACCAAGCTTTTACCACTCGCGCTTTCGATGAACGAAGACAATTTGTGGAAGCAGGCCGCCGATGTGCAAAACCGCATTGTCGATGGTCTTGACCATCTGTCATTCGACGGCACCGAGATTATGCGTGAGCTTTCAAAGTCCAAGAATCAATTTGGAAAGGCTATTTTGCCGGTAGTGTTCACCTGCGTCTTGTTCGACGCCCCCGAAAACTATTACGAAGTTCTCGGCAAGTTGCGTTACTCCATTTCGCAGACCCCGCAAATTTTCATCGACAACCAGATTGCCGAAATGGGCAAAAAGCTCTACGTGACTTGGGACGTTGTCAAGGAAATGTTCGAGCCGACGATTATCGACCAGATGTTCCACGACTTCGTCGAAAATATCCGCTACATTGCGAATGGTGAACACGAAACGTGCTTCCCGGAAATTAACCTGGTATGGGAACGTTACAATCCCGAAGTCAAACCCGCACCGAAAAAGACATTGCACGGTCTCGTCAACAGTGCGATACCATTATTCAAGAACCGCACTGCTGTAGTCGGGAAAGATTCTTCGTTCACATACGCCGAACTCGACAGTCTTTCAAATCGCATCGCAAATCATCTGCAAGAGAAAGGCGTTGTCCGTGGAGACCGCGTCGCAGTACTTGGCGAACGCATTCCCGAAACCATCGCAAGCATTCTCGGCATTCTCAAAGCAGGAGCCGTTTACGTTCCAGTCGATGTTTCGTATCCGAAAGAACGCGTAGACTTCATCATGCAAGATGGCCATTGCAAATGCCTCTTGAAAAAGTCTTACCTCGAAGAAAACGGAATCCAGAATTATAGCGACAATGCACTTCCCATGATGAACACTCCGGAAGACGAAGCCTACATCATCTACACGTCAGGTAGTACAGGCAAACCCAAGGGCGTCATTATGCAGCATGGGGCGACAGCAAATACCATCATCGATGTCAATGAACGTTTGTCCTTAAACGAAAACGATGCACTCATCGGTATCTCTTCAATTTGCTTTGACCTTTCCGTTTACGACATTTTCGGAGCACTGAGCAGTGGCGCAAAGCTCGCCTTGGTCAGCGATGCCCGCAACATGAGCGAGGTTTGCCAAATTTTCACAGCACAAAACGTGACCGTTTGGAACTCCGTTCCTGTTCTTTTTGACATGGCGATGAAGCACCGCATCTCGGCAAATGATTCCAGCAAGATTTCGCTCCGCAAGGTTCTCCTTTCGGGCGATCGCATCCCGCTTGACATTTGCACCACCGCCAAAAAAGCCGACTGCACCGCAGACCTCATCAGTCTCGGCGGTGCAACAGAAGCCGCCATCTGGTCCATCATCTATCCGTTTAGCGAAGTGCGTCCAGAATGGGATTGTGTCCCTTACGGCTACCCGATGAAGAACCAAACGTTCTACGTTCTTGATGAAGAGCTGAAGCTTTGTCCGCGAGAAGTTCAAGGAGACCTCTATATCGGCGGCGTTGGACTTGCAAAGGGCTACAACAACGATCCAGAAAAAACAGATAAAGCATTCATCAAGCACCCACAACTCGGCCGCATTTACCGCACCGGCGATTTGGGCAAACTCAAGACAGAAGGCTTTATCGAATTCCTCGGTCGTTCTGATACGCAAATCAAGCTCAACGGTTTCCGCATCGAGCTTGGAGAAATCGAAGCCGCAATTATGCATACAGGGCTTGTAACCCGTGCAGTCGCAGCGCTCAAGGATGTTCCAGGCAGCGGCAAGCAAATCATCGCTTACGTTCTCGGAGCAAATATCGAAAATGCAGAAAGCGCCATCAAGGCTGAAATTTCAAAGACACTCACCGGTTACATGGTTCCGTCGCGAATCGTTACGATGGAATCATTCCCACTTTCCGCAAACGGTAAGGTCGATAAAAAGCAACTTCCGATTCCTGAAATTGCTGTTGCAGCAATCGCCTCGCCCGAGAACGTTACCAACGAAAACATCTCGGACGAAGAAAAAGCAATGCTTGAAATCTGGCAAAGCGTTTTCGAAAATCCGGGCATTTCTTTGAACGATGATTTCTACTCCATCGGAGGAGATTCCATCACCTTGATGAAGCTCGTCGATAAGATTGCTCTAGATCTTAAAAAGACCGTGAATATCGACCAAATCCTTCAAGCTAAAAACATCAAGGAGTTTATAGACATTATCCATTAACATCCTCTCCTGAGAAAAAATAGCGTCGGACTTTTGTCCGGCGCTTCTTTTATACAGCAAAAAAATATGGCGCACCGCTTGGGAAAACCATTAGGCACGCCATACTTGTCTTTCTTCTATGGGAGTCTGGATTATAGAAGAGGTGTAGGAGTCTAAATTTTTAGGTTACGTTTAATTAATCTTGAACAGGAACAATGTAATAAGCAATTCCTGTAGAAACATCCATTTCCTTAGTCACCTTGCCAGAAGCAATATCGTAGCGATAAATAGCGCCACCCTTATCGTCTGCGTGACCAAGCACAACGCTCTTGCCATCGGCATCCAAATGAATAGACGGAGCAAACCACGGAATCGTCGGGCTCAAATCCAATTTCTTGATGGTCTTCTTGTAAAGATTAATGACGACAAATTCCCATTCGTAATTATTGTAATTACTACGGTCCTGGAAGTTTCCAAAGAATCCGAGGAATTCGCCGTTGCCCAAATAAGCGCCACCAGACATCAGATAATTCTTATTCGTCTTCTTGCCATTGTATTCGGCATCATTCAAGTGGAATACCCAATCCTTGTCAAATTTGGTTTCACCCTTCTTGATGCGGACAAACCCTTCCTTCTGGCCTTCAGCAACACCGAGAGAAGCATCGGAATAGAAATAGATATCGCCCTTTTCATCAACAAAAGCGCCCGTATTATTCATATCATCCAAATACCCAACCGCAGCTGTCAAGTCTTCGTCAATGACCTTTTCAACCTTGTCTGTATTAATGTCAATAACAGCAACAGAACCACGCGGGCCCACCGTCATAGTCATTGCATCAACAAGCTGAAGCATAGCGACATACATCTTGCCATCGCGAATGACAGCAGAACACGGGACAGAGGTCATAGAGCCTTCTTCCACATAACTCGAAAGATCGATATTCGTTATCGTCTTAAGAGTCTTCGGATTAAGCGCCGTGATGGCATCGCCAAAAGCGTGTTCTACATACATCTTATTTTCATCGACAATCTTCATCACGATAGCATTCGTGCCCGTAAACTTAGCCGTAGCGGCAGGCTCGTCAGCCATCTTGCCATCCTTGACTTCGTAACGGGAAAGCGTACTGTTCATAGCATTATCTGTGGCAAGAATATATACAGAACCATCGAAGTACATAACAGAACCGGAATTCGGTGCTTCGACAAAATTCTTGACAACCTTGGACTGGTCGGCAGAAAGCGTTGTAATGCCCACGAACTGAGAGGCATCCATCATAAACGAAACAACATACTTCTGTTCTTCCTTTACAGAAGAAGAGCTTTTCGCCTTAGAAGAGCTGGATTTCGCAGAAGAACTACTGACTTTAGCAGAGGAAGAAGAACTCTTCGCCTTTGCAGAAGAGGAGCTCTTTGCCTTGGATGAAGAGCTTTTTTCCTTAACCACAGAAGAACTGGACGGTTCTTCCGGCGAGGCATTAGAACTGGAATCGTCACCGCAAGCGGCAAACATCAAGCTGACCGCAGCAGTAAAGAGAAGGGATTTATAGGATTTCATGGTTTATTCCTTTTATGGTTTAAAAATTTTCTTTTATGCCATGCCCGATCGGGCATCTCCTTTTATAGCGAGAATTTCACCTTCGTTGCAAAAGCACGTCCCGGCTTCGATTCCCCATACTTGTCATAGACAAGTTCATCCGTAAAATTCCTGATTTCGAAACTCCACGAGAACTTATTTGCCAGAATGGAATATTCAACCCCCAAATCCTGAGAAAATGAACTCGGGATGGTACGATCTTGCTTTTCCGAAACTTTCCAGCTGTAGTAATAGTCATCCGTGTAATTGGCAAACCAATAAAGTTTGAAGAAATCATCACGGAAGAACAAATCGCCAATATGGAATTCCGCTCCAAAGTTCATATAGAACGTCGGTGTATTCGGAACTGTAAGGCCCTTCGCAATCCCATATGACATATCCGTTTCACGGCTTTCGGCATCCTGCTTTGTCAAATTGAACGAAAGTGCAATATATTCATTCACATCAATAGCGGTTTCAATTTCAAAACCGTTCGTTTTTGTGCCAACGCTATTGTAGTACGGACGCGGAATAGAGGCATAATTATTCCAATAAATGCGGTCATCCATCAGCAAGTAGAACCAGTTGAATTCCAAATGCAAACGCAACAACAATGGAATTTTATCCAGATCAAGTTCTGCGCCGGCTGTAAAGTTATCCGAAAATTCCGGCTTTAAATTTGGAGCACATTGAACATACATTCCATCACCAAAAATTTCTTCACGGGTCGGGAAACGCAAGCTATGCTGATAACCGCCCTTGACTGCAAATTGCGGCAAAGCCTGTATTCTCAAATTTTCGCTAAAACCGAAATTCTTATTATTTACACCATCTTCTGTAAGCTGCTGAATTCTCTTTTCACCATCATCTTCTGCTGTTATGGAATAGAAGTAGCCCTTGATTCCAACAACATTCTGAATACGTTCATCCCAAAAATTATTTTCAGCAGAGAGCCCTGTTACCACAGAATTGCTATTTCCAGGGAACCCCGCCTTATTCACCTTCTGCCCAGTTTTCGCAAGTTTATCCGTCGGATTCTGCGATTCATAGCGGTAAAGCCCACTCCATGTCAATTTATGACTTTTGTTAAAAGCGTAATCAACATTCCAAGGCAACACAACGGTATAGTTTTTACGTTCAATATGCGTCACACCGCCAGGAGAGAGTTCACCATAGGCCATCTTGCTATTACGAAAATTCTCTTTATCCCAGCCAAAGAAATACACATGGCTCGTATCGACAACGCGATCCTTGCTGTAATTAAAATTGACGGACAACGCAGCCGAAAGCCCTTGAACAATGTTCTGTTTTTCAAGACCAAGCGAAAGCCCATAACCAAAAGCATCGGCAGTCGCTTCTTCGACACGGTGGGCCGTCGACTGGATTTCTTTATCCATCCCGCCAAAGCTAGCGCCTAGCGAAATGCGATCAAAGTAAAAATTATTCAAGTTGACAAACGGAGCAATGCTATAGCTATAATAACGGTCATGATCACGCGTTACTGTTGTGTCCATATATGGCGTGGTAAAATCGTAATCGTTATCGGAATAGTTGTAGTACGCCGAAACACCAGTCTCTATAGCACGATTCTTTACTGAATCCGTCACCCAAACGTATTTTGCATCAAGGGAAGCCTTATGCGTATTGAAACTGCCGAAAGAATAAGAACCTGTAATAGAACTTTTCGGCAAATTTTTCGTCACGATATTAATGACGCCGCCCATGCCATCCGTTGCAAAACGTTCCGGCACATAACTCTTGTAAACTTCAATACGATCAATTTTATCAATAGGAATATCATTGACCGAAAGGCTGCCATTTCCGTTATCGACAGGAACGCCATCGATAAGCACTTTGACGTTCCTGCCTTCCATCCCACGGATATTGATTTTACTTTCGCCGCCGAGACCGCCCGATTGACGCACCTTCACGCCCGAAGACCTGTTAGTCGCTTCTGCGATTGTAGCGCTGGAGCCTTGCAATTCCTTTGTATCTAGGACCTTGACCGATTCCGCCTTCGTCTTTGTATCCACCGGAGCAGTTTCCATTTCGCTCTCATCTTCCACAGACAAGCCATCTAGAACCGTTACTTCTGAAGACTTTGCGGCATTCACGGGTGCAATAGAATTTGCTGTAGGCACATCCGCAACTGGCGCGGATTCATTCGTAACTGCCGCGGGTTCGTCAAAAAAGGCGTCATCATAGCTCGTGACTTCTTCGTTTTGTGCAAACGCACAAATCGAGGAAAGAGCGATAGAAGCAAGAACTTTTTTCATCTTTGTAATCTCATCCACCCGTTTACTTTTGATTTTCAATCACAAATTGACGAGTAAAAATAAATTCAAGCACGCTCTCTTTTCTACTCTAAAACGTTTGTCCATAATCCAATTAGACGAGGATAACTTTTATGCAAAA
>Ga0310786_10002613_pt1 | contig 27233 bp, 26 predicted proteins | sample AusTroGonzalo_MG_FD_203881 | JGI IMG/M metagenome (GOLD analysis project Ga0310786, IMG submission 203881) | Bovine rumen microbial communities from tropical cattle in Woodstock, Queensland, Australia - Gonzalo_03 (v2) (version 2) | ecosystem: Host-associated > Mammals > Digestive system >...
CAAAAGTTATTGACATAAATTCAAGTTCAATATTCTCAGCAACAACCGGCTACACATCCTTCCCTGGTTCTAATTTTGGATACCAAAACGAAAAAGCACTTGCTCTTTGGACAAACTCAGGCAAAACAGGTTACGCTTCTGTTGTTTCAAAGAATATTGAAATCAAAGCAAACCAATGTTACAAATTTACAGCCCTTGCAAAAATTTCGACTTTGATAAGCGGTTCCTTCTCTTTTGAAGTTAGAGAAAACGACAGCATCATTTCGAACTTCCCTGCACTTGATGGAAGATATACTCTTGATTCTGTTAACTCGACTGTTTCATCAGTGGGATCCAACGATTATCTCAATAAATACGCAGAGGTTGAAATCTTCATTCAAGGACACGACCTTTATGACACTTCCGTCAACATTGTTCTCTCTTTGGGAAATTCAACTTCAGAAGCTGAAGGTTGCGTTGTTGTTGATGACATAAAAGTCACACGGGCAACTTACAAAGAATATGAAAATGCAAACACAAAATTAAAATTTAACACAATCAAAACAGATCAATCAACACTTTCTGTTCCAAACGGATATTTCAACACTGCTTACAACACTTCAAAAGAAACTTTATATCCTTTGACAGCTGCAAATTGGACACTTTCAACAAACCCAAATTCAACTGTTTACAGCGGTGTTATCAACTTGTTTGACCCTTATTTTGAAGCATTAAAGGCAAACTACGATTGGGCTTCAACTTTAGAAAACCCAGCAAAAAACGACAATGAAGTTGAAAACGTTTATATGATGTTCAACCCAACTTCTTCATATCAATCAATTACATCTGGTGACTTAAGCATTTCAAAAGGAAACTATTACGTTCTTTCATTAGACTATAAAACAATCAAAACATCTACAGACAAAGACGCAAACCTCATAGTAAACATTTATGATGGAAGCACTTTGATTTACACAGACACAATCGGCTCTTCAGGCAATTGGGCACCTTACAAAGCTTATGTATATGCCGGCGAAAGAGCAACATCTCTTAAGGTAACATTTGCATTTGGAACAAAAAATGCTTTATCTCAAGGTTATGCATTCATAGACAACGTGTCATTTGAAACAACTGACAGTGACCATTTTGATGCTGCTGCAAGAAAATCTGATCTTTCAAGTTTTATGATTAACCTTGACCCAACAAACTCAGTTTCAAACAACATTTCACAAGCTTATGGTTGGACAACAAGCGGAACAAACGGAGAAGCCGGAGTTATCAAAGGAAAGAACAATGATTCATACGGATATCGCGGACACGATTCAATCGATGATGGTTCACTTGAAAATAATGTGCTTATTCTCACAACAAACTCAACCGGAGAAATCAAGTTGACTTCAAACATTGAGCTCACGCTCAATAGCGACGCATATTACAAACTCACATTCAAAATTCTCACTTCCCTTCCTGATTATGTGGAAGATGAAGAAATCACTTATGGCGCAAAAGTGCTGTTAACAAATATGGAAGAAACTTCAAAATTTATAACAGCAAATGATGGTTGGAAGGAAATCACAATGTATTTCCATAATGAAGACACTTCTTCAGCAACCTCAAAATTGGAGTTTTCGCTCACAAGTTCAGACTATAGCAATTTTGGATATGCATACTTAACAGATGTTTTGTGGTCAGAAGATGATAATGAAAAAACATTAAAGAGCGAATTTGAAAATGTTTCTGAAACAACTGGACTCAACGACACGGTTTTCACATTCACACACGCAGCAACAGAAAACAATGAAAATAACGAAACAGAAAAAGACAACGAAACAGAAAACAAATCACAAAACGCACTCACAATAATGCTCTATGTTTCATCTGCAATAACTGGTCTTGCAATTGTTATCGCAATCATTGCTTACACCTTAAGAAAAATTAAGATCAAAAAGGTTACAAAAACATCTAATGCCGATTATGACAGAAGATTCGCAATAAGCCAAAAAGCAGTGACAATCGAGGCAGAAAAGATAAGAAGAGCAGAAGAAAAAGAAATTGAAGATCAAATTGCTGATGTTCAAGCTCAAATCAAAGAACTTGAAGATGCACAAAAACCAAAGAATAATCTTTCGAGAGAAAATGGAAAAATCACAAAAGGAATCGAAAGAGAATTCAAGTCATATGCTGCAAAGAGATCAAGGCTTCAAGATAAACTTAATATGTTTAATGAAAAACTTGAAAATGTAAAATCTCCAGAATATATGCTTTCACTTGAAAAGAAAGTTTCTTCTCAAATGATGAGAGAAAGACGTGAAACAAGCAAAAAAGCAAAACGTTCATAAACGGCATAAAAAAACAGATTGAAATTCAATCTGTTTTTTTTGTTACTCATCGATATTGTCGTCTTCTTCATCCTCTTCTTCATCTTCGTCGAATTCGTCCTCTTCTTCATCGCTAAATTCATCATCTTCATCAAGGTCATCTTCATCATCGAGTTCGCCAAGAGAATCGCCAAGATCATCTTCATCGTCGTCAAAATCCACGTCAACATCAAATTCGTCGTCCAAAAGGTCACTCTCATCAGTTACAGAGGCCATATCTCCTGTTTCCTCATTCTCGTCAACAAAATCATCGTCTTCTTCTCTATTCACATATTTTGCCCAGTCTTCACTAACCTCGCCGTCTTCAGTTTGATGTTCTTTCAAACAAGTCGCACACATAATCTCATCAGGTTGAATATAGTTTGTTTTGCAAATAGGGCAAAGTTCCAAATCAAGGTCGTCAATTATGTCTTCTTTTGACTCAACTTCACTTTTGCATACACTGCAAAGTTTTTCACCCTTCTTTATAAAATTAAGTTCGCATCTAGGGCATCTTTTGTATTCTGATTTCTTTTTCATAATAGTCTCCTTTTAGACATTCAAATCTAGTCTCTTATAATATACTCATATTCACATAATATGTCTAGCATTTTTAAGATGTTTTTTTGTTTTTTTTCAAATTTTCTTCCGCTTGTGACTTTCTCAAATATATTGGCGCAATGCTTTTCACGTCAACAAACTGTTTTTGGCCCTCTTTTTCAAGCGCAATCTCGAGCAATGTTTTGCTTGTTAAAGAAACTTTGTTTTCACAAACGCTTTCTTCTTCAAGACCAAACTTTTTAAGTTTGCATTTTTCAAACTCCTCTCTTGTGATGACTTTTTCTTCGCAAAGCCCATTTCCACTCTTGTCAAATTCCTTGACATAAACAAGTCCGCTCAAAGCATCAATAGCACAAATATAATCACTTTCAGGTTTGGATTTCAAAACCTCCCTTGCCAAGTAATCAAGTGATGAAATTGCAACGACCCTTTCCTTTTTCCCAGCACACAACCCCTTGACAAGAGCGATTCCTATTCTTATTCCAGTAAATGAACCTGGGCCGACAACGACGGCAATATTTCCTATATCATTCGCTTCAATTACGTTTTGTTCCAACATTTCGTCAATCTTGACCAAAATGCTCTCTGACTGCTTACAATTCGCATCTATATTAGCAAAAACTCTTTTGCCATTTGCTTCTATTCCAATGTAAGCCTCTTTTGTCGCAGATGAAATCGCTAACATATATCTCCTTTAATCAATATTATTCTTTCGTTTTCTTTTCCGCCTTTGCTTATCGTAATTTTGATTACGTCATTTGGAAACAATCCTTCAACGTTTTCTGGCCATTCGACAATAGAAATCCCGTTAAGATTTTTTAAGTCAAAATATTCTTCAAAACCCAGGTTCCTTCCATCTTCGGCTGAAGAAAGCCTATACATATCAAAATGGTATATTGGAAATTTTCCACCTAAATATTCATTCATAATTGTAAAGGTTGGGCTTGTCACAATCTCTTCACAACCTATTGCCTTTGCAAACCCTTTAACAAAATGAGTTTTACCCGCTCCTAAATCGCCAAAAAGAAGAATTATTGCAGGGGCTTCAATTCTGCCCGCTACGTCTTTTGCAATATGAAAAGTTTCTTCAATGCTGTTCGAAATATATTCTTTCACTCTTTGTCTTCCTTCTTTTGAAAAATTTTCCACTTTGAAATCCATTTGTCAATAAATTTCTCATAAACAATTATTGCGGTGATCGAAACTATTGCCCCTAAAGCAACTCCTGTGCATACGTCTGTAAAATAATGCAAACCGAGATACATTCTTGACAAACAAACCATAATAATTGCCAAAACAGAAGCAATTATCGTCAAGATTTTTGTTGACTTCTTGCTCGCCTTATAAAAAACAATATAACACAAGAAGATTGCAAGTATCGTTATGCAAACGGCGTGTGAACTTGGCAAACTGTAACCACTGCCAGTTCCGAGGCACATTATGCTTTCGTGAGCAACATAAGGTCTGTCACGTTTGATGATATATTTTAAGATCAAATTGACTAAAAGTCCAAGTCCCAAACTTCCGCCTAAAAGCAAAAATCTTTTTTTGCAAATAAAGAAGAACGCACAAAGAAGGCCTGCAATTGCAACATATGTCCCCAAAATTGAAACAATCTTGAAAAACACTGTCCAAAAACCACTCGCCCCTGCTTGCAAATATTCAATTATTTTTACTTCAAATTCCATAGGCATATTGTAGCAGACTTCGAAAAAAAACACAACTAAATCTTTGTCTTTTTGTGATTTGTATTTTTTTTGTTAAAACAACAACTAGGATAACAAAAAGAACGTCTCAAGTTTAAGCGTTCTTTTTGAGCAATCTATAGTATAAAGTTGTCAACTTCGGGGTGTTATATCTAAGCACCATTGTTGGCAAAATGTTCAAAAACAAATTGACAAACGCAATTGGGAGTCCAATTGCCAAGGCATATTTTAGCGGTATGATGAAAATATCCAAAAAACCAACAAAATATCCTATCCTATGTGTGACAACTCCCTTGTTGCATTCGACAATAAATCTTTCAATATATTCAGGGCTGTTGGGATCTATCATTTTGTTTTTCCTAAAACCGCCAAGCCCCCCTAAATCCCACACTTTATCTTTCCATTTTCTGATCTTGATTTTTTCATAAAATTTAATGCTTCGTTTTGAAACTTTGAAGTGCTTATTTTCAATTCCAAACCATTTGTTTGGCAGTTTGTTTATGATAAACGCAAAAAGCCCGTCCACTAGAAATTCAAAAACAACGCTCCCAGCAATAGCCAAAATAATAAACCAAACCGAATAATCAAAGAACAATGTTCCAACAAAAATATTCAACAACGCCAAAACAAAAGAACAAACAAATATTATCGAAAGATATAAAATCATAAATTCTCCTTTGTAAATTACTTTGTTAAATATGCAAGTTCTGTGCCATAAAATTTCTCATAGCATTTTTTCCACTCATCAAAATTCTCTTTGCACATTTTCTCCAAATTTTCACCTTTTGACAAGGCAGGGTCTATATAAATTGGCTTAAGAAAGTTCACGTGATACTTTTGAACAGGAAATCCCTCCCCGTCAAAAAATTCACTATCTTTCATTGTGATAAACACAGGAACAACCGGAACTTCGCTTGTGACAGCAAATTTGAAAGCACCTTTTTTTAGTGGTCTAGGCTTACGATAATTCCACCACATCGCTTGTTCTGGATAAATCAAAACCTTCTCTCCTCTTTTGAGCAAAAGATCAAGCGAAGAATAGAACTTTTTCATTGTTTCAAAATTGCTCGAAAGTGGAAGTGTGTTGCAGTTTCGCATAATGAACCCAAAAGGTTTTGGCGGGTTTGTGTAATTCCCTTCACGAATAACTCTCCAAATCCTTTTTTTGCCCATATACTCTCTAACCGATCTCCAAACGGCATAAGAGTCACAAGGGTTGAAATGGTTGCAAGTGATGATCGCACCGCCCTTGACAGACAAAAAATTCTCAATTCCTGTCACTTCTTCAATGATGAACTGCTTTTGTCTTATAAGTTTTTCGAAAAACGAAACGGCAATTCTGTTTGCAAAATATGATTTTATCTTGCTGAAAAGTTTCTTGTTTGTGTAATCGACCTTGTTTGGTAAAAGCTCATAAGTTTCTGGGTCGTCTTCAACGTCTATATCAAACTTTCCGTCTCTTTCATACTCTTCGATTTTTTTCAATATTTTCAATCTATTTGCAGATTTTTCCATATTAACCTTCAATTTGCAAAACCAATTTTTTATAGAAAGTGTTGTCAGATGCTGAAATCTCATTTGCAAGCTCGATTATATCGACATTCGCTTTTTCCTTTTTCAATTTGTCTTCTTCTGTGAAGTTTTGTTTTTTAAGCACAATTTCTCTATAGAAAGGAGATTTTTCGGCATATTGCCAAAAATATTCTCCATACAAAACATCGTCATATTGCCATGGCTTTTTAACCAGAGCATAGTGAACAATATTCATTTTACCTTCACATTCAACGCTGGCGAGTGGAGTTTTGTTCCAACCGCTTGGAAGATACAAAATTCTGTCCTTGCACAAAAAGTTCAAATAATCTTGGTCTGGGGCAATTGATTTGAAATTATACTTGTTTAAAATTTCAAGAAATTGTCGTTCTATCTCAACTTTTCTTATTTCGTCCAAATTCATAAGAAGAACCCCAGCGTTGATGTAATTCATACAATCAATTCCAAGGACTGTTTGTGTATAATTTCTAAATTCTGAAGTTGTCGCAACAAATCTTTCTATGCTTCCTGCCAAAAGGTTGCCTTTCATATCGATGTTATATAACTCCGAAATGTCACCAAGCACAACAATATCACAATCCAAATAAATCACTTTTGAATATTGTGGAAACAATCTTTCAATGAAGAGTCTATAATAGGTCGCAAGTCCAAAGTGGAACACGTTGCGAAGCTTGTTTCTAACTTCATCAAAATATGCAGAAATATCATAAAAATCTATTTTGAAATTTTTATCTTCTAAATCTTTGATTTTTGACATACTATCTTTTTGAAGCCCTGTGTTAAGAATGATAATTCTATATCTATATTTTTTTGATGCGTTTTCAATTAATGATCTCAGTGCAACATCCAAAAAAGGAATGTAATTGTCATCTGTAGCAAAGAACACTGGAATTTCTTGAACCTTGTTTTTTAATAAGTTGATCATAAGATTTCCTCCTGTAACAATAGTTACACGCTTATTATTTCAAAATATGACAAAAATGACAAGTTGATTTTGCCACTTTCTCTCCCAACTTGGTTTGGCGAAACGGGAATAGTGAAAAAATCATTCCCATAATATGGGAATTTCTCAAAAAACATACGAAAAATGCTTGTGTTTTTAACTTTTTCTTGCTAAAATGTATTGTGTAAGATTAAGGAGAAAAAATGGCAGAAATAAAAGATATAATTGCAAAAAACTTAATAGAATTAAGAAAAAAACACAATTTGACACAAAATGAACTCGCCATAAAACTTAACTATTCCGACAACACAGTGTCCAGATGGGAACGCGCAGAATTGACGCCAAGCATCGAAACGCTTGTGGCAATAAGTGAATTCTATGATGTGCCAATTGAAAACTTGATAAAAGAAAACGTTGTCAAACAAACCGAACTTGACAAACGGGCGCAAAGCATAAAAAAACTTTCAATTGTGCTTTTGAGCGTTTCTCTCGTCTGGTTCGCGGTCATTCTCGCCTATTTCTATTGTCAAACATTTTTCAAACTGGATTTGTGGACTTTGTTTATATGGGCTCTTCCAGCATCCTTCCTTGTGCTTTTCCTATTTAATTTATATTTGAGACGAAGGATATATGGTTACACATTTTTAACTTTCTTTATATGGACTTTTGTTTTAGGCTTTTATCTACAATTCATTGAATACAATATGTTCCTTCTGTTTATCGTTGGAATACCAGCACAATTAGCACTGTCAATTTATTATTGGGTTCGTCCAAAGAAAAAGAAAAAAGAAAACAAATAAACACTTAAAATTCAAAAAAAGAACTGAAGAAAACAGTTCTTTTTTGCTATTATGAAACAATTGTAAGCACCATAGGTCTTCTTTTCGTTCTTTTGAAAATAAAGTTCGATATGTTTCTTTTCAAAGCACTTCGAATAACCGAAATATCAACCCCTCTCAAATCTTGCTCTTTAAGTGAAGCGATTATGCAGTCTTTTGCTGCTTTGTTGAACTCTTCGGTTTCCGCTTGATATACAACTCCTCTTGTTATGATGAATGGTTCGTTTTCAATTTCGCCAGTCACAGTGTTAACTTTTACAACAGCCACGCACAAACCTTCTTCAGATAAAAGCAATCTTTCCTTCAAAACGTTTGAATCCATGTCTCCGATGCCATAACCATCAACAAGTTTTTGTCCTGCTGGGACGTAAGCAACTTCTTTCAATGCTCTATCTGAAAGTTCAAATTGCATACCAAGTGTTGGAATGTGAATATTTCTAGGATCCATTCCAAGAGCAATAGCAAGTTCTTTGTGCATTTTTAGATGTCTATATTCTCCGTGAACAGGCATAAAGAATGTCGGTTTCACAAGTGTGTGTATAAGTTTGATTTCCTCTTGACAAGCGTGCCCTGAGGCGTGAACTTCTGCAAGTTCATCATAAATTACATCAGCACCAAGTTTATACAAAGAATTTATGAGTCCATAAACCGCTTTTTCATTCCCAGGAATTGGTGACGCAGAGAAGATAACAAGGTCGTTTTCCCTCAGTTTGATTTGCTTGAAATCTCCAGACGCCATTCTTGTCAAAGCACTCATAGGTTCTCCTTGGCTTCCTGTTGTCATTATGAGAAGTTCATTATCTGGGTATTTGTCAACCTTATCTATGTCAATAATGTTTTCTTTATTGTATGTGAGCTCTCCAATTTTGGCTGCAACTTCAGAAACATTGACCATACTTCTTCCCGTAAATGCAACCTTTCGCTTGTATTTTTCTGCCAAATCCAAAATTTGTTGAAGTCTGTGAACATTTGAAGCAAATGTAGCAATGAACAATCTTTTTGTCAAATTCGCTTTGAATATTTCATCAAGCACCCTTCCAACAGATTTTTCACTTATTGAATATCCTTTTCTGCAAACATTTGTGCTTTCGCAAAGCAAGAGTTTCACTCCCCTTCTGCCAAGCTCACCAAAACGGGTTAAATCCGTCATAACCCCATCAATAGGTTCATAATCAATTTTGAAATCTCCAGTATGAACAATATTTCCTGCTGGAGTTGTTATGCACAGTGCAAGAGCCCCAGCGATTGAGTGACTAACTTTGATAAATTCAACCACAAAAGAACCAATTTTAAGCACGTTTTTTGGCTTAACGGAAATTGCCTTGTATTTCACGTCTGAATGTTCTCTCATCTTGCTTTCAACAAGAGCAAGCGTAAGTCTTGAACCATAAATTGGAACGTTGAGTTGTTTCAAAACAAAAGGAAGCGCACCGATGTGATCTTCGTGCCCGTGAGTCAAAATAATTGCCTTGACTTTGTCCCTATTGTTAAGAAGATATGTTATATCTGGAATAACGACATCAATCCCTGGGAGTTCGTCCGATGGGAATGTCAATCCAGCATCAACGACAATAATTTCATTGTCTGTTTCAATGGCGGTCATATTTTTTCCGATTTCACCCACTCCGCCCAAAAAGGTGATTTTAACTTTGTTGTTCATTTTTCTCCTTTATAATATAAACTGTGTCTTTGCTGCATAACAAAAACAAAAATAAAATTTTCTTCATTTGAAAAGCAAATCAAAGCAAAAATTTGATTTGTTTGATTTTGTCAAGTTCTTCGTGTCTTTTTGGAGAGATAATTGTGTCTCCGTCAATATAATATTTCATTCCGTGATTGCCAAAGAAGAGTATCATTTCTGCTATAGACATAACGATTGAGAACATTGGAACAATCACAATCAAAGAATAAATTCCAAATCCTACAAAAAGCAAAAGTGACAAAAGATAAACCGTAAAGCTCGTCACAAAAGAAATTCCAAAACGTCTAAATGTTGTCTTAATTCCAAATCCAAACGCTCTAATCGCATTCATCCCGCAAACAAGCATTGATGGAGCCCACCCAAAAACAAACATTTGTTTTAAAGTTAATATCAACGCCCCAAGAACAACAAAAATGTATGGCATAATATATTCAAAACCTTCACTTGGAATGTTCACAAGGCCAACAAACAACAATATTGCTGACATATTGAACACGAGGTTGAAAAGGCTTCTACAAATTCCAAACACGAAGGCCTTTCCGAAAGAACTTATATAAGTTGTGCTGAAACTTTGTTTTGCATAACTTGACATATACCCATACATCATTGAGTTCACAGCGTATTTGCCCATATTCATAAGTGTTGGAAGAAGAACCAACAATAAAAAGGCATAATAAATCAAAACAAAAAGTTGATTTGTTGCAAGTAACGTGATAAACGCCCAAACCTCAACAATAATCCCCTTTGCAACATCAGTTATTGTTCCTGAATAAAAAAGTCCTGCCGACATAAAATCTTTGAATGCGGAAGAGTTCGTAAAATCTTTGAATGCGTTTCCAATCACTCGAAAGCACGGAGACATAAGCCCTATAATAATTGCCCAAACGACAATCCTATAAAGCACATATTTCCAAACTTTATCCAGATTCAAAAACGAAAGCTTAACAGCACTTTTAAAAGTCATTATTCCTTCCTTTGCTGCTTTTATTGTAGCAAAAAAAATGTTTTAAATCAAGTGAATTTACACACTTATCTTTTTTATTGTATAACAAATTTCCCCACCAGGTGTGGAAACTGAAACTTTTTCTCCTTCTTTGTGTCCAAGAAGAGCTTTCCCAACTGGAGATTCGTTGCTGATAAATCCGTTCTTTGGATCACTTTCTCTTGATCCTGTGATTTTATAAACAACATCCTCATCAAACTCTTCATCATAAAGAGTAACTTTTGTTCCAACTGAAACAACACTTGCATCAATATCTTTTTTGTTGATAACGACAGCATTCAAAAGCAAATCTTCAATTTCTGCGATTTCTTGTTCAACATTTGCTTGCTCTTCTTTTGCAGAGTCATATTCTGCATTTTCCGAAAGGTCTCCATATTCACGAGCAATCCCGATTTTCTTTACAACTTCAGGTCTTTTGACTGATTTGAGATAATCAAGTTTTTCAACTAATTGCTTTTTCCCTTCTGGTGTTAAATATTTTTTCTCAGCCATATTTGTGCCTCCTAAAACAGTTGCAATTTTTTGCATACTGTTGTATTTTATTCATTTTATATGATTTTGTCAATCATTTTTCCATTTTTTTTAAAAAATATTTTATTTTTATTAATTAATTTTATATATATGGGGAAAATATAATTGAACTTTTTGAAGTTTATGGAGGTTTTTATGCTTATTTTCATATCGTTTTTAATTGTTATGGCCGCGTGCATCAACTGGCTTATGATCGGGCTTTTGCAATATGACTTTATCGCTGGAATTTTCGGCTATCAAGGAAGTGTTTTCTCAAGGCTAATTTACATCGTATTTGGTGCAGCGGCAGTCTTTTTGTTAATCAAAACGTTGATGCAAAAAGGGCAAATTTCAGTCTTTCAATTCAAAAGGAAAGAAAAAAGAAAACAAGAATCTTTTGAAAGCGAGGCTTCTAACGAAACAAACTTCTCTCCCCGTCATCACGGCGGCTATGACAGCGAAGACGGAAGAAGACGAGCAAGTGAAACTTCAATAGAACTCGAATATCCCCGCAAAAATTATTCTGATGACGATTTCGACAGAAATGAATACAACAGTCTGTTTGACGAACATTTTTCAAATGATGAATAAATTTGTTTGCTTTTTTATCTCCAAAATGCTAAACTTTTAAGCGAAAGAGGTAAAAATGGTCACACTAATAATTTTGGATGGGTTCGGAATAAGAAAAGGCAGTTATGGAAACGCCATAAAGAAAAGCGGGACTCCAAACTTAAACAAGCTTTTCAAAAAATATCCTTACACAACAATTGAAGCAAGCGGAGAGGCTGTTGGCCTTCCAAAAGGGCAAATGGGCAACAGCGAAGTTGGCCATTTCACAATGGGAACAGGAAGAGTCATCTTCCAAGATCTTGAAAGAATAAACAAGGCCATCGATGATGGAAGTTTCTACGACAACAAAGCACTTGCAAAGGCCTTGTCGTTTGCAGAGAAAAACAAATCATCTCTTCATATTATGGGGCTTTTGTCAAATGGCGGAGTTCATTCTTCACTTAAACATCTTGATGCAATATTAACCCAAGCAAAAAAATACAAAATTAAGAAAATTTTTATTCACGCAATAACCGACGGAAGAGACACTCCGCCAGACTCATCAATCTCGTTTTTAGATGAACTGCAAGCAAAAATCAGTGGCACCAACGCCAAAATTGCAACCATCTGCGGAAGAATTTTTGCTATGGACAGAGAACAAAGATATGACAGACTTCAAAAAGCTTATGAACTTTACGTAAACGGCAAGGGTAATGTCTCAAAAAGCTATAAAGAAGGAATAGAAAAATCTTATGCAGATGGCAAAACAGACGAATTTATTGAACCAATTTTGCTCGAAAAAGACGGAACAATAAAAGACAACGACAGTGTCATTTTCTTCAACTTTCGAACAGACAGAGCAAGAGAGATCAGTTTTGCTTTCACCGACAAAGATTTCAAGCATTTCAAAACAAAAGATTTCAAAAATCTTTTATACACCTGTATGACAGAGTATTCGGACAAACTGAAGCACCTTAACACCCTTTTCCCTCCTGTTCAAATTGAGGACAACCTTTCAAATGTAATTGCAAAAGCAGGCCTCAAGCAATATCACATCGCAGAAACAACAAAATATGCACACGTGACATTTTTCTTCAATGGTGGAATTGAAAAGCCAAACAAAAATGAAGATAGAAAACTCATTGAAAGCATTGAAACACAAGATTTCTCGTTCTACCCTGAAATGCGAGCAAATGAGATAACAATTGATCTCCTTGAAGTGATCGCTTCAAACAAATACGACTTCCATCTTGTGAACTATTCCAATCCAGATATGATCGGCCATACTGGAAATTTCAATTCAACCGTCAAAGCAATCAATTGCGTCGATAAAGATGCCTATGCTGTTGCACTTGCAACACTTATGGCTGGCGGAACCTGCATAATCACTGCAGACCACGGAAATGCAGAACTTATGTTTGACAAAAAGGGAAACAAAATCACATCTCACTCAACAAATCCAGTTCCATTCTGCATAATAAGTGACAAAAAATACAAACTCAAAAAGATAAAAAATGCTGGACTTTCAAACATCGCACCAACAGTTTTAAAAATTATGAATCTTGAAATTCCAAAAGATATGAACGAACCTTTGATATAAAAAAGAAGTTGAAATTCAACTTCTTTTTTTCTATGCAACTTTTGTGAAACTCAATTGCGTCAGATTTTCAAGCGTCAAAGTTGGTTGGAATTGTCCAACACTTTGAACCGCCTTAAGTCCAATCTTGCCGGTCACCGGATCCATAAAGAAAGCAGAGAAATCATCACCATAATACTTTTTGGTTGAAATAGAAATGCAATTATAGATTCCAGAAGCCCCAACCGATATATCCTTGTTACCAGTGCACAAACAACACGAAATGGTGGTGCCACCACTGATTGCTCCTATTCCAGATGATCCTGATGACCCAACACATTTGCCATCATTCCAACAATATGACACTTTAAAGTTGCTCCCATAAAAAATCCCACAAGCATAATAAGATGCCGTTATTGTCCCTTTGTTGATGCATCTTGTAATCACCCCTTTTGAAGGGCCTGCATAAATTATACCTGCAGTTGGCGACGACGACGATTTGATGTTTCCGTAATTTTCACAATTCAAAACATTTATCACTGAATTACCAGAGAAATAAGGATTGCGTTCAGTGCTTCCACAAATTCCAGCAGCAACTCCACTGCAAACAATATCCCCCGTGTTTTTGCATGAATCAATAAAAACAGCATATAAACCACTTGTGGTTCCATATATGTTGCCAACAATGCCACCAATTTTACTCGAACCACTTAAAAGCCCACTGTTTTTGCAATTAATGATGTTGTAGTCACAAGAGCTTATCTCGATCCTTCCAAAAATCCCTCCTATACCTTCGCCCCCAGCAATATCACCTCTATTTTCACATCCCTCAATTATAAAAGATGTATCATTTACCGATGAGCTCATAAGTCCAATTATTCCACCTACATTTTGTTTGCCAACAGCTTTAATATTTGCACAATTTAAACAATTTTTTATAACTAAAGCCTTAAAATTAAAACCCTGTATGCGCCCTACTATACCGCCAATCATGCTGGAAACACAGCTATCAACACTTCCAAAGTTTTTGCAACCTTCAATCAATATCGTTCCTGCTTCTATTTTGCCCGAGATTCCCCCCACTTCATTTCCAACAACACTTCCATAATTTCTGCAATTTAGCACACTGATTGCACCAGTCATATTGCCTATTATTCCACCTACTCCGCCCGAAGAGTTACTACCAATGATATCACCAAAATTTTCGCAGTTTGACAAAACCCAATTGTCTTGAATATCACAACCTACTATCCCACCTTCAAAGCATATTCCTTCAATTCTCCCCTCGTTTTTGCAGTTTAAAAAATTCATTCTGCCGTAACCGGCAATTCCCCCACAAAATTGTTTTCCCGTTATGTCTCCAAAATTGCAACATTGAGAAAAATCCCCTTTATAAGCATATCCTGCCACCCCGCCAACATAGTCGCAATTTGATGCAACAACACTTGCATAATTTGAACAATTCTTGATTGTTAAATCGTTGGCCAAATAACCAAAAATGCCGCCCGTAGCAGCACTTGCCGAAGAAACCGATGTCGTCCTCATAAACTTTCCATAGCAACTTATGTTTTCAAAAACAGAATTTCTTATTTCTCCAGAAAAAATGATTCCGGCACCAAGTGTGCCGTAGGTTTTTTCGCTATAATTGACATAAGCATTTTTCACCGAAAAGTTTTTAAAAGTGCAGTTTTCTAAATATCTCCAACCGTTTCCAGGCACATATCCGTCAGTAAACAAGGAGTCATTATAAATTCCAATTATTGAATGTCCTTTTCCATCAAAATGATCATTTTGAAAATAGTAGGTCTTTATACCAGACCACTTATAAAGTTTTCCATCTCCACCATCGTGATAAGTGCCGTCGTCTTCAAAATAGCCATCATTCAAAACAATGTCTGCACCGAGTTCAAAATATTTGGTTCCGTTAGCATAAGAATAATTTGTGCTCAAGTATGCCAAATGTGAAGCAGTTGACAAAACATAAGGATCGGCCTGTGTTCCTGCCCCAGGGAATGACGCCGTCGGCAGACTAACCTTTTCTGCATCTGGGATTATGACGTCGTCTTTAAGAATTTGCGAATCTTCGCCGTTGTTTTCAACTTGAACAACAGATGACGAGCCGTTTTTTGTCGACAAAAATGCATTTGGCACAACAATCGCCAAACCAAGCAAACTCATAAGCAAAAATGCAAACCATTTTTTCACGCTTCCCTCTCTTGAACTTAAATGCAGAAAAACTTTTTGTCGAAACTTCTAATATTATTTTATATCATTTTTCAAAAAAAACAAAATGATTTCAATGTTTTTTTTGAAAAAACACATTTTAACAAATATATGGCATAAATGTGGCACATTTTTTGAATACAAAAATAGAATGATAGTGTGGGGGAAATATGAAAAAGCTTTTGGAATTTTCGTCAGTTGACTTTTCCTATCAAACAAAAAATGATGAAATTTGGGCGTTAAAAGACCTGAACTTCTTTGTTACAAAAGAAGATTTTGTTTCGATTGTTGGGCCAAGCGGTTGTGGCAAAACAACAATTTTGTCGCTAATTTCTGGGCTAATTAAACCAAACAAAGGACATATTTTCTATGATGGAGAAGACGTGTCACAAAAGCAAAACAAGATTGGATATATGTTTCAAAGAGATTTGCTTTTTGAATGGCGAACAATTTGGCAAAATGTCAAACTCGGGCTTGAAATTCAAAAACCCGTTGATATGGAAAGAAAACTCGAATTCGCAGACAGTTTGCTCAAAAAATATGACCTTCACAACTTTCGCGACTTAAAACCAAGCGAACTCAGTGGCGGAATGAGACAAAGAGTTGCGCTCATAAGAACATTAGTTCTCGAACCTGAACTATTGCTCCTTGACGAGCCGTTCTCTGCGCTCGACTTTCAAACAAGACTGAAAGTGTGTGATGACGTTTATTCTATTATAAAATCTGAAAAGAAAACTGCTATATTGGTCACACACGACATCTCGGAAGCAATTTCAATGTCAAACAAAATCATTGTCTTGTCAAAAAGACCCGCCACAGTTAAACGAGTTGAAGAGGTTTCTTTGGCGGGAGAAACCCCACTTTTGCGAAGAGAAGATCCTTCTTTTGGAAAATATTTTGATAAAATCTGGAAATTACTTTGATATGAAAAACAAACAGCAAATGAAAAACTTTTCAAACGAACACAAAAGATATTTAAAGCGACTTAAAAAAGAGAAAACAATTGTCATAACCTCGCAAATACTGATTTTGGTGCTGTTTTTCACTCTTTGGGAACTCCTCGCTTCTCTAAAGGTGATTGATGCTTTTTTTGTGAGCAGTCCTTCAAGAATAGTCACAACACTAGTTTCCCTATTCTCATCTGGCGAAATTTGGAGACATATTGGCATAACATTCTATGAAACGATGCTTGGCTTTGTTTTGGCAACTCTTCTTGGAACTTTGATCGCGATTGCGCTGTGGTGGAGCGAAAGATTGAGGAGAATTCTTGACCCTTATATCGTCGTTTTGAACAGCTTGCCAAAAATTGCACTGGGCCCAATCCTTATCCTTTGGATCGGTTCTGGAGTGAAATCCATTGTCGCAATGTGCATTCTCATCTGCATCATTTTGACAATAATAAATATGCTTAACTCATTTCTCAACTGCGATAAAAACAAAATAAATCTTATGAAATCTATGCACGCAAACAAGTTCCAAATCTTTTGGAAACTCGTTCTCCCAAACTCTATCTCAGGTTTTATCGCGGTGCTTAAAATCAATGTTGGAATGAGCTTCGTTGGAAGCATAATGGGCGAATACATTTCAAGCAATGCAGGGCTTGGATATCTCATTGTCTATGGCGGGCAAATTCTCAAAATGGATCTCGTTATGACAAGCATACTTATCCTCTGCGTCCTCGCCGGCGGAATGTATGCACTGGTTTGCTTGATTGAAAAGAAAATAAACAAAATCAACTAAGCTCTTCCGAAAAGCAAAAACAAAACAATTATACCAAAGAAACTCGCTATGGGATAAAGAATTGACACTATACTTGAAAACCCTATCAAACTCAAAACGAAAGGTATTACGACCGAAACAAAAAACTTGGAAAAATGTTTCATCCCCAAACGCTCGCAACTTGTCGCAGAAATATACACCATTGAAAGAAGGGTTGTCAAACAGCCAACAATTATGACAAAATGCAAAAGAACATTCATCACTCCACTGCTTAACGAAAGAAGTGGCATACTGGAAAAAATTAAATCATAATTGCACAAAATCACAAAGTTGATAACAAAAATAAAAGCAGATAAGATAAAAGCAGAAACAAAACTTGCAAATCTTATCTGCTTTTTTGTTAACCCTTCCCCACACGAGGCAATGACAACACTGGATAAAGAAATGTTGAGAACAACATACAAACAACAAAAAAACATTCCCAAAAGAGAATCCCTTCCACCATTAATCGAAAGCGAACAATCGGGCAAAATGATGAAGAAAAAAGAAATCAATATCAACAGCAAAACCGGAACTAAAAAAACATTGGTTTTTGACAAAAATAAAAGATTTTTGAAGCACGCAACGAAACAAAAAACAAGAACTATGGATATTAAAACAAAACACCCTACGTGTCCAAAGTTTATGCCACAATTTTGTATTCCCGCAAACATAGACGCTGAAAAAATGGATGCACAAAAAAGCATAATAACATTCAAATATTTTGATTTTTCATTCCATTTTCGATCTTTCCCTTTTGACATAAGAAAATAAAACGCAAAATAAAACAAACAAAATGCAAGTGGAATAAATGCAAACGAATAATAGCCAAATCTCGAAAAAAACACTGCAATTTCCTTCCCCGTTGAAAAGCCCGATCCAATCACCGTGCCCAAAATAAGAAAAATAACGAAAAAGCATCTTTTCATATCACATTTTATGAACGAAAAAATGTATTTATTTTGAAATTCTTCTCAAAATATCTGTATGTCAAAAAAAATGGGTTTTTATGTTTTTGTTATCTTTTTGTTTGTGGGATTTTTCTCGTGTGCTTTACCATACCCCATTTTTCAAAAAAATTCAAATATAACCACTGGTGATCAATACGACATAAACAATTATAACGAAATCGAAGTGAACATTGAAGAGCCAGAAGCTGAAAAAATCACTGTTTCAAACTTGAATTGGTTTGACATAGTTAACTCACTCTTCCCCACTTATACAAAAACAAGAGTTATAGACATCTACACCGGAAAAACTTATTATGTCTACCGCAATGGCGGGCACAACCACGCAGATGTTGAACCTATTGACTCAAACAACACAAACATTTTTCACAGTTTATACAACTATGAATATAGTTGGGTTCGTCGCCCTGTTTGGGTGGAAATAAATCCTGGGCTTTGGGTCGCTGGAAGCATCAACGGTTATCCTCACGGAAAATCATATATATCCGGCAATAATATGGACGGACACACTTGCATACATTTTCTTTTGAGCAAAACACACGGCACAAAACGAGTTGACGAAGCACACCAATCTTGCGTTGATTATGCATTCACTCACGGTAATGATATAAACAATCTTTTGGAAAATTAAAAAAACAGACTAAAATGTCTGCTTTTTATACTTTTTATTCAACACTGGCAAGTTTTTCGGTTCTATCTTTGAGCGTTAGCGCATCTATGAAAACGTCAAGGTCTCCGGCAAGCACGCCTTCCAAATCAAAAGAGGAAACATTGACTCTGTGATCAGTAACCCTGCCTTGTGGGTAATTATACGTTCTCACTCTTTCACTTCTGTCACCTGTTCCAACTTGACTTGAGCGCTTTTCTTTGTATTCCTTATCTCTTTGGCTTTCATAATATTCGTAGAGTTTGGATTTTAAAACTCGCATCGCCTTTTCTCTGTTTTTTATTTGTGAACGTTCGTCTTGACAACAAACAACAATGCCTGTTGGAATATGTGTCATTCTTATCGCCGAGTCGGTTTTGTTGATATGTTGCCCACCCGCACCACTTGAACGATATGTATCAATCCTGAGGTCGTTTTCGTTTATTTCAAACTCAACGTCTTCCATTTCTGGAAGAACCGCAACTGTTGCTGTTGAAGTGTGAATTCTGCCTTGTGACTCTGTTTCTGGCACTCTTTGAACCCTATGAACTCCCGCCTCGAACTTTAATCTTGAATATGCACCCTTTCCTTTGACAACAAAGGTTGCATCTTTTATGCCACCAAGTTCCGTTTCATTAACGTCAATCATTTCGGTTTTATAGCCGTGCTTTTCTGCATAGTAGGAATACATACGAAGAAGTTCTGTTCCAAACAAGGCCGACTCTTCTCCACCTGCCGCCGCTCTTATTTCAATAATAATGTTGCCATCATCGTTTTCGTCTTTTGGAAGGAGCAAAATTTTGATTTCTTCCACTCCTTTTTCAATCTTTTCTTGAAGAGAAGAGATTTCATCTTGGAACATCTCTTTCATCTCGTGATCGTGCTCATTTTCAAGGTCAAGTTTGCACTGTAAAAGTGAATCAAAATCCCTTTTAAGAGCATCTCTGGCACTCACTATGTCTTCAAGAGAACTCCTCTCTTTGACAAGTTTTTTCCACTCTCTGTTATCTGCAATGACAGAAGGATCTGACACTTTTTCTGTTAATTCGTCAAATCTTTCTTTCATCTTTTCAGTTTTTTCAATAATTTGTTTTACTTCTTCCATACCGCTTTAACAACCCTTGTAATTTTGCCATAATCTTTTATGCCTTTGATTTCCAAAAACCCACTCTTTTCGAGCAATTTTTTCACGCTCGTGAATTGTCCCTTGCCAATTTCAAGAAAAATTTTGCCATTCTTGTTCAAGTGCTTTGGAGCATCGACAGCAATAATTCTATAAAAATCCAATCCATCGTTTCCTCCATCGAGAGCAAGTCGTGGATCATAGTTCTTCACCTCAGCATCAAGTCCTTCAATGTCCAACGTGCGAATATATGGTGGATTCGACACTATAATATCATATTTTTGCTTTTTTTTCAAGCCAGAAAACATATCACTTTGCATAAAATTGATTTTGCATCCCAAGGTCTTTGCGTTTTGTGTCGCCGTTTCAAGAGCCCCTTTTGAAATGTCAACTGCACTAACCTCTGCATTTGAAAACTTTGCTATTGAAATTGCAATTGCCCCGCTACCCGTTCCAACATCAAGTACTTTTGCTTTTTTGTTCTTTTTTATCTCCAAAAGCACATTCTCAACGAGAACTTCAGTTTCCATCCTCGGCGAAAGCACTTTTTTGTTGACTGAAAATTTCAAACCATAAAATTCCACAAAACCAAAAATCGCAGAAAGTGGTTTCCCTTTTGCACGTTCCTCTGTCGCCTTTATTATTTCGCGATATTCTCTTTCACTCACACTTTGAACAAGTTTAATTTCCGCACGGTTTTTGTGCAAAACAGTTGCGATGATCCAATCGATATCACTTTTTTCCTTCTTCCCAGATTTGTTAAGTTTTGATTCCATCTCGCTTCGAACAAGCGACATTGAAATTTTGTCACTGCTTTTTTCTTTCACTTTTCTCCCCGACACAAACTCCAAATAGGCAAAACGAGCAAGTTCCTTGTGCGTTGTGTTTGGTCTCGAAACAACCAAAAAGGACGTCGCGACACAAATTTTTGAAAGTTTCTCGTTTTTTGAAATCAAATTCAGAAACTCATAACCAACACTTACGCAAAAGATAAAGATTCCCAAATTGATTAACAGATCAGCCCAGAAATTTATGCTTACACCAATAAAGGTTATCACAAAAATGGAAAAAAGAAAAGAAAATAACGCAAAATTTAAAAAATTTAATGGATAATGCAGAAAAACTTTCTCTTTTTTCTCTTGAACCAAGTTGCACGCCCCATTGAATTTATATAGTTCAACCATCGATGGAATAAATCTTAACACAACAAAAAACAAAAACATAATTGCAACTTTCAAAAGTGCAATCAAAAAATTCCGCAAAATTGTTGAATCGGAATAGCCCATAATGAGAAAAGATAACTTTGATGGAAGATACCCCAATATCAAAACCCAAAAGACAACTACAAGCCCAGAAACAATCGCAAACAAAATTATTTTGTTCCTTTTTGTCCTTTCTTCTTTCTCGGTCAAAATCTCATCGTCTATCAAAGCAAAGTCAAAAGCAGTAAAAAACGAAACAAAACCATAAATCAAAAACAGCACACCTCTGACAAATGGAAAATCAAAAAACAAGGCTCTGTTTTTGCGCTTAAAAGTTTGAACACGCTTTTTCCCTTGCGATGAAATTGAAGCGATACAATACTTGTTCACCCCATCACATCTAACCCCAACGGAACACGGAAAAAATTTGCAATCCATAACTTAATTTTTGACAATATAATTTGATATATACAAAAAAATAAGGATCAAATCCTTACTTTTTTCTTTCCAATAAACCATTTTTTGTTTTCTTTCCATCCACAAGTTGCATCTCTTCAATTCTTCGACTAAAGAGATCATCCAACTTTTCTTTCTCTATTTTCAGCATAATACCTTTTTTGTCACTTAACACATCTTCATAGATTGAACGCCTGAAATCGTCGTCATATAAAAGGTCAAATGGAATAAACAAAATGTTTCTATTGTTGTCATTGATGCTTTTTTCCCAAAACATTCTTCTTTCATTTTGTCTTTTTTTGATTGCAAGTGCAAAATTGCTTTCCATTTTTTTCTTTGCATTTTCAATATCTGTGACGTTGCCAAAAAATCCGTGCTTTACTGCCCACTTTATTTTTTTTGCGTTATCTTTTTTTATGGCCCTCAAAAACTTTTCATTCACAATCAAATCAAAAGGAACATCTTTAATAACGCTGAAATCTTCTCTAACTCTTTTCTGCCAGCATTTTCCCCTCTTTTCCATTTTTAAGGAAAGCACGTCATCAAAATGTGCTCTTTCTGAAAGACGGATCACATTGTAAAAATCGGCTTTTTCGTCTTGCTGTCTTCGACTAATATGCACTTCGTTTGCATAGATAAGACTATCAACAAAATTTTCATCATCAAAAAATTCCACTGGGCAATTTTGCACAGCAGGCCAACCTTCTTTTTCAACCTCTTTGATTAATTCAAGTTTGTCCATAAACACCTCATATCACATAGCATATCATAATTATCTCATTTTTTCAAGTATGAAATCCAACAAAAAAAGTGTTTTGACAACACTTTTCTTGGCTTTATATATCTTTTTGTCAGCCATTTGGAATGCTCGTTGAACCAGAAGCAGTTGGATACAATGGAACATTAGTTCCTGGACAAGAAGCAACCGGTGAAGTTTGACAAGGTGGAATAAAAGGATATCCATACGAAGGAACAAGAACATCAACCGGTGCTGTCACTTTGAGAACTATTTGAATACAGCCCGTTACAGTAAAAGTGCTATCAGTTGCGTTGAACACACCAATCTCACTCGAAAAAACAGCATTTGCAGAAATCGTTATTGGAGCAACAGCTGGTTGTGGCACAAACAGTATAACATTCTTTTGAACCACGATTGAAGATGTCGCCGTTCCAATTGTTCCATTCGAATCTCTGTATGTGACAACAACAGGTATCGTCACGTTCGCTGAAACATTCGCAAAATTTGGGCAGGATTCAATTCTTTCAATCACAACATCTGAAACTGTTGCTTGGTTCGTCGAAGCCTCCGCTGAAATATATGTGAGTGGCAAAACAGGATTTGCCGGATCATAATTTGATAAAGCCAAAATAATCCCAGATTCTGTTGATTGCGAAATGCAAGCGTCAAAAACTTTTGTTGTTTCAATAAGCACTTTTTCACAAATGCCATTCAAAGGGTTGCCGTTTGTTGGTCCGGGCCTTGCCCCATTTGTGTTGTTTATATAAAAAGACATATTTTTACCTCCTTAAATTCGTCTTCAATTAAATATATTCGAGTGACGCTTATTTTGCCACAACAACCCTTTTACCCCTTAACGAAGAACATCTTGTCAAATTTTCGTAAGGAATTGTGTTCAATGCGTTTGCTTTGACAATAACAGTAACTTTTTTTCCAAAAGATTGAAAAAAACTAAGGTTTAATATCACCCTTCCTTTATCTATCCTCAAAACATTCATACAAAAATATATATTTTTTACGAAAAAAACGCCTTTATAAATTTATAAAGGCCGAATCAATCGTTTTTTCGATGTTGTATTTCTTTTTGTTTTTTCCATTCAAATGCAAAAGATATTCAATATTCCCTTCCTTGCCTGTAATTGGAGAGTAATCAAACCCCGTGATTTCAAAACCAAACCTAGTTATATACTCCACAAAATCCGAAAGCAGTTTTTTATGTATTTTGCTGTTTCTGACCACTCCGTTATATTGTTTTGCAAGCGCCTCTCCACATTCAAATTGCGGTTTAAACAACACAACACATTCTATTTCTTTGCCAAACTCTTCCAGTATCTTCGGAAAAATCAGTCTTAAAGATATAAACGAAACATCTGTCACTATCAAATTTGCTTCTGCAATTTTGTCGCTTTCAATGAATCGAAAATCTGAATTTTCATAAAGTTGAATTTTCTCGTTCTCTCTCAACTTTTGATGCAACAAATTTGTCCCCACGTCCACAGCAATAACCTTTTTTGCTCCACCCTCAATCGCAACTTCACTAAATCCGCCCGTCGAAGAACCAATATCCAAAACAACCCTATCGGCAAAATCTATTTGGAAAACCTCTTTTGCCTTCACAAGTTTCAATGCGCCCCTCGAAACATATTTAAGGACTCCTTCGCCAAGAGCGATTGTTTCTTGCCCTGTTATCTTCTCTGCGGGAGATTTTATCACTTTCCCGTCAACAAAAACTTGCCCAGCAAGAATTGCTCGCTTTGCCCTTTCTCTTGACTCTTGAATTCCTTTCATAACCAAAAATTGATCTAATCTATATTTCATATTAAAATTCTAAAAAACCTAATTATTTTGTGTTTTCTGGGACAGTTTGCACTGGATTTGCATTATTTTTCTTTTTTCTCCAAATCAAACTCTCCAATTTATCAACGACGAACCTCACTCCTACAGCAATTATAATTGTTGAAATTATGGTCAACCACAGATATAAATACGTCCACTTTGCAAATCCCAAACGCTTAAATATAATCATTGGTATCCTCTGCAAAACATAAATCCAAAAAGTATATTTCCCTAGCCAAGCAAGAAATTTGTTTCTTATCGAAACCTTCATAGTGATAAGGACAAGCAAGAAAGCAAACAATATTGACATAATGTTGAACAAATAAGGGTTCCACCTCAAATAATGATACATTAAAATAAATGAAACCAATGTTATTACAAATGCCAAAACGTAATATAGTTTTCTCTTTTTTAAGAAGTTCAAAATTGGTTCTTTGTAAAGAGAGAACAACATTCCTATAGGAAGGCAGATAAAGGTATCATAGCAATATGTCGGTCTTACATAAGAGATTCCAATTATGTAGCCAATGGAAAGAACTGTTGTGATTATCACTGGAACTATGTCTGGAAGTTTTTTGCAAAAAATGAAAGAAATATATATGATAATATAAAAACTCAACATTGCATTGATATACCAGTTGCTGTTTCCAATGGAAGTCCACCCCGTAAAGGCCAACAATATTGATTTTAGATCATACACTCTGTTCAAAATTACATTGACTAAAATGTAAAGACAAACAGCAATTGCAAATTCAAACCAAAGCTTCAAAAACCTTTGCGTTGGCAACCTTTTTATGTATGGATAACCTTTTTTCTTCTTCGATTCCATAAGCCCATATCCTGAATAAAACAAGAAAGAAACAACAATCAATTGTGTCGTTATTATTGGGATTTGGAGATACCAATTGTCATATGTGTTCAAACTTATGTATTGTCTAAAGTGAGAAAAAAGAACCATCGCAACAAAAAAGCCGTTTATGCAACTTGTTTGTTCAATAGACATATTGTCATCAAAATATTGTCCTGGCTTTTTGACTTTTATTCCATACAAAATCAAAAATAAAATGACTGGAACGACAATAAAAATCATAATTTCTCCTTAAAAATAGAAAAAACAGGTTTTCCTGTTTATTCTAAAGATATTAAGTAATAATAGATTGGCTGACCACCATTTGCAACCGTCACTTCGCATTCTGGGAATCTTTCGGAAAGTTCTTCTTGAAGTGCATTTGCATCTTCCTCTTTTATGTCTTCACCATAGAAAAGAGTGATGTTCATAATGTTGTCATTCATCATCTTGTCAATAAGGTCAATCGTTGTTGCCGACACCATTCCGCCTTTTGCCAAAATCGCCTTGTCGTCAAGACCGATGATTTCTCCAACCGCAAGGTCAAATCCGTCAACGTGTGTGTCTCTCACAGCATATGTCACTGAACCAGACTTAACGTTTTTAAGTGCATCTGTCATCGCTTCTGTGTTTTCTTCAAGTGTTCCCTCTGGATTGAATGCAATTGATGCTGAAATTCCCTCTGGCACACTTCTTGTTGGAATAACAATAATGTTCTTGTTTGTCAAATCGTTTGCCTGCTCTGCTGCAAGAATAATATTTTTGTTGTTAGGGAAAACAAAGACATTCTTTGCAGGCACTTTGTCTGCCGCAGCTGCAATATCTGCTGCACTAGGGTTCATAGTTTGTCCACCAGTGATAATCTCATCAACAGTCAAATCTTTGAATATTTGAGCAATTCCATCACCTGGAGCAACAGCAACAAGCCCAAAAGCTTTTGTTTCAGCAACGGTTTGTGCTTTTTGCCTTAATTCTCTGTTTTGCTCTCTCATATTTTCAATCTTAAGATTGATAAGCTCACCAAGTTCAAGAGCATAGCCAAGGGCAACGTTTGGTTCGTTTGTGTGAACGTGAACCTTAACTAGTGACAAATCTCCAATACAAATGACCGAATCACCAAGAGCAACAAGCTTTTCTCTTAACTTGTCGATATCTGCCTCTGTTGTCTTTTTGAACATATGGGTTATCATATACTCTGTGCAGTAACCAAATTCAATGTTTTCAAGGTTTTCAAGGTCAGCAATGACATCATCTGTCGTTTGTGTTTTAACCTCGTCTTCAAAAGTAATCTCAAAATCTTCTTCACCAATAAGAAGTTTATAGAATCCAGTGAAAATAACGATAATTCCACGTCCACCGGCATCAACAACCCCCGCTTTTTTAAGCACTGGAAGCATTTCTGGTGTTTGTTTCAAGATTTCTTCACCGCTCTCAAGCACTTTCTTAAGGAAAGCGTCAAAATCATCATACTTCTTTGCAAGAGCAACAGCATTTTCTGCCATAACTCTTATAACCGTCAAAATTGTTCCTTCTTTTGGTTTTGTCACTGCTTTATAAGCAACAGCAGCCCCTTCTTGCATCGCTTTTGCAAAAGTTTTTGTGTTGATTTCATTATACTTTGCACACACACTGCAGAATCCTTTGAAAATCTGTGATGTGATAACACCGCTGTTTCCTCTTGCACCTTTCAAAGCACCTTTGGCAAAAGACTCCGAAATGTCTTCAACATTCGTGCTTATGCATTGGCCAACCTCTTTGACAGCTGACTTCATTGTGAGAAACATATTTGTTCCCGTGTCTCCATCTGGCACAGGGAACACATTAAGTGAATCCACATACTTTTTATTTTGTTCCAAAAGACTCGCTCCCGCAACAATCATCTTGCGAAAAGTTACGCCGTTAATTGACTTTAACATCTTTGTATCTCCTAAACCCTAACGCCAACAACGTGAACGTTGACGCTATCAATAATCATTCCTGAAAAGTTTTCCACGCTATATTTAACAGACTTTTTAAGTGACTCGGAAACTGCACTGATAGAAACGCCGTATTTCATAATACAGTAAATATCAATGTAGATTCTGTTGTCAATGTGGTTGATCTTTACTCCCCTTGAGTAAGATTCCTTTTTAAACAATTCATTTGCGCTATCCTTGAGA
>Ga0310786_10002614_pt1 | contig 27228 bp, 25 predicted proteins | sample AusTroGonzalo_MG_FD_203881 | JGI IMG/M metagenome (GOLD analysis project Ga0310786, IMG submission 203881) | Bovine rumen microbial communities from tropical cattle in Woodstock, Queensland, Australia - Gonzalo_03 (v2) (version 2) | ecosystem: Host-associated > Mammals > Digestive system >...
CTTCGTTGATGGTCAGTTTGGTGCAGTCAGCCGTCAGGCCGGTGCCCAGACGGGCGGCAATGCGCGGAGCGAGGTCACGGCCGATGGTCGTGGCACCGTACATCAGGATCGACGGCTTGAATTCGTTGACGGCCTGGAACACGGCCTGCGTATACTGCTCGGTCACATAGTCCTTGAGCACGGGATCGTCGATGACGATCACCTTGTCGGCGCCATAGGCCACCAGCGTCTGCGCCTTGTCGGCGATGCCGCAGCCGGCCAGGATGGCGACCACTTTCTCGTTGGTTACCTGCGAGAGGTCACGGGCCTTGCCGATCAGCTCGAGGGCCACCGGCTGGATCTCACCGTCACGCTGCTCTGCAAATACATAGATGTCTTTATAGTCAGAAAAATCCATAGCAATACAGTTTTAGACGGTTAGATAATGTGTTTTTCCTTCAGTTTGGCAACGATCAGTTCCACAGCCTGTTCGGCATCCACTTCGTGGATCTGGCCGGGTTCCTTGAGTTCCTTGGTAAAAGACTTGACCACCTTGGTTGGCGAGCCCTTGAGGCCGAGTTCGGTCTCCGGCACGTCGATGCGGTCGGCACCCCAAACCTCGACTTCCTTGCCGTAGGCATCTACGATGCCACCCACGCTCATGTAGCGCGGTTTCACGGCGGAAGCCAGGCAGGTCAGCAGGGCCTTGCCCTGGAATTCCAGGATCTGGCAGCCGTCTTCCGTTTCCTTGGTCACCGTGAATTTCTTCGTGGCCGGGTCGTATTCCAGACCGGCGACATAGGAAATCTGCGGAATGCCCAAGTGCTCGGAAATCTCCGGACCCACCTGTGCGGTGTCACCGTCGATGGCCTGGCGGCCGGCGATGATCAGGTCCCAGTCGAGCTTGCGGGCCACACCGGCCAGCGCCTTGGAAGTTGCCAGCGTGTCGGCGCCGCCGAGCTTGCGGTCGGTCAGCAGGATGGCGCGGTCGGCGCCCATGGCGAAGGCTTCGCGAAGGATGATCTCGGCGGCGGGAATACCCATCGTGACGACCGTCACTTCAGCGCCGAACTTGTCCTTGAGCTGCAGGGCGAATTCAAGACCGCCTTTGTCGTCCGGGTTCATGATGGCGGGGACGCCTTCGCGGACCAGGGTCTTGGTTACCGGATCGATCTTGATCTCGGTGGTATCGGGAACTTGCTTGATACAGACTAAAATTTTCATCTGGGGGCCCTCCTACTTGATTTTACCGAACAATTTACCTGCGATGACCATGCGCTGGACCTCGGAGGTACCTTCATAGATTTCCGTTATCTTGGCGTCACGCATCATGCGCTCGACCGGATACTCACGTGTATAGCCGTAACCGCCGTGATACTGGACGCACTTGGTCGTGACTTCCATCGCGGTCTCTGCGGCAAACAGTTTCGCCATGGCGGCGTCGGCCGAGTAGTTCACGCGCGGATTGACGTTGTGCTCGTCCTCCCGGAAAGCCGCGCTGCGAACCAGCAAGCGGGCAGCCTCGATCTTGGTCTTGAGGTCGGCCATCTGGAACTGCGTGTTCTGGAACTGGGCGATCTTCTTGCCGAACTGCTTGCGCTCCTTGGTGTACTTGACAGTCTCGTCGAGGGCGCCCTGGGCGATACCCAGCGCCTGCGAGGCGATGCCGATACGGCCGCCGTCGAGCGTCATCATGGCGATCTTGAAGCCCTCGCCCACCTTGCCGAGCAGGTTCTCCTTCGGGATGCGGACGTTGTTGAAGATCAGCTCAGCCGTAGCGCTGCCGCGGATACCCATCTTCAGCTCTTTCTTGCCGATGGAGAAGCCGGGCGTCGTGGCCTCGACGATGAAGGCCGAGATGCCTTTCGTTCCCAGCGACTTGTCGGTCATGGCGATGACGATGTACACGTTGGCGTGTCCGGCGTTGGTGATGAAGATCTTGTTGCCGTTGATCACCCACTCTTCCCCGTCGAGGACGGCCGTCGTCTGCTGGCCGGCCGCATCGGTACCAGCGTTGGGCTCGGTCAGGCCGAAAGCGCCGATCCACTCACCGGAGGCAAGCTTGGGAACATATTTCATCTTCTGCTCCTCCGTACCGAACTGGAGGATCGGGGACATGCAGAGCGAGGTATGGGCCGAAACCACGACACCAGTCGTAGCGCAGCAGCGCGAAAGTTCCTCGACTGCAATGGAATACATGATGTTGTCGCCACCGGCGCCACCGTACTGTTTGGGGACGGGGATGCCGAAGATGCCCAGCTTGGCCATCTTGTCGACGGTCTCCTGGGGGAAGCGTTCCTGCTCGTCGATCTCGGCGGCCAGCGGTTTGACCTCCTTCTCGGCGAACTCGCAGATCATCTGGCGGAACAGTTCCTGCGTTTTTGTGAGATTGAAATTCATAGTTCGTTCGGGGTTCTTCTGTTAATACTTGTAGAAACCTTCTCCGGTCTTGCGGCCGAGCAGGCCGGCGCGGACCATCTTGCGGAGCAGCGGGTGCGGACGATACTTGGGATCGCCGAACTCTTTGTAGAGCACCTCCATGATGGCGAGGTTCACGTCGTTGCCGATCAGGTCGGCCAGTGCCAGCGGGCCCATCGGGTGGTTGGCACCGAGCATCATGCATTTGTCGATGTCCTCGGCTGTAGCAATGCCGTCGGCCAGGATGCCGACCGCCTCGTTGATCATCGGGATGAGGATGCGGTTTACCACGAAACCGGGCGCTTCCTTCACTTCGACGGGCTGTTTGCCGATGGATGCAGCCAGGTCGATGACGCATTTGCACACTTCGTCACTGGTCAGCTGGCCGCGGATCACCTCGACGAGGGCCATGCGGTCGGCAGGATTGAAGAAATGCATGCCGATGAACTGGGCCGGACGTTTGGTGCAGGCGGCGATCTCGGTGATGCTCAGCGAACTGCTGTTGGTTGCGAAAACCGTTTCAGGCTTGCAGATGCCGTCCAGTTCGATGAAGACATCTTTTTTCAGCTGCATGTCCTCGACGGCGGCCTCGATGACGAGGTCGGCATCGGCGAACGTAGCGTAATCCGTTGTGGTCTGGATGTTCGCCAGGATCGCATTCATCTTGTCCTGGTCGATCTTACCTTTCTCGACGAGCTTGCTGTAGCCCTTCGAAATCGAAGCCATAGCCTTGTCAAGGCTGGCCTGGGTGCGGCTTTTCATGACGACGGGCATCTTGGCGGCAAAAGCCTTCACGATTCCCTTGGCCATCGTACCGGTTCCAATAACGCAGATTTTCATATCGTTGATAGAATTAGAAGATTATTCATGCTTGAATACGGCGGGCCGCTTGTTCAGGAAGGCATCCATGCCCTCCTTCTGGTCGGCCGTCGCAAAACACTTGGAAAAATACTGGTTCTCCAGGGCGATCGACTCATCGATGTCCAGATCGTAGTTCTCGTTGATGCAGGCCTTGGCAAAACTTACCGCGATGGGCGCATTCTGCAGGATGAGCGTCACTACGGCGTCGACGGCGCCGGCCAGTTCCTCGGGCGCCACGACACTGTTGACCAGGCCGATGCGCAACGCCTCGTCGGCGTCGATCATCCGCGCGGTATAGATGAGTTCCTTGGCCACCCCCTGCCCGACCAGCTTGGGAAGCCGGTATGTGCCATTGAAACCGGGGATGATGCCCAGTTTTACTTCGGGCTGGCCGAAGCGGGCCTTCATCGAGGCGATGCGGATGTCGCAGGCCAGCGCCAGTTCACAGCCGCCACCCAGGGCGAAGCCGTTGACGGCGGCGATGACCGGGAACGGAAGGTCCTCGATCTTCTTGAACACGCGGGAACCGCGCTGTCCGAAAGCCAGGCCCTCCGCATCGCTCAGATGCGCCATCTCGGAGATGTCGGCGCCGGCCACAAAAGCCTTCCCCTCGCCCGTGATGACGAGGACGCGTGTATGGTCCACGTCGATGGCGTCCACGAATGCCTCCAGCTCCAGCAGCAGCGTCGTATTGAGCGCATTGAGCGTAGCCGGAGAATTGATGGTCAGCCGTACGACGCCCTGCGGCGCTTCCGACACTTTCAGAAACTGATAGTCCATCACTAGAACGGTTTACTGGGCCATCGGCTTGAGGTCCTTGGCAATGATGAGCTTGGCCTCGGTGGCTTCCTGCACCTGTTCGACGGTGAATTCCGGATTGATCTCCTTGAGCACGAGGCCTTCGGGCGTCACGTCCATCACACCCATCTCGGTAATGATCATGTTCACCTGATGTGCTGCGGTCAGCGGGAGGTTGCACTCCTTCATGATCTTGTGGTTGCCTTTCTGGGTATGTTCCATTGCCACGATCACGCGTTTGGCACCGACGACGAGGTCCATGGCACCGCCCATGCCCGGCGTCAGCTTGCCCGGAATCATCCAGTTGGCCAGGTTGCCTTTCTCGTCGACCTGCATGGCGCCCAGGAAGGTGCAGTCCACGTGGCCGCCGCGGATGATCAGGAACGAGTCAGCCGAAGAGCATGCGTAGGCGCCCGGATAGGCCGTGATGTAGGCACCACCTGCATTCACGTAGTCCTTGTCCTCTTTGCCCGGTTCCGGTGCGGGACCCATGCCCACCAGGCCGTTCTCGGACTGGAGCGTCACGTTCACACCTTCGGGAAGATAGTTCGGAATGGCGGTCGGAAGACCGATGCCGAGGTTCACCACGTCGCCGTCCTTGAGTTCCAGTGCGGCACGGCGTGCGATCGTTTCTCTGATTTGAGCTTTGTCCATAATACGATAGATTTGATATTGTTATTTCTTGGTATTCATTCTCTTGACGAATTCCTGGGCTACGAACGAAGCCACGTCGTCGGCGTAGGATCCCGCACCGAAACCGGCGTCGAAACCGAGTTCCTTCGCCAGCTCATGCGAGATGCGCGGACCGCCGCACACGACAATCAGCTTGTCGCGCAGGCCTTCCGCCTCCAGCAGTTCGATGAGTTCCGTCATGTTCTTGATGTGCACGTCTTTCTGCGTCACGGTCTGGGAGACCAGCAGGGCGTCGGCATGGAGTTCCACGCCCTTGGCGATGAATTCTTCGTTCGGAACCTGGCTGCCCAGATTGTAGGCCTCGAACATGTCGTAGCGCTCGATGCCGTAGTGGCCGGCGTAGCCTTTCATGTTCATGATGGCGTCGATACCCACGGTATGGGCGTCCGTACCCGTGGAGGCACCCACCACGATGAGTTTCCGGCCGATGTTCTGCCGTATGTATTCGTCGGTCTCCTTCATCTCCATGACCGTCGACTCCACCTTCGGCACGTAGATCGAGGTAAAGTCCACGGTGTGGATGGTGCTTCCATAACAGTTAAAGAAGGTATAACCCGGTGTCAGCTCCTGGTAGAAGACGACCAGCGGATTGTTGAACCCCATCTCCTTGAGCAGTTGTTTGGCCGCTTCAACGGCTTCGGGTCCGCAGGGCACGGGCAGCGTGAAACTCAGCTGCACCTTGCCGTCGTTCATGGTATCCCCGTAGGGTTTTACTTTGGTCAGGTCCAAGGTCTTGTCGAAATCCTTGGCATCCATCGAATAAAGTCCGCCACTCATCTTTTATCTCCTCCCTTTCATCAAGTCAATAAACGGATTGGAATAATGCGCGCCCTTGGCGACCACGCCGTCGAGGCCCTTGCCGCCGTTCTTCGGACGCTTCACGTCGCCGAACTTGCCTTTTTCCAGCGCGTTGAACAAGCCTTCCTTCACCAGCTCCTCGAGCAGCGCCACGGCGTTGTCGAGCACCAGCGCGGCCCGCTGGCGGATGATGCCGCCCTCCTTGAACTCCACCTCTTCGCCGATATCCTTCAGGTTGTTGAAGATATAGCGGGCGTTCTCGATGGAGAGATAGCGGTCACTCATGAACGGAGTGTGGATGGCCTCGGTGGGCATGCCCAGCAACTGGATGCCCTGGTGGGTCCAGATGCCGATGATGTTGAACAAGGCATCCTGTATGTGGCCCCGGAAGATGTTGCCGGTCATGAACTTGGTAGGCGGCATGTATTTCAGCGTGGCCTTCGGGAAGATTTCGCGGGTCATCTGCGCCTGCGCCAATTCATACAGGAAACCGTTGGTGAGCATCGGGTCCATCTCGAAGGCGTGGCCCAGGCCCATCTGCTCTTCGGGCAGGCCGGCCAGCAGAGCCAGTTGCTCGTTGATGATGTCGGAAGCCAGCACCGTATGCGCCGCCTCCACGGCATCGGCCGTCGTCAGGTAGTTGTCCTCGCCCGTATTGATGATCACGCCGGCAAAGCCGTTGATCACGCGCGAGAAATACTGGTCGACCAGCGTACGCTGCATGTTGATGTCGCGGAAGAGGATGCCGTAAAGGGCATCGTTCAACATCACGTCGAGGCCCTCGAAGGCGCCCATGATGGCGATTTCCGGCATGCAAAGGCCCGAGCAGTAGTTGCACAGGCGGATGTAGCGGCCCACTTCCTCTCCGACCTTGTCGAGAGCGGCGCGCATGATGCGGAAGTTCTCCTGCGTGGCATAGGTACCGCCGAAGCCTTCCGTCGTGGCGCCATAGGGCACATAGTCCAGCAGCGACTGTCCCGTGGTGCGGATGACCGCGATCACGTCGGCTCCCTGTCGGGCGCCGGCCTCAGCCTGGACGACATCCTCATAGATGTTGCCGGTGGCCACGATAATATAGAGGTATGGCTTCGGTCCCTCTCCCAGGGTCTTGAGATATTGCTCGCGCCGGTTCCTGCGCTGGCGGATGCGATCGATCGAGCCCGTAATGACGGGCTGCAGGGCGGCATCCACCTGCTTTTTGTCGGAGACGGGGACTTTCGTCAGGTCCATTGAACCGTCGGCGACCGCCTCGGCGATCTGCTGCGGCGTCTTGCCGGTGGCCACCATCGCGTTGCCGACATAGAACATCACGCCCTGCCCCAGCACGCCGGCTCCCTTGAGGGAATCCACGACCACGTTGGGAAGCGGCACTTCGTTCTCATCGACACCGTCGATGCCCAGCAGACGGCAGATGGTACGCTCCACGGCAACCGTCGTATAACCGTCGGCAAACGACTGCACGTCTTCGGCAATCTGCCGCGCCAGTTGTCGCGCCCGGTCGACCTTCTGCTGGTCCAATCCAAGTTTGCTTTTATTCATATCTTTTCTTCATTATAGTGTCAGCCAATTCAATCCACTGCGCGTCGATACCCAGTTCGCGCGCGATATTGAGTGCCTCGTGCGGCACTTCGTGGCTCGCCGTACGGACGAGCCGGTAATCCATTTTACGTCCCTTCGTTCCCGGAAGCAAGCCCCGGACACGCCAGCATTCCCCGGCGTGCTCCACGGTATAGTGTGTCGTCATGACCAGCGCCAGGTTGGCCTTGTCGGCCAGGCGTTCCAGCAGGGCAGCCACCAGCGCGGTCCCTTCCACCGGATTGGTCGTGCGGGCCGGTTCGTCGACCAGCAACAAGACGCGTCCGCCACGCTCCACGGCTTCGAGCGCCTTGTCGATGCGCTGCATTTCCGCCGCGAACGACGAGAGGCCCGTCTTTTCGTCCTGTTCGTCGCCAATGCAGAAGCGAATGTCGTCGAAAGGCGTCATCACGGCCGCTTCGGCAGGCAGGGCGAAACCGAACTGACAGAGATACTGCAGCATGCACAAAGTCTTGAGCGCCACGGTCTTTCCACCCATGTTCGCCCCGATGACGGTGGCCGGGACGCCGAGCCGGAATGCGAAATCCACCTGCTGGAATTCACGGCCTTTCGCCTTGAGGGCCGCCCGGACGCCCGGATGGAACATCCCGGTAATGACGGCGCCTGTTCCCAGCGAAGGGATGACAAGCCCTTCAGCATGCATCTGCACAGCCTGCGCCAGCGAAATGTCGAGCTCGGCCAGTGCCTGCAACGTCTGTCGCAGCGTCGGGGCGTAGGGCCGGAGTTTGTCGCTGAGCATTTTCTTCAGCCGGTCCTCTTCGTTGGCCAGGTCTTCCTGCAGCTGGGCGTCCTCGGGATCGCTCTCCACGGCATCGCGAAGACGGCGCAACTCCACCGAGTAAGAATCATAAAGGTAGAAGGTCCCGATTTTCAGGCCGTCCGGATCGAGAATAGCGATGACCTTGTCCATGTCCGCTCCCATCTGGAGCGATTCGGCCAGCATCGCCAAGTGCTTGATTTCAAAGAACTCGATCTCGTCGAGCATAGCACCGTCGGCCAGCCCGGTGAGCGTGCCGGAGATATCGCGGAGGCCCTGCAGGCGGAAGCGCATGTCTTCCACCCGGCGACGGTCGGTCACGACCAGGTCGTAGTACTGGCGCAGGGTGGCGTATGCCGCTTCGATCCGGCTGGCATCCGTCATCATTTCCCTGTCCAGCAGGACTTTCCGGGCATACCCGCTTTGCAGTTCGAGTTCATCGAACAAATAGCGAATACCACATGGACTATCAACGATCTCCCTAAATTTCATAATCGTTCTTTACAATATCATATACGGGCAGGCCGATCTTTTGCGAGAGTTCCCGGCAAAGGATGTCGGAGTCCAGCACGATGCCGTTGGGCGCCACGGGGTTGACGCAGACGGCCAGCAGCTGGCTCTTCATCCGCACCGAGATCCTTCCGCCGCGCCGGATGAAAGCGCGGTAGAGCTCCTGAGAACAGAACACCTTGGTAAAATCCCCCACCACCAGATCGATCTCCCCTTCCCCAAGGCCATTCTTGACCAGCTGCAGCAAACGGTCGGTCAGCGCCCCCTCCACCTCGATGGCCCGGTTGCCTTTCAGAGCCGCCGCATCGAGCGAAGAGAACGAAGAAACCCGCAGTTCCGGATCCGGCCCCGTATAAAGCGGGAGACGGATCAGCTCCACCACATAGGCCGTCTTCGACACCAGGTCGCGGATGTTCGCCGAAACCGCAGCGCCGGTCGAAAGCACCATCGCCTCGCTCACGGCAGGCGATGCCGTGCTCAGGCGCGACAGCGCCCCGTCCACCAGGACCAGGTCTATCCCGAAATCTTTCAATGAACGCATCCATCGTTTCAGGGCCTCGGCACCGGAAGGGCCGCTGAGCAGCACTTTCCCTTCCTGCAGGGCCTTGGCCGTGACCACGCGCCCGAGGGCCGTGTCCTCATCGCCCACGTCATACAGTTCGGAGAGGGGACGCTTCTGGCGGAAATGCTTCTCACTCGTAGCGAAGAACATCCCCTCCCGTACCGTAATCTCGGGTTTCGCGGTTCCCGTCACCTGGTCGGTGGTTTCCCCGTCAATCCCGATCGAAGTCACCGCCACCGTGAAATAGTCGAGCGGCAACCGTTTGATTATGTAGTTGAGACACTCCGTCTTGCCTGCGTTTTTTGACAAGCCGACGATCGAAACGCTCCGATGTTTGAGTATCTCCCCTACAAAAGGCATTACTTGCGCTTTTTGCTGCGCTCCTTGCGCTCCAGATAAGCCGGTTCAATGGCCATGCGCTGGCCTTCCAGCAGGCCGACCACGCCTTCGAGCTTCTTCTGGCACTCGGGGCAGTGGCACTCCTGATGATATTCCGCCGGTTCGGTGTAGGTGGTAATCACGCCTTCGAAGTTGCGCAGGACCACTTTGCCCGGTGCCTGGGAAATCACGTACTGCGGCATGACAGGGGTCTTGCCGCCACCGCCGGGGGCGTCCACCACGAAGGTCGGCACGGCATAGCCGGAGGTGTGGCCGCGCAGGCCCTCGATGATCTCGATGCCCTTGGAAACGGGCGTCCGGAAGTGTTCCAGACCCATCGAGAGATCGCACTGGTAGATGTAGTACGGACGTACGCGCATCTTCACCAGTTCGTGGACCAGATGCTTCATCACATGCACGCAGTCGTTCACGCCGCGCAGCAGCACGCTTTGGTTGCCGAGCGGAATACCGGCATCGGCCAGGCGTGCGCAGGCAGCCGCCGACTCGGCCGTCACTTCGTTCGGATGGTTGAAGTGCGTGTTGAGCCAGATGGGATGATACTTCTTGAGCATGTTGCAGAGCTCGGGGGTGATGCGCTGCGGGCAGACGACCGGGGTACGGGTGCCGATGCGGACGATCTCCACGTGGGGAATCTCGCGCAGGCGGTGGATGATATCTTCCAGCCAGGCGTCGCTTACCATCAGGGCGTCGCCGCCCGACAGGAGCACGTCGCGCACTTCAGGGGTGTTGCGGATGTATTCGATGGCCTTGTCGATGCGCTCGCGCGGGCTTTCGTCGTCTTTCTGGCCGGCGAAGCGGCGGCGGGTGCAGTGGCGGCAGTACATCGAGCACATGTCGGTGATCAGCAGCAGCACGCGGTCGGGATAGCGATGGGTCAGGCCCGGCGTCGGGCTGTCCTCGTCCTCATGCAGCGGGTCGAGCAGGTCGGCTGCGGCCTGGTGCGTCTCGGCGGCCGTGGGGATGCACTGTTTGCGCACGGGATCGTGCGGGTCGTCCGGGTTGATGAGCGAAATATAATACGGCGTGATGGCCATGCGGAGCGTGGAGAGGCATTTCTTCACGCCCTCCTCCTCTTCCGGCGTCAGCTTCACGTATTTCTTCAGTTCATCGAGGGTCTCGATACGGTTTTTGACCTGCCATTTCCAGTCGTTCCACTGGGCATCGGTCACTTCCGGAAAGAGTTCTTTTCTTCTGGAAACGTTCATAAGCCTTATGCGTAGAGTTCTTCGAAGATCTTGCGGAGCTCGGGGCTTTCGCGGAGTTCCTGCAGGGTGAATTCGGCGTGGCCCTTGGTGTAGCCGTTGCCCATGATCATGTTGACGTCGGCGCCGATGCCTTCTGCACCGAGGGATGCCTTGGTAAAGCTGGTGGCCATCGAGAAGAAGTACACGATACCGTCGTCCTTCGTGCAGAGAATGGCGGTCATCTCCTGGTCGGGAACATTGACGCAGTTGATGGTCACGTCGGCCATCTTGCCGTCGGTCAGGCGTTCGACCATCTCGTATACCTGCACGGGAGTCATGCCGGCTGCGCTTTCCACGATGTCGCAGAAGCCGAGGTCCTTGATGCGCTGGGTGCTGCGCGGGCTATTGGCGATGCCGATCACTTTGCCGGTGACGCCGACGCGTTTCTTGGCCTCATAGCAGCAGAGCATGCCGCTCTTGCCACCGGCGCCGAGGATCACGACGGTCTGGCCGTACTGGCAGAGTTTGGCGGTCTGTGCGGGGGCACCGGCCACGTCGAGGGCGCTCAGGGCGAGTTTCTCGGGCATGTCGTCCGGAATCTTGGCATAGATGCCGCTCTCGAAGAGGATGGCTTTGCCTTTGATGTCGACCTGGTCGACGTCGGGGCGGATGGCGATGATCTCGTCGATGCGGAGCGGGGTGAGGCTGAGGCTCACCAGCGTGGCGATGCGGTCGCCTTCCTTGAGGTCGATCTTGCCTTTGAGGGCGTCGCCGATCTTCTCGACTTTGCCGAGGAGCATGCCGCCCGAGCCGGTGCGGCGGTTGCGGTGCTTGCCCTGGAGTTCGACGTTGTAGAGCATTTCTTTCTTGACCTCTTCCATGATCTTCTCTTCGCTGGCACCGGGACCCGCCTGTTGTTTGGCGTAGTTGTGGATGTCCGTGAACGACGCGGAGTCGATGTTGAGGGTCTGGACGTCGATCAGGATCTCGTTGTCCCAGATCTCATCCATATTGTTGTCGAGTTTGTTTGCCGGCTGCGGAAGCACGCCTTTGGGTTCGATGACGCGGTGTGTTCCGTACTTGTTTCCGTGTTTTTGTGCCATATTCAGGTTATTGTGTTTGTTATTGTTGTTCTATTTCATCGTTCATCGGGCTCCGCTGAGCTCTGGTATTTGTCTCGCCAAATACCACCCGCTCTGCTACGCCCTTGTCATCCTCAATTTTTATCGTTTGTTAAGGCCGAGGATTTCGCGGGCTTCGGCGCTCGTGGCGATGGGACGGCCGAGTTCGTTCGCCAGGCGGACGACCTTGGAGACGAGTTCGCCGTTGTTCTTCGCCAGGACGCCTTTCGACAGGTAGAGATTGTCCTCGAAACCGACGCGGACGTTGCCGCCCATGGCGATGGCCGCGGCGGCCATCGGGAAAGCGTTGCGGCCGACACCGGTAACCGTCCAGGTCGATCCGGCCGGAATGCCGTTCACCAGCCAGCAGAGATTCGCGACCGTGGCGGGCGTGCAGCCGGGAACGCCGAGCACGAAATTGAACTGCATGGGCGCACCGGGGACCTGTCCCTTCCGGGCCATGTTGAGGATCGTGTCGAGATGCCCCATCTCGAAGCACTCGTATTCGGGCTTGATGCCGCGCTCCATCATGCGCTTGCCGAAGGCACGCATGGTCGGCATGGTGTTGTCGAAAATCTCGTCGCCGAAATTGCAGGTACCACAGTCCAGCGTGGCCATCTCCGGCTGCGGGGTGGTATCGGTCGACTGCAGGCGCTCGTCGGGCGTCATGCCCACGGCGCCGCCGGTCGAGGGGATCAGGATGACGTCGGGGCACACTTTGAGGATAGCCTCTTCGCATTCCTGGAAACGGCCGCGGTCCTGCGTGGGCGTGCCGTCGTCCCAACGCACATGCAGATGGACGATAGCGGCACCGGCATCGACGGCCGACTTGGCTTCGCGTACGATTTCTTCAACAGTATAAGGGACGGCAGGATTCTGTTCCTTGGTTACTTCAGCGCCACAGATGGCGGCGGTAATGATGAGTTTGTCCATGGTCTACTGCTTGCGCTGGCATTTCTTGGGGGTGACACAGGTTCCGCTGGCGCGGCAGACCACGACGGGCTCTTCGAGCAGGTCGGCAGCGGAGTCGGAGATGTCGGGACGCGGGGCGATGACCTTGCGAGCCTCGAAGACCATCTTGCGGGAGGTATTGCCCTCGGAGACGATCTCGCCCGTGGCCTCGATGAAGTCGCCGGCATAGACCGGTGCGATGAATTCTACCATGTCATAGGCTTTGAACAGGCCTTCGTCGCCGTCGCGGAGGATCAGCAGTTCCGTGGCAACGTCGCCGAAAAGGTGCAGCATGTGGGCACCATCCACCAGATTTCCGCCGTAATGCGCATCCTTGGCGCTCATGCGGACGCGGATCATCGATTTGTACTGAGCCATCTTGCGTTGCAATTATTGTTCGACATAGATGTAGTCCACGAACAGGGCGGGCGTATGGACGGCTTCGGGTTCGATCTCCCCTACCTTTACCAGTTTCTCAGCCTCGACGATCACGGTATCGGCCGCCTGGGCCATCATCGGGTTGAAATTCTTGGTCGTCCCGCGGTAGAACACGTTGCCGGACTCGTCGACGATGCTGCCGCCCAGAATGGCGAAATCAGCGCCAAGAGGTTTCTCGAGCAGATAGTCCTTTCCGTCGACATTGATCACCTGTTTTCCTTCCTGAACCACGGTGCCCAGGCCGGTCGGCGTGAGGATACCGCCCAGACCGGCGCCCTTTGCGCGGATACGCTCCGCCAGGGTGCCCTGCGGCACGAGATTCATCTTGAGCTGGCCGGTGTTCATCTGTTCGATGGAAGCCTTGCTGCCGCCAATGTAGGAAGCGTAGATTTCCTTCACCTGATGGTTCTCGATGAGCTTGCTCCAACCCTTGCCGTCGAAGACAGTGTCGTTGCAGATGATGGTCAGATCCTTGACGCCGCTTTCGGCCAGCGCGTCGACAATCTGTTTCGGTGCACCTGTTCCCAGGAAGCCGCCAATCATAATCGAAGAGCCGTCCTTGATCATGCCGACGGCCTCTTTCAACGTGATGTTCTTTTTCATATGGCTTGTATTGAATTGTTTATCATTAAATCGAAATCGATTTGCAGTATTCGTGTTTTACTTAATCTGCAAATTTAGTCAATTTTGCGATGAAAACAAAGAGAAATCGCGGCGTAAGCCACGACTTCTCAACAAGTCATCAACAACACAGGAAAAAGGGACTCAGCGCACGTTCCAGCCCAGCGGGGCGGCGTAGATTTTCAGCAGGTTTTCGCGTATCGTGCGCCGCAGGTCAGGATTGCGGGGAAGCGTATCGATATCCTCCTGGATATTCTGCTCGAACTGCTGGGTCACATGCGGATCGCTGGGCTTGTCCCCTCTCAGCAGCTCCGCAGCCGCCACGTTCGTCGGCCAGATGCGCCAGGCCTTGTGAATCCGCTCGTCAACGATGCGGGCCAGGGCGCGGAAACGTTCATTCTTGTCCAGCGCGGCGCAAGCATCGATCTCGGCATCCGTCAAAGGCTTGCAGAACGCTACGTGCACATGGCCTTTCTGCTGCATGATGCCCAGCACGATGCTCTCCAGGTCTTCTCCGGGACGTTTCAGATAGCGGCCCATCATCTGGGTGATATAGTTTTCGTAGGCCTTTTTCAGCCCGCAGGACTCATATTCGTACGACACGGCGACCGGCATGAGGTTCAGTTCCTTCATATTGGCAGCAAAATCGGCCGGTCCGCTGACAGAGAGCATTTTCAGGAGCCCCTGCTCCGTCTCGTCGTTGCCATCCTTGGTCCGTCCGTTGCGGTGCGAGATCCAGATGGATGCCGGATGATCGTCATGGAGGCGCATCCGTATATACGAGGACAGGTGCTTTGAAAATTCATACCGTTCTCGCGGCTGGCCGCCGCGTACGACCTTGATCATTCGGTTGGAACGCATCAGGTCTTCCACAAACTGGTTGTAGATCAGATTGTCTCCAACGGCGATTTCCGAAAGCGGCAGGTCGTTGTCCTTGAAAATATACTGGATGAAAGCCGAATCGAGCACGATGTCGCGATGCGACGAAAGCATCGTGTAGGAACGTCCGTTTTCAAACCAGTCCAGGCCACTGAATGTCAAGCCCTTGGTCGTTTTACCCATGATGGAGCGCACGGCAGGATACATCACCCGCGTCTGGAAATCGTCCACGCCATGGATGGTATTGAGCGTATTGCGCAGAATGTCAGGGTCTTTTCCCGGAAAAAGAAAGGCCGAGATCGGTTCCATCAGGCGGTTGTTCGACGCCCGTTTGAGGGCCGCCTGAGTCTCTTCATCATTATAAGGCCGGATATCGTCGTACATATGCGTATTATTTCTTCATGGTTCCGAGCGAAAACATCGGCAGGATGGTCGCCAAACAGAGCGGAATCAGGGCCAGCAAGGGCATGAAACTGTAGGGGGAGAAAACCAGCAGCTGCTGCATCATGAGAAAATCGAAGGCTATCAGCAGCAACGCTCCAAGTAAATACCAGAATCTCCAACCAGTCAATGCGTTAAGTAATATAGAGAGAACCACAATCGTCATGGTAAAAACCAGGTGGACAAGATTGAGGCCCAGGAACGGAAGCAAGCTGAATGTCACGCTAAACATGCAGAGAACCAGCATACTCGCGAATAAAAGTGCATAGCAATATTTGGAAGCACCGCTGCTCGCAGCACTGCGCCGGATGGCCGTAGCCGAAACAAGGTCGGCAAAATGTTTCTTTCGACGACGGAAATACCAGATAAACAGCAAGATAAGGACAACGACCATCCCCAGCCAGACCCATAGGGGTTGCGAAGGACGCCAGAGTGCCTTTCCGCCTTCCGGGGCCCACGCCACCATGCCGAGTCCCAGCAGGATGGCAGTCCAGACCACCAGCCAGAGCGTCTCGATCCAGCAGGTCATGGGTTTCACACGGCCATTCCGGACGGTCAGGACAAAGCAGAAACAGAGCAGGGCGAACAAAATTGCGGCCGAAAGGAGCCACATCCCGCTCGAAAAGCCCAATGTATTGACAATGAATCCGTTAATATCAAAAATGATTTTCATATTTGTTCAAATATTTTTCTATTTGTTCAATTTTCGTTGTAAAAGCGAGGAATCACCATAGCTCAGAAAGCGGAAATCCTGGGCCAGGGCGAAGTCATAGATCGCATGCCATTCCTCTCCCACAAAAGCCCCGATCAGCAACAGCAAGGTGCTCTTCGGCTGGTGGAAATTGGTCACAAGGTAGTCAATGACTCGGAACTGGTATCCGGGAACGATGATGATCTGCGTCCTGGAGATCAGTTCAGACAGACCCTTGGCTTCCATATAGGCCAGTAATGCCAGCATCGATTCACGCAAAGAATAGGTATAACCGGCTTCCCGATAAGGCTCCCATTGGTCCACAAAACTGGGCTCTCCCCTCTCAATACACTGAACACCAAGGAAATAGAGCGATTCAAGGCAGCGGGTTGAAGTCGTCCCAACGGCGGTCAGCGGCGTATCCCCCTTGTCGGCCAGTGCCTGCAGGAGCTCCCGGGAGACGGAGAAAGGCTCACTGTGCATGGCATGATCACCAATCGTTTCACTCTTGACAGGAAGGAAAGTCCCGGCTCCAACATGCAAGCAGAGGTTGAAACGGCGGATTCCTTTGGCGTCAACATCGTCTAACTCCCTCTGTGTGAAGTGTAAACCGGCTGTAGGCGCTGCTACGGAGCCTTCCCGGCGCGCATACCAGGTCTGGTAGCGTTCCAGGTCAATGGGTTCGGTTTCCCGTTTCAGATAGGGCGGAATGGGGATTTTACCGGCATGCTCCATCACCTGGGAGAAAGACAGGCCGCCTTTCCATACAAAGCGGACCCAGGAAGCACGTCCTTCGCGGCATACAAGCTCGGCGGTCAGGTCGATTTCGCGCAAAAGAGGCGCATCTGCATGATCTTCAGCAATATACAGATGCAGCAAACCCTCTTTCCAGCGCTTGGCATTGCCGATAATTGCTTTCCAGGAGCAGCTGGAAGTGGTCGCGAAGCAAAGCTGATAGTCCTCAGGATCAGAAGGTTCCAGGCAAAATATCTCAATCAGTGCCCCGGTATCCTTCTGGAAGAGGAGGCGGGCAGGAACGACCTTGGTATTGTTGAACACCATCAGCGAATTTTCCGGGAGATAACCCGCCAGGTCGCGAAATTTGCGACTCTCAGGCACTCTTCCGGTCGCATTTGTATACACAAGTAGCTTGGAATCATCGCGCTGCGCCAGCGGATAACGGGCTATACGTGCCTCTGGAAGGGGATAATCGTAGTCAGCTATGCGGATTTCCAGTACCATTGCATCATTTTTCGCGAATGCAAAATTACAATTTTAGGTACGGAAATACAAGTTTATCTGACCCGATGCGATTGTTTACATTTTTCTACATCAATTTTCCGTTTACATAAATTAACCATTGGTGTCAGCGCGTCGTACACAGAATTGCGATATTTCAACGAATGATACGACTGTAGCTTTACACTTTTAGAAATTATTCTATGTATTAGCTGATTCCCAGTAAGTTACACTATATTTTATCAAGCATTGCTTTGTTAAAACTCCTAAACAAAGGTGGGGTTATCCCTGATTTTGAAATGATTGCTAGGCATAAATCGTTTATTCTCAGCATAGTAGCATGGTTATCGCAAGTGAAGCTTCATTTGTTTCCATTTTATTTCAGCGTTAATTCCTGTAGCGCGCCAATTGTATACATTTGTATTTGTTTATTGTCGTGAAAATTCTTCCGAAAATCCTTTCTTGTTTCCATTATTCTTTTTACATTTGTACATCGCAAAAATGAGCCTTTATGAACGACAGATTACAACAGTTTCTCACGATGGAGAATCTCTCCCCTGCCCATTTTGCCGAAAAGCTGGGGATCCAGCGTTCGGGGGTCTCCCATCTCCTCTCCGGACGGAACAAGCCGAGCTTCGAATTTCTCCAACGGATGATGAAGGCCTTCCCCGACGTCAACTATGAATGGCTCATCCTGGGCAAGGGTCGTCCGTACAAAAACGACCGTCCTTTGCCTGAAAATACGCCGAAACCCGACTTTTTCACAGAACCGGACGATATCGATACAAGTGAAAATGAGGATTTATTTTCTGATTATCAGGAGTTTGATACAGAAATTCAGGCCGCTCAACTCACTGAGAATCGCGTAAAACCCCAGCTGCCCAACGCTACCCCGTCGGAAAGTGGCAAAAAAATCGCCCGCATCATCGTCTTTTTCAATGACGGAACCTTCGAAGAGAAATAATCGTTAAATTTGTAGTCACTATGGCTGCACAACGATCGCTCTCTTCATTACGGATCCTGAAGATCGCTCCTTTCCTGCGTCCGCTCGTCCAGGCTATTTATAAAAGGACTTCGCCGTCGCTGAAGGTGGACCTGATGGGAATGAGTTTTTCCGGCCCCATCGGCGTGGCCGCCGGCGTGGACAAGCGTGGAGAGTATACCGACGTCATCGCCTGCTACTCCCCCAGTTTCATCGAGATCGGGCCGTTGCGCGACGTCATGTTTACCATCAGCCAGTTGCAGAACCGCACCGAGGATATCCGCATCCTGGGCAATTTGAGCAACACCAAGGACATCGAACGCTCCTTTACCCTAATCTACGACTTTGTCGATGCCATTGTGCTTAATGTTTCGCTCAACACTTCCGTCTCCCGGGTCATCGACCACCTTCTCGAACTGCGACGCTACAATGATACCTATAAACCTATCATTTTCAAGCTCTACCCGGATCTGACACCGGAGGTTCTCGACCAGTTGGCCGACTATATGCTCCTGAACGGCATCGATGCCGTGATGGTCAATGCAGAGTTTGTCCCGGTCATCCGGGAAAAGACCCTCGGCCTGATGACGGTCATTGCCCAGGCGGAAATCTCCACGCCCGAAAGGGCAGCCGAACTCCTCGACACCGGCGCCGACTTGATCGCAGTCAGCAATTCTCCGTTCCACTACGGACCTTCGCTTATCAAGAAAATCAATAAATATCTGGAAAAGAGATGAAAACAGCTTCGATCTGCACCATCGGCGATGAGATTCTCATCGGCCAGATCGTCGATACGAACTCCTCTCACATTGCCCGTGAACTCAACTTGCTGGGCATCCAAGTGAAATATATGACCTCCATTGGAGACGATCGCGCACGGATCATCTCCGAGCTCGGCAACTGCCTGGACCACACAGATATCGTCATCGTCACCGGCGGCCTTGGCCCCACGAAAGACGATATTACCAAAGACGCGCTCCGGGAACTCTCCGGCGCCAAAGGTTACAAGCATTCGCCCGAGCAGATGGCCCATATCGAGCGCATCCTCGGCGCGCGCGGCATTCCTTTGATCGACACCAACCGTGCCCAAGCCCTTGTTCCTGATACTTGCACGGTGATTCCCAACAAGTTGGGTACGGCCCCGTGCATGGCTTTCTATGGTTTGGGCAAACAGGGTTCCTCGGCACTCTACTCGCTTCCCGGCGTCCCCTTCGAAGCCATCGGACTGCTTCCCGACGTCATGGCGGACATCAAGCGGCATTTTGCCCTGGAAGCCATCACGCACCATACGATCGTCACGTTCGGCATTCCCGAATCGACGCTGGCCAAGCAGATCGAGCCTTGGGAGGACGCACTGCCGGAAAACATCCACCTGGCCTACCTTCCCAATCCGACCATCGGCGTGCGACTGCGGCTCACGCAGTTCGGAGGACAGGCCGATTTTACGCCGTATCTCGCTGAACTGCAGCAAATTTTAGGCAATGCCATTTATGGGGAAGGTGAAGATACGCTGCAAAGTGTCATCGGCGACAAATTGCGCGCTGCCGGCAAGACGCTGGCCCTGGCAGAGTCCTGCACGGGCGGCCATTTGTCTGAACTGATCACTTCGGTAGCCGGCTGCAGCGACTATTATAAAGGGTCCGTTACCTCCTACTCCAACGAGGTGAAAATGAATGTTTTAGGGGTTCGTCCCGAGACGCTGGCGCAGTTTGGCGCTGTCAGTGAACAATGTGTCCGGGAGATGGCTGTCGGTGTTCTCCGGGCGCTTGACACCGACTATGCTGCTGCTACATCCGGCATTGCCGGGCCGGGCGGCGGATCGCCGGAAAAGCCGGTCGGAACAGCCTGGCTGGCGGCTGCCAAAAAACTGCCGGACGGAAGCGTCCGAGTCGCCACGAAATGCGTCCATTTCGCTTCCTCGCGCGCCGTCAACATTGAGCGTTTCGCTTCCAATGCCCTCGACCTGCTTCGCAGAAATCTATAAATTCTCTTACCTATGAAAAGACTGGTATTCTTCCTTCTGATTCCGCTCTCGCTTATGGTATCTTGCAAGAATAATCCTGAAAAAGAGCAAGTTGCAAAACTCGACAAGCTCTGTGCGTCGCTGTTCCCCGCCAATGAGCCGGGTGCTGCCGTCCTGGTACTGAAGGGCGACGATATCCTCTTTGACAAAGGCTACGGCATTGCCGACATCGACACAAAAGTCCCCATCGACGGCAACACCTTCTTCAACATCGCTTCGGTCTCCAAGCAGTTCACGGCCGTTGCCATCCTGCAGCTTGCCGAGCAGGGAAAACTTTCGCTGGAAGATCCTGTGTCCAAATACTTTCCGGAGTTCAAGGCTCCTTTCTGGAAGGATATCAAGATCAAGCACCTGCTCTCCCACTCCTCGGGTGTGCCGGATGCCCGCGGCGGCATTCCGCGCGAGCTGAAGATCAAGGGCGACGAGACGCTGGCGATGTCGTATCTTCCGGATCTGGATTTCCTTCATTTCCGGCCGGGTACAGCGTATGAATACATCAATCCGACCTTCGTGATGTGCGGAGCGATTGTCGAAAAAGTGACGGGCCAGCCGTTCGTCGACTATGTGGCTGAAAACATTTTCCGGCCGGCCGGCATGGCTAAGACGCTCTATTTCGATCCGGCCCACCAGGAACTGATTCCGAACATGGCGCACGGTTACGAATATGCCGACGTGGAAGACATGCCGGAGGAGCGCACTGCCGACGCAACGCCTTCTGATACACCGAAAAACTGGTACGAATACGACTATGGCGAAGAGACTTTCTTTGCGACACGCCCGGACGGTGGCATCTATTCTTCGACGCATGAATTTGCGGAATGGGAGAAGGCTCTTCGTGCCGACAAGGTGCTCAGCGAGGCTTCCCGTGTGGATGCGCAGTCACCGCACACCTATGCCAGCGACAGTCCCTGGAGTGACTATCAGAACCGTCCGAATACCTGGTACGGCTACGGCTGGTTCATCGAGCCGAAGACGGACACGACCAAGGAAGTGATCTATCACACGGGGGACAACGGTGGTTTCAAGATCCTCGCGGCCCGCTACCCTGAAGACAAGGCGCTCGTCCTGATCTTTGCCAACCGCGCCGACTGGGACCGCTACGAAGTCATGCAGCAGATCGAAGAGATCTTCGGGTTCTAGCCCATCAGCCACTTGCCGACTTTCGGGATTCTCTGGACGAGGATGCTGAAGAGGGCGACGCCGATGAAGGAGAGGATGGCGATCGCAAAGATCTCGACGGGAGTGGTCCAGACGCCCAGGACACCGGCTTCGCCGAGGCCGAGCCAGCCGCGTATCCAGCCCGAGACATAGACTAGTAAGAGCAAGTGGCACAGGTACATGCCATAGCTTGCTTTCGAGACGGGAAGCAGGACTCGCTCGTAGAAGCGGCCGCCTGTTTCGATTTTCCGGAAGACCAGGATCCAGCCGAGCGTCATCAGCCCCACACCGAACGTATCGTTGAGCCAGGGTCCTTCCCACAATGCAGCCAGGCCCACGGGACCTTCCACCGGAAATACGCCGCCGGCATCGGCCATGACACGGCTGAGGAAGCCGCTATGGCAAATCATGAAGCCGATGAAGAACGCCGGAATGGCGACGCCCAGTGTCGTGGCCCAAGACAACTTGCCCACGAACTTCCTGAAATACAGTCCCAACAACAGATAACCGATGAAGCCGCTCAGGTAATAGAATGTGCCGTAGGTATTCCAGCTGGCTTCGCCCCAGAGCGGATACTTCGCCGCATTGGGAATGCCGGACGGCCCGTAGATGACGGGCGCAGGCCCACCCACCCATTGGCGGATCAACGGAATCAGGGTGGTAAACAGCCAGATAGCCAGATAGATCTGCAACTCCCGCTTCCCTACCTTCTCGGCCCAGGGCGAGAGTAGCGGCATGATCAGGTAGACGCCGATGAGCATGTAGACGAACCAGAGATGTCCGGCCGCATAGTTGAAGTTCAACAGCAAGTCCTTGAAGTTCTGCACGGGCTCGCCCCATACCAGCGCATAGACGATGCTCCAGAAGAGGAACGGAACCAGAATCCGTTTCGCACGGCGCTTGTAAAATTCACCGGCGGGATAATGCAGCGGAAACTGTAAATAGCTGGAAGTGAAGATAAAAAGTGCGATAGCCGCACGAGGGATCACATTCAGGATGGAAACCCAGATGGCATCAGCTTTCGTCAGGATCAGGGAGCCTTCCCCACCCAGATAGAAGGGCTCGCAACTGTGCGTAGCCATCACCAGGAAGCAGGCCGTCACCCGCAGCCAGTCGAGCCAGATCTCCCGTTTTTCGTCTTTCGCCCCCATCTCAGTTCCGGATCCAGTCGTTCAGGGGAAGATCGTCCCCGGTCAGTTCTTTCAGGAAAGGATCGAGCAGGTCGTGGCCGGTCGCCCGGTTCGAGAAATACACGAAACCTTCTTTTGTGACAGGATGCAAGATCCAGAGTGCCTTGAAGTTACCATTGTCGCCCCAGTGCCAATAGTACTCCCCGGCACCGGCCGACGGCTCTTCCACGGCCCCGAAGCCCAGGCACCAGAACACCGCGCTGTCGCAGGCCCGCGGTTCGTCGGCATAGCGCTGGGCATGTACCTGATGCTGAAACATTTCCTTGTGCGCGGCATCCGAAAGGCCTTCGCCGTTCAGCAGGCCGCGCTGCACGAATCGCGCATATTCGCGGGCATTGGTGCGCAAAGTATAGGCGCAGTTGGCACGTGGATGGCGGCCCTGCCCGCGATTCTCGCCATCGCGGTTGAAGCCCACCAGCGCCAGTGTGTCGTAGGCCGGCTGCCAGTCGTAGGAAGTGGTCGGCATATCGAAGGGCCCGAAGACTTCGCGGCGGGCGATTTCATCGAGCGGAGCGCCTTGGATCGCTTCCACGGCGCGCTGTAAGAAAGCATAGCCCTCGCCGGAGTACGCGAAGCAGGAATCGGCCGGATACTTGAACGTGATACGGCTCGTGGGCCATTCGTCGGAAGACGGGCCGGCCGCCCAGTTCGGCAGGCCGGTCTGGTGCGAAAGCACGATGCGCGGCGTCAGCCGGCGGGCCATTTCCTTATCTTCAAAGCGCTCTATGTCAGTATAATCCGCAATAGGCCGGTCGAGATCGATCTCGCCCCGGTCCACCATCCGCATAACGATATAAGCAAAGACCGGCTTGCTCAGGGAGGCCGCTTGGAAAATACTTTCCTCGCTGACGGGCTGCGGGATGTCGAAGGTCGTATCTTTCGCGCAGCTTAGGCCATGGATGTCGCCTTGCGGTGAGAAATAATAATATTGCATCACGGGGATTCCACAAGAATCCACAAGCGCCGGCAGCGCATCCAAAGCCGCAACTACCTCCGGGTTGACGGGTTCTTTCGGCGTATTACAGGCTGCAAGCAACAGCGCAGCACAAGTGACAGACAAGAGCAACTTTCTCATACCGAATTATATCCTTTATATTTTGCGTTTTATCAAAAAGTTCCTATTTTTGCACTCCCAAACCGGAAGCATAGCTCAGCTGGTTTAGAGCACCTGCCTTACAAGCAGGGGGTCACTGGTTCGAATCCAGTTGTTTCCACAGGCAGCCGCCAGGCGGCCTTCTTTGTTACTGGGTTCTACCCCACTCCCCGCGGAGCATTTTACTGTCACGAAAGGGATCATTCATCTATCTCATACCTTTCGCGTCAATAAAACCAGCCTTTTTCCACCAAAACCTGCCGCGAAAGGCACCAGACAACACCCTCATCCTTTTCGCGTCAACCCTTACGCCGCAAAACCAGCCAACCTTTCAACACGCGAGCAAAGTTAACAAGAAATCTTCAATTGTTTTTTTGTAAATTTATCGCATGAAACACTTCCCGTTTGTCTTTCCTTGTCTGATTCTGCTGCTGGCCCTGGCGGCCTGCACGAACGTTTCGCCGGTCGAATCGGGCGTCAGCCGCAACCTGGCTCGGGAGCGGGCGGTGAGGATCTCGGGCCTGCGCTACGAACTGGCATTCAGCATCCCGGCGTCCCCGGAAGAGCCCTGCTCCGGCGAAGTCACCATCCGTTTCAACCTTAGCAGCAAAGGGCAACTGCAGCTGGATTTCCGGCCGGGGGCCAAAGCCGTGCACGGCCTGTCCGTCAACGGCCGTGAAATGTCGGCAGACGTGCGGAACGAGCACATCGTCATCCCGGGCAAAGCCCTGAAGAAGGGGCCGAACGAAATAACCGTCTCCTTCACACCGGATGACGCCCCGCTCAATCGCCGACCAGAGTTCCTGTATTCCCTCCTGGTGCCGGACCGTGCCCGGACGCTCTTCCCCTGCTTCGACCAGCCGGACCTGAAGGCAAGGTTCACCCTCGCGCTGGACATACCCGAGGAATGGGTGGCCGTCTCCAATGGCGCGGCGCTGGAAGGAAGACGCTCGGGCGAGCGGAAGCACATCCGTTTCGAGGAAAGCGTTCCACTGCCCACCTATCTCTTCTCCTTTGCAGCTGGGCGATGGGACATCGCTTCTTTCGACCGCGACGGACAGCCCGTCCATATCTACCACCGGGAAACCGACCCGGAAAAACTGGCACAACTGCCCGAGATCTACCGGCAGATCGACTGCGCCCTGGACTGGATGGAAGACTACACGGGCATCGCGATGCCCTTCCCGAAATATGACTGCGTCATCGTACCGGGCTTCCAGTTCGGTGGCATGGAGCACCCGGGCGCCATCCTCTTCAACGAATCCCGGATGTTTCTCGGCGAGGCCCCAACGGACGTGGAGAAACTCTCGCGCACGGACCTGATCTGCCACGAGACGGCCCATCTCTGGTTCGGGGATGCCGTCACGATGGAATGGTTCGACGACGTCTGGACCAAGGAGGTCTTCGCGGGACATTTCGCCGCCCAGATCACGCGGCCGATGTTCCCTGAAATCGATTTCCGAACCATGGATTTCCGAAACTTCAACATCCGCGCCTACGAGGAAGACCGAACAGCCGGAACGACGTCCATCCGGCAGCGGCTTGACAACCTGCAGGACGCAGGCCTCATCTACGGCAACATCGTCTATGACAAGTCCCCCGTGGTGATGCGTATGCTGGCCGATACGCTGGGAGCGGATGCTTTCCGTATGGGGTTGCAGGAATACCTGCACCAATATCTGTATGGCAACGCCACCTGGCCGGCTCTGATCGACATTCTGGATCAATACACCGATGCAGACCTTAAGACATGGAGCCACCAATGGGTGGAAGAGAAAGGCATGCCGGAATATCCAGAATCGGACGCCCTGCCCAATCTGTCAGCGCTCGGATACGGCTATTACCCCATGTCCGGCAACGCCATCGCGACAGCGCTGGCTTCCGTCACGTCCTTGGAGAAGCCGTACGAGCGGCTGTCGACGCTGGCCAACCTCTATGAAAACATGCTGCGCGGACGCCTGACGCCGAAACATTTGCTCCCCTGCCTGGAGGAAGTCCTTCGGAAGGAGAAGGATGCGCTTGTCGCCTCTTCCGCATTGGGCTACTTGGGAGAAGTCTGGCGGCATTGTCCTGACGAGGTGGAAGAGCTGCTTCATGGCCTGGCCTGGAGCGGAGACATCCCCGCGCAGGTGCGGCTGTCGGCGTTCCGGAACCTGGTGCATCTGCACCGCGACGCTGGCACTGACGAGGAACTCTGGCAGGTCTGGCTTCGGCAGCGGCCCTGGCCAGGGCTGCTGCTGTCAGCAGAGGATTACAACACGCTTGCTTGCGAGCTGGCGCTGCGACGGCCCGTCGACATGGAGCAGATCCGCTCTCTCCAACGGAGCCGTATTACCAACGACGACCGCTTGGCCCGCTTCGACTACGTGTGGCCATCCCTGTCCCCGGATAAGGCCGTGCGTGATTCTGTGTTTATGTCGCTGCTCGAGCCTGGGAACCGCGCCACAGAGCCCTGGGCGCTCGAAAGCCTGCGCCTGCTGAACCATCCGCTCCGGCAGCAGGAAGCGCTGGAATACATCGTGCCTGCACTCGATGAGATGCAGGAAATCCAGCGCACCGGCGACATCTTTTTCCCCAAGAACTGGATCGTCGCCACCCTCTCAGGCCACGACAGCAGCGAGGCTGCGGCCATCGTGCGCAGCTGGCTCGACGCCCATCCGGACTACCCGCCCCTGCTCCTGAACAAGATCCTCCAGGCCGCCGACCCGCTGCTGAGACACTTCGGCCAGCGCTGATCCCATGAACAATATCCGCTACCTGACCATTCTCTTCGCGTCCCTGCTGATTACAGCATGCTCACCAGGGATTGAGCCCGATCCGCCCGGATGGGACGGTGCGGCGTGGATGTCGCGGCTGGACGATGACACTCCGCTCACCAGTGTTTCCATTCCCGGGGCGCACGATGCGGCCACCGCCGGAGTGACGGCATGGTCGCAATGGACACGTACGCAGGAACTCGACATCGAAGCACTTTGGAACTCAGGCGTCCGGGCTTTCGATCTGCGGCCTGCGCTGGTCGACGGCGTGATGGGTATCTACCACGACAAGTATTCAGCCCACATTACGCTGAAGGAAGCCCTCCTCACGTTGTCGCACGCGCTCTCCCGGCATCCCGACGAATTCGCCATTGTGCTGGTACGGCATGAGCGGGAGGCGGACGGAGACAATCCGGACTGGGGACCGGCCCTCTGCAAAATACTGGAATCCCATGCCGACCGGATGGCTTCCTGGCGACCGGACCTGACTGTCGGAGCGCTGCGGGGTAAGATCCTCGTACTGAGCCGCAACAGCTATGAAGGCGGACCCGTTGGCGCTTATGTCGAAGGATGGTCACACGGCAAGGCGCTTCCTGATCAGCAGGCTGCGTCGATCGTAGGACCGGAAGGTGTCAAAGGGCCGCTCTGGGTGCAGGACTATTATAATCCGGATGACGCCGAAACAAAATGGGATGCGGTGATGCACCTGCTTGAGGCGACGGCAGCATCTCCATCTCCCCACCCGCTCGTCATCAATCACGCCTCAGGCTATCTGGGAGGGCTCCCAAATTACCGAAAGCTCGCCCGAGAGATCAACCCGCTGGCCGCCGAATACATCAGGCAACTCTCCGCTCCCGTGGGAATCATCATGTCCGACTTCGCAGGAGTCGATGCCAGCAAGGGCATCCGGGTTGGTGGCCGCGAACTGGTCCGCGCTGTCATTGAGAACAATTTCTGAATTCGGTTGATCAACTCACAATTTCACCTTCTTCTCCCACAGGTCTGCCATGCGACGGTGACCGGCGGCGGAGGGATGGACGCCGTCCCATATCCAATAGCCGGGAGCCGGCTCCTTGGCGATAAGCTTGTC
>Ga0310786_10002615_pt1 | contig 27201 bp, 18 predicted proteins | sample AusTroGonzalo_MG_FD_203881 | JGI IMG/M metagenome (GOLD analysis project Ga0310786, IMG submission 203881) | Bovine rumen microbial communities from tropical cattle in Woodstock, Queensland, Australia - Gonzalo_03 (v2) (version 2) | ecosystem: Host-associated > Mammals > Digestive system >...
CTTTCTCGATGCCCACATTCACAAAATGCTCGGCGAAAGTCTCGTAACCCTTGTTTGCAATAATTTCAGGCCTGTCCATTTTCAGATCCCCGCGTTTATAGGGCCACTTCCAAAAGAAATAAGAAAGCGCCTGCTTGATGAAGTCCCTTCCCTTGTCCGTATTCTGCCACCTGAGCAGATGCATTGCAGCCTCGCGGAAGGAAATCTCGAACTGCTCCGCATTAAAAATATACTTCATCGCGGTCAAAGCGACAAGGGTGAATGGCGAGATGTCCTTCATATCCACGGTTTCGATGCCGCGGCCCACATCCAGGAAAATCGCCTTGAACGGGTAGCCGATATCGTGGTAGAATTCGGGGTAGTCCGCGTAGTGCGTTTCCGTGACCGGGTTCCATTCGTCCTCGCCGTTATAGACGATGAACGCGACCACGGGAACGTCTTTTTTGCGTTCCAGGAAAAGATGGTGGTAGTATTCCGAGATTTGCTTCATCACGCTCTTGTCCTCGCTGGACTTGTGTTCGACGACGATGCCCACATAGAGGGCTGCGGTGCCGCCCTGCTTGATGTCCGCCTCGAAGACGAGGTCCGCAGAACCGGCGTGCTTGTCGCTGGAGAAGTTTTCCTTCGTGCCGCGAAGCGTCTTGAGGTCGATTGTATCGAGGAACGACTTGAGCGTGGGATTGTGGTGCGAGAAGAGCGTCAGGAGTTCCGCCATGCGTTCCGGCTCGGCGAAGGCAAAGCGGAGGAAACGGTCGTGAGTGAAGTTGCTCCCGTCCTCCACGGAGTCCGCGACGACGTTGAACTCTTTCGCGATGTCGCGGATGACGGATTCAGGCGTTTCAGTTTCAGTTTCAGACATAGATTTTCCTTTTTTTTCGAGGGGTCTCTATATCTTTAACACGCTTTTTCAGCTGTTTTGTCCAAGACTTTTTTGTAAAAAAAAAATTAAGGGGGTGAGGTGTGGGGTATGGGGTCGCCCGCTAAAGCAAGCTTTGAGGCGTGAGGGAATGCTGTCGGTGCCGTGTCCGCAATTGGAACCGTGTATGCGATTGGTGTCGTGTCTGCGAGGGTACCGTGTAAGCAATCGGTACTGTATCAGCGATTGGAACCGTATCTGCAAATGGAACTGCGTAAAGAGGCCACACGGATTGTGAAAAAACTAACGTTTTTTCTTTTTAGTAATTAATGCTATCCATGTGGCAAATAATGAGAATAGAGGTATGCGATAGATAAAGTGACTGCGAGGGATGCCGTATCTGCGATGGGATCCATGTAAGCTGGCCCCGGAACGGGGTCCGGGGTGACAATGTGATAGGTGTCGTATCCGCGATGTTCTACCTACCACCTAACCCCTACAACCTAAAACCTATTGCATTTCATCACGTATTTTTACAAGTCAGTCATAATTACTATACCCATATTTCATAAATTTTCTAAATTTACGCCCAATGGAAACGACATCGATAGTTTTGCCTAGCGCACTGACTGCGGCGAACAGCAAAAAGCTGCTCTCGAATTGCAAGAGTGCCCTCTCCAAAGGGGAGCTTCATCTGGACGGATCAAGCCTCGCCAGCATGGACTACAGCGCCGATGCCTTTTTTGCACTTTTAGCGGAACTTTCGGAAAAGACGGGCAACAGACTCGTCCTTGCACATTTCTCTCCCGAAATCAGGCAGCACTTGCAGAACCTCCGCAAGATGGAACCTCCCGAAAAGCCAGAACGCGAGACGAACAATATTCTCGAAATGATGGGCGGAGTCGGTTTTATGCTGCTTCGCGAAACGTTCGAAGTTCTCGTGCTGCTCTTTATGGCCATTTACTGGACTTTGATTGGACCGTTCGACAAAGGCAAAATTCACTTTGGCGGCATTACCAAGCAGATGTTCAAGTCGGGCAGTGAAGCCATGGGAATTTGCTTTTTGTTCGTGGGATTGATTTGCCTGACGATGGCCTTGCAGAGTTCGGTGATGCTCAATGCCGTGGGTGGCGGTTCTTACCTCGCTTCGGGGCTTGGGTTCCTTATTTTTGCAGAAATCGGCCCGCTCCTCACGACGATTATTTTGGCCGGGCGTTCCGGCAGCGCCATGGCGGCAGAAATAGCCAACATGAGCGTTTGCGAAGAAGTCAAGGCGTTAAAGTCCATGGCGATTCCGCCGGTGCAGTATCTCGTGGTGCCGCGCTTTATCGCTCTCAGCATCACGACGCCGATTCTCTCGTTCAGCGCCTCTATTGTCGGTAGCATGGCAGGGTTCCTCATCGCGTATTTCTTCTGCGATATTTCTTTTTCGAACTACATGATGGGACTGCGCGACGGCATCGACCCGATGACGTTTCTCAAAAGCACCATCAAGGCACTTGTGTTTGGCTGGATTGTAACGCTCATCGCTTGCAACAAAGGCTTGAACGCCCATGGCGGTGCAGAAGCCGTCGGTAAAGCAACGACATCGAGCGTTGTGGCTGCGATTTGCACGATCGTGATTTCTGATACCCTTTTCGCTTTCATTTTCTACTAGAGGTCAATATGGACGAAATTCTAAAAATTGACCACTTGAAGGCAAGCTACGGCAACGAAACTATCTTGAAGGATATTTCGTTCGGTGTGCGTAAAGGCGAAATCCGCATGGTGCTCGGCAGTTCCGGCTGCGGTAAATCGACGCTGTTGAACAACATCCTAAAGTTCATCAAATCGGACGAAGGCACGATTACTTACTTTGGAAAATCGTTCGGCCCCAAGGAAGGTCTCGATAGCGAAACCCGCATGCGCACAGGCGTTCTGTTCCAAAGCGGAGCTTTGATTGCAGACTTGACCGTTGCCGAAAACGCGATGCTCCCGCTCAAACGCAGCATGCCCTACATGCCCAAGAGCCAGATGGAAGCGATTGTCGCGGACCGTCTCGAAAAGGTGCATTTGCTCCACGCATTCCACAAGTTCCCCGGAGAAATTTCCGGCGGTATGAAGAAGCGTGCAGCGCTCGCCCGTGCGATCGCCCTCAAGCCAGAACTATTGTTCTGCGACGAACCTTCTACGGGTCTTGACCCGGTGACCGCCCGTTCGCTCGACGAGCTGCTGCTTGAACTGCGAGACACGCTCGGCGTTTCGATGGTCATCGTGAGCCACGAACTCGAAAGCATCAAGATTGTCTGTGACCGTTTCGTTTACCTTAAGGACGGCTATGTGCTGAAAGATGCGACGCTCAACGAGGGTTTGGAATCAGACGACCCGATTCTGAAGCATTTCTTTAACAGACAGTGCCCCAAAGAACGGAACGAAGAAGATTTTTACCATTTTGAATTTATTGATTGAGTTGGAGATATAATGGAAACCACCCGATCCGAAAGAATTAAACTAGGCGCATTCATGCTCTTTTGCGGAGTCTTGATATGCGTGTTCCTTGGCTATGTGCTCAAGCGTTATTTAAGCGAACAGTTCGACAACTACTACACCATTTTCGACCAAGACGTGAATGGACTTTTTGTCGATGCAAAGGTGAAACTCAACGGTATTTCCGTCGGTAGCGTTACAAGTATTACAATAAACGAACAGAACCTGAATCAAGTCGTCGTGGCGTTCAAGGTGACACAAGGCACACCCATCAAGGTGGGGACACGTGCAGGGCTTACGGCAGGTATGAACCTCACCGGTGAAAAGCAAGTGATTCTTTCGGGCGGAACGTTTAGCGAACCGAACGTCCCCGAAGGCGGACTCGTGCCAGCGGCAGCTTCGATGTTTGACCAGATTACAGGACAAGTGGGAGACATTTTCAGCAAAGTAAATCCCATCATTGACGGACTTAGCCGCGTGCTAGCACCGGAAAACGCAGAAAGCATTTCAAAGACGCTCAAGAATCTCGAAATCACGACCGAAAACTTGAGCCGATTGACAGCCGACATCAGAAAGCCGCTCAATACCATGAGCAAATCCGCAGTTTCACTGCAAAAGATTCTCGCCGAAGTCGAAGATGCAAAGCTTGCCGCCAAGGCGGATGCAAGCCTCTCGACGCTCAAGGAAAAGCTCGAAGCTATCGACACAAAAGGCTTGAACGACAACTTGATGCAGACAGCGGAAACAATGAACAAGCTTTCGCAGAATGTTGACGCCATGGTCTATAGGAATCAAGACCAAGTGGGCAACGCCGTGGAAGAACTCAATACGATTCTTGAAAACCTCGAAGAATTTACACAGAAAATCAAGAACAACCCGTCCGTACTTATCCGCTCCGAAGGCAAGAACGGTCGTTAAAAGGAGATTATGATTATGAAAGCAAATCGTTTGTTGGCAGTCGCCGCCCTCCTTTCTGCATTTACGCTCACGGGTTGCCTCGGCGGTTCAACAGAACCCTCCCGCTATTACACGGTCTCGGCGGAACCAATCGCCACAGTTTCTAACGCAGCAAGTGACGCACGCATTCACGTCAAGAAATTTACGATTGACCCGGCCTACCAGCGTAGCAATATCGTTTATCGCGAATCCGCATACGACTTTATGTTCTATGATTTGGATTTGTGGGCCACACGCCCGGAACAGATGCTCACGCAAATTGCTGGGGAATATCTGGTCAAGAGCAATATTTTCAAGGCTGTCGATTTAAAGCCGATGGGCAAGCCGGACTTTGAACTGCTCGGCAACGTAGATGCCATCGAAGAAATTGACGAAGGCAGTTCGCAGTACGCCCACCTTGCACTGCAACTCACGTTCCGCAAAATCGGCGAAGACAAACCGCTGTGGGAAAAGCGCTACGACGAACGTGAAAGCATGAGCAAGCGCGATGCGCACTCTGCCGCAGAATCCATGTCGAAGCTCTATGCAAAGTTCATGCAGGATGCGCTCGCGAACATCGCGAATGTGAAATGATTTGAGCAATGAGGTCGCTCGCACGCTCGCTATGAGGTATGGGGGCGGCACAGCAGTGCCTTTGAGGAAAAACTCAAAGCGAAGCGAAGAATCTAGTATTGTCATGCCGGCCAACAGTGCCGACATCAGTTGTTTATAGTAAAAGCCGCCCCCGTGACGATGCACGGGGTGACAATGTAAAAGAAGGATGACGCAAAACCTTAAAACGGCAGATCATCAACTTCCGACATCTGAGCGACCTTCAACTGCCGACGCAACTCCGCTGCAACCTTTTTCGGAACAGGCAATGCAGTCGGGAGAATATTTACAACGGGAGCGTCAAAAGTAATGTAGTCGATTTCGCCCTCTTTAGATTCCGAATAAGTAACAATCGTGTAACAGTCACTCAAATTGCCTAAGCATTGGATTGGCGTAGTATATTTTTTTTGCTGCCGCCGCTGTTCATGATAAGTATTCAACTGCTCCACAGTCGCGGGCACTTTCCAAACAATCGCGAGATCCACGGAATTCCTTCGGACACGTTCGACAAAGTCGCCTTCTTCAAAGAGAATCGACTTTGGATTTCGCCCATGAAAAACGACATCGCCCAAAGGGTTCCGCTTTTGCCCCTTATAGTAAACATTCGAAACTTCGCTCACTTGCCAGATTTTTCCATTGCCTAAATAACGTCGGCAAGAAAGTCTTGCATCGACAACCATCGGATAATCCATCGGTTTTTCTTCTACAAGAAAGCTATGGACCTTATACGTTTTATTCTTGGCCATTTGCCGGATTCTTTTTTCGGCATCGTTAAGAGATTGGTAAAACCCCGTTTCCATTTCTTCAATGTGGTATCCCGGACACACCGACCAGCCCTGTTCCAATTCATCTTTATCAATGTTATAATCAGGCTTTGGTTCCCAAAAGCAATAAAAATAAGCATGCAGAATGAATAAACTTTTGTAATTGTTTTCAGTCATTGACCACTCCTTAAGAGACCACTGCAAACGAACCAAATTAAAGTTCTCTTTTTATATCGTTATTGCAAGCTAAATTGTAAAGGAGTTTTTAGAAAAAATGCCATGGCGCAAAATACAATCCTTTTAGAAAATTGTTGACGAGAGTGCTGTAAATAAATATTTTGACGGTATAAACGGAGAATTCCCTATGGGTTGCCAAAGTTATCAAACAGATGTTATTCTCGGCCCTAAAGCCGATATGGAAAAAATGTACAGCCTTTTAAAGGCCATTCCAGATAATTTTGAGCATGCCGAAACGATGATGAAGGCATTCTCAGGCGACCCCAATTATGCAAATGAAGCAGAATATAGCCTCGGACATGACGGCTCAAAAGTTTATCCCAACGATGGGTATTTCAATATAGAGAAAGATGTCATTTTGCGTAACGCCGAATTATACAACAAAAGTTTCGCCGGCCTGTATTTTTTGTCCGTTTCAAGTTTTTCTTTTGCAGGGAACGGATGGGCCCCCATCTTATTTATGAAAGCAAACAACATCAACTATCTTAAGTTAGTTGAATCGATTTGTGGAGAAGAAGACCCTAGCGCCTGTTTCTGGATTGTTCGCGACAATGTCGAAAACAAAGAAGAATCAACGATCGTTTACGATGTAGAAATGATGACAGCTTTGGGAGGAAAGGCTCCCGAGCCAGACGACCCTTGTGTAACCGCAAAACCGAGTGAATTCATCCAATCCGGGATCGATTTGGTACACCTTCTTGAGTGATCGCCCAAAGTACTTTTGGCAAACAATTCTTTTTACGAAATCACAAATCCGTCTGCATTTGTCGCATAGTCAATGTATCTTTATAGCGTCAACCTATTTTTAGGAGCAAAAAACGACGCAAAAAGTGGTCCACCGCATTGCCAAAGCCATTACCCAAGAAGGCGAAACAAATTTCCGAACACTATTTGCTAGGCTTGAACCGGCATCGAGTGCGTATGTCTATGCCTATCCGAATGACATTTCAGATGGGCCTTGGGACATCTAATGGCAAAAGGATACTTATATGCAAACCAAAAAATCGTTTTTTGCGGGCGGCACGGATTCTTTCCGAACGTTCTCGTTCACGCTGCTCCTTTTCGAGCACGTATTCGCGAGAATACTTGGCATTCACCCATTCAATAAATTCCTTGCACATCACGATAAATCCGTCGAGGTCCCCTTTTTTAACGGAACGGCGAGTGTAGCGATTTCCATCGTTTACGGCTTGGTCAATAATCGCAGGGAAACCGCTCTCGTGAACATAACAAGTATCGTTACAGTAAAGCGATTTTATTTCGTAAATAATTGGTTCCTTATTGCTCCACGGAGACAAATCAACATAGCCCACGACATAATTGTCTCGCGGGTTGAGAACGCAGATATCGGCGCACAAAGAAGAGCCACGCGACTTGCTCAAAACAAGCCCCGCATCGGTCAACTTTTTAACAATTTCTTCTTTTGTTAAACGCATGATAGCCGCCTTTTCTCCGATGCATCTAGTTTTTCGGCATGTAAGGATCTTTCAGCACATCATCATGGGAATCGATGATCCGCTTCAGTTCGGGAATCACCGCTTCTATAGATTCCGTCTCAAATTTTTCTCTACGATCGAGATCTTCATAGGTTTCATCGCTCATGTCTTCGTACAAGTCAGCCTTCTTATCTAGCTCGTTCTTGATCGAAAGTAGAGCCGGATCCTTAGTGCATTCATAAAGATGTCCAATAAGTTCCAATGCTCCTACAAAATCAAGACGCAAGTCATCGAAATCATACGTGTTGGAAGTAAAACTGGCGGGCCATTTGAGTTCTTCTACAGAACACCCATTGCTGTAGTCTTCAACCCACAAAGGCACAACCCGAACAAGAGTTTCGCCATTTTCCGCTTTGTAAGAGAATTCCCTTTGCCACCATGCTACATCGACTTCCATTTCGTTTCCGCAATGGGGACAAGTATAGCTATCGCAACAATTTATCTTGACGAAATTCAGGCGGACATCGCCATAGCCGTCCGTAAAGGATACTGATGAAAATTTCGTCGTTTTTCCGCACTTAGTACATTCAATTTCCTGGTCTTGCGTCCAGCCCAAACTTTCATTTGCCATAATGGAGCCTCCTATAGATTCATAAAGATAATTTAGTTATTAAATGTGACAAATAATGGCAGGTTAGGAAATTTCTTTACACTCCTATTTCCTTTCGTAATTTTTCGATGAATTCCTTTTCTGTCTTTTTCATCTGCTCCCGAAATTCATCCCATTCTACTTTTAGATTTTTTCATTTTCTCTTACTCCTTCGTCATAATCTTAAAATACTCCCATATCCTAACCATCGCGAGTGTATCGAGTTCGCAGTATTTGAGCGATGCTTGGCGGATGGCTTCGGTGTGCAATTTGTTGTAACGACCTGCTTGTAACATCACGTAGTCCAACTTACTGATGCCACCGCAGTTGATTTGCTTGTCATCATTCCAGATGTCGGAATCATCAAAGTCAGCAGGGAAAGCATCACTTTCCTTTTTCACCTTTTCGGCAAATTCTGCAAGCGTCGGCAAATTATGGTAAGGATCCATATCATTACCGTATTTTTCAGTGAAATACGATTTTCCGCTTTCCAAAATAGCGGGCATCACCTGCTTGATGGAATTGGACTTTTCCATGCTCGGATGGTAGAAGTATTTTTGAGTGATTTCCTTCAAGTCAAGCATGTCGCGCTCGCCATCACGTTCGTGAAGTCCCGTTTTCTTATCCGTTTTTCCTTCATGCGTAATACTTTCGATAAACCGAATCAATTCGACCTTATCAGATTCGTTGGATTCCAACAACTGTTCACGAATCGCATTCAGAATCGCATTTTCGTGAATGGCGTAACGGAATATGGATCCATCATCCTTTTCGAGCTGTTTTTTCAATTCACGGATAAATTCAAAGTTCGGGAACTTTCCAGTCTCAAGTAATATAAATTCACCAGCATGTTTCCAAGAACCATCTTCGTAGCCAATGTGGTGCGAGAACTGGTAAGCGATTTCTTCATTAGGGCGTGTTCCCTTGAACAGCGGTACAGCCCCCTGATAAGTTTCAAAATCAATGAAGTGTAGCGGATATCTCCATTTTTCCTTATTTTCCATTTCAGCCTTAGCCGCAGCCTTCAAAAAAGTCGAAGTCCTATTCCCAGTTTTTGCCGAATGGACATGCAAATAACGTAAATCATTTTCTGTCAACTTATCTCGTTTCTGGAACGCTTCTGGAGTTGCATTTTCAGCATCAACATATTCATTTTCGTCGATGTCCGTCAGCAAGAATTTTTTCTTTTCGAGCCAAGCATCTTTTTTCAAGCTTTCAGGCAATCCACCCCCACCAATGCCACCTTTGACATCAGAAATCAAAGATTTCCCCACAATATTGACTCCATGCAAATTCTTGAAACATTCCGCGCGGCCATCATTCTTTCGAGATCCGTCTTTCTTGACATCGCCGGATTCCGCATAGAATGGGCATTTAAAGCAATCTTTATCAAAGCGGCAAAGGTTAAAATCCTTGCGGTTGTTCACGTACATGTCCGCGACTTTTTCAACAAAATCAACAAAACATCCACCAAAATATTCATTCGCGATTTCAGGAATTTCATCGTTGATAATCTTGTCGCAAATTTCATCTACATCGAAAACGCAATCAATCTGATTTTTTCCCTGCAACTTTTCGCGGATATCCGCAGCACATTCCACTTCGCGGCATTTGCCATCATGATACTTTATTTGCAGCAACGAACTCAACGAATCTACATCGCACACGGCATCTGCATTCACGAGCATCAGCTTCGCATGAACCTTGAGATGGGAATATTCCTCGAAAAATTTCGTAAACTGTTGTACAACGTATTTTTGGAAGGTCACATCCAGAATTTTATCGATGTAATTCGACTTGAACTTGCCACTACTTTCATCAAATGAATATAGCGAATCTCCAGCACCAATTCCCTTAGACTTTACTTCGATAATTTCGAGACTGTCGCCACGCTTGTGCAAAATATCCACATAGACAAGGAATACGTTTGTCGCAAAAGCGGCTTCGGCAACGTCCGCGTTTTCTTTATCCAAAAAGCGCATCGTTTCAACGATGGTCTTCATTTGAGCGGGAACCATCGACAGCGATTCATCCCTGTGGATGATGTTAGCATCAGGAATCCCTTCGTAAACGCGAGCAAGCGCTCCGAATTGGTCGCCCACTTCGGCAATGCCATCGACACCGTCATAGTGATAAGCATAATCCATGCTGTTGCGGTAATAATAAGCCCGCATAGGGCATGCGACGGCTTGATTGAACGCCGACTTCGTGAACTTTCGCCCATAATATTTTCTATCGAACATGTATTACATCCTTATTTCAAAAACCACCGCAACACCTTTTCGAGAGTCACAACAACGGCGCATCCGAATCTGCAAAACGATTTTTCCTTGTTCCATTGATTTTTTATAAACTTTCACTTAAGAAATTATACATTTTTTTGCCATTTCGTAAACGAAAAAAGGCTAAACGGTTTTTTCCGTTTAGCCTTCAATGTTCTATGGATGAAAAGAAATCTAGCGAATCTTTCGATTACTTGAACACAGCAGTTACAGAAGTGACTTCGCCCGGATTCACCTTGCGGGTTTCATCCTTCACGCCGTCGCTCCAGCCCGTGAACACGCCCGTATCGCCCTTAGCCGTGAGCGTCACCGGAGTACCCGTGTAGAACGTCACCTTCATCGAAGCCTGATCTAGCGGGAGGCCATCCACGAGAATCGAGCCGGAGCCCTGCGATGTAAGCGTCATTTCAACAGGAGTGCCCAACGAGAAGTGAGACACCATCTGCTCACGGACCGTTGCCTGACGAGACTGGGCAAAGTTCTTTATCGTTTGCAAGTTGTTGCTCATGCTCGAAGCATTATAGCCCCAGAATTGCTGATCGTTGGCCATTTCAGGTTCCACTTGAGACTGCAATTCGTTTATACGTTTCAGGAGCCTATCAGGAGAGAAGTTCATCGAAAGGAGCACGCTAAAGCGGTTGATGAACGCATTCCTGAAGCCCTCGTTTTCGAGCAAACGAATCATGAGAATCGTATGTGCGGAGGTAGAGGCACCTACAGCCATCTGCGGTTGCTGACCGCCCATGCCACCCATGCCGCCGCCCATGTTGCCACCGCCCCAGTTGCCACCACCGAAGTCGCCGCCACCCATGCCAGGAAAATCACCGCCCATGCCGCCGCCCCAATCACCGATATTGAAGCCGCCCATGCCCTGCGTACCATTTTCATTGGTCACGTAGCTGAACACGTTGCCATTCTGGGTATTGTAAGAGACGCCAAAACCAAAGTCAACATCGTACATGAACCATTTCCACTTGGTCTTCTGGCTTGCGACACGCCACTTCTTCATGTTGTTGTGCGGCCAGTCGCTGTTATTCAGGAACATTTCAGCCTGCATGTAATTGATGAAGTTGTCGATATCAATTTGGTCTGCAATCTTCTTGTAGTTCGCATCCGACGTCAAACTATTGACCCGCAACCATTCAATCATCGCCTTGTAATCCGAAGCGGAACCCGCAGCAGGTTCGTCCGTGCCGCTAGATGTGGTAGCGACGAGGTCGATATCGTTCGGGTCGTAACCGTACTTAGTTTCGTAATAGTATTCATTGTTGCGTTCGCGCAAGTCATGGATGCCATAATACTTGCCGTTGTAATACACGATAACGTAACGGCCACGCTGGTAATCCACGCCAAGACCTTCCGTCATCGAAGTTCCCAAACGGTCGCGCAAATAATCGTCACCGCTGTTGTTACCGAAGTTTCTGAGCGAGAACGCCTTGAACTTCGTGAGTTCCGGATGATCCGGGAACAGCGGATATTTCAAGCGCTTGTCACCGTATTCTTCACGCAACGTAATTGCAAACGACTTTTTCTCTTTGGCACGGCTATACTGCCCCGTAATCTTGTAGTCGCCCATGATGCCAAACGCAGGGGTTTTCGGCTTGCCGGGTTCAAAGAACTCCACATACACCGGAAGCTCGCGGTTGCTCCAGAAGTTTGCACCCTTCTTCGGATCCATCATCGAAGCGCCATTTCCCGTCATGTACAAACCGGAATCCGGGTTGAACATCGAAAGCGGATCAGTCGTCACGAACATCGCCGCCAAAGAGGGCTGCTTATCGAAAACGTAAGTGCGGTTAATTTCTTCGCTCGGATAAGAACCGTTGGAATAAGTACGGCAACGCAAAACCGTCGTAGCGCTAATATTCATCGTTGTCTGTGCCACCGGAGAATTGGCAGTCGGTTCTGCACCGCCCTGTTCGCAGCGGGTGCCCGTCGGGAACGTCACCGTCACCGCAGACGAATAGAAACCGGAAGGAGGAATATTGACTTCAGCCACTTGAACTTGTTCTGCAAAGACTTCACCCAACGTATTACCGTAAGGCGATGGAGTCGCAAAGCCCCACTTGCCAGCACCGTCACGCGACCAAGAAGCACCCGTCGGAACGGCAGAATAACGCACAGAATCGAGAATTGCACTTTGGGCATTCACAAAGTACAAAGAACCGCCATCCTTGTTTACTTTGAACGAAGCATGAGGTTCATGGCCGCGATTGCGAGCGATATACGATGTTATCTGAATTGTTGTCGATTCGCTGCCCTGAGTTTCCGTCGCAAAAGTCGATGCAGTTACTTTGTTGCGATTAAGGTCTTTTGCGTTATCGTCCAAGCGCACGTAATACACCGAAGCCAAATCGCCTGTACCACGGAGGTTCTTGCCGCCCCAATTGCTGAGCGAGTCACCTTCTTTAAAATTCACGCGAATCTTGTGATTCTTGGTGATGAACCCGCGAACGACGAGCTGATTGACCTTGCTGAGCTTCGACGCATTACCAGTTTTGATTACCACGCGTGAATAGTTACCGCCCTGGGCCACCTTCATTACGGCACCAATCTGCTGGACACCATTTTCGTTAAAGCACAGCGAAGACTTTCCAGACAAATTTTCGACATTGTTGCCGGACGTGTTTCCACCACCGCCCATGCCGCCACCAGGATTGCCACCCATGCCGCCACCCCAGTCACCCATGCCCGGGATGTTGAAGCCCATTCCGCCGCTGGCCGCAGCAGATTCAGAGCTACAATCGGAACTCATCATGTTGAGAGAATCCGAAGGCAAAATGTAATCAGGATAGCTCTTGCCCGAGAGGAACACAATCATGTAGCTCTTGGCCGGGACCTTCACGTTGCCAAAGACCCAACGACGCGGATTCGACAAATCGTCCGTAAGGGCATAGTCCTTCAAGTCAACAGCCTTGTCTGACGAGTTGTAAAATTCGACCCACCCCGGATCGCTACCGTCATTGTCCTTGAAGTTCGCGTTAGCAGGAGAAACTTCCGAGAAGAACACCGGACTGTTGCCCTCGAAATGCGGAATGACACTAGCGATTGAACTCGAAGTCGGCAACGCGGCACTCGATGTCGGAGCGGAGGCACTTGACCCCGGAACGGCTTTCCCTGCAGAAGAAGTCGGCTGCACAGGAGAAGACTGACCTGACGTTGCAGCGGAAGTACCCACGACAGCCGAAGAAAGCCCCGGCACGGAACTTGCCGCACTGGAAAGACCATCACCAATACCACCATTGGAATCGGAACTGACCTCACCAGTATCAGGCCCTAGCGGACTTTCAAAAGAACTGCTGTCATCACCGCAAGCGGATAAAACTAAACCTAAACCCAACCCACATAGCGCTGCTTTCGCTAAAGATTTCATTTCCATATACCTTTTTTTGAGCGATACATTTTGAGCGACACACCAATCCAATCCTTTGCTTAATTATATATAGAGATGACACATAAATAACTCTTTTTTTTAATGAACGTTGTAAAAGGATTGAGCATTTGACAACACGGGGAAAAGCGGAACAATGCGTTCCATTTTAACTATTTTTGGCAAGGAAAAATTTAAAGGTATCTCATGAATTTTAGCGATTTTACTAAGGCTAGCCAGCAATTCAATCAATTCAGCCCCGAAATGAAAGAGCAAATGATGAAAATGGCAAAGGAACGAGTCAAAGAAAAAATGAAGAAATGGCTCGCCACGCCTGCTTTCGTAGTGATTGGAATCACACTTGGAGCCGTCATCGGAGCGCTCACCGCCTGCTTCGGCGACATCAGCGACAGGCTTTCGGCAATCCGCGACACGAATCCGCTGTACTTCATCCCCGCTCTTGCGCTCGGCGGCGCCGCCATCGCATTCGCCTACAAGAAATGGGGACGCTGGACGGAACGAGGCATGGACCAAGTTTTCGCCGTCGGACTCAACAAGGAGACGGACTTTCCGCTAGTCGCCATCCCGCTTGCCGCCGTAAGCACATGGATTACGCAACTCTTCGGCGGAAGCGCCGGACGCGAAGGCGCTGCCATGCAAATCGGTTCCGCACTTTCGTATAACATAAGCAAGAAGTTACCATTTGAAAACGCAGCGCACATCATGCTCGTCACAGGCATGGCCGCAGGCTTCGCCGGAATCTTCCAAGCCCCGATGGCCGCCACAGCATTCGCATTGGAAGTATTGCTCGTCGGACATCTGGAACTCTCCGCATTGTTGCCCGCTGCAGCAGCCGCATTCACCGCCTGCAAAGTTTCGAGCATGCTCGGATTCCACAAGTTCAGCGTTGACTTGAACAGCATCCTCGACGCCAGCGGATTCTCGGCAAGCGTGTTCACGAACGAAGGAACGCTTGACGGCAATTTGCTTGTAAAGCTCGCACTGATGGGAATTTTATTTGGAATCGTCGGTGGCGGATTCGCAAAACTGCTCGGACTCTCGCAAGACTTCTTCGCAAAGAAATTCCCGAACACGATCAAGCGCATCGCCATCATGGGCGCAGGACTCAGCGTCCTCTTGCTTGTATTTTTCCAGGGACGCTACGCCGGACTTGGAACAAACTTGTTGGATATGTGTTTTGGGATTAACGCCGCCGGAACCGCTGACGCAGTTGGAACAGCCGCCGGGATTCACGGTTACGACTGGATTCTGAAATTCGCACTCACAATCCTTACGCTCTCTGCAGGATTCATCGGCGGTGTCGTCACCCCGCTTTTCGCCATCGGCGCCACATTCGGAATCTTCGTCGCAGGAATGTTCGGAGTCCCGCTCCCGCTCGCCGCAGCGCTCGGCTTTGCAGCAGTTTTTGCAAGCGCAAGCAACACGCTTTGGGCTCCCATCCTCATCGCCGGCGAAATCTTCGGATTCAATTGCCTCCCCGCATTCTTCATCGTCTGCACGGTCGCTTACATCTGCAACGGCGGACAATCCATTTACAAGCAGAAGAAGATTAGAATTAAAATTTAATTCCACTAAATGATAATCGGCGCGATGTTATGCTTGATGTGGTATCTGTAGAAGAAATTCACACCCAAGTTAAACATCGATCGTAACGGGTGACGTACAAAACTTCGACAAAATACAATTCGTTTATATATATTCTTGATAGAATACACTTCGTTATAGAGCCACCAGTACATTTCGTCAATTTCTTTAGCCGTCAAATGCTTGCTGTTTTTTACCGCTGGGCCAGACGGACTGTACGTATAAATATCCTTATTGACTAAATCTTCGCTGTCCTTGACTTCATCGAAAAAAGGCGTTCCAGGAACAGGCGTTATGATATAGAACTTGGGAGCTGTTATTTTATTATCTATGACGAATTTTGCAGTCGCCTTGATACTTTCCACCGTATCGTCTTCAAGCCCGACCATCATTTCAGTCGCGACATCAATTCCAGCATCAATGATGGTTCGAATCATCCGGCTATAATCTTTCGGGTCTTCCCACGACTTGTTGATTTTCTTCAGGTTTCCCGGCGTGATGGATTCCAGTCCGAAGCTCAAGCAAATGCAGCCGCTGTCGGCGACGCATTTCAAAAGTTCTGGGTCTTCGGCAAGTTTGATAGAACATTGGCTGTACCATGTCATGTGCAATTTCTTGATTTCATTGCACAAGTCCATCATGTACTTTCGATCGGATAAAATATTATCGTCAATCAGAAGGAACTTTTTGAATCCTAATTCCTTGACTTTTTTGATATCCCTCATAACTTCGGGAATTTCTCGCCTCAAATATTTTCCCTTGTACAAACAAGCGATGGAGCAGAACAAGCATCGATTGGGGCAACCTCTCCCCGCCTGCACCGGCAAGAAGTCCCCGATTTTTTTGCAAGTGACAAGTTCATATCGCGGAAGCGGCGTTGACAATTTTTTGACGGTAGTCGTGTAGAACGGCTTGAGTTCACCATTCAAATAGTCGTTCAGCATTTCTTTCCAGTAACTTTCCGCATCGCCAATCATGATGCAGTCGCAGTACTGTTTCACCTCATCGGAGACAAGGCTCGCCATGTAACCGCCCATGACAACTGTTTTGCCTCGCTTTTTGAATTCTTTGGCGATTTCGATTCCGCGAATAATCGAATGCCCCATGCTACCGATACCGATTAATTCAATATCTGTATCCCACGGAATTTCTTCGATGGTCTCGATGCAAATTTGGACATCCCAATCATCGCCGCATTCCGCCGCAAGCAACGGCATCGTAAGCCCGATAAAATACAACTTTTCTTTTTTGACGAGCAAATGATTGTTGTCGTATATAGTCGGCTGAATCAACAACATCCTTTTTTGTTTTTCGCTACCGCTTTTCATATTTTCCAACCTTCCTATATTCCCACATCATTTTCACGTAATGCCACAACATTTTCATCGCGCCACGGAAGCATTTTATTTCGACCTTGACACCGCACTTTTTGCGGATATACCTTAGCGAACTAAAACTAGCCGTAGTCCTGAAATAGCCCTTGATAATTTCAAAATAGTATTGCGAAGGAGTAAGCTTTGTCGGCATAATCGCCAAATGCGTTAAATCCCATTTTTCATATTCTTCGCGTTTGAGCAGCAGCTGGTCCTTATAATCATCGAAAATCGGCGTTGCTGGCAAAGGGACAAGCGGCTGCAAGTTGACATACCGGATATGCATCCTGCGAATCCACTTGGCAAAATCCTTAAAATCTTTTTTATCCCAATCCGGCCCGACAATAGCACCTGCATACAAATCGACATTGTACTTGTACAATATATCCGAGGCTTTCTCGCCCGTTTCCACATCGGTCCGTTTATTGAAATCGTTCAAATCGCTTTGCTTAAAGCTTTCGATGCCAACGAATACAGCGTCAAGGCCATGCTGGCTCAACAACTCAATCATATCCGGATTCTTGACAATAAAATCCGCTCTGCCGAAGATGATGAACTTTTTGTCAATCTTGTTTTCTTCTAGCAATTTGCAGAAAGTAATAATTCTATTCCGATTCACCAAAAAGTTGTCATCGACAATGAATACATTCGGTTCTTCAATCAGTTTGAGTTCTTCAATGACAACGCTAAGTTCTTTTTCGTAATACTGATTTTGAGTGATTTGAACGCAAAAGCAAAACTTGCAATTATACGGGCATCCATACGATGTTTTCAGCAATGCACACGGGACATGGTAAGCATAATCGTAATGTTTCCGGTATCGCTGCGTGACCGTTCTATCGGGCATCGGCGGCTTATACGATTTATCAATTTTATCGTGCTTGAATACAGGAGTTTCGTTTTTTTCTAAAGCATTCAGCAGAATTTCGGTATTCTGCATGCCGTTAATACCGACAACATAATCTATATTTTTGTACTTGAAATCGTCTGGCAAAACTTCGCTATGCACGCCGCCCACCGCAGTTACAATTCGCGGATTAACGCTTTTCACCAAATCCGAATAATGCTTGATGACATTGACATGCGTTATATACGATGTAAACATCACGACATCAGGGGCAAAATCTTTCACGAGGACATCCAACGGTTTCTTTTCCAGAATCATGTCCTCAAGAACAACTTCATGCCCTAAGTTTTTGCATAAAGCCGCAACGTATTCCATCTCGATAGGCTCGCAAGTCATAAGATCTGCAAGACCTAGAGAATTTTTATGAGGCCTCGGTCGGACCAGCATCACCTTCATATCACCCCTCCCTGAATACGTTAAATTTATAATCTGTCACTTTATATTGCAAGAAGCTATTGTACTTTTTGATAAGCCAGTTGATAAGCTTATTGCGGTGCGACAGCAAATAGTAATTGTAGAACATTTTTGCACCGAATTTCATTTTGGCATCGTATGCGGTCTGCCCAAACTGCACATACTTGAATTTATGTTCAATGGCGTACTTTGTAATTTCTGCCAGCATGTTGTAATAAATATCATACTGGTGAGCAATTTCATAATTGTATCCGCAGAATTCAAAGATTAGCATGTCGTTATTGCGATCTTCAATCAGCTGGATAAACGCTTCTACCTTGCCATTAATTTTCAGCAGCACCGTTTTTGCAATATTGTTCCTGAAAAAATCAGCCGTCAACTTTTCAAGTGAATATTCAGAATGATCAAACACTTGTTCGTACAAGCCGTACCATTCATCCGTAAAATCCTTGTTGTCTTTCAGCAATTCATATTCTATGTTCTCGCCCTTTTTCAACGCCTGCGAAATCCGCCTTCTGTAATTCGCACGCATCGAACCCAAATATTCATCCCACGTATTCCACCGGTTCTCCAAAATGCAAATGGGCAAATAATGGCCTTTAGAAAATCCTCTCAGTTCTTCTTTATCGACATTGATTATAATCTTGATGCCTTTCATTTTATGAAGGACATCCGTCACCTCTTTTTTATCTTCGTTCCATATAATGCTCGGATGCGAAACGGACAACGGCAAATAGATAAACTTCATCGGGACATTTACCTTATATTTCGTGAATATAAACAGATTGAACTTTCGTTCGAACATCATAAAGCACGAATACAGCTTGCCGTTTTTATAGAACAAATGATACGACTGATTGCAGTAATTCACATTCTCCATGAACTGCATGAAATCTCTGGACATGTAGATATTGTTCTTGCACAATTCATCCCATTCGAGAGGAAGGTCTTTCGCCGTTTTAATTTTTTTATACATGGTCTCAGCCTTCTATTTCGTACAAATGGAATTCCTTGTTGATTCCCGTCGATAACTTTCTGCAAAGCATTGTCGAAGGAACATTTTCTTCCAATATGAACGAAGAAACTCCCGTCGGGTACTTTTCTTGCCGCATCAGAATCGACTTGTGAATCAAAGCGATTGCAAGGCCCGTCTTTTGGAATTCCGGCAATACGCCAATAATATTGTAGATAACATTATGAGTCTTTCTGAATAAAAATTTCAAGTAGAAAGTCGCATAGTTCAATTTCGGTTTGTTGAACAATTCCGCATAATCGGGATGCGTATAGACAAAACCGACCTCCTTGCCGTCTTTCATGACAAAGATGATGTCTTCTTTTTTAAAGATAAACCTCATTTGCTTCATCAGTTCGTACATTTCGTCAGGAGTTTTCTCGGAATAGTACGGCGTTTTTTTCAGCGATTCATGGCACAGCTGGCCAAACAGCAACATCTCTTTTTTGAAATCATGAACGTTGAAATACCGGAACTGGAAATTGTCATACACTTGTTTCAGCATGTCGTTATCGAACATCGAAAGGCTATGCGTTGCTGCGTAATTATAAGAGAAAGCCCTTTTCATAACCGGGAAAACAGCATCCATCTCTTCCGCATAATAATCCAGATTATAGTTTGAATTGAATTCAAAATTTCTGTTATAATTATTCGTCAATATGCCAAGGCCATAGCTGACTTGCCCATTGATTCCAACGACAACTTTCTTTTTGCCATATTCCTTAATGACCTTTTTCGAATACGCAATCAGCTCCTGCAAATACTTCGACGCATTTCTCCTAAATTCAATAAACGAAAGCTTTATGACATCCGTTTCGTCAACGACATAAATGCATTCCAGCTTTATCTCGCCTCCGTCCGTAATCATTATCGGCCTTACAGTACATCTTTTTGAATAAGAATCTATCTGATACAAAAAATTCTTGACAAACAACAGATTCATGTCGCAAAAATTTTCATCATCTTTATACAAATCGTATATAAAATCGATAAACAGCTTTTTCAGCCTCTTGCTATCAACTTCTATAAATTCCATTTAATAAACCTATTTAACTTTTTTATCTGTTATTTTAAACTTACAAATATTTTTATACAGAGGCAACTTGTTATTGATACTTTCGATGTATTTTTTTAATTCGTCCTCAGACAAATCCGTATTGACAATGGCTGTCAAACGATTATCTTCCATGATAACATTGCAATCGTGAATTTTGGTGTTTTTCAGAATCTTTTTGTTGATTTCTTCGGGCGAAATATTTTTTCCGTTATCGCCAATCAAAATATTTTTTTTGCGGCCTATAACGTACAAGAATTTGTCCTTAATGTAACCAATGTCGCCCGTATCAAAATAGCCATCCAAAAAGCATTCTTGCTTATCGTCCTTGAGGTAGCCGTCAAAAACATTCCCGCCTTTCACATACACGCTCCCGACGCCTTCGCAATCCTTGTTTATGATTTTGACGTGGTTGACATCGAGAATTTCGCCCACCGACTTGTAGTCGTTGTGATTCTTGTAATTGATTGCAATCGGCCCAGACGTTTCCGTCATTCCATAGACGTTATATACAGGCAGCCCGACATCGTTAAAGAACTTGTTCGTTTCGTACGGAAGGACGCTCCCGGCAGAACAACCAAAAACGTATCGCCCGCCAAAGAACGCGTGAATATCTTTAAAGATTTTTTTCCGAATGTCAATCCCGATTTTACGCAAAACATTGGATATCTTGATGGCCGTCTTGACCTTTTTTCCGCTCTTTTCGAAAATGACATCCTTTATGCGATTATACATCAGCGGGACACCCATGAACAAGCACGGTTTCGTTTCAGCAAGCAAGGCGTTCAGTCGCTTGTAATCATACTCCAAAATGTTGTTTATCCCAGCAAACAAGCCGTGGAACAAGCACACCAAAGCGTATATGTGGTACAAAGGAATAATCAACATGCACGACTGTTCGCTCGTCACATTCCATTTGCGGTTCAATTCCGGAATGACACCAAAATAATTCGTCTCATTCAGCAGAACGCATTTCGGCACACCCGTTGTCCCGGAAGTATGCAAAATCAAATTGCCCGAAAAATGAGCATCATTATCGAAGTTTTTCTTTTCACTTAAGATTTCTTTTACCTTGCTAAATGTCAAGACTTCATAACTTTCAAATTCAAGGTTCAAATCATCATCGACGATAATCAAGTCGGGATTTTTTTGAGCAAAAACTTTCGCGATATCATCTTCGTTCTGCTCTTTGTCAATCAAGAACGCGTTTCCGATATTGCAGATAATCGACAGCAAACAAATTGCATATTCCAGTTTATTGTTGCCAACAATCGCTATCGTCTTGCCTTTATATTCCGCAAGATAATTGGACAGCGTATTTATAGAATCGTACAATTGGCGGTAATTAATCTGGAGATAAGACTCCCCCTCTCTGTACGTCAAAGAAATGTTATCGGGATTATTTTCGCTATACCGTTTTATGCAATCATAAATTTTGCTCATACATTAACCATTTTTTTAAAGCACCCAAGCTCTTAACACCAAACCTTTTACGTGCACTCAACATATATAATTGAGAGTCTAAAAGCAACATTTATTTAAAGATTATACACAATTGCATAGCCACTCCACGTTCTTATTCGCCTGTACCACGGTCTACATCTGCAACGGCGGACAATCCATTTACAAGCAGAAAAAGATTAGGATAAAGATTTAAGAGAAAAGCCTATGCAAAAGCGCCCCGCCATCGAGCGGGGCATTTTTTGTTATAGAGTTTTTAGGCTAAAGCAGCATTGTCCAACAAAACATTCACATAAGTCTGATACGGAATGCCAGCCTCGGCAGCCTTACGTTTAATAGCCTCTACAGTTTTCACCTTGAGCCTTATGGAATACATTTTCTTTTCTTCCTTGGATTCTGCAATTACACGCTTAACACGCGCTATGGATTCTTCAAGAGTTTCCGACTCAAGGCCTCCGGTAATCGTCACCGAATTTTTCACACTAGTATCATTTTCCAGTTTTGCAATAACCGCCTTAGGATAAATATCCTTCACCAACTTAAAGCCCCTGGGCAACCTAACCTTCTTTTGCATCTTGCACCTCGTCTTCATGAGCACTCCTTACGGTGACTGATTAAGCTTTTCGTTATTATAGGAAATGTATATACAGATGTCAATACATTGTATAATACTGCAATGAGAATATTATATTCCAAATTTTTAAGATATATAACAAAAAGCATCCCGCATTTATATTGCGAGATGCAATGAATTACTTTTTCCAATTCCACTCAAGTATATTCTTGTACAATTCACCACGTTTTTGAATTTGTTCTTTCTTAAATTCCGTATAGGGTTCAAATTTCAACCCACTTTGGTGAATAAAATCTATAAAGCCTGGATTATTTTCATATTTATTAGCATTTAAACTTTGTGCAAGGACATTCTGTTCTATATAATGAACCAATTTTTTCGAGTATTCGTCATCACCATAAGACGCATTAAAACTTTTTGGTAGAACAAGTAAGTCTCCTATTGAATTTCGAACGGCAGAAAACTCAGCCGAAGTACCACATTCATCCGCATGATATTCAATATGGTCACACCAAATATGCTCTATTTCCGTTAGGTCATCCTTATGATTCAACATATAATCGGGCTTACCCGATGCCGCTGAAACAATTTCCGTTATCAAAGAAAGAAGAACTTTTATTTTTCTATTGTTCTGCTGATTTAAAGTAGGATAATTTTCTAACTTAATTTTTTCGATAGGATCTGTATTAAAATATGTTTCTAATTCATCACAATTTTTTCCGCGGATTTCTTTACACAAGTCATAAACTTTTGCTTCCATTGAGCTCTGTGAAATCATATTGTGATTCCAAACTCTCCACGACAATACCTTTGTCAAATACTTTGAAACGATTTTTATCTTTTTCAATACAATGTCATTGTCATCTTGATAACTAATCGCAGCAATAATTAACGCAGGTTGTAAAGTAAAACTGTAATCACTATTAACAATTAAATAAAGGAATTCATCAGTTTTTCGTTGTTGAATCAACGAATATATTTTTTCATAAACCGAAGCAAAATATTCTAAACGAGTTATAAAATCAAAATAATCATCTGATGTTTGTAATTTTAACAAATCACTACTATCACGAACCCAACGATGAAATTCTTTTCCGATTCTAACAAAGTCTGATGTGGACCCCTTACTTTGAGACATATCCTGCGCATAGTGGCTACGCAAATAAGTTTTAAAGAAATCAAATTCAGGTTTTGAATTTGAGCTCAATGTTATCGAAACCAAACGTTTTACAAGTTGATCATATTTCCTCAATGCAGCATTACGAGACTTATCCTTAGAATCATCATCATCAATATTCGCCAATAAATAACTTCGAAGCATCTCAATTTGTGTTAAAGACAAACCACGATCATTCATTGTTTCAAAAATAACATATGCAAAATCATCGCTATTTGTCCATACTTTCGAAAAAGATACTTTATCCATCAACCAATACGCAAAATGGACCACATTTTTCTCATTGATTTTTTCATTCCAGCAATCAGCAATATCTCCATAACGCTCAACTAAGTTTTTTACAGAAAATGGTTCTTTATCATTAGGAATATATGAACCTTCATTCTTCAAAGCCTGCATGCATATACGGCGTTCTTCTATATCCAAATTGAAAAGATCTTCGCCATAATGATCAGATGAAATCAATGTGCTAATCTTAGCAGGAAACTTTTCAACCTTTCCATAATTATTAAGCAAATAAATCAAAAGCAATGTTAATGAAGTAATTCTCTGCTGACCATCAATAATTGAATTTCTATCATCACCTTTCACTGATAAAACGATTTCCCCCATATAATAGGGATCATATTTTGATACATCTTTATAAGTATGTTCTGAACGCCAATTTTTCAAAAATTCTGCTGACAAATCATTTATTAAATCTTCAATATTTTTTCTTTGCCATACATATTCACGTTGATAAAAATCAACATCAAATTTTTCAGAAAAGAGAGTCTTTAGTGGGACAACTTGGCTTTCAACCGTTTTTAATTGAGTTTCCATATTTCCTCATTAATCCTAATTATTTTTTCTACCGATTCTTCTTAAAATTCTCGGCTTGTTCAAAGATTTCGACGTAGACTTCGTCACGTTCCACAGGCGGGTAGCCGAATTCATCCAAGACTATAATCAAATCAACCTTCAATGCGGACTTGATGTCGTCGCGTTTATCCCAATCGGGGAATGCGGCCTGATTATCGACGATTTTCTTGACTTCCTTGGAAAGCGCAATCAGTTTGTCTTCGGGATAAGTAAAGTGATACTTGATGCAGAGATTTTTCAGAATGTCGTAGAAAGCAGTTTCTTCAAAACTGAGTCCGCGGTCTTCACCGTCCTTAAAGGCGGCACGCACCCTCATAATCATTTCAGTAAGGGATTCCGCGATTTCCTCGTAAACTTCGCCCTTTAAGACATCCTGCTCAGTACGGTTGTTGTAGCTTTCGACAAGCCGTTGCATCTGGGCAGTAAAATCGATGCCCTTAACCTTGTTCACCTTGCGAATCTGTGCAATCGCCTTCTGCAACAAGCGCTGGAGCAGCTTGATTTTTGTGTTCGGCAACTTGATGCGGTTGATATGCTCAAGATACGATTCATCAAAGATGTTCTGCTTCGCAGATTCCGCCTCGTCGCTATTCAACGACGTCACATCTTCAACACCTTCGCTTTCAAGCGCAGCGGCAATCATTTCACGCACCGCAGCATTCATCTGCGCCACATCGGGAGCGTCGCCCTTCGTGAGCTTGAATATGATGGAGCGAATAGCAAAATAGAAATGGGCTCGGTCACGTTCTTTCTGCGTCAGGTCCTCATTACCGACGCAAATATCGTAAGCGGCTTTCAAACGCCTCGTGAGTCCCATAAATCGAGCCTCATTTTCCTTCGTCTTTTGAACGTATTCCTGAGCATTCTTCAAGCATTCAAGTTTGCAGAGTTCCGGCTTGCCAGTCGGTTTAAAATACCCGGAATCATCAAAGCCGTACATCAGGCGATCAAGCAAATCCAAATGGTCCCGAAATTCCTTGAGCGCCATAGAAATATCTTCTACATTTTGTTCTGAACCGGCACCATATTTTTTGAGTGCCAAATTCATCTTTTTCTTGATGCCGATATAATCGACAACAATTCCCTTATCCTTCCCTTCGAAGGTGCGGTTCACGCGGGAAATCGTCTGTATCAAGGAATGCTGCTGAATGGGCTTGTCAATGTAGATAGCATCAAGGCAAGGAACGTCAAAGCCGGTGAGCCACATATCCACCACAATCGCAATCTTGAAGTTGGATTTTTCCTGCTTGAAAAGGCGGTCCAGTTCCTTGCGGTCTTCCTTGGTGCCGAGCATGTCGTATAAAGTCTTATTGTCATCTTTGCTGCGGGTCATGACCATCTTGATGCGTTCAACTGGTTTCAGTTCACGCTTCTCCTTGTCGGTCAGTTCCTCTTGCAAATCCTGTTCATCGGCAACTTTCGCAACACCCCACTCGGGGCGAAGTTCCAGGATATTCTTGTAGAGTGCATAAGCAATTTGGCGGTTATAGCATACGAACATTGCCTTGCCACGCACCGTGGATTTTTCCTGAACACGGGCTTCGTAATGGGCAACAAAATCAGCGGCGACAGCCTTCAAGCGGTCCGGGTCACCAAGAATCGATTCCATCTTGGCGACATCCTTCTTGCTCTGCTCAATCTGGTAATCGCTAGAACCCTGCTCGGCAGCCTCGTCATAATACTTTTCGATTTCGGCGAGCACAGAATTGTTCAGCACCACCTTGGCAGCACGACCTTCGTAAACAATGGGCACCGTAATGCCATCCTTCACGGACTCCGTCATCGTATAAACATCGACTTCTTTACCGAACACATCAAGCGTTGCATCAATCGGAGTTCCCGTAAAGCCCACGTAGGTCGCATTGGGCAGGGAATCGTGCAGATAGCGGGCAAAACCGAATGTGGTCTTAACTCCCTTATCCGTCACCACCACTTTCTGGTCTAAATTCGTCTGGGAACGATGAGCTTCGTCCGAAATGCAGACCACATTGTTCCTGTCCGTCAAAAGCTCAATATCTTCGCTGAACTTCTGGATGGTCGTCAAGAAAACGCCACCGCTCTTGCGGCCCTGCAGCTTGGCGCGCAAGTCAGCACGGCTTTCGACGCTCTGTACCATCTCGTCGCCAATAAACTTCTTCGAAGCCAGAAACAAACCCGAAAGTTGGTCATCCAAATCCGTGCGGTCGGTAATCAAAACAATTGTCGGACTTCCGAAATTTTTTGAGCGCATCAACAAGCGCGTCAAGAATAGCATGGTAAAGCTTTTGCCGCAACCGGTCGCGCCAAAATACGTACCGCCCTTGCCGTCGCCATACGGCTTGCAGGCCTTGCAAATGTTTTCGTACAAAGACCTCGCCGCATAATATTGCGGATAACGGCACAGAACCTTCTGCTCCTTTTTGCTGCTGTCCGGGAAATACTGGAAGTTATTGAAAATGTCCAACAGGCGTTTGCGATTGAACATTCCCTGAATCATGGAATACAGGCTCTCGATGCCCTCGGCCTCGATTCGCCTGTCACCAAATTCCACACGGCGCCACGCATAGTAATAATCGTAAGACGCAAAGAAACTGCCCGCCCGGTTGTTCACGCCGTCGCTAATCACGCAGAAGGCATTATAGACAAACAACTGCGGAATATCGCGACGGTAACGGATCGTAAGCTGCTCATAGGCGTTGTAGACGGTCGCCTCTTCGCGTACAGCGCTCTTGAATTCAAAAACAACCATCGGGAGACCGTTCACAAATAGGATTCCATCTGGAATACGCTTTTCGGAACCGACAATTTCAAATTGGTTTACAATCTTGACGATATTGCAATCGGCACAGTATTTCGCCGCCACGTCGGCCGCCAGCGGCATCGCCTCTTCATCATCATCGACACCGAAACCCGACTTTCTACGCTCAGCCAGCGGCCTGAAATCCACAAGCTCAATGAGAATGTCCTTATCCTTCGGGTTCTCACGCTTGAGCATAAAACCGTCCGAAAGCCACGAACAGAACTTCTTGTTGCTCTCGTAAAGCGCACTCGCCGAAAGATTCCGCAACTGCAAGACAATCGAACGGATTTCGTTCTCGGTAATGCCCTCGGAATCGTAACGACGGTGCAAGTAGTCGCGCAGGTCCTGCTCAATCAAGACCTCGCCCTCGCCGCGG
>Ga0310786_10002616_pt1 | contig 27197 bp, 43 predicted proteins | sample AusTroGonzalo_MG_FD_203881 | JGI IMG/M metagenome (GOLD analysis project Ga0310786, IMG submission 203881) | Bovine rumen microbial communities from tropical cattle in Woodstock, Queensland, Australia - Gonzalo_03 (v2) (version 2) | ecosystem: Host-associated > Mammals > Digestive system >...
CTCTATTCTTTCAGCCTGGGCCTTTGCAAACTCATATTCATCCCCGGCTTCCCTATTTATTCCGCATACATGAAATAATCTAACATCAAATCCGTGTTCCTTGTAGAATAATGCGGTGGCTAAACTACCTCTACCTCCAGAAAATGCCAATAAAACCGTCTTTTGGCCTCCCTTCTCCACCAACTGTGGTTCCAATTTTCGGACAGACACCTTGTTTGGAATATATATAAAGTGCCCCAGAAATCTATCCGGCGGACCAGGTTTGAGATTTTCCGAAGGCCTCGGTAATGAGAAATTTTCCGAAAAATTAAAATACGCCGGTTCAGATAACCACCAGATATGTTGTTGCAATACACGAATCAGACTTCGGAAACTATTATCCAGCCTGAGTTCTCTATCATTCTTCCTAGAAAGATACTCATAAAGTGCATCTAACTGGTCAAAAACAGGATGGCAATTTACATACGAATGAGAGATAGCCTGTGCTATCTCTCTATTATCCCGGTATTCTCGCGGTACAATTCTTGTTGTTTCAGATATCAATGAACCATAGGTCTGTTTTCTAAACTGATTATAGTTTACTATAATCCAATTCTTATCAGCCTGGGTTAATTGTTCTTCTGCTTTGTACTCTTTCTCTGTGTACCGCCTACTTTTGTTTCCGTACCATCCTTTTCTTTTGCTCTTTTTTGATTTGAATGGCATTCGCTTCTTATCTCCCTTATCTCTTTAACAATTTCAGCCTGATTCTCTGGTATGTATTCGACTGACCAGAACTCATGCCCCATGATACAAGTCCTAGGAATGTAGACTTTCTGAGGTGTAAAAAGTCCATTCTTGTCAAAAGATGGTATAGATATCTCATCACAAAAAGGACAAACTAATTTGGTCTGTACTGACTTTCTCGCTCTAGGCATTATTCTACCTCAAAAAGTGGCTTTGTTGCTTCTTCCTGTTTCCACTTTCTATAACAAACAGGTCCCATTCCATGTATCATGGAGCTTTCATTCTTCAACTTACGTCCGCATCTAAAACAAAGGTGAAGTTGGTTTCTTTGGGACTTGGATGTTTTCTCTTCCGTCTGAAAATTTGGGATCATAATCAAATCCTTTCTTCTTTGCCCGGGACTTTCTGCTCCTCTCTCTGCTCCACTCTGTGAACAAGGGCTTGATTTTTTCAGAGGGAACAACTACTTCATCGGTAAAGAAATCTGCCCCACAATTTCTGCATCTTCTATGCCGATAAGTGTTTTGTGTGGATGTAATAGTGTCCTCTACTTCTGTTCTGGCGTTACATACAATACAGTACATGGCTTCTCCTTTCTTATATGCAATTTACTAGCACATATTGTATTGATATATCATCTGGAATCTCTCCAGTTTTGATACCCTTTTCGGCTTTTCTTATGTATCGCATCATGTTTACCAATTCACTTGTATTGTATCGGTTTACATAATCCTTTACATTTTTTATCTGAAATCCATTTAACCCGGTTGTTTCTACTATATTCAAGTGATCCTTATAACAACTCTGTATCTGTAATAACTGCTTGGTGTATGTATATAATACTGATAACATCACCATATTTGCTTCGCCAATTTCATAGCATTGATTCATAAGATCCCATGTAGCATCTATATCTCTATCTAATACGGCCTTGGCAAAATCAAAGATTGCATCTTTCGGCGGTTTATATATAGCACCATCTTTCAACAAAGTTTCAAAGGTCTTATCATAATCTGTACTGCTGGAACAATGTTTTATCTTATCAATCTCCAACAATATCCTATTGTAACTGTACTCACACAACTCTATAAGGCGCTCGGCATTTTTATCTGATAATGATATCTCTTTCTTTATATACTTCAGGAGTACATTCTTTTCAAGTGGATTAAATACCACTATAGTATCTCCAAATCGCTTGAAAAACTTGGTTCGCTTGTCAATGTCTGTATAATAGAATATAACAATATTATTGTCCTGTCTTATTTGGAGTGTGCTATCAATACCCATTTTACTCCATAACTTCTCATCTGATAAGAAATCCTTATCATCACGAATGATATACAGGTAATTCATCTGTATTAAAGTTTTGGCTTTGATTTGCTGATATACTTCACTTAACGAATCTGACCGTACAATAGAAAGACTGGCCTTCTTCGATATCATATCAATATACATATCCATTATCTTTACTTCTTCACCAGTAAAGACATATGTTGGCAAAAACTGTCCTGTTTTTATATGTGATTTAAGAGTGGAAAGATCCATTTACATCCATGCCTTTCTTATGTCAAGAATAAATCCATCAATTAACATCTGCTTATTTATACCAGTTATTTGTAACTCCTGAGCATACTTGGAGGTTATCTGCACTCCTTCAAAGTATCTTTCTTCATCCTCCAGGTCTACTCCTATCATATGTTGTAGGCAAAGTGCCTGAAATGCCTGAAAAAACAGACCGAGGTCGTACTTATCCTCTTCATTCTTCAAAGCCAATTTATCTGACATTTTGAATGAGTTAGGTCCACTAACTGTTGCTATCTTATTGAACACTAACTCTACATACTGCTGAAATGCGTCAAAATCAATGGAGAGAAGATTTTTAACATCTGCTATAGTATTGCTTATATCTAAAATAAAGTGCTTGCCAGCGTTATCTATGCGTATAGTCTGCTTATCCAAATATTCAGATAACTCCTCTTTACTGTACGGCAACATATTAAATACCACTGACCTACTCTTAACTGTCTCCAGAGTATTCTCAATGGAACTAACAGAGAAGAGGAAATATGCTTTATTAGGCGGCTCCTCTGTAATCTTTAAGATTGCATTTTTAGCCACTGCTGACATATTCTGAATATCTGGCATGATATAGATAGTAGGACTTACATTTCTATAAGATTCCTCTATCATCTTTCTGACTGTATCTGCCTTACAATCTGAAAACTCTATTGTATGATATGCAGGTAACTGCTTTGCTACCCATCTCATAAATGTTTTCTTACCAGACCCGGGTATACCTACAAATAGACAAAATCTGGGCATTTTATTCATTTCAATGATAGCCTGTATCTTTTTCTTTAGTGCAATCTGACCTATCATTTTTCTCCCCCAAACATGAGAAATCTGGCTTCTATATAAGACTTAGGATTAGTGTCCCACTTAATTGCTGACTGCATAGCAACCAACATATCAAGAATACTATACACTTCTGCACCCAACCCACTTATCCAATTCTGCATCTCATCTGTAGGTGGTAAAGATGTATATTTGAAATCATCCGTGATAAAATACTTGGTGATATCAAGTACAAAGTCCATATACTGTCTGATAAACAGTTTCATATCTGTACCATCGGAATATACTTGATTCACATAATCAATGATGGCACTCTTATCATCATCCAAAAGTGCATCTGTAATGCCTTTGAATGTATCATAATTCTGATTGCCAAGTGCCTTGATAACATTCTCTAAATTCAGCCAGTTATCAGAAAATGCCAGACACTTTTCCAGATTTGTTACTGCTTCTCTCAAACACCCGTCACTTAACTTGGCAATATATTCTACTGCGTCCTTTGCATATCCAAAATTCTCAGTTCGCAGGTCAACAAATTCCACATCAAGAATATACTGTAATCTGTCAAAAATACCTTTCTGACTTATCCGCTTAAAATTGTATCTCTGAACACGGGACAGAATTGTCTTTGGTATCTTCTGTGCATCTGTAGTACAAAAGATGAAAATAGATTTAAGAGGTGGTTCCTCTATCAGCTTCAACATGGCATTCCATCCAGCCGTTGTAATCATGTGGCACTCATCAATAATGAATATCTTATATTCACTATCCATACTTCGTGTCTGTGCCATCTGAATAATCTCTCGCACATCATCCACGCTATTATTTGATGCGGCGTCTAATTCAATAGGATTGCCCTGTCCTTTATTTATTTCATTGGCAAATATTCTAGCACAAGTAGTTTTCCCTGTGCCTGCTGCCCCTGTGAACAGATATGCATTTTTCACATCACCAGATTCTAACTGATTCTGTAAAATCTGGATTGTATATGCCTGTTCTGTAACATCATCAAAAGTCTTAGGACGATATTTAACTGCAAGGGATTTTGTCTTTTCAGCCATTTTCACTCTCCTCTAAATAATTCAGATAGTCAAGGAAATCTTTTTCCGAAATGATATAATGATTTTCGCCATCACCAAAGTCTAATGCAAGTGCGGCGTGTTTTCTTCCCATCTGGAACGCTTCTTCTCGGTTCTTATGAATCCACTCTTTATGAATAGTAAACTTCTCTTTGGATTCCATATGTGTCTTTGCTTCTATAACAAAGTGGTCATTCAGTACATCACCCTTTACATACGCGGTACTACCTGAGTTTGGTGTCTGCTTACCACCTACTGCTTTTGCAATCTTCTTTTCCTGCTTATCACTATAATATCTGGTACAATTCTTATTTCTCGGTCGCTTTACCATATCATTCTCCTTGAAATGTGTTATAGTGTATTTATAATATCATCTTGCAACGCGAATGTCAATACATTAAAATAATTTCCTCGACCCAGATTCTTTTTTCTTCTTTGGAGTTTCAATAACTTTCTTGATAGGCTTTTCTCGCATCTTCAATAAATGATGAGCCACGGTACTTGTAAATTCCGGAAAATTCAAAAATGCACCAGAACTGCCATCCCAATCTTTGAAATCATCTGCATATTCTACCTCTGCTGATTCTTTGGGATATTGTTTTTGTAAATCGGCTAACTCTTTTGCCCATTTACTCCACTTGGCATCTGATACAATATTCTTATCCAACTCATAGTAGATATAAGAGTGGACATACATCTGCCTTCGCCGTTGTTTAATTTTCTCTTGTATTGTCTGATTCATGGGATCCTATTATTATATCAAGTACCTGACTACTTGATAATTCTTTCCTGGTTTCAAATATAACTAAGGTTGTTCCTCTACTTATACATCTCCAATCAGGATCATTTCCTAACTGCTCGGCCATATGTGATTCTGTCACAGGATCAATTAATACCTGAGTTATGCTTCTAAATGTCATGGCTATTTTCCTTTATATATGCTTGTTCCTCCCTCTGCTCCGCAAGGAAGCACCACCCATCCTCACGGGTTTTACATCCGTCACCCCAACGATTGCATATCTCATGTGCTACAATCAACGGTATTCCATCAACCTTTGCGGCACTATCATAATCAAAGTATTTGCAATCCTTGCATAGAATAAGGTCAACGGTTTCAACGATAACGTGTTTACCTTTCCGATCTAATTTTGGTATTGCAATCCATCCGCTAGGCAACTTCATTCCTGTTCCTCACTTTCTGCCTTGTACTTGTAAAAAATCTCGTCAATCCATTCCTCACGCAAGTAATAATCACCATCTTCGTGCATTTCTGCGGTTGCGTGTAGTTCGTCTCTTATCTTGTCAAGCACCTCACATTTTATATATCTCACTTGTCTACCCTGTGGTGTTTGAAACGTAACGGACATTGTATTTTCATGCTCTGCATCTGATAGTTTACTCCAATCCTCTTTAGTCAAAGGACTGTGTAAGGTAAATTCAAAATTGTCGCTCATTCCTTATCCCTCGCTTTCTTCCTTATCTGCTTCTATGATTGTGGGTGCAATTCTAATATAATTACTTCCATAGTTGGAATCATCAATAGCATTTAATGGTAATGCGTCTGCATCAATCAATCTTCCGTGTCCTTTCGGAAGTGGTGTGCCACATTTAACGCAATCAAGAATCCTTTTATTTGCTATACTTCCGTTTGTTATCTTTGAAAGGTTCGCATATAGACTATTTGGCACATCAATTACTATCTGCATCTGATACCTCACTTTCCTGTGGTTCATACGGTGCGGGTAATGGCACCTCGCTTTCCATCTTCGCGCCGCAGAATGGGCAATATTTCCACGCTTTTTGGAAACCGCCATCACACTCCGAGCAGAAAAACAAACCTGTTAAATCTTGCCAATGCCCCGTCCTCTGCTCGGATAATGCGGATTTTATCTGCTTACAAGTCTTATCGTTCCATACAGATTCACAAGCCTTTATTGCCATTTTATAGGCTTCTTCTCTTGTCATTCTCATGTTCTTACCTTTCAATCTTTATCTGCATATTTCACACCAAGGCAAAAGCCTATAAGTAAAAACGCCAAATTAAGAATAATTCTAAATGCTATTGCACTCATTCTATTCACCTCCCTTTTCTGTCTTATCTAACTCAAGAGAAAATCGTGCGATAATCTCATAGAGCATATTTTTTTCATCCCTTATCAGTTCTTTGTCCGTGATATAGTTCTCGCCGTGCAAATCCTGCATTGAATTATAAAGAGATACATATTTTCTTTTTTGTTCGTCTGTCATTCCTGTTCCTCCATCTTCACGCCGCAATTATTACAAAAGTGCTTTCTGTGAATATCTGGTTTGCAAAAGCATTGTTTATCTCCGCACTCCGAACATTCGCAAAACATAAGATATTCGGGCGCGCTTGTTTCTATTTCGGGATGTTCTATCCAATGCCCCGTCCTCTGATTTACTTGTATAGGACAAGCTGATGCTTTAATATTCCTCTTTACACAATCTGAAACTGATTTATTCTGAGGAATACAATTTCCACATCTCATCAGAGGACAAGTTCTACAACTATTTGGATTTTCTATATCTAAATATACCATGTTATCTCTCTTTTAGAAGGTTTCTATCGGGTATAAATCTCTTGTATCTTCTGGTAAATCTTCTTCTACTTCTTCGGGTATAAGATTAGGATTGAATCCATCTTCATAATCCCGTCTAGTACCATCCCATGCACCAGTAGAACCAGGTTCTTCTTCTGGCTTTGTCACAAACTCAGGCACATCAACTTCCTTAGGTTTATTAAGTGCCTTGGTAATTTCGCTCTCGTTTGCTTCATACCATTTCTTAAATCCTGCTATCTGCTCTTCCTTGTCTTTCAGTTCATTATCCAGATTGATAATAAACTCGGCAGTCTGTCTACAAATCTCGCACCAATTGGTATCAAAGATTCCGACCTCATCTTTCTCATGACGCTTTGCTAACTCCATTAAACCTCTCGCAAACTCTTTAGCCCTCATTTTCTTCCACTCCTTTCATAATGTTTGTGTCACTTATTTGTAGTATGATATCTGTGGCTCTTGATAATTCTTCCACAATATCTTCTGTAGGTTTTTCTTCGGCAAAGTATTTTGCCAATTTCTCTGCTAACTTGGTAGCAAACTTTTCGGTCTTTTGTTTATCTCCAGTCATTTCATAATAAACTAAACAACTGGTAGAGAGATTTCTCAACCAATCATCATTTGATTTCTCTAATAATTGGCGCTCATAATCTTTTCGTATTTCTTCGGTTTCAGCATCCACTTTCTTCTTGTAGTCATTCAGCACAGAATGAGCCGCAATCGACATGGATTGTATATTTTGATGCTGGTGACTATGATGTTTTTTCTTACTCATCTTCTGCACTCTTATATGAGGACAAATCTATGTCAAGATATCCAACAAGAATAGCCTGAATATTTATCATCTCCCAATCTGATACCAGACCATAGAAATTATCCAGATCCTTCTTGTCAATCAATCTTATCTGGTCACACATGACATAACTGGTATCCTGTTTATCAGGACTACTTGTATCAATAGCAACCCTAAAGTTTTTCTCATTATCACCGGGGACAGAATGAGTTATAGGTAAAACTGTCAAAGTGGAATGTGTAGAATTGTATTGATTGTTTGACATAATAAGAACAGGTCTATTCTTCTGGACTGCTCTCGTTTCCCTTATACCGGGATCATCTAAATTTGCCCACCAAATAGCACCTCTTACATACTTAATCATTTCTTATCTTCACTCCTCTCTGGAATTAATCTTATATGGAACTCTTCGCCATCTTTGAAAGATACATCATCAAGATTATCCTTGACTTCACCATCAATCTCAAACTTACCTTCCCACTCTTTCAATATCTCTATCATATATAACTCCTACAGAAAACTAAATGTGTTATATGATGTTTTCTTGCTCATATCATATAACACATTCTCGTTTCCCGCAATAGGTATTTTCAGATTTGTTTGTCTATATATTCCTCAATGAATACCAACACTTCTTCATGTTCGGGATCTTTCAGATATTCATAGACATTGGCAAGTCCCTGGATCTTATCAGCTAATACTTCGCCAGTCTCTGGATTTAGAATAGAGAACCATGCTCCTGCTTTCTGAATAAGGTCATACTTCTCTGCTACATCAATCAGGTCTTTCAGATAATCAATACCTGTACCATAATTGATTGTGTAGAATCCTCCTCTTCTGTTAGCAGGACAGGTCTTATTCTTTACCATTGTCATTAAGACAATATTGCCATGAGGAGAATCACTACTTCTCTTAATTTCCTCACCCTTTTCATTGATAAAACTACCACGGGTAAATTGCATCCGTACTGAACAGAGATGCTTCCACGCTCTACCACCTGGTGTCTTTACTGCACCTGCCCACATAGCACCCAAATCATCTCTAATCTGATTGATGCCAATGATTGTGCAATTCATCTTTTTACAGGACATTTCTGCTTTTCTACCAAATACAGTAAGCGGGCCAGAGATACCTGCATATGTTTTGTCTGCAATCTCTTTATCCATCTCCTGATTTGATACCATAGCGGCAATAGAATCAAGTACAACTAATCCTACTTCTCCTGTATCTATCATCTCCAGAATAATCTGTAAGATATCTTCGGCACTCTGACTTTCAGGTTGTAGGAGAATAAGATTATCTACATCTACTCCTAATTTTATCGCCCATTCAACATCAAGAGTATTCTCTGAATCAAAATAGGCCACTCTTCTAGGATTATCTTTTACGGATTCTAACTGCTGAAAATTGGCAACAATATCAAGTGCAGTAGTTGTCTTTCCCCCATGCTCTTCCCCATAAAACTCAATCAATCTACCTGTCGGTAGACCACCATAAGTACAATAATTCATTCTAGGAGAAGTGAAAGGGATCCTATCATACTCTCGCTTAGGAATACCATATCCTATAATGTTGGATCCTGCGTCTTTGTTTACCTTCTTGATAACATCATCAAGACTTAATGCCCCTTTTGCTTTTGCCATTTTAGATATCTCCTTCCTTTCTGTGCAAACTCTTTTCAGGATCAAACCCATCAGGATATCGTGCAAGCAATTTATCAATATTGGTCTGCATAACTCTATCTAATGGCACATCTATACCAGTACAGATTTCGGCAATCATCCACAAACAATCACCTAATTCTTTGATAATATGCTCATCATCTACTGCATGGCCTTGATACTGCTTCTGAAATATTCCTGCTACTTCTCCTGCTTCACTACAAAGACCAAGTACACCATGTGCTACTGTCTTATCTGGAGTAGGTGTTCCTATTGTTCTGGCAGCTAATTTCTGATACTCATTTCCAGTCATTTTATCCTCCTTATTTATTTGTCTGAATAACGGATAACTCTCTTTCTGCTATTCGTCTACTCATAACTTTCTTCACACTTGACAGGACATCTTGTGCGCTCTCCACTTTTGCTTTCATTATCTTATAAGACTTATTATAGATAATGTTTATCACACGCTCCTCGCGAGCCTGGAGTTCTGCCTCAGTATTCTTATCTGCTACTGTACCTTTTGCAAGATTGGATCGAATACTGTTATAGACCTCTTTATATCTCATCATGGATAAATCATCTCTGATACCCATTCTTTCACACCCCACACTCGCAAAATACAGAAGTGTGGAAAGATTAAGTGCAAAATCATCCAACTCTGCATCAGTAGGTGGCTTCTCATCATCTTTCAATACTGACAAAACAAACTTGATATACTCATCCAAGTCCTTTGAATAAGTATCAATTATTTCGTGGATTGTTTTATCAATAACGGATGCATCATCTTCTATTTCCATTACCAGCTCGTCTGATATCTCTTTCATAAAATTCTCCTTCACAATAACCCCAATCGCTTGTTTTTTCATTCTGTACTATTGGCACTATCGGTCTATCATTTATCTTATTCCTCTCGCTACATATACAAGTTCCATCATCTACATATACCAGATGCATACAGTTTTCACATCCATGACAAAATTCTACAACATCTGCTGGCTGTCCTGTATCAATTTGCTTATCAGCATCTACTGTAGAATTGTTACCTGGGAATTGTAGTATCATTCTCTACCTCCATAAAAAATCTCCTCATATCATAATTGAAAAACACTCGCTTCTTTTCACCATAAATCTCTAAATTTGGCAGTTCTCTGAAATCGTATCTTATGCTTTTGCTATTATTATCTTTCAGGTTTTGTAAAGTTTCAATAGGAATATATCTTGTGATATCTTTGTCTATCCACCAACATACAATTCCTGCAAGTACACCTTTCACTTTTGATAATTCAAGAAGGCTCTTCCACTGAAAGTCTGTTATATTTGAAAACGGTAAAAGATTTCCATGTACTGATTTCAACTCTAAACAATATTGATATGGAAACTTGTAGGCTATAATATCACAAGGATTTTTACTGCCTGCGTATCCTGTTGTTTGGTCATGAAGTCTGATAACACTAACTCCGGGTACTGCTAAACAGGCTTCTCGCATTAGATTTTCAAAGTCTTTTCCTCTGTTTACATTCATTGTTATCTCTCCTTACAGATTTTTTGATACCCACAATAATTACAAACTGATTTAGGTAAATCTGTAGGTTTAGGTGGAGTTATCATTCGCTGAACATATCCCTCGCACTCTGTTATCTTTCCTAATAATTCTTCTTTCATGGACGCCTTAACATGAAACATATATGCCTTCATATCAAGATTATCCCGACTAATATAAAGAAAGATTACATCATCCAACTTAAATGCTATAGAGTAAGCGGTCGCCTGATTAAAATGTTTAGGATCAACTCCGTTTCTGGAGAAAAACTTTCCACTTGTTTCTGTCTTTATCTCAAGGATATAATACTTTCCTTTATACTTAATAATTCCATCTGTCATGAATGACATATTTAACTTGGTATGATACAATTTTGTTTCATGCTGATATTTTTCTTTTATCTGTAAATAATCTAGCATATGCGCGTTTATATAATCTTCTACATCTATATATTCGCACTCTATATTATTCTTTTTCATATTATTTATGGCAGTCTGTACCCTTAAATGAATATCAGTACCTGCATTACAGATACCAATACCAGTATAGGAACTTCTTGTGTTATCAGGCTCTGCTCCTGTTAATTGGAACCACATATTTCTGATACAATGCATAGATGATGGCTTTATTGTCTGTGAAGGCTTTCCTGTGCGTCCTTTCATATCATCATCTTCAATGGATTTTTTCAAATCAGCAAGAAAAGATTCTTCCACAGTCATTTCATGCGTGGCATCATCAATCAATTTCATCACATTCTTTAAGGACTGTCTGCTCATATTACCTCCAAAAAAGATAATTGTAGGGCAAGATTTCTCCTGCCCTACAAAATCTACCTACTGATTATTCTTCGCCGCTTTCTCTATCATCATCAGCAAGGGCAACAATCTGCTTCACATTGGCATCAATCATCTTAATGGAAGAATCATTACCATAAAGAATCTCAATGACACCAGACTGATTTGCTTTCACCTGAGAGCGGAACAACTCAATATCAAGGCAACAGGTGTAGTCTGTGAAGTTATTACTCTCACGATAAGGAATCATCTCTGATCCGCTATCCTGCTTACTAGATACGAGGAGACCATCTTTTGTGAAGGTGAGATAGACACTATTCTTATCATAAGTGCCAACAAACAATGCAAGACGGTCCAGCAACTGTAACAGAGAGGACTTCTCAATCTTACAAGAACTACCAAACTGCTCATCAAGAAGTGAGGAGATTGCATCAATCTTATAATCCTCAATTCCTTCCATCACATGGCCATAAACAACAGTCTGTGTAGTAGTAAAGATGAGAGTATCATCATTGTGGGTAACCTTAACATCTTCTTCACCAAGCAAATCAAGAAGGTCAACAAACTCCGGAGGAAGAAGCATAGGTCTGTCAAAGAGTTTGATATCAATACCACAAATCTTATAAGAATCTGTGGTAACAACTCTATCACCCACATAATATCCGCAATAACAGGTTCTTGTCTTTGCCACCTGTAATGCTGCCTTTGCCGTGCTGAGGATGAGATGAATAGTGGACAACTTAACATCCTCTTCAACTGCATCCGAAATTCCCTCTGCAAGCGGATCAGGAAACTGCACAAGCTGACCATCTTCATCATAGGGCAACTCAATAACATACTTTCCGTTGCCCTTGACAATCAGCTTTTCTAACTCGCCCCTGTTTGACTGAGGAATTTCAAGTGTAATCTCCTCGCAAGTAAGGCGAGAAATAAGTTTGGCAAACTTATCAACAGGCACAACTGCATAGAAATCATCACCTGCTACTTTCTGTTCCCGCACATACAGATAATTGTTTTCATCTGTAGTGGTAAGAACCAGCTCATTATTTTTCAGAGAGATTGCCATAAGCTGGGTGAGGTAAAGATTCGTACTAGACGATCCCTTTACTGCCTTTGCTACCATGTTCTGAAATACATCGGTCTTTACTGTCAGTTTCATTTCTTTTCCTCCTTTAATAATTCACTTATATATGGTAACTTTTTTAATACTCTCACAAACTTATTCCATTCATCTAACCTATGCCCCTCTCTTTGATGAATGATTATGATGGCGTTCTCATAATTCATAGTAACTGTTCTTCTCTGATTATATGAATTAGGCAATAACTGAATTATCTGCCACCATATTTTCTTATCTTGTTTTTCTACAAACTCCCTTCGTCTGGTATTGATATACATAATCAATGCGGAAAGAATATCTATACTAGCACTATCAAGATGGTCTGTACTAAAATCATCCATCTCTAAATCCCGCTTATGTATGAGATGCATTGTAGAACAAGAATTGGCAACAACACCTATCTTATATGTATCAAACTCTTTCCACCAGTAAAGAGGTGCAGTTATGTCCATACTAATCATTATCTGCCTGAGATACTTTCTATGAGCATGATTATCATTTACCAGACTAGCCTTATACAGATTCTTCATAAGGGTTAAATCATTATCACCCATATGAAACAATAACTCATCATTTATAAAACAGCCACTACCTGCACTATCTTCTTTATCCCAACTTGCCATAGGATTTCTCATACCACGAATCGCATGATTAAATCCCCATGTTTCAATGTTCTCTATCTTAATCATTTCTTATACCTCCCACTTATTATCATAGGATACGCACTTTTATGGTCGGTCTGATGATGGATTCTATAATGTCTATCACCCATCATTCCTGCTTTAACAAAACTAGGACAAGCCATTATTCCATACCAAGTTTTCTGATAAGTGCCCGCCCCTAAATACATATCTGTCATGCCGCCCTGCACTTGTTGTGTTTCAGGCTGGTCAATCATGATAAAATCAAATGTGAGAAATACCCTACCTCTGCTACCATCAAGACTATACATAAGGAAATCATCATTCATAGTTCCGTTAAAGTATAATCTTCTGTCTGTCTTACATATCCAACTGTTCATGCACTTACGCCTATACTGCGCTATGTGCAATCTACTTCCAACCCCGCCTATAAAATCTCCGGGCTGACCAAATGCTACGGAGTATATTGCATCACTTATCTCCATAAAGTCTATATAGGCTTCAAACACATCATCAAGATTGGCTGATTCACTACGATATAAAACTCCATCTTCTTCCCATCTATAAGGACAACCTACATAATCATCATCCCATTGTGTGAAGTAAGAGAGTCCCAATTTCTCTGCTATATCATAGCAGGCATTTCTTGCATAAACAGCACATCTTCTATCCCCTTTATTATCCATGGGATCCATGTACTTTGCTACTTCATCTTTAGAGAATACCTGTACTATATCTTCTCCAAATACTCTCTTATAGCCGTCTAATTCTTTGTCCTCATCATCACAAATAATGTAAATCTTTCCTGTATAACCATATCTTCTTAATGTGTCATAACTAGGAGTATTCCAAGGTCTACCATGACAAAGAATAAATACTGCAAAATCATTCAGATGCTTTCTCGGAGTTCTCTGTATTGGCATCGTCTGACTTTGATTCTTCTTCATCTTTAATTCCTTTCTCCTTCATTAACTCTCTCTGCTCTTTCAAAACTCGGCGGGCTTCTTTAGCTTGTTTAGCCCTTTCTTTCTCCTCATCTATTAACTGTTTCATCTTTTCAGAAAGAGCCACATATCCATTTGCTATGGCATCATCCATATCTATAATCACTAACGCTGATTCTTCCATCAACTCCTGCATTTCTTTATCTGCATGGGCATAATAATCAGCAATCTTGGAATAATTGAAAACAATATGACGAGAAGCGGCATTGATAAGAAACTTCTTCTCATCATCTGAAACACTGGACTTCTTTATCCTTGCTACTAACTTATTATATTTCTGGGTATCAAATAATGCTGATAGACTAGGCTTTTCATTTGCAGGCTCATACTGCGGAACTCTTATCGCTCGGGAATACTTCTTATCATCTCCCATAGGATTCTTTTTTGCTTTTTCATCTCCGAATAACTGCTTCATACAACCCTCACTTTCTTATATTGTGAAAATAGTCTATAACACATTTAATCTGGTGTCAACAGGTCTTTTTATATGAAGAACTAACTAGCTTTGGATAGGTGTGTTCTCTCAAAATACTATTGGTTATCTTACCATTAGATACAACAAATTTAGTAGAAGTTGGTGAATATTTTATAACCTGAAAGATTCTCTCATATATTGGCATCTGACTATATGTTTCTGACATTCCTCCATCAGCTCCTGCTACCAACTCTTTCATATCATACTTGACAATAGGTAATTGAATTGTATAATGACCTCTCTGATTTTCAAGTATCGGAGATATTGTGTCCTCATACATTTCAGATACCCAACTAAAAGGAATGTGAGAATTCCTAAAAACAAAATTATATGGCGCTCTGAACTCGCTCTTTCTTTCATCAGATATTTTACCACCTATATACATTCTATCATTTCCAAAGGATGTGGCGCATATTCCAGCATCTAATATATAACTCATGTAACTATAGATTATCTCATCCATATTTTGAGTTATTGGAAGTGAGCGCAAACTATTTCCATCTTCATATCTGTATCTAAATCCAGTTATATCATCATCTGCTATAACAAAAGCATCAAGTCCTAAATGCATTGTTGCTATACTTTCACAGGCACTTTTTGCATAAAGAATGGCTTTTCTTTTAGGCTCAAGAACACCAGTATCAATCTCGTTTATATAGAACTGCTTATCAAATACCCATATATCAGTATAATCTTTATTAGTATGATACTCTGGATATGTTTCATCCTCATTATCAAGAATAAGATATATTTTTCCAGTATATCCACATCTTCTCAAAGTATTGAGAGTATGTTGAGCATAAGGTCTACCATGTGTGCATATTAAAACGGCATAATTATACATAAGTTAGTCCTGATAAATATTGATTTTAGACAATGTAAACTTGTGCTGGATTGTGTTAGCATATACATCCAATAATTCTTTCTGTATCATTGAATGTAAAAAATCCGCATCATCCACAGACTTTGCATTTACTAAATTTTCCAGATTATTTATTATGAGGTCTACCTGAAACTTCTGCTTCTGAATATATTCCGCATCGGTCATACTTCCACTCTTTCTCCATACCACTGCTCTGTTATTTCTACATCACAGTTTATAGGAATTGTAAACTTTTCCCCAGGTGCTTCACTCATTAACTGTGAAAATCTTTCAGAGGCCTCTTTTGCATTTTCTTTAGGGCACTCTGCTATAATTTCATCATGAACAGGAATTAACATTCTGAATCCTAATTCTTTCAGTCTAGGATCATTTCCTATCTTTATCATAGCCAGCTTCGACATATCAGCGGCACTTCCCTGGATTCTAGCATTTACACATTGTCTTTGAGCATCCGCCTTTTTCTTTGTGTTATCTACAATCCATACTCCTTCTGCGTTTGCTTCTTGGAATATATCTATCTTCTTACTACCCCAGGTACTTCTCAATTTCTTCAAGTACCTATGAATCAACTCATCCGGCACTTCTGCCATTTCCTCTTCTTCATCATCAAAGTTAAGAGGATCATCATCTGGGGCTACACCATCTTTCCATGTAAACTCATAGTCTGGTAACTGCATATCAGGCAATCTTCTCTTTCTGCCCCACAATGTAGTAACATATCCTAAATCTTCTGCCATCTGTAATGAATCCTGCTCAAACTGCTCAATAGCAGGAAATCCCTTAAATACAGAATCTTTTATCGCCTGCGCCTTGTTAGTAGTAGTTCCAAGCTGCTCTGCAATACTCGGTACTCCTCTTCCGTAAAGCACACCCAATAGAATACTCTTTGCTTGGGACCTACGATTTTTACCTTCGGGATTTGTGGTTCCATCCGGCCTAAACTCAAGGCAATTCTCATAAGTGGTATTAAAAGACAAAGCCGCAATCTCTGCATACAAATCCTTTCCATGCTTATAAGCATCTATCATCTTTGGATCGCCGCACATCATTGTCATGGCTTTTGGTTCTTGCTGACTATAATCTGCTGACATAAGAACATAACCAGGACTTGCTACAAACATTTTTCGGATATCTTTATTATGAGAAGGAATATTCTGCAAATTAGGATCCTGACTGCTGAATCTTCCGGTGTCAGCTCCATACTGATTAAACTTACAATGTATGCGTCCGTCTTTCTTATTCACACACTCGGGAAGTTTATCAATATAGGTACTCATCAATTTCTTATAGGCTCTATATTCAAGTATTGCATTACATACAGGTAAATCTATCTTCTTTAAGATATCTTCTCCTGTCCCCCTTGGTGACTTCTTATCTACAGACTTTACGCCAATGATATCATACAAAAGAATCGCAAGCTGGGTAGGTGAATCTATATTAATTGGATCATCAAGTTTATTGTTTGTGGTCTTTATACAATACTTCTCTATCTCATCCCTATACATATCTATCAACTTATAGACTTCCTTTTGCTTCTCATCTATAAGTACAGAATACTTTTCCTTTAACTGTGCCGCATAATATAAATCAAACGCAACACCAGTATCTTCCATATCTGCAACTACTTTTACACAAGGCATCTCAATATTATGGAATACCCATGCTACATCTGTCAGTCCCCTTGTCTTGCACTCTACATTATCTGGAGATAAGAAAGGTAACTGATACTTATACAATTCATATGTGATAATAGCATCATGGGCAGCATATAAGTATGCAGTATTTACGGGGACAAAAGCGAAATTCATCCCCTTGAATAAATCATCAAACTTAAATGCATCTTCTTCTCCGCGCAAAATATACTTCTTGTGGAGTGCTTTCAATCCCTTGCTAGGTTCATTCTCATTCAAAAGACGGGATGCTAAATAGCAGTCCCAATCACAAATCAATTCTACTCCGAGATGATTCTTGATAAATCGCATATCAAAGGCCGCATTAAACATGATGATTTTCACACCATTAACAATGCGAGAAAACTCTTTACCTACTGTTTCTAGGGATAACTGATTCTTTGATAACTGACCTGTGATATAAGATTTATGACCTACAGGAATGTATGCTGCCTTTTCACCCTCTGTGTATATACATACTCCAACTAAATCATCTTGAAGTGGATCAAGTCCTGTAGTTTCTGTATCGACTGACAATACGCCCGTCTTAATGGATGCGTCTATGTAACTATGGAGAGTTTCTTCATCTTGAATAATAATATACTCATCTCTAAACTTACCAAGATGAGTTTCTACCATCGCTTTGATTGTTGATATCTTTGTGGATATATCATTCCCACCTCTAACAACACTTGGTGCCTTCACTTTCTTATTCATCTTCTTTAATAGTGCGGCATCATCTTCTCTTGTGGTTCTTGTTGTAGGGATATCAAACAAAGCCATAGTAAAAACCTTTCATAAAAGAGGTATGTGCTTTATTCATGAACACTTATTCAGCACTGTCCGGCTCTCGGGTACAAAGCGCGAAAACCCTGTTCAACGGACAATCATGGGAAAACTACTTAATAGGCATCCTCTGCGGATCTTCTGTCAGGCCTGCGTCTATCATCTCGCCTATCATCTCTGTCTGATGAAGAACGGCGTCTAATAGGTTCATCCTTGTTATCGTCACCCGGGAATACACCCCTGTCAAGATAATACTGCATCTCTTCCTCAGTCTTATCAAGAATATAAATGCCGATAATCTCAGGAATCTGGTCCTGGAAATCTTCAAGGGTCTTATTGCTATCTTCTACCTTATACAGACCATATGTAGTAGAAGTATCACCCTTCTTTCCTCGCCGCTCAATCTCTGTAACAACAGATGCGACCTTGGGATTTCTTGCACAATAACTGGAAAGTTCCCTAAAGAAGTTCTTCCCTCTCTCCCAAATCTGCACTTCCTTTGCTTCGATATTGTAAAGCGGAATGAACAGTCTTGCTTTAACCTGCTTCTTTGCTTTACAGAACGGACAAGCATCAATGGGATCATTGTAATTTCTCAGGCAGTTCACCCAACGGTGCTTGCCATCTACTTCTACATCATGCACGGCATATCCGTAAAAGTCATTCATATCGTTACCGAGGATATGTACTCTGGCTACATCACCATCATCTTTCAGAGAGAAGTAGCCACCTGTACCATTTCCCCCATATCTTTCTGCATCTTCATATCCGAAGCGTCCCATACTGTTCTCCTTTCTTAAACTGCGGCAACTGCAATCTTGATAACTGCCTGCAATGCCTTCTCATTGAAAACGGCTTTGTACTTCAGGTTGAAGTTCTCATGGATCTCTGCCTTCACATCACCAAACTTCTCAGGAAACTCCATAGCGTCCCAAAGTTCCTTGTTAGTGAAAAACTCAAAGGCTTCCTTGTGCAACCAAATCTCAAAGAGATTCTTTCTGCCGTTCTTGACGCGGACACAATTCATCTTTCCCCCATGCCCACCAATCTTCACAACAAGATCCTTCTTGGCTTTCTCAAGGATAGCAGTAACAAGATTCTTGGTCTCCTCAGTAAGAGCCTCAATCTCTTCCCGATTCTCCTTCTTCTTATCGGGCTTCTTCTCTGACTTCTCCTTAACAGGCTTTTCTGCGGGCTTCTTCTCAGGCTTCTTCTCCTCTGCCTGTGTAGAAGTCTGAATAACCTCGTCCCCGGCATACTTACGCCAGTCACTTCTGAATGTAGAGTAAGTGGTTGTAAAGGATCCACCATTCTTATCTCTGAACATCAGGGTCTTGTACTTGGTCTCTCTGCTTTCAAGAACACCAATCTTGTGTGTCTTGCGGTGCTCATAGACCTGTCCAATAGTTCCGGGTTCTGCTACTGTGTTTGCTGCCATAGTTTTGTTCTCCTCTCTTTACTCGTTGGTTGTTGTGGTTGTGTTGGTTGTATCATTCTCTAAGGCTTTCTTAAAGGCTTCATATGAAGCGGCATAGACTGCCCTATAAATTACATCGGAAAGTTTGTCATAGTCAATCTTAACATCAACAACAGGATTGACTACAATCTGAGGTGTGGTCTGCTCTTCCTGCTCATCTTCTTCTTCCTCCTCAGCAGGTCGACCATATGAATCAACAGGAATGTTGAAAAGTGAATCAAAAAGAAGTGTGTCAGTGATTGAGAAATAACCAGTAGCAAACTTGTGGGTAAGATATCCAGCATTATGACCCATCTGAAGTGACGCCTGCTTCGTAGTGAGATTTCTCTTTTCCAGTTCTTTTCTTACCTTTGCTTCGCTGATGTAAACCATCTGGGACTTACTGATTTTTGCCATTTTGTTTCTCCTTTCGTGTTTGTTGTGTGTGTTGTGTTGAAAAGTTTTGTTGTTGTGTTACTGTAAATGCACTATAACACATTTAATTTTTAATTGCAATAGGAATTTATCGAATTTTCACAGGCTTTTTCATTTTATTAAATAAGAACATTAATGATGATGGATCTCCATAATATTCATCTGCTAGTAATAATGCTCTCTGCAAATCTGGTGAATCATCATATATTCCGATTTCTTCTTTCTTATACCATTCTACTATTCTATCGTATTCATCTACCATATCTGGCGCGGTTGCTATTATTGTCTGTCTTAACAGGGGATGCGGTCTCCATAATAATATTGCATCTTCTATATTATGAAAAGAAAGAATATCTTTTGTCATTTCTAATAAGTAACTATTCTTTCTATCTAAAAAAGATATGATACCTGTATTGAAAAACACCACTTTCTTTTCACCTATCTTTTTCTTCCATTCATCTGGTACAATCAAACTACTATTCTCTAAACACCACTCTTTTGATGAGCGGCGTACTTCAATATTCTTTGCTCCAAGAACATCTAAATATTGGCGCTTCTGCAAGTCTGATTCTACTATTATTTTTGTTGCGTTCTTCGCTCCTGGCACATTTATAAAATGAGAATCAACATATTCGGAAGTAAAATATGGCACATAGATTAAATTGTTTGTGCAGTCCAATAATTTACTTGAATAATAAGCAGGATCCACAGAGGTAATAATATTCATATTATCATATCCATTATGAATAAAAATGGTATGAGGATGAAGTTCCTGTAAATCTATCTGCTTATAATCTACAATGTCAGTAGGACATATATTTAACTCCCTAAACTTATCGCCATCATAATACATAGTATCAAATTCCCTATCACTATTTTTACCATAATAAGGAATAGGCATAACTAACACCTTGAATGACTTTCTTTTATACTCCTCATAGTATTCTGCCATACTATCCCACATAGATGCACAATATGGAAGAAAAACTATCGTCATAGAACCACTTTTATATTCTGTATTTCCTCTGGAGTACATTCCCCTATATCCTTTCTGTTTCTAGGCAATATTGCTTCATATATGATTTTATTTTTTATGATAGATTTTATTCTGTCCCTAGCATTTAATCCGGCCTCATCATTATCTGTGGCTAATACTAATGCTCTAACTGGTAAATCTTGTAATTGTTGTAATGCTAGTTTGTTGCCTAGTCCATTCATAGCTACTGCCCATCTATGACTTTGCCACAACAATATACAGTCTATCATTGATTCACAAACCCATACATCATTAGGATTTACATACTCGGGTTTTAATATTCTTTCTCTATCGTGTAGGCATTTATGTAATTCATACAATCCATATAGAGGTTTCTCTACTCCTTCCGGATAGTTGAAAAACTTGCTCCTAACACTACGCCTAGCAATAAACAAACATCTTCCTTCAATATTCCTGATGGGAAAAGTAATGCTATGAGTATTGCGGTCATAGCCCAAATCAAAAAGTTCAATAACATCTTCATCTACAATTCCTCTCTGCTCTAAATAAGGATGAATATATCTATAAGAATCCAGTTCTTCTTCACTTACATATTTTTCCTCTGTTTGATTATGTGCGGAATTTCTATCAAGATTTAATTTAATGGGCCTTCTTTCTTCGATAGATATTGACAGATAGTTCTTTACTAACCACTGCCATCCAAAACTTCCCATCACATCATCTGTGTGTCCAAAACAATATGAGATAAGTTCTGGTAACTGATGTGTTTCCCCACAACCAAAACAATGAAAGACACCTGTATCTTTCTTTACACCGGCGCTTAATCTTCTTTCTTGTCCACCTTTATGATATGGACATTGTATCTGTATATTATCGCCACTCTGTTTGGGATCTTTTTCTAATAGTCTTATTCCATTAGCGTGTAATTGTTGTCTTAACTCGGATATAACTTCCTCGCAAGTACAATCAAACTGTGTATTATTTATCAGCATTTATCTTTTCCTCTAGTTCTTTTACCAAATCATTATGATACCAATATTTGGCTCTCATATCAAAAGACCTTATATGATTCACAATAGAACCACCTATCAGAAAATCTACATGGTCTACTATATTTGGTTTAACATTAAATATAGGAATCCTATATTCATACTGCTCTAAAAATCTGTGGAATAATGAATCGTCAAACTTGTTTTCAGATATCCAATGCTTACACATGGGATCTTTTTCTGCATCATTCAAATACCAATCATAAAAATCTTCTGCAACAAATGATGGTATAAATATGCAAGGAAAAGAATACCACATCTTTTCTACATTTACTCTGCCGTATGAATCATCTTCATTTATAGAAGGACAGAATCCACAAACAATATCACCAAGCGGAATTCTCTCTGTTATCAGCTTAAAGAATGGACTTAATATAACATCATCTTGTAGATGCCACATTCCTATCTCATCACTCTCTACAAGAAACTTTATACTGGATATAAATGAACGCAAACAACCAATATTTTCTACATCTTCCCACACTATTATATTATGTGAGTCTATTCCCTGCTCTAACATAGACGGCAATAAATACTTTTCTACATACCACTGTCTTTGTAGGCAACTATGAATCATGTATTTCAAAATGCATCCTCCTCTCGCTTTCTAGGCGCTTCTCCTTTTGATATGATTATCTTATCCTCAGTTTTCTTTTCTCGTCTTGTCCTTCTTCTTGCTGGTTCTTCTACTTCCTCTGGTTCTGTGTATGTAAACTTACCAGAATCAATATCCCATATATAATGAAATGATGTTCCTACTTTACCTATTCTTGCTTTCTTCTTTTCAATTATCAAGGTAGAATCTTCTGTTTCTGTATTCCTCTTCTGTCTTACTGAAAATACAACGCTGGCATTTTGTGCTATACCATCACTATCTCTTATATTCTCTAACTCTGGTGTATCATTTGAATCTTTTTCTACAACACCACCTCTATTAGCTTGCACTACTACAAGAATGGGTATTGACATTTCTTCGGACAAACTCATCAAGTCCTCACTTATGTTGGTGAGTGATATTGTCTTACTATCCCCTCTCTTATATCTCTCATCGGACAAATATGTGATACCATCAATGGCTAGCATATCAAGATGCGCTGACTTTACCCAATTTCTTAATTTAGATACAGTCACTTTCCGCGCAAAGTCTTTCGGTTTTGTAACATAAAACTTTCCAGGAACATCTTTTAACTTCTCTGCATACTTCTTATAATCTTCAAGTGTAAAGGCGTCTGTAAATGCGCCATAGATAACAGAAAGATTGGGGATATTTCCATACAATGTGTCAAATCTATATCCGATATCTCGCTCATTCATCTCTGGCGAAAAGTAACCTACTGTATAGCCGTTTGCTACTGCACTTGTGCAAAACTTTTCAAGTACCCATGATTTACCTTGATTAGTTCTCGCAAAGATTACAACTAACTCATCACCTTTTTGAAAACCCATCATCTCTCTATCTATTTCTTCAAATCCTGTTGGAATAAATCGACTATCAATATCATCATTGACGGTTTCAGAAGCCTCTATTCTTTCAGTAACTCCGCTTATGATATCTGTAGAATGAAACTCATAATCTGGTTGTAGTGTTGTCCTAAATTCATTCAGTAAATATTCTACGGCATCATTACTATTACCTGTTGTCAATAACTCTGCGGCTTTCTGAATTACAGGCACAGATTTATTATACAGATATTCTTCCCGTATAGTATCTACAAGGTATCTATCTGATTCAGTAACTTCCAATAAATCTAAATCTGGAAATCGACTTCTGAATGATGCTTCATCTGGAACATTACCATACTTCTGATAATGGTCCATGATAAACTCTATTTCATCTTCATATCCTAAAAAATATTCTTTTGTGAGAAGATTGTCCTCTATAAGAGAATAACTACCTGTGGAAATTATTTTTGAGATTATCTGAACGGATATTAACATTAGCCTCGCGCTCCTTCACCTTTTAATTCGACAATATCAGAAGTTTGCCAAATTCGATTAGCCAGTCTGTCCCCAACTCTATTTATAAAATCATCTGAATAAGAGGTAAAGTTAGTGGTGAATATATTAAACTTACCTGCTAGTATTCTTCTCTCAATAGGAACCAGCAAATTGATATAATCATATCTTGTATATTCTGCTGATCCTATATCATCCCAAACAGTCAAATCTGCTCTGTCTGCGGCATCTCTTACCTCTTCATATCGCTTGTGTGCTGATCCGTAACTAAAATCTTTTGCATCTAGCACATATTGAGAAGTCGGAACAAAAGCGCCGTGAGCATACTCATCATTATATACTTCCCACGCGATATCATGCAAATAATATTTTAGCAACTTTATTGCCCATGTAGTCTTGCCGTTGCCCATATTATCACCGCATATGACAAGATTTCTACTACCTAATGTCTGCACTCTGTCTGTTATAGTTTCTGCTATGCTGGCTAACTTCTCATAAGCAGGAACATCTATCTCATCAGGTATCAGCTTAAAATTTTGCCACTGATAAGCAGGCAGTCTGCTTAATCTTAATTGTGCCTTAAATCCAGGCCTTCGCAAACAAATCTTATCAGAATCGGCGTACTTACATTCGCCACAATATTCAACAAATTCACAATCAGCATTTCCACTATAAGCCATAAGTTTCTCCTCAATATACAGGCATACCAGCCGCTATTCTTCTTGCTATCACTTCTTCACCGCTATGTTGCTGATGAATCAAGTGGTCATTTGTTGCTTTATTCTGACTATATGCTTTCTTATTTACTTCTTCATAATCAACAAACTTGTACCACTTATTATCCAAACTCTGCTTTATAATTTTCTGCATAAGCATATTATCACGATTAGATAAGTCCAGTAAATCGGATAATTTCTTTCGCCACATACCTAATGTTTTTACCCGTCTAGCATCTTTCGTGGTACTGTCTGTAATAAATGTTATATACTGAACTAACAACTGTTTTGTTTTTGAATCGAAGCCGTAACTTTCTCGCTCTATCTCATCTAAACATAACTGACTGATAATAGGCTTTTCTTTCTTTCGTTTCTGCTGACTATCTATTTCTTTTCCGCTTGCTAAAGAATCTTTGAGAGAATCCTGAGAGAAGTTTCTTTTAGAAGAACGTCCAGCAAACGCAGGCTTGGCCTGCGCTTTTTTATAAGTATTTTCTTTTTCAATATTTTCTTTTTTAGTATTTGTTATATTAGTATTTATTTGTGTTTGGTTTTCAGTATCTTGAAAACCTACCGCTTGAAAACCAACATCTTGAAAATCAAGCGACTGAAAACCAGTATCTTGATTTTCTATATCTTGAATAGTAGTAGGTTGTTCATATATATTATATTCATACTCTATCTGTTTTCTAACAATGATTTTATTACCGTCACTATCTATATAAGATTCCGGTTTTAACTTTAATACTATAAGATATCCATTATTCTTCAATTCAGATAATGCGCTTTTAATAGCATCTTCACCCTCTTTATGACATGACACAATACCAGTTATAGAATAATCCCAGTCTTCCGGAAGAGAAAGCATCCAAGAAAGTAAACCTTTTGCTTTAAGAGATAAGTTTCTATCCCGTAAATGATAATTACTCATAACAGTATAGTTATCTGTTTTGTTTACTCTAAATGTTGCCATGTTCAACTCCTTTCTTTATTGTTGGTGTAAAAGAAAACCCCCAACCTCAAAGTTATGCCGAACCTCGAGGTTGAGAGTATCTTTGCTGGCTGATTCTCTTCCGACTGACGCCGGCATACATCAGCCATTTTATTCGCCCATAAAGGTTAATGGATCGTATCTCATCTTACGAAGGATCGTTCTCATTCGATTTTTATGAGCATATACGCACTATAGCATACTATTTACTACAATGCAAGAGGAATTATTTCTTTCCCCCAATATTATTATAGATATCTTCTGCCTGTGCATCTATAACATCATTGACGGAATCAAAGAGTGCTTTCCATTCAGCATCTACATCTGCACTTTCAGGAAGTTCTCTCTCTTCCGTAGCTTCTACTGTGAAATAATTATCTCTCACTTTAATAGAAGCCCTGCTTGTTGCCGTGATTTTTGTTGTTACTCCCTGAATTTTGTAAGCCATGTTTATTTCCTCCTATGATGATTAATGATTGCCATCAGGATAAGTCCTGACATTTCTACAAGTAATGTAAAAAGGATACCCGCTAGAAAAGAATCAATATACATACTATGCTCCTTTCTTTTTATTGATCCTCAACGTAGGAGTTTTCTTTACTACTTCAAACTCCTTCATTTTTGAAAGATCCTTCGCCTCTATCTTGCCATTATAGATTGCTTCTTCAAGAATGTCGGAATCAATATACTCTTTTGTTCTGATAGAATCAAGAGCAACATTTTCGGACTTCATCCAAGCAATCATAGGTGCTTCATCAAAGGAACGCTTTTCTGCAATACTCAAACTCACAGATGCGCCCTGCGGTGTACTGAAAGAATCAAGATTGGAATCCATCATCAGTTTCTTAATCTGACTATTCAAAGCCTTTACAATGGCATCATATTCATCATACTCTGCCTTGAATTTGATATAATCATTGACCAGTTTAGTCAATTCTGATTCTTTCTGGACTCTTTCTTTATCCTTTTCAGTATCAGTAATGATTGTGCCAGCCTTGAAAGAATCACTATTTACGAGAGGTTTTCTTGCCATTTGTAACTCCTTTCTTTCTGTACTTGCGATTTGTTATCTCACCAAGTATGCCGTTTCTTCCGTGTGGTAAACTGTGCTTAAACTCTATTATCTTGCCTATATCATTTGAATCCCAATATCTTACTTTTCGCCCTCCTTTCTGCACATATATTGGGTCAGGTAATAGTTTTGCTAATTCATGCTTTGGATTAGTTCTCTTCCAAGCATACCATGTGTTGATTGTTTGTGTAGAGGAATCTATATAAAATGCTAGTTCCTCTATTTTGATTTTTCTGCTTTCCATAATCCCTCCCTTAACTTAATAAGAAATCTACCAATTCTGCTTTGTCCATATCATTCATTTTATCTATCATGATATCGCTCATGGCTCCCTTTCTTTCTATAATCTCATGCACTTTTTCATCTATTGTACCTTTGCACATAAGAGTATAGATTGTTATATTGTCTGTTGTACCAAT
>Ga0310786_10002617_pt1 | contig 27181 bp, 20 predicted proteins | sample AusTroGonzalo_MG_FD_203881 | JGI IMG/M metagenome (GOLD analysis project Ga0310786, IMG submission 203881) | Bovine rumen microbial communities from tropical cattle in Woodstock, Queensland, Australia - Gonzalo_03 (v2) (version 2) | ecosystem: Host-associated > Mammals > Digestive system >...
TAATACTGAAAGAAGATATTATCGGTCTGGGATTTAAGAACGATATCGTGAATGTAAAGTCTGGCTACGGCCGTAACTACCTCATCCCTCAGGGCAAGGCAGTCATCGCTTCACCGTCAGCCAAGAAGGTTCTCGCCGAGAATCTGAAACAGCAGGCTCACAAGCTGGCTGCCCTGAAGGCTGCCGCTGAGGAGAAGGCCGCACAGCTCGCTGGTGTAGCCCTCGAGATTGCTGCAAAGGTAAGCACTACTGGTCAGCTCTACGGTTCTGTAGGTGCTGCACAGGTTGCAGAGGAACTCAAGAAGCTGGGCAAGGAAGTTGACCGCAAGATCATCACCATGCGTGATATCAAGAAGGTTGGCAGCTATGTTGCAACGGTTCACTTCCACAAGGAGGTTCTCGTTGAGATTCCTGTAACAGTCGTTGCCGAAAATGCTGAGGAACTGAAGGCCGCTAAGGCTGCTGCTGCTGAGCCCGTAGTTGAGGCTCCCGTAGCAGAGGAAGAGGCTCCTGTTGTTGAAGAGCCTGCAGTTGAGGCAGAAGAGACTCCCGCAGAAGAAGCTTAAGTCGCTGTAAAGCAACATTGATAAGAGGAATCCTGATTCGTCGCAAGACAAGTCAGGGTTCTTTTTTTTGCCAGTGGTTATATGCTATGTCGGAATGGGGAAGGGCAAAGAAAAACCGCTGGACAATGTCCAGCGGTTGATTCTCTCAATTAGTTCGTATTAGGACTAATTACTCTGCAACAGCAGCAGTGTCAGCAGGAGCAGCAACGCTGTCAACAGGAGCAGCAGTTGTGTCAACAACCTCTACATTTGTAGAATCAACAGTCTCAGTAGCGGGCTTCTGAGCGTTGTTGCAAGATGCGAAAGCAATAGCTGCCATAGCTACGAACATAAATACTAATTTCTTCATTTTTCTAATGCTTTTAAATCTGTAAAACAATCATTTGTTTATTAAAACGATGCAAAGGTATATATTTTTTCAATACGTTGTATCTTTTTTTAGCACTTTTTTTTGCTATTTTCTGTAACTTTTTTGCAATGTGCTCAAAATCAACAAGTTGTGAATTGTTAAAATTTCGTGTAAAAAATACAATTAACGAATATTCTGCTAAAAATAGGATAATTCTCAAAAAATATATGTACCTTTGTCCCCAGTTTTACGCGCGTACATTATTTTATATAATAGATGATAGACACATCGGTTTTCCAAGATAAGACAGCAGCCTATTTCACGTTAGGATGCAAGCTTAATTTCTCTGAGACATCAACCTTTGGTAGGATGCTTCAGGAGATGGGCGTGCATACTGTGCAGAAAGGAGAGCAGGCTGATATCTGTATCATCAACACGTGCTCGGTGACCGAGGTTGCTGACCATAAGTGTCGGCAGGCTATTCATCGGTTGGTACGCGAGAATCCTGGCGCTTTTGTGGTGGTGACAGGCTGCTATGCTCAGTTGGAGCCGTTGACGGTAAGTCGTATTGAGGGCGTCGATCTTGTGCTTGGGTCAAATGAGAAAGCGAATCTGATTCAGTTTCTCTCAGAAAACTTTACGAATCGAGGCAATGGGCCGATTTACAGGACGGAGAAGACCAAGGACATCAAGACCTTTGCTCCCAGTTGTTCGCGTGGTAACCGCACCCGCTATTTCTTGAAAGTGCAGGATGGGTGTGACTATTTCTGTACATACTGTACCATACCCTATGCCCGTGGCTTCAGCCGTAACCCGACTATCGCATCTTTGGTAGAACAGGCTGAACAGGCAGCTCGTGAAGGTGGCAAGGAGATTGTACTGACTGGTGTGAACATCGGTGATTTTGGTAAGACGACAGGTGAGAAGTTTATTGACTTGGTGAAGGCTTTGGATGCTGTAGAAGGTATCCGCCGTTATCGTATCAGTAGCCTGGAGCCGGACTTGCTCAGTGACGAGCTGATAGATTATTGTGCAAAGAGCCGTGCCTTTATGCCTCACTTCCATATCCCCTTGCAGAGTGGTAGTGACACGGTGTTACGCCTCATGCACCGTCATTATGACCGTCAGTTGTTTGCCGATAAGATTCATCGTATTAAGGAGGTTATGCCTGATGCCTTCATCGGTGTGGATGTCATGGTAGGCTGTCGTGGTGAGACGCCGGAGTGTTTCGAAGAGACCTATCAGTTCCTTGAGGCGCTTGATGTGACGCAGTTGCACGTTTTCCCCTATTCGGAACGGCCTGGTACTTCGGCACTGAAGATACCCTATGTGGTCGATGAACAGCAAAAGAAGATCCGCAGTAAGCGTTTGCTTGACATGTCTGACTCCAAGACTCAGGCTTTCTATGCCCGTCACATTGGCAAGGTGGAAGAAGTCCTCTTTGAAAAGGCCCCACGCGGCAAGGCTATGCATGGTTTTACCCGTAATTATGTCCGTGTGGAGTTGTCGGCCGCCCTTTCCCGTGAGGAGTATGACAATCAACTCCTCCGTGTTCGCCTGGGTGAGTTTAATCACGAACGTTCTGCGCTTTGTGCTTCGCTCATCGAATAGTAATAAGATTAACAACTCAACAGATGAAGGTCGCTATTGTCATATTGAATTGGAACGGTGCAAAGATGTTGCAGCAGTATCTGCCTACTGTCTTGCAGTATTCACGAGAAGAAGCAACGGTTTATGTGGCCGATAATGCCTCGACCGATATCTCCTTGGAGTTGCTATATACCCGTTTCCGTGATGACTGCCATGTCATAGAGCTCGATAAGAACTGGGGATTTGCCGAAGGCTATAACAAGGCTCTGAAGCAGATTGATGCCGAGTATTACCTGTTGCTGAACAGTGATATTGAAGTTAGCCACCACTGGCTTACCCCGTTGATTGAGTTTATGGATGCTCATCTCAACGTGGCGGCCTGCCAACCTAAACTGCTCTCGGTTGCGGATAAGGACTGCTTTGAGTATGCGGGGGCGAGTGGGGGATATCTCGACCGCTACGGCTATCCCTTCTGTCGTGGACGTATCTTTGAGACCGTGGAACGTGACAACGGACAGTATGACAGCGTGCAGGACGTACTCTGGGCAACGGGTGCTGCTCTGATGGTGCGCTCGAAAGACTATTGGGAGGCTGGCGGACTTGACGGCCGCTTCTTTGCCCATAACGAGGAGATTGATCTTTGTTGGCGTCTGCGTATTCTTGGCCGTAGAATTTGTTGCGTGCCAGACAGCTATGTCTATCATGTGGGAGGTGGTACGTTGCCGAAAGGTAATCCAATGAAGACCTTTTTGAATTTCCGTAACAATCTGACCATGCTTTATAAGTGCCTGCCCGATGAGGAACTGAAACATGTTATGCGTATGCGTTGGTTCCTTGATTACTTGGCTGCATGGGAGATGTTGCTGTTGAAGCATAATTGGGGCGACTTTCGTGCAGTCTATCGGGCCCGTCGTGCCTTCAAGCGTTGGCGTAGGGATTTTGCAGTCGACCGCCAGAAAATCCAAAGTGGTCGTAAGGCCGTTTCTATTCCTCAGCAATGCTCGTTCTCTCTCCTTTGGCAGTATTATGTGAAGGGTCGCAAGCATTTTGCGGATCTGCCAACGGCGTTCTCCTAAGTCAGATGCTGGTCTGCTCCCTATTGGGGCTGTAATCGTCTTTACTTAATAACGACGATGGCTTTCATGCGTTGTCTCCATTCTTTCAGATATTCAAACCATTCGTCGGCAGAATGGTAACCGAAATCCTCATTGTCGGAACCAAAGGTGATGGCGTAGTGCAGTTCATCATTAGGAGTGCTTACCACGAATGCAAAGTTATTCCTGTCCCGTTTAAGTTCCTTGACTACATTGCTGAAAGGAATATAAATGCCCAGACCAACTGTCTCGCGCTTGTGACCTATGGAGTCCTTGGCTGATACGGGCCAGTCTGTTCCCCAACAACCGCGAATGCTGTTCAGGTCGCTATACTCTTCGGAACCCCTGATGTTGGTGAAACCCGTACAGAACTGATAGTCCGTTACCGGACGGTCAAAGTGAATGTCAACCATGCAATCACGTCGCCCAGCATAGAGAGTATAACGGGTTGTCATGGTGATGGTAAGAGGATGGTTGGAGGCTTGTGGTAACATACACGGGGCTTCCCAGTCTTCGTCAATAACCTCAACAATGGTGCGCAGGGGACCTCGGGCGAGGATTCGGAGTGTGCGGTGGGCAACATTATTAAGCATGACGGGCTCTGTGCCGTCCCATCCTCGCAGCGTGCCCAGTCCAAGGGTAGAACCTACCCATAGTACGTCGTCACCAAAACCGCTGGCTTTCTGTAGGCTGTCAGGATAGAATTGAGTATGTTTGAGTTCCAGTCCCTGATGATACTTTCCATAGATATCGACTGTCTGGCGATGATCGAAGTATATACGGTATGCCACGAGCTCGTTTTCGAAGGCTGGACCATGGTGGTGTAGCTGCCAATAGGGGTTGGTGCCCTTGTCTGCCGTGAGACTGCTGATATAGAGGTCCTGCTTATTTTCCTCCTTGATTTTATTGTTCGAAAGGAGCATCTCTGCATAGACCCTCGACTCGTACTGACGTGGTCGGCCCTCGTTGAACAACTGAATAGTAAAAACCTGCTTCTCTTTCTTCTTCATATCCGTGAGGAAAAACAGCTCGTCCCATACCTGGTCACCGTTGAGGTCGTCCAACTGGCATGGGATTTCATGACCGTTAAGCGTGACAATTGCCGACTTGACGTCGCTATATGGTTTGAGGTCGATAACGACGGGCTGTGATTCGAGCACTGTTTTTGACAGGTTTTCTACTGTGATGGTCTGTGTCGTCTGGGCAAAGGTGGTGATGCAGGTCACCATAAGCCACATGGAAAAGAGTCGTTTTTTATTCATCGTGCAGTTTGTTTTCTTGTTGCTGAAAATGATTTGTTTTAAGCATTTATTTCATACAAAACTATAAATTGTAAACAAATTTTAGTCACTTTTTGAGGTTTTTTAGGTTAAAATTTGGAATTAATTAGATTTTTTAGTACATTTGCAAACGTTTTTAACATCAACTTTCAAAATTTAATAACTGCTGTGCGCAAATTATATTTTGCATTACTGGCCTGCATGTTGATATGTATAGGCTGTGAATGGCATCTTAAACCCAGCGATGAACATGCGTCGGAGGGTATTGAGGTGGAGCGCTTTGACCGTATTCAGGCATTGTACCTGACGACGGGCGATCGTTCTGCGCTACAACAGTTGAATACACGCTATCCGGAGCAGATGCGTATGCTGATAGAGGATGTGCTCCATATCGGTGCAGTTAACGACCCGATGATTAATGTGAAGTTCCTGCATTATTATCAGGATTCTGTATTGTTGTCTCTCGTAACTGAAGTTGAGAATCAATATGCAGACATCGATGATTTGAATAAAGAATTAACCTTGGCTTTCAAGGAATTGCAGAAACTACTGCCTGATATGTCGGTTCCTGTGGTTTATACGCAGATTGGAGCCTTGACACAAAGCATTATTGTAGGTGACAGCACGTTGGGTATCAGTCTTGACAAATATCTGGGTGCTGATTATCCACTTTATTCACATTATTATCCAGAAGACCAACGACGCCAGATGAAGCGCCAGATGATAGTGCCTGATTGTATGAGTTTCTACATCCTAAGCAAATACCCGTTGCACGAAGCAGATACTGCGATGGACGTACGGCGTCAGCATATGGGTAAGATACAGTGGGTGGTCAATAAAGTGACAAAGAAGCGTGTCTTTACAAATGATCACGTAAAGGCTGTTGATAGCTATATGCACAACCATCGTCAGGTTACTGTTCCACAGCTGCTGGAGAGTGCTGATTCGCTGGGATTATAAATAAAATGTGGTTTGTCGGTTGCTAAATCACATTTTATTATTACCTTTGTGCCCAGAAACCAAAAACAAAAGAATATGAAGCGCTTCAATACCTTTTTGATGATGTTTGTGTTGGTAACATGCCAAATGTATGCTGGTGATGTACTGGATCTGCAGGATATTGCACGTGGTAAATTCCGTGCTCAACGAATGGCGGCATTGAACCCTGCGCCCGACGGAGAGACCTATCTGCAGATTTCGCCGGATGGCCAGCGTATTGAACAATTCTCTTTTAAAACGGGAAAACTGGTAAGCACGTTGCTTGACCTTCAGGATACCCATGGTTCATCCATCAAGGACATCGAAGACTATGTGCTTAGTCCTGACGGAAGCCGTATGCTGATACAGACAGCGTCCAGTTATATCTATCGTCGTTCGTTTACTGCTGAGTATTATATCTATGATATTAGGAACCGGAAGCTGGAACCGCTTTCAGACGGTGGTCCGCAACGTGCTCCGCTGTTTTCACCTGACGGTGAGCAGATTGCGTTTGTGCGTGATAATAACATCTTCTTGGTCAAATTGTTATATAACAATGCGGAGAGTCAGATAACGAAAGATGGCAAGTATAACGAAATAATCAACGGAGTACCTGATTGGGTGTATGAAGAAGAATTCTCGACAGCCCAGAGCATGGCATTCACTCCTGATTCAAAGCAACTTTGCTGGATTCGTTATGACGAGTCGCAGGTGAAGGAGTTTAACTTCCCTTTATACAAGGGTTCCAATCCTGTCAAAGAACAATACGCTGACTACCCTGGACTTTACACCTATAAATATCCTATAGCCGGTGAGCAGAACTCTAAAGTAAGTGTGATGAGTTATGACATCAAGAGCCATAAGACACGTACCTTGGATGTTCCGTTGGATGCCGATGGATATATTCCCCGTATTAAGACCTATCCTGTTGCAGGGGAGGGTGGCGAAGGTATGGCCCAGTCGCAGATTATTGTGATGACGATGAACCGTCATCAAGACTGTTTGCGTATATATTCGGTGAACGCTCTCTCGACCTTGAGCCAGCTGATTCTGGAAGAAACGGCAGACAAATATGTCAAGGAGGAACTCCTGGAACAGATACAGATGACGCCACAGCATATCCTGTTGCCGAGTGACCGTTCCGGTTTCATGCATTTGTACCTCTACACAATCAATGGTCAGCTTGTTCGTCAGATAGAACAAGGAGACTATGAGGTGTCTGACGTTTATGGGTATGATGAGGCAACTGGCGATACTTATTTTGCTTCTCATGCCAATGGCGCTACGGAACAGCAGGTATATGTGGCCCATAAAAACGGTAAGGTGGAATGTTTGACGCAACAGGCTGGATGGAACAGTGCATTGTTCTCTGCGAACTATAAATACTTCGTGAATACATGGAGTGACTTGAATACGCCTACCGTCTATACTTTGCATGAAGGTAAGAAAGTTTCTGCAACACTCATTGATAATAAGGAGGTTAGCGAGAAACTGGCATCCTGTAAAATCGGAACGCGTGAGCTGTTCTCGTTTACGACAAGTGATGGCGTGCGGTTAAACGGTTGGATGATTAAACCCTCTGGCTTTGTCGCATCGAAAAAATACCCTGTCATCATGTATCAGTATGGCGGTCCTGGCAGTCAACAGGTCAAGAATGCATGGGACATAGGTATGTGTGGTGCTGGTGCCGTATTGGAACAGTACCTCTGTCAACAAGGGTATGTTTGTGTCTGCATAGATAATCGCGGTACCGGAGGCCGTGGAGCCGAATTCGAGAAATGTACGTATATGAAACTGGGCGAGTTGGAAAGCCGTGATCAGGCAGAAGCCGCCTTGTGGTTGGGGCAGCAGTCATATGTGGATCGAGACCGTATTGGAATCTGGGGTTGGTCGTATGGCGGCTGGAACACCTTGATGTCCATGTCCGAAGGACGTGAGGTTTTTGCTGCTGGTGTCGCCATTGCCCCGCCTACCAACTGGCGCTATTACGATACCATCTATTCTGAGCGTTATATGCGTACGCCGAAGGAGAACCCCGAGGGTTATGATCAAGTGAATCCCATAGCTCGTGTGACCCAGTTGCATGGAGCCTTGCTTCTCTGTCACGGACTGGCAGACGACAATGTTCATTTCCGCAATACTGCTGAATATACCGAGGCACTGGTGCAGGCCGACAAGGATTTCCGTCAGCTGACCTACACTAACCGTAACCACAGCATTTATGGCGGCAATACCCGCTTGCACCTGTATCGTCAGGCTGTGAACCATTTTAATGCCTATCTACTGAAATAAAAAGCGATTATGAAGAAACTCATGACCTGTCTCGTCGTGGCATTGCTGCTCATGCCTCTTGCGCTCCATGCCCAAGAGACTATGGCTACTGTCATTGTCATCAATCCCAGTGATGACCCGCGTCAGGAACTTGTCGAGGTTGATGCTCAGACGGTCTTCGAGAAGCTTGGCACCCGTCAGTTCCGCGTCATCAATGCTGTCCGTCAGGAAGTACCCTATCAGTTGACCTACGATGGCAAGTTGCTTCTCGATGTCAGTGTGCGACCCAATGGTGTGGCTCGTTTTACGATAGTCCCTGGGCAGCCCCGTCCTGTGACGAATGTCGTCTATGGTCGTCAGTACCCTGAGCGTGTTGATGACATAGCATGGGAGAACGACCGCGGGGCTTATCGACTTTATGGACCTGCATTGCAACGGAGTGGTGAACGTGCCTTCGGTAACGATGTTTGGGTAAAGAATACGCCCGACCTCGAGGTAGAGAAACGCTATGAGTTGGAGTTGAGCAACCATGCTGCTATTGTATCACTTCGTGAGGCAGGTAATGTTGCAGCGGCTGACTCGTTAGAGGAACTGACCACTTATCATTTTGATCATGGTCATGGCCTTGACTGCTACAAGGTCGGCCCATCGCTGGGGTGTGGCGCTCCGGCATTGATGGACGATGGAAAGATAGTTTTCCCATACAGCTATACACAGTACGGGATACTGGATAATGGTCCTTTGCGCTTTACAGTCAGTCTTGTCTATGAGACCAAGGACTTCAATGGCGACAAATTGACTGAACACCGTCTGCTCTCGCTTGACAAAGGCTCCAACTTTAACCGTCAGACTGTCTGGTATGAGGGCGCAACAAAACCCATTGACGTCGCTTCTGGTGTTGTCATTCATAACGAGGATACTACCTCAGTTATGATGGAGAATAATTTCGTGCTATATGCCGACCCTACGGACAATCCTGACGGTCAGAACTTCCAGATTTACGTGGGTGTGCTGTTCCCATACGATTCGGTAGAAACCCTCCGTGTTCCCAATGAGGGTGCTGCCAATGGCATCAACGGTCATGCTCTTGTAGTACGTCGCGGTGTGTTGCCTGGTGAGAAAGTCACATACTACTGGGGCTCTGCCTGGTCGAAATACGACTGTCGAAACTTCTTGGAGTGGATGGTTCGAGTAACGGCATTATACCAGCATCTGGAAAATCCGTTAAAAGTTACCGTCAAGTGAATTTAAAAGGCCCCAACGTTGGGGCCTTTTTGATTAATAGTTTTCTGCCTTTACTTGGAAGTAGGCTTGTGGGTGGTCACAGACGGGGCAAATGTCTGGAGCTTTCTTACCGATAACGATGTGACCGCAGTTTGCACACTGCCAAATGACATCACCATCCTTTGAGAACACACGTTCCTTCTTCACGTTGTCAAGCAACTTGCGATAACGCTCCTCGTGAGCCTTTTCAATCTTGGCCACACCCTCGAATTTCTCTGCAATTTCGTCAAAGCCTTCCTCGCGGGCTTCCTTTGCCATTCGGGCATACATATCCGTCCACTCGAAGTTCTCGCCTCCGGCAGCAGCCTCCAGGTTAGAAGCGGTATCCTTGATGGCACCGCCCTCCAGAAGCTTGAACCACATCTTGGCGTGCTCCTTCTCGTTGGCTGCGGTCTCCTCGAAGATGGCTGCTATCTGCACGAATCCGTCCTTCTTGGCCTTCGATGCCCAGTAGGTGTACTTGTTACGTGCCATTGACTCGCCTGCAAATGCTTCCTGCAGGTTCTTCTCTGTTTTTGTTCCTTTCAGTTCTTTCATAATCGTATTTGTTTTTTTTGTTTAGTAATAGTATTTGCTGACAAAGTTAGGGAAAAAACTGCAAATAACCAAATTTTCTTATGAATTGTTCATTTAATTCGTTAAATGTTTGTATATTTGTGCCCAGAATTAATAATATGTAAACTAAAACCTAAAAGACTATGACTAAGAGATTTTCTATTGTTGTACTGTGTCTGCTGGTAGCGTGTGTTACTGGTGTGTCTGCACAGGGCATCTTCAAACGTATTGGCCAGAGAGTCAAGAACCGTGTTGAGATGGAAGTAAATCATCAGGTTGACCGCACGGTTGACAATGCTGTCCAAGGTGTGACCGACGGTGTGACGGATGCTGTAATGGGTACTGACGATCCTGAGCCGGAGGCTACTACGCCTGAGGCTACGACGGCAGATCCCGGTGTAACGACGACGGCTGGTGCCGTGAAGAGTGACTTTGTGCGCGGCAGCGTCATCATGTTCGAGGACAACATGGTGAACGAGCAGGTGGGCGAGTTCCCCTCGAAGTGGGACTTGGTTCGCGGTAACGCTGAGATTGCTACCATTAACGGTGAGAAGTGTATTGCTCTCGTGGATGGTGACGGATGGATTACGCCGCTGGTCAAGGGTGGTATCAAGAACTATCTGGGCGACGAGTTCACTGTGGAGTACGACATGCTGTTTGACGACCGTCCCAAGAACGGTGCTCCCAGCATTGAGCTCGACATCATGAACGAGAACGAGCGTCAGGATAATGAGTTGTTTACCATTTCCTATAACATGGCATACGACAGGCAGACGATTGATTGCTCCTATGTGCGTCCGACGGAAGAGGGATATACCCATAAAGAAGGTCATGCGTCAGCCCGTGAGGTATGTGTCATCAATGATGCCCGCTGGCACCACTTCGCCCTGTCGTTCAACAAGCGTGCCATTAAGTTCTACGTGGACGGCAAGCGCGTCATCAACGTGCCCAACGCCAAGGCCGGTGCCGGCTGGTTGACACTGTGGTCAGGACACATGGACCAGCGTCCTACCTACGTGAAGAACGTGGTAATTGCCAAGGGTGCCGTAGAGCTCTATGCTCGTACAGAGACCGATATGTCGGCTGTGGAGCGTTCAATCCAGGAAACGGGTAAGTTTGTGACGAACAACATCCTGTTCAAGACGGGTAAGGCCGACCTGTTGCCTGAGTCGATGGAGGAAATCAAGAAGATTGCCGAATACATGAAGAAGAATCCCAGCGTGCGCTTCGAAGTACAGGGACATACCGACAACCAGGGCTCTGATGCCGTGAACGACCCGCTCAGCCAGAAGCGTGCTGAGGCCGTTGTTAAAGCATTGGTCAGCCTGGGCTGCGATGAGTTTAACCTACGCGCCGTGGGTAAGGGCTCACACGAGCCTGTGGCTCCCAACACCACTGACGAGGGTCGTGCCAAGAACCGTCGCGTGGAGTTCATTAAGAAGTAAGAAGTAAGAGGTAGGACCTCACACTGTAATCTCACCCCGAATGGGTTGCATCATGAAGTGACGCACCTGTTCGGGGTCCTCGTAGTATGATTGTAAGAACATCAGTTTTGTGACTGCACTCTCGACGGTGGAGTCGTAGCCGCTGATGACGCCAGCCTCCTGCAGTTGGTAGCCTGTGTCGTAGCGTCCCATCTGTACCTTGCCCTGCATGCACTGGCTGATGTTGATGACAATCTTCCCGTGGTGGGTGGCTTCTTTCAATGCCTGCATGACCCACGGACGTTGGGGAGCATTGCCTGAGCCGAAGGTACGCATGACAATGCTTCGCAGATTGGGAGTGGCAATGATATGTCGAACTAAATCTTCGCGTATTCCGGGAAACAGACTGAAAATGATGACGTTATTGTCAAGTCTGAAGTGCGGCTTCATGGGTTGCTCCCATTGTGGCTGTAAGATTCGATTTTCGTGGTAGAGTATCTCTACACCTGCATCGGCCAGATGTGGAAAGTTGAATGATTCGAAGGCGTTGAACTCATCGGCACTCTGTTTTGTGGTACGGTTGCCGCGCAATAGCCGTCCGTTGAAATAGATGCCTACCTCAGGAACGCGGGCATGACCCAGCTCGTCCTTGGCAGCTGCTATTTCAATAGAGGTGATGAGGTTTTCTTTTCCATCGGTACGCAGCATGCCGATGGGTAGTTGTGAGCCTGTGAAGATGACGGGTTTTGTCAGATTTTCGAGCATATAGGATAGGGCAGAGGCGGTGTAGGCCATCGTGTCCGTTCCATGTAATACGACAAAGCCGTCGAACTCGTCATAGTGGTCGGCAATGACGTGGCTCAGTTCTGTCCAGCGTGCAGGTGTCATGTCGCTGGAATCAATCGGCGGGTCAAACTGGAATGTATCGATGTGGACATCAAACTGCTTGAGTTCGGGAACATTATATAAGAGATGTTCAAAATCAAACGGTTCAAGAGCCCCGGTATGTGGGTTACGATTCATGCCGATGGTACCGCCGGTATAGATAAGAAGAACTTTGCTGTTGTACGTCATCGTTTACGTTAATTTTTCTGCAAAGATAATACAAATCTGATAATTATTCGCTAACTTTGCAAAAAATAATTCTAATTAAAAACTAAAAACATCATGAAGCAATTTAATGATAAGAATTTTGTGCTGGATAATGAAATAGCACAGGATCTTTACCACAATCATGCGGCCAAGATGCCGATTATCGACTATCATTGTCATTTGATACCAGAGATGGTGGCCAACGACCATGTGTTCAAGAGTATTACGGAACTGTGGCTGGGTGGCGACCATTATAAGTGGCGTGCCATGCGTACAAATGGCATTGATGAGAAGTACTGCACGGGCAAGGAGACCAGTGACTGGGAGAAATTTGAAAAATGGGCAGAGACAGTGCCTTATACATTCCGTAATCCGTTGTATCACTGGACGCATTTGGAGTTGAAAACCGCTTTTGGCATTGAGAAGCAACTGTCGCCCAAGACCGCCCGTGAGATTTTCGACGAGTGTAATGAGAAGCTAAAGTTGCCCGAGTTCTCGGCTCGCGGCCTGATGAAGCATTATAACGTGGAGTGTGTCTGCACGACAGACGACCCAGTGGATGACCTTCACAACCATATAGAGTATGCCCGTCATAAGTCGAAAGAAGACCCCATGATGATTCCTGCCTGGCGTCCTGACAAGGCCATGAACATTGAGAAACCGGAATTCTCGAAGTATGTAGAGCAGCTGTCGCAGGTTAGTGGCGTTAACATTGTAAAGTTTGCTGATATGGTAGATGCCCTGCAGAAGCGTCATGACTTCTTTGCCGCTAACGGTTGCAAACTCTCCGACCATGGTATTGAGGAATTCTATGATGAGGATTACACGGATTCTCAGATCGAGACTATCTTTGAGAAGGCGATGCGTGGACAGGAACTTTCAAACCTGGAGGTCCGTCAATTCAAAAACTGTTTCCTGACGGTAATGGCTGAGATGGATGCTGATGCCGACTGGACACAGCAGTTCCACTATGGTGCTATTCGTGACAATAACACGAAAATGTACAACCAGTTGGGTCCGGACACTGGTTTTGACTCTATCGGTGAGTTTAATACCGCTAAGGCGATGTCGAAGTTCCTCAACAAACTGAATATGGAAGGCAAGCTCACACGCACCATTTTATATACGTTGAATCCCTGTGCTAACGAAGTCATCGCTACGATGCTCGGTAACTTCCAGGGTGGTGAGCCCGGAAAGATCCAATTCGGTTCAGGTTGGTGGTTCAATGACCAGATGGATGGCATGATTCGTCAGATGAATGCGCTCTCTGTTCTTGGTTTGCTGAGTCGTTTTGTCGGTATGTTGACAGACTCTCGCTCGTTCTTGAGTTATCCACGTCATGAGTATTTCCGCCGAATCCTTTGTAACATCTTAGGTAATGATGTAGAGAAGGGACTTCTGCCTAACGATCATGAAGTTTTGGCACGTATGGTGGAGGATATTTCATATAATAACGCACGTCGTTATTTCAAATTCTACTAATGTAAAAGGTTGAGTAAGGGTAAGCATTTCGGCTTGCCCTTATTTTTTCTCTGTTAAATTCTTGTATATTTGGAAAAATAACTGTAATTTTGCAGGCAGTTTCTTAAACATATGTTTGTCTTATGAAAATGAAGAAGATTTTTGCACCTTTGGCAGTATTGCTGTTAGCCTTGATTTTTGATAGCTGTGCAAGTTCAAAGAATGTTCCTTATTTCCAAAACAGTGATTTCTATGATGGAAGTCAGTCGGCTTACCTGTACGATGCGCGCATTATGCCGAAGGATGAGTTGACGATTACCGTCAGCACGATAATCCCACAGGCTGCTGTGCCTTATAATCTTACAGCTCCCACAGGAGGTTCCGGTGAAGGTGGCGGGCTTCAGGACTACTTGGTTGATAACCAGGGATACATTATGTTCCCAGTGGTTGGGAAACTTAAAGTGGCTGGTCTGACAAAGTCGGAAGCTGAAGAACTGATTTTGTCAAAGATCAAACCTTATATGAACGCTGATGAGAACCCGATTGTGACTGTTCGTCAGTCTGGTTACGCCATCACGGTATTAGGTGAAGTCGGCGGCCCTGGCACCTTCAAGGTGTCTCGTGAAAAAATCAACATACTTGAAGCTCTGGCAAAAGCAGGTGACCTGACCATATATGGTAAGCGTGACAGGGTGTTCCTGATTCGTGAAGATGAAACAGGCAAGAAAGAATTTCATAAGCTGAATCTCAATGATGCTAACATTCTTGATTCGCCGTATTATTACTTACAGCAGAACGACATCATCTATGTAGAGCCGAATAAGGTAAAGGCAAGGAACTCAAACCTTGGACAGTCAGTTACCATCTGGTTCTCTGTGCTTTCTACCCTGATGTCAGTAACGACATTTACCATTCAGCTAGTCAAATAGTATGTGCGGAATCGTAGGGTATATCGGAAAAAAACAAGCATTCCCTATATTGATTAAAGGGTTGCGCCGGTTAGAGTATCGTGGATACGACTCTGCCGGTGTGGCGCTGATTAATGCCGACGGTGATTTGAATGTCTGCAAGACGAAGGGAAAGGTTGATAACCTCGTTGCCTACTGTGAGGATAAGGACACCACAGGTTGTGTAGGTATTGCCCATACCCGTTGGGCAACGCATGGCGAACCCTCGTCGGTGAATGCCCATCCGCATTATTCAGAGTCGAAGAATCTGGCTATCATCCATAACGGCATTATCGAGAACTATGCCGAGTTGAAGGAAAGACTGCTGGCAAAGGGCTGCCATTTCCAGTCGGATACTGATACGGAAGTGCTGGTACAGCTGGTGGAATACATCATGCAGCGCAAGGGTATTGATTTGCTGACAGCTGTTCAGGTGGCTTTGTACCAGGTTATCGGCGCCTATGCTATTGCCATCGTCGATAAGCGCGACCCGAACCAGATTATCGCTGCCCGTAAGCAGAGCCCGCTGGTCGTGGGTATCGGTGATGGAGAGTTCTTCCTGGGTTCTGATGCCAGTCCTATTGTGGAATATACAGACCAGGTGGTCTATCTGGAGGACGGCAACATCGCCGTGCTGCGTCTGGGTGAAGAGCTGAAGGTGGTTGATGTGCTCGACCGCAAGTTGCATCTGGACGTGCAGACCGTTGACCTGAACCTTGGCCAGTTGGAGAAGGGCGGTTATCCGCACTTCATGCTCAAGGAGATTTTCGAGCAGCCGGAGTGCCTGACGAACTGCATGCGAGGACGCGTGAATGTCGATATGGATAACGTCGTGCTCAGCTCGGTTATCGACTACAAGCAGCAATTGTTGCAGGCCAAGCGCTTTATCATTGTTGCCTGTGGTACGTCGTGGCACGCAGGACTCATCGGCAAGCAAATCATTGAGAACTACTGTCGCATCCCCGTTGAGGTGGAGTATGCCTCAGAGTTCCGCTACCGTAATCCGGTCATCAACGAGGACGATGTGGTTATCGCCATCAGTCAGAGTGGTGAGACTGCCGACACGTTGGCAGCAGTCAAGCTGGCTCGCGACCACGGAGCCTTCATCTATGGCATCTGTAACGCCATCGGTTCCAGCATACCCCGTGCCACTCATACGGGTTGCTACATCCACGTAGGACCTGAAATTGGTGTGGCCTCTACCAAGGCCTTTACGGGTCAGGTGACGGTATTGACGATGCTGGCTCTGGCATTGGCTAAGGAGAAAGGCACCATTCGCCAGGAACGCTACATGGAGATAGTCCGTGAGTTGCATGCCATTCCTGAGAAGATGCGTGAGGTGCTGAAGTTGAACAGCCGTATTGCTGACTTGAGCCGTACTTTCACGTACGCGCGTAATTTCCTATATTTAGGTCGTGGCTACAGTTATCCTGTTGCATTGGAAGGAGCTTTGAAACTGAAGGAGATATCCTATATACATGCCGAGGGCTATCCTGCTGCCGAGATGAAGCACGGACCGATTGCCCTCATTGACTCCGACATGCCAGTCGTTGTTATTGCCACGCACAACGCGATGTACGAGAAGGTACTTTCGAACATACAGGAAGTCAAGGCCCGTAAAGGTAAGGTCATTGCCATTGTCAGCGAAGGTGACGACACCATCAGTCGCATAGCCGACGAGGTGATAGAGCTGCCCAGCACTATCGAATGTCTCGAACCGTTATTGGCTACGATTCCCCTGCAGATTCTCGCATATCATGTTGCCGTCTGCAAAGGGCTTGATGTTGACCAACCAAGAAACTTGGCAAAATCGGTGACAGTAGAATAATATCAAGGGCGAATCGTTTTTGGCGGTTCGCCTTTCTTTTAGAATAGAAGTGAGTAAACTAGACATGAATATGAAAGATGTAAGACTGGTTCTGGAAGACGGAACTGAATTTAAGGGAAAATCATTCGGCTACGACAAGCCTGTGGCTGGTGAGGTGGTTTTCAACACGGCGATGATGGGCTATCCTGAGAGCCTGACTGACCCGTCGTATGCAGGACAGATGATGGTCCTGACGTATCCGTTGGTGGGCAACTATGGTGTGCCCAAGTTTTCATTTGCAGAGAACGGGCTTCCTGTTTTCATGGAGAGCGACCGTATCTATGCCTCGGCATTGATTGTGGCCGACTATTCTGAGGAGTACTGCCATTGGAATGCCAATGAGAGCCTGGCCGACTGGCTGAAGCGTGAGCAGGTGCCTGGTGTGACGGGAATAGATACCCGTCAGCTGACGAAGGTACTGCGTGAGCACGGTGTCATGATGGGGCGCATCGTCTTCGACGAAATGAGTAATGAGGAATTAGAAATGACTAATGATTATGGTTCTATCAACTGGGTGGAGCGCGTTAGTTGTCGCGATGTCATCCGATATAACGAAGGTGCGGGCCATAAGGTCGTGCTGGTTGACTGTGGCGTGAAGGCGAATATCATCCGCTGCCTGGTCAACAGGGGTTGCGAAGTGGTTCGCGTACCCTGGAACTACGACTATACAGACATGGAGTTCGATGGTTTGTTCCTGGCCAACGGTCCTGGTGACCCTGACCGCTGTGAGGCTGCTGTTGCTGTCTTGCGCAAACAGATGTCCATGTCTCGCAAACCCATCTGCGGTATCTGTATGGGTAACCAGTTGCTGGCGAAGGCCGGCGGTGCCCGTATATATAAGTTGAAGTACGGCCATCGTAGCCATAACCAACCGGTGCGTGAGGTCGGAACACAGCGTTGTTACGTGACGAGCCAGAATCATGGCTATGCAGTAGATGCTGCGACGCTTGGTGCCGAATGGCGTGAATTGTTCGTGAATCTGAACGACGGTTCGAATGAGGGCATCCGCCACCAGACGAATCCCTGGTTCTCCAGTCAGTTCCATCCCGAGGCATGTAGCGGTCCTACTGACACGGAGTTCATGTTCGACCGTTTCATAGAGGCGTTATAATATGGATGTACAAACAGAAAACATTGACAAAACAACAAGAACGACAACGATATGAAAGACGAGAATATTAAGAAAGTGCTGCTGTTGGGTAGCGGTGCGTTGAAAATAGGTGAGGCCGGAGAGTTCGACTATTCAGGAAGTCAGGCATTGAAGGCCCTGCGCGAGGAAGGCGTCAAGACCGTACTGATCAACCCCAATATTGCTACGGTGCAGACCTCGGAAGGTGTTGCTGACCAAATATATTTCCTGCCCGTGCAGCCATACTTCGTGGAGCGTGTCATTGAGAAGGAGCGTCCTGACGGCATCCTGTTGGCCTTTGGTGGACAGACGGCGTTGAACTGCGGTGTCGAACTGTATAAGAGTGGCGTGCTGGAACGTTACGGTGTCCGTGTGCTCGGTACTCCTGTTGAGGCCATCATCGACACGGAGGACCGTGAGCTTTTTGTGCAGCGACTTGACGAGATTGATGTGAAGACCATCAAGAGCCATGCCTGCGAGAACATTGCCGAGGCTCGTGATGCTGCCCGTGAGTTGGGCTATCCTGTCATTCTGCGTGCGGCTTATGCCCTGGGAGGTCTGGGCTCTGGTTTCTGCGACAACGAGGAGGAGTTGGACAAGTTGGCCGAGAAAGCCTTCTCGTTCTCCCCTCAGGTACTTGTCGAGAAGAGCCTGAAAGGATGGAAGGAGATAGAGTACGAGGTGGTGCGTGACCGTTACGACAATTGTATTACCGTTTGTAACATGGAGAATTTCGATCCTCTCGGTATCCATACCGGCGAGAGTATCGTTGTGGCCCCTTCGCAGACGCTGACCAATTCGGAGTATCATAAGCTGCGTGCCTTGGCCATCAAGATTATCCGCCACATAGGTATCGTCGGTGAGTGTAACGTACAGTATGCCTTCGACCCTCAGTCCGAGGACTATCGTGTCATCGAGGTTAATGCCCGTTTGTCGCGTTCGTCGGCCCTTGCTTCCAAGGCGACGGGCTATCCCCTTGCCTTCGTGGCTGCCAAGTTGGGTATGGGCTATGGCCTGTTTGAGTTGAAAAACTCCGTCACGAAGACCACCAGCGCTTTTTTCGAACCGGCCCTCGACTATGTCGTCTGCAAGATTCCTCGCTGGGACCTCTCCAAGTTCCGTGGTGTTGACAAGGAACTCGGCTCGTCCATGAAGTCCGTAGGCGAGGTGATGGCCATCGGTCGTACCTTCGAGGAGGCACTGCAGAAAGGCCTGCGCATGATTGGGCAGGGAATGCATGGCTTTGTAGAGAACAAGGAACTGGAGATTCCCAATATTGATGCTGCCCTGCGTGAACCCACCGATAAGCGTATTTTTGTGATATCCAAGGCAATGCACCTGCCGCAGTATAGCGTTGAGCACATCCACGACCTGACGAAGATTGACCGTTGGTTCCTGGAAAAGCTGAAGCACATCATCGACATTGACGAGCAGTTGAAGAAGGTGCCCCATGCAGAGCTGTCGGCACATGCTGACCTCCTGCGCGAGGCCAAGATATATGGCTTTACCGACTTCCAGATTGCCCGTGCCGTAGGGCTCGAGGAAGCCATGAAGAATATGCACGAGGCCATGCTCGTTGTTCGTGACCTTCGCAAGCAGCTGGGCATCCTGCCTGTCGTCAAGCAGATTGACACCCTGGCTGCTGAGTACCCAGCTCAGACCAACTACCTGTACCTGACCTACCAGGGCGGCACTGCCAGTCCTGGATGTTGCGACTCTTCCGCAGCCAACCACGACATCTGCTACGAGAACGACGGCAAGAGCATCGTTGTCTTGGGCTCAGGCGCCTACCGTATTGGTTCATCCGTTGAGTTCGACTGGTGTGGCGTACAGGCGCTCAACACCATCCGCAAGGAGGGCTGGCGCTCCGTCATGATTAACTATAACCCCGAGACGGTATCTACCGATTACGACATGTGCGATCGCCTCTACTTTGACGAACTGACCTTTGAGCGTGTCATGGACATCGTCGAGCTGGAGCAGCCGCATGGCGTCATTGTCTCGACAGGCGGACAGATACCCAACAACCTGGCCATGCGTCTTGACGGTCAGCAGGTTCCCATACTCGGAACGTCAGCCCGTGACATTGACGGTGCTGAGGACCGCGACAGGTTCTCTGCCATGCTCGACCGCATCGGAGTCGATCAGCCTGCATGGGCTGCGTTGACCTCCATGGACGACATCCAGCAGTTTATCAGTCGCGTGGGCTTCCCCGTCCTCGTCCGTCCGTCGTATGTGCTTAGCGGTGCAGCCATGAATGTCTGCTCGAATCAGGAGGAGCTGGAGAAGTTCCTGCGTCTTGCTGCCAATGTCTCCGAGGATCATCCCGTAGTCGTCAGTCAGTTCATCGAGCATGCGAAGGAAGTCGAGATGGACGCCGTTGCCCGCAATGGCGAGATTATTGCCTATGCCATTTCCGAGCACATCGAGTTTGCCGGTGTCCACTCGGGCGATGCAACCATCCAATTCCCGCCGCAGAAACTTTATGTAGAGACCGTCCGCCGCATCAAGCGCATCTCGCGCCAGATTGCTCGCGAGCTGCATATCTCAGGTCCCTTCAACATCCAGTTCCTGGCCCGCGAGAACGACATCAAGGTTATTGAGTGTAACCTGCGCGCCTCGCGTTCCTTCCCCTTCGTCAGCAAGGTGCTGAAGCTGAACCTCATCGAACTGGCGACGAAGGTCATGCTTGGCCTGCCGGTAGAGAAGCCTCATAAGAGCCTCTTCGATCTCGACTACGTCGGCATCAAGGCTTCGCAGTTCTCGTTCAACCGCCTGCAGAAGGCTGACCCCGTGCTCGGTGTCGATATGGCCTCGACGGGTGAGGTGGGTTGTCTGGGCGACGATACTGCCCAAGCTCTGCTGAAATCCATGCTCTCCGTCGGTCATCGCATACCTGCCAAGAACATCCTGCTATCTACAGGTTCCGCCAAGCAGAAGGCCTCCATGCTCGATGCTGCCCGTATGCTGGTGGCTCACGGCTACAAGCTCTATGCGACGGGCGGTACCTCGAAGTATCTCGCCGAGAACGGTATTGACAATACGCTTGTCCACTGGCCGTCGGAAGAGGGACAGCCGCAGGCCCTTGACCTGCTGCACCGCAAGGAGATAGACATGGTGGTCAATATCCCCAAGAACCTGACGACGGGCGAGCTCACCAACGGCTACAAGATTCGTCGTGCGGCCATCGACCTGAATATCCCGTTGATTACCAATGCCCGTCTGGCGTCGGCTTTCATCCGTGCGTTCTGCACGGTCAGCCTTGATAGCATCGACATCAAGCCGTGGGCAGATTATAAATAAATCCGCGAAAAAATTTGGCATTATCAGTTGAATTGATTACTTTTGCAGTGTAATGAATCAAAAAACGAAGTAAGTCTATGGATATTGGAGCATCTTTAGAGTCTCAATTTAACCGGAGCGATTATAAAATCCTGATTGTCGATGACGTGGTCAGCAACGTGCTGCTTTTGAAGATTTTGTTGACCAACGAGAAGTTCCAGGTGTGTACTGCCAACTGTGGAAATGCCTGTATTGAGCAGGCGAAGAAAGAGAAACCCGACCTCATCCTGTTGGATGTCATGATGCCCGATATCAGTGGCTTCGACGCAGCGGTCATTCTGAAGAAAGACCCAGAGACGAAGGATATCCCTATCATCTTCCTAACGGCGCTCAACACCCCGAGCGACCTTGTCAAGGGATTCCAGGTGGGTGCTAACGACTTCCTAACCAAACCTTTCAACAAGGAGGAACTGGTCATGCGTGTCGTCCAGCAGATTTCCCTCGTGGCAGCCAAGCGCATCATCGTCCATCAGAACGAGGAGCTGCGCCGCACTATCTCGAACCGCGACAAGATGTACTCCGTTATTGCCCACGACCTGCGTTCGCCGATGGCCAGCATCCGTATGGTGCTGAACCTGGCTGTCAGCGTCATCTCGCCCGACACGGTGGGAGAGGAGATCTTCGGACTTCTGGACAAGGCAAACCGCGAGACGGAGGAGGCCCACGACCTGCTGGACAACCTGCTGAAGTGGACCAAGTCGCAGACCGGCCGTCTGAACGTTGTCTATCAGGACTTCGACCTTGACGACGTCATACCCGGTGTGGTTGACATCTTCACGATGATTGCCGAGATGAAAAAGATCAAGCTCCAGTACGTTCCCTCTGACGATAAGATCAGCGTGCGTGCCGATAATGACATGGTGAAGACCGTTATTCGTAACTTCATATCCAATGCCATCAAGTTTACGCCCGAGGGTAAGGGCATCGAGGTCTATTACAAGCGCGACGGCGACTTCGTGCGTATCTGCGTACAGGACCACGGTGTGGGTATTGCGGCTGACCGTATCGACAGCATCTTCCACAAGGGTGAGACGACCTACGGTACGGGCGGTGAGGAAGGCTCCGGACTCGGCTTGCAACTCTGTCAGGACTTCGCCCGCAAGAACGGCGGCGACGCCTATGTGGAATCCGTCGAGGGCGAGGGCTCTACGTTCAGCTTCACCATCCCGCTCAAGCGTGAGGCAGACGAACAGCCGGCACAGGCATGATAACGACATGATATAATGACATGTTAGTAGCGGCATCCGATGAATCGGATGCCGTTTTTCTTGGCTATGTCGCAGAAAAATAGTACCTTTGCACCGTTTTAGACAAAAAGATCAATCATTCAATAAAGTAAGAAAGAAAAATGAAAGCATTTGTATTCCCCGGTCAGGGAGCCCAGTTCGTTGGAATGGGTAAGGACCTTTACGACAACAACGCTACGGCAAAGGAACTTTTTGAGAAGGCAAACGACATCCTCGGTTACCGCATTACGGATATCATGTTCGAGGGAACCGACGAGGACCTGAAGCAGACCAAGGTGACCCAGCCCGCAGTATTCCTGCATTCCGTCATCTCAGCCATCTGCATGGGCGACGCCTTCGACCCGAAGATGACGGCCGGCCACTCACTGGGAGAGTTCTCTGCGCTGACGGCTGCCGGCGCCCTGTCGTTTGAGGACGGACTTCGTCTAGTATATGCTCGTGCGATGGCCATGCAGAAGGCCTGCGAGGCACAGCCCTCAACGATGGCTGCTATCATCGGCCTGCCCGACGAGCAGGTTGAGCAGATCTGCGCAGGCATCAACCGCGAGGGCAATATCGTGGTCTGCGCCAACTATAACAACCCCGGTCAGTTGGTTATCTCGGGTAACGTGGAGGCTATCAATGAGGCTTGCGAGCAGCTGAAGGCTGCCGGTGCCAAGCGTGCCCTGCCGCTGAAGGTCGGCGGAGCGTTCCACTCACCCCTCATGCAGCCTGCCAAGGACGAACTGCAGGCGGCTATCGAGGCCACCGAGATCAAGGCCCCGAAGTGCCCCGTCTATCAGAACGTTGATGGCAAACCCCATACCGACCCCGCTGAGATCAAGGCAAACCTCATCGCCCAGCTGACCAGCTCCGTACGCTGGACCCAGTGCGTGCAGAATATGATTGCCGACGGTGCTGACGATTTCACCGAGTGCGGTCCCGGCAAGGCCCTGCAGGGCATGATTGCCAAGATTAACCGTGAGGTCAGCGCCCACGGAATAGAGGCTTAAGATCATAGTTCACGTTCCCGTTATCGTCCCTGTTAATAAATGGAGAAAATCATTGTATATCAGGTATTCACACGCCTTTTCGGCAATCGTAACACCACCCGTCAGGAGAATGGTACGATGGCCGAAAACGGCTGTGGAAAACTGAACGATTTCACCAAGCAGGCGCTGAAGCAGATTGCTGACCTCGGCACAACGCACGTCTGGTTTACCGGTGTTATCCGCCATGCTACGCAGACCGACTACCAGCGTTTTGGCATTCCCAGAAACCACCCCGCCGTGGTCAAGGGAAAGGCCGGCTCACCCTATGCCATTACGGACTACTACGACATCGACCCCGACCTGGCGGTTGACGTACCCAACCGTATGCAGGAGTTCGAGCAGCTTGTGGAGCGTACCCATCAGGCTGGCATGAAGGTCGTCATCGACTTTGTGCCCAACCACGTGGCCCGCGAGTACCACAGCATCTGCAAGCCCCGTGGCGTCAGGGACCTCGGACAGGGTGACGACCCCGCACAGGGATTCTCACCCCAGAATAACTTCTACTACTGCCCGGGCGAGCGCTTCACGCCGTACTTCGACCTGTATCACGGTGAGACGGAACCCTATATGGAGGTACCCGCCAAGGCAACGGGAAACGACGTCTTCAACAATGCCCCCGGGCGTAACGACTGGTACGAGACGGTCAAGCTGAACTACGGCGTGGACTACTATGCCGGCAGGGTAGGGCACTTTGACCCCGTGCCCTCCACGTGGAAGAAGATGACCGACATCCTGCTCTTCTGGGCAGGAAAGGGCATCGACGCCTTCCGCTGTGACATGGCCGAGATGGTGCCAGCCGAGTTCTGGGCCTACGCCACCGCCAAGGTCAAGAAGAAATTCCCTGGTTTGCTCTTCATTGGCGAGGTATATAACCCCGGTGAATATCGTCACTATCTGGCCAGTGGCTTTGACTACCTGTACGATAAGGTGGGCATGTACGACACCATGCGTGCCGTCATCTGTCATCATGCGCCAGCATCTGCCATTACAGGAGCCTGGCAGCAGACCGACGACATCCGCCAGCATATGCTCTACTTCCTCGAGAACCACGACGAGCAGCGCGTGGCCAGCGACTTCTTCGCCGCCAGCGCTCGCAAGGGACTGCCCGGCATGGTTGCTTCGGTGCTCATGCAGCAGAACCCCTTCATGCTTTACTTCGGTGAGGAGTATGGCGAGCGCGGCATGGACCGCGAAGGCTTCAGCGGCAACGACGGTCGCACCACCATCTTCGACTATTGGTCCGTGGATACCATCTGCCGTGCAGCCTGGAAAACGCTCTCCGACGAGGAACACCACATCTACGACGTCCACAAGAAGGTGCTGACGCTGGCCCGCAAGGAACAGGCCGTCGGCGAGGGCGTCTTCTTCGACCTCATGTACGTCAACGGCCATCTGGACCGTCAGTACGTCTTCCTGCGTAAGGCAGCTAACGACCTGCTGCTCGTGGCCGTCAACTTCGACGACCGTCCCGTCAGCATTGGTGTCAACCTGCCGGCTCATGCCTTTGACTTCCTCGGTATTCCTGAGAAGAAGTACACGGCAACCGACCTGCTGAACGGCGGCAAGCAGACTCTCCATCTGAAGAAGGATGGCTGTCTGGCCCTGCAGCTGGAAGAGCGGGGCAGTGTGGTGCTGAAGATGAAGACAAGCAGTAAGCGATAAGTGATAGGAGGCAAGATTATGAACGACGATATCATACTGAACGAGCACAACAAGGAGGAGTTTCCTCCTGCGCACACCGCCGAGCACTTGCTGAACCAGACTATGATTCGGCTGTTCGGCTGCGAGCGCTCCTTCAATGCCCACATAGAGCGTAAGAAGAGCAAGATGACCTTCCGCCTCGACCATAAGCCCACGCGACAGGAGGAGAAGGACATCGAGCGCGAGATGCAGCGCCTGATTGACGAGGACCTGCCTGTGACCTTCGAGTTCGTCACGCAGGACAGCCTGCCCGAGGGCGTGTCGCTCGACCGGTTGCCTGCCGATGCCAGCGAGACCATCCGCCTGGTGCGCATTGGCGACTACGACGTCTGTCCCTGCATCGGCCGTCATGTCCGTTCCACTTCGCAGATTGGCCGTTTCGAAATGCTCGGCACTAATTGGGACGAGCACGAAAAGACCTTCCGCGTCCGTTTCAAGGTCATATAATGCGAGGGAACGTAGAAACGCCGTTTATGTATACTATAAACGCCGCTTACAGGATACGTAAACGGCGTTTTTTGATATATACAACTTAGTACTTCAGAATGAGATACTGGAAAGGCTCCAGCGTCAGGGAAGAGTCGAGCCTGATGGTGTGGTCCGTCAGCTCGTCCTTGGCCTCGTGGCCAGCCCATGTCTCGGGGGTCTGGACGATGGAGGCAGCATTGCGGACGTTGACGAGGATGAGGAAACGGTCGGACGTGCCAGACAGTGTCTTCTCGAAGACGAGGACGTTCGTGTCGGGGTAGGCCGTCATCTGGCCCTTGCGCAATGCGGGATTGTCGTTGTACAGCTGGATCAACTTCTGGTATTCTTGGTAGATGTCGGACTTGGCCATCCAGTCAACGGGGACGTACTGGAAGAAGTTGATGGGATCGGGGTAGCCTACTTCCTGAGAGCCGTAGATGAGTGCGCCGCCGTGAGGGAAGATGCTGGCCACGTAGGCTGCCATGGCTCCGCGGTCGTTGGTGAACTCCTTGCAGGGCGTCGCCTCGGTGGAGTGGTCGTGGTTGGTGGTGAAGCGCAGCTTGACCTTGCCAGCCGGCAGGCTGTCGTATTCGGCCTTATCGGCCTTGATGAGCTCCTCGGCAGAGGCACCGTTGAAGACTTTGACGAGCACGTCCTTATAGTCCCAGCCGTAGTTCATGTCAAAACCGCCCACGGTGAAGTTATCGACGTTCTTGCCTTCGGCCAGCATGATGATACGGCGGCTACCGGCAGCGGCACGCAGCTGGTCGATGGCATCCTTCCAGAAGTCGGCAGGTACGCCGTCGGCCACGTCGCAGCGGAAGCCGTCAATGCCTACTTCGACAATCCAGAATTTCATGGCATCGATCATGGCCTTGCGCATATCCTTGTTGTCATAGTTGAGGTCGGCCACGTCCTCCCAGTTCCATGGCTGCGGACAGATGATGGTGTCGGCCTGTTCATCGTAGGTGTACCAGTCGGGGTGTTCCTTTACCCAGGGATGGTCCCACGCGGTGTGGTTGGCCACCCAGTCGAGGATGATGCCCATGCCGTGCTCGTGGCAGGTTTTGGCTAGGTGCTTGAAGTCGTCGATGGTGCCGAATTCGGGGGCGATGGCCTTGTAGTCACGGATGCAGTAGGGTGAGTTCTTGCCTTTCTCGGTGCCAATGGGGTAGATGGGCATTACCCACATGATGTTGACGCCCAGGGCGCGGATGGAGTCGATGCGGTCGGCGACTGCGTTGAGTGACTTCTCGGGTGCGAAGACGCGGGGATTCACCTGGTACATGGCAATTTCCTCAACTGCGGGCAGTTCGAACGAACCGCCCTTGTCCTGTCCTGGCTTGCACGCAATGAGTGCCGTCAGGACGGTGATGGATAGTAGTAATTTCTTCATTTGTTTAGTGGTTAAATTAGTTAGATGATTGTTTGGATTGTTTCTGTCCCTACAGGGCTATCTTCATGAACACCGGTAGGTGGTCGGAGTAGGTAATGTCCTTGGTGTA
>Ga0310786_10002618_pt1 | contig 27176 bp, 23 predicted proteins | sample AusTroGonzalo_MG_FD_203881 | JGI IMG/M metagenome (GOLD analysis project Ga0310786, IMG submission 203881) | Bovine rumen microbial communities from tropical cattle in Woodstock, Queensland, Australia - Gonzalo_03 (v2) (version 2) | ecosystem: Host-associated > Mammals > Digestive system >...
CCAAGAAGTAAACAGGGTAAAATAAAAATGACCCCGCCAGTCAGGACTTTAGAGGGGTCAAAATAAAAAAGTTTTCGGGGGTCAACATCGCTTTGCCCTCGGGGGTCAAACACGCTCGGCTTTTCCACTTGGGACGGCTTTATAGTTTGATTGCATATAGTAATTTTGTGGTTTGACGATTAGGTGGCGATGAAGTTATGCAATGGAATGTCTGATAAGTAATAACTTTATTAGTAATAAGTTTGTTACTAACAATTTTATTACTTGTCTTTATGGCTCAAAATCAATAAATTACGAAATAATGAAACCTACAAAATACGATGAAGTTCCAAAAGAAACTTCGCTCCGTTTGGCAGCATCAGTAGCATGTCAGCATAGCTAATTGCGGTAATTATCCCGCAATTCAAAAAGCTTGATGATGGGCTCTGTCATCATTGAATGTATTTTAAAAAGCGGAATAAGTTGATTATTCCCTTGTTTGAATAAGAATAAATGCATCTTTTGCATTGCGTAAAGTTCGTAACGAATGTTTCGCAATGCATTAAAGGGTGCATTAAGATTTATCTTTCCAATATAATCATGCGTTATTTCACTTAAAAGAACAAGAATAATCCACTTATTCCATCTTTTTAGCGCATAAAATGTCCACTTATTCCGTTTTTCAGCCCACTGAATTACCCACTTATTCTGTTTCTTCTTTAGGACATATAGTTGACTCAGGTGTGGAAACAGCAGTTTTGTTGAACTACGAATAGAAGAAACGAAAAATGATGTATCTGCCCATTTAAGTAGACTCTTGGTTAGAATGGCTTTTTGAGCAACCCAAAGAGGGCAGAAAGATAGTACAGCCAGTATTGAAAACAAGATATAAGCGTCCATTGTCATAAGCATTTTGATTTATTTTTTTTTTACGATGCAAAGATAAAACACTTTGTTTAACCAATGTATCGATACTTCACGATGCTTCACGATAATTGGCAATAATGCACGATAAGATAAAGATAGGCTTTTGATGACTCTAAGAATGCTTTGCTGCGTAGTCTTCTTATTCTTATCTTTCTCTCTCTATATACGCGCGCGCGTTGGACCCCATCGAAAACGCCAACCTGGGTGCAATTTTCGTACCCGGGTTGGGGGGTGGGTTGGGGGGTAGGTTAGGGGTGAGGTTGGGGGGCGGGATGAACATATACAGGTTATGCTTGAAACACAAAAATGAGTGTCCTGAATCATGCACCATGATTTTTCGAATCACGGTGCGTCTTTCGACGAATCATGCTGCATCTTTCGAAAAAAGACGGTGCGTCGTTTAATTCGACGTATACTTCTATCTATTCTTTCTTTCTGTTATTACGGGCGCGCGCGTAGGGCTTCATTTTTGATGTCGTTTTTGACACGTTTAAGCTCATTTTCTGTCGCAAGTGATGTCGATAACGACATAGTTACGACACTTTTTTGATGTTACCCTGTCAAAAGTGAAGTCGATAACGACATAGTTATGGTACTTTTTCTGTCATTTTCGACTTAAAAAGTGTTAAAAAAAAGAGAGCTATGTACCATGGTCGCATTTTTCAGGTTCGGTTTTTTGTGACTTTAACACTCTTCGGTTTAATGGTCAGGGCATTCGTATGACCCCTGTTTAATCCTCCGCGTTCATGGCTTTCACGATTGAATGCGGAGGGTTTGTTTATGGCCTCATAGGTCGATTCGCTTTTTCTTTTCCTTATTCCATTTTTTTTGCGTACCTTTGCGAAATTAAATGGAATAAGCTATGAAAAGAAAATTTATGAGTGCCTGCGCAGCACTGCTGATGCTTGCGAGCTGTGGCACGAAAGAAGGGAATACAAACGTAACGGTAGATTATAACTTTTACAACGTGGAACATTTTGCTGACTTGCAGATACTCCGTTACAAGGTGACGGACTTCGAGAAACTTTCGCTTCAACAGAAGAAGCTGGTGTATTACCTCACAGAAGCTGCCCTCTATGGGCGTGATATCTTCTACGACCAGAACGGAAAGTACAACCTTGCCATCAGCCGTACGCTGGAGGCTGTCTATACCGACTGGAAGGGAAATAGGGAGAGCGCCGACTATCAGGCCATGGAGCTTTACCTCAAACGAGTGTGGTTCTCCAGCGGCATTCACCATCATTATGGCAGTGAGAAGTTTGTCCCTGGCTTCAGCGAGTCGTTCTTCCGCGAGGCTGTGAAGAGCGTGGATGCTGCGAAGCTCCCCCTGAAAGAGGGGCAGACGGTGGATGCCCTGCTCGATGAGATCTGTCCTGTGATGTTCGACCCTTCTATCATGAAGATGCGCACCAATCAGGCCGATGGCGAAGACTTGATTCTTACCTCAGCTGCCAATTTCTACGAAGGAGTGACGCAGCAGGAGGCAGAGGACTTCTACAACCAGATGAAAGACCCCAAGGATGAATCGCCTGTCTCCTATGGCTTGAACAGCAAGTTGGTGAAGCGCGATGGTCGTATAGAGGAAGATGTGTATAAGGTGGGTGGACTCTATGGCGCTGCCATTGAGAAAATCATCTATTGGCTGAAGAAAGCCGAGACTGTGGCAGAGACTCCTGAGCAAACGGAAGTGATAAAGAAATTGATAGAGTTCTATCAGACAGGAGATTTAAAGACCTTCGACGACTATACCATCGCTTGGGTAAAAGACCTGAATTCGCAGGTGGATTTCGTGAACGGTTTCACGGAGACTTATACCGATCCATTGGGCATGAAAGGCAGTTGGGAATCACTGGTGAACTTCAAGGATATACAGGCTACACGCCGCACAGAAACCATCAGCAGCAATGCCCAGTGGTTTGAGGACAACTCGCCTGTGGATGCCCGTTTCAAGAAGGAGAATGTGAAGGGCGTGACGGCGAAGGTCATCACAGCAGCCATCCTGGCAGGTGATCTCTATCCTGCTACCGCCATTGGCATCAACCTGCCCAACAGCAATTGGGTGCGTGCGCAGCATGGTTCCAAGAGTGTGACCATAGGCAATGTGACGGATGCCTACAACAAGGCTGCACACGGCAATGGATTCAATGAGGAGTTTGTGATTGGCCAAGAAGAGCTTGACTTGATCAACAAGTATGCCGATACGACTGATGAACTGCATACTGATCTGCACGAGTGCTTAGGACATGCCTCTGGCAAACTGCTCCCTGGAGTGGATCCTGATGCACTGAAAGCATACGGCTCTACGATAGAGGAAGGTCGTGCCGATCTCTTTGGCCTGTACTATGTGGCCAACCAGAAACTGGTGGACTTGGGATTGACTCCAAACCTCGATGCCTATAAGGCTCAGTACTATACCTACATGATGAACGGACTGATGACACAGTTAGTGCGTATAGAGCCTGGGAAGAACATTGAGGAAGCACACATGCGCAACCGCTCGTTCATTGCCCACTGGGCATTTGAACACGGACAGAAAGACAAGGTGGTGGAACTGGTGAAGCTTGACGGAAAGACCTATGTTCAGATAAACGACTACGAAAAGCTGCGCGACCTCTTTGGCGAACTGCTGGCTGAGGTGCAGCGCATCAAGAGCGAGGGTGACTTTGAAGCTGCACGCCAGTTGGTGGAGAACTATGGCGTGAAGGTGGATCCCGTGCTCCATCAGGAAATCCTGGAGCGCTATGCCAAGCTGAACTTGGCCCCCTACAAGGGATTCCTGAATCCTAAGTACGAGGCAGTGACGGATGCTGAGGGCAATATCACGGATGTGACGGTGAGCTACGAGGAGTCTTATCCTGAGCAGATGCTGAGGTATAGCCGTGATTATTCGACATTAAGCATTGATAATTAAACGAAGAGGTTGCTGTATAAGGAAGTATGGTGTAGCCAATTGATTCTATGGAGGTTAGGGAACAAATCAGGGAAATAAAGACGCAACTGCGACTGCTGATGAACGGAGCGGCCAGTGCCAGTATGCGCGATAAGGGGTTGAACTACAAGGTGAACTTTGGGGTGGAACTGCCTCGGCTAAAGCAGTTGGCAGCAGGCTATGAGAAAAACCATCAGCTGGCTGGGGAACTTTGGAAAGAAGACATCCGAGAGTCGAAGATTCTGGCTGCCATGTTGCAGCCTGTAGAGAGTTTCTATCCTGAGATTGCCGATATCTGGGTGGATGATATCCGTACGATGGAGATCGCTGAACTCACGGTGATGAATCTTTTCCAGCATTTAGACTATGCGCCCCAACTCTCTTTCCAATGGATAGCCTCAGAGACTGAATACCGACAGGTGTGTGGCTTTCTGCTTATTGCCCGTCTGCTCTCGAAAAAAGGCGATATGGAGGAGGCTGTGGAGAATGAGTTTTTGGATCAGGCAGTGACGGCATTCCTTGGAGGTACGTACAATGTACGAACAGCCGTCTTGCGGGCCTTAATGAAATATGCCTCCAACGACGAGAATCATGCTTTCTTGCTTTGTCGGAAGGTGGAGAACCTGAAAGACAGTACGTCAGAGCAAGGGAAAGCCCTCTATGCATGGGTGAAAAACCAGATTGCTGAATTATTTGCCTGAATGTCGTAGGCATTTGAAGAAAAAATCATTAACTTTGTAAGCACTAAAACAAAGAATATGGATAATAAGAGTGTGAGAGAAACCGTTAAGCAGATATTTACCGAGTATCTGAAGAACCATGGACAGCGCAAGACACCTGAGCGTTTTGCCATCCTTGATACCATCTATTCGCTTGAGGGGCATTTCGACATCGAAACCCTATACACGTTGATGGAGGAAAAGGAAAACTTCCGAGTGAGCCGGGCTACACTCTATAATACCATCATCTTGCTTATGAATGCCAACCTGGTGATCAAGCATCAGTTTGGCACTTCTTCCCAATACGAGAAATGCTACAACCGCGAAACCCACCACCACCTCATCTGTACGCAGTGTGGCAAGGTGACGGAGTTTCAGAACGAGGAATTGCAGCGCGACATTGAGCATAGCCGAGTGGGGCGTTTCAATCTGTCGCACTATTCACTTTATATGTATGGCATCTGCAGCAGGTGCGAGCGTGCCAACAAACGAAAACTGAATTCTAAACTTCAAAATACTGATAAGAAATGAAAGTCGATGTTCTTTTAGGTTTACAATGGGGTGACGAGGGCAAAGGTAAGGTTGTCGATGTGCTGACCCCTAATTATGATGTGGTAGCACGATTCCAGGGCGGTCCGAATGCAGGCCATACCTTGGAGTTTGAGGGACAGAAATATGTGCTGCGTTCCATCCCATCGGGTATTTTCCAAGGTGACAAGGTAAACATAATAGGTAACGGCGTAGTGTTGGATCCTGCACTCTTCAAGGAAGAGGCAGAGGCTTTGGCCGCTTCAGGACACGACTTGAGGGACCGTTTGGTGATTTCCAAGAAGGCTCACCTGATTTTGCCGACGCATCGACTCTTGGATGCTGCTTACGAGGCAGCCAAGGGAAAGAGCAAAGTAGGGACCACAGGCAAGGGCATTGGGCCTACATATACCGATAAAATCAGTCGTAACGGACTGCGCGTAGGTGATTTGCTGAAAGATTTCGACCAGAAATATGCCGCTGCCAAAGCACGCCACGAACAGATACTGAAAGGTCTGAACTATGCTTATGACCTCAAAGACGTGGAACAGAAATGGATGGAGGGCATAGAGTACCTGAAGCAGTTCAAACTGGTGGATAGCGAACACGTGGTCAACAGCCTGCTCAACATTGGAAAGACCATCCTTTGCGAGGGGGCTCAGGGTACCATGCTCGATGTGGACTTTGGCTCTTATCCTTTTGTGACTTCTTCCAGTACCGTGTGTGCAGGTGCTTGTACTGGACTTGGTGTGGCTCCCAACCGTATAGGCGAGGTGTATGGAATCTTCAAGGCCTACTGTACCCGTGTAGGTTCAGGACCATTCCCTACAGAGTTGTTCGACGAAGTGGGCGACAGGATCCGTGATTTAGGCTTTGAGTATGGAGCTGTGACGGGGCGTAAGCGCCGTTGCGGATGGATAGACCTCGTGGCCCTGAAATATGCCATCATGATAGATGGAGTGACGAAGCTCATCATGATGAAGAGTGATGTGCTTGATAGTTTCGAGACCATCAAGGCTTGTGTGGCCTACAAGGTAAATGGGGAGGAAATAGACTACTTCCCTTACGATATCAACGAGGGCATTGAGCCTGTGTATGTGGAATTGCCTGGCTGGAATACCGACCTCACGAAGATGAAGAGCGAGGATGAGTTTCCTGAGGAGTTCAATGCTTATCTGAGCTTCTTAGAGGCTGAACTTGGTGTGCCAATCAAGATAGTATCGGTAGGTCCGGATCGTGAGCAGACCATTATCCGTTATGAGGAAGAGTAAACGTTGAACATTGAGCATTGAACATTGAGCATTGAACATTGAGCATTGAACATTAAGGGCAGGGTAGAGAGCATGAAAAGATTGTTTGTTTTTATAGGGTTGTTGGCATTGTGTTTAAAGGGTTTAGCACAATATCAGCCAACAGTAGAGAATCTTAAAGCTCGTTCTGAATTTCAAGACCGCAAGTTTGGGGTGTTCCTGCATTGGGGCGTATATTCCATGATGGGACAAGGTGAATGGGTGATGAACAATCGGAACATCAACTATCAGGAGTATGCCAAGATGCCTGAAGGCTTTTATCCTCAGGCATTCGATGCAGAAGAGTGGGTAAAGGCTTTTCAGGAGGCAGGGGTGAAGTATATTACGATTACTTCCCGCCATCACGACGGTTTTTCGATGTTTGGATCCAAGGTGGATGGTGGCTACAATATCGTGGATGCAACTCCTTACAAGCGCGATGTAATCAAGGAACTGGCTGCTGCCTGTGAGAAATACGGCATAAAGCTCCACTTCTATTATTCACACCTTGACTGGCATCGTTTGGACTATCCATTAGGGAACACTGGCCGACAGCTGGGCCGACCTACCGATAAGCAAGACTGGCAGAGCTACTACAAGTTCATGAACGAACAGCTAACGGAGTTGCTGACCAACTATGGCTCCATTGGTGCCATCTGGTTCGATGGTGTATGGGATCATGCCAATGATGCTACTCCATTCAATTGGCAGTTGGAAGAACAATATGCGCTGATCCATCGTTTGCAGCCTTCCTGCCTGGTAGGGAATAATCATCATAAGGACCTGAATCCAGGCGAAGACATTCAGATTTTCGAGCGTGACCTCCCTGGACAGAATACGGCTGGCTATTCGGGTGGTATGACAGTGAGTAACAATGTGCCGTTGGAATCTTGTCAGACCATGAGTGCCAGTTGGGGATTCAACATCACCGATACCAACTATAAGAGCAAGGAAGAACTCATCCAGATGTTAGTGCGTGCAGCAGGCATGAATGGTAACCTGCTGCTCAACATCGGCCCACAATCCGATGGCCGTCTGCCAGCCATGGCTCTTTCCCGTCTGAAAGACATGGGTGACTGGCTGCGTGTCTATGGTGAGACAATCTATGGTACACGAGGTGGGATGGTCGCTCCTCACGATTGGGGAGTAACTACCCAGAAGGGTGATAAGCTCTATGTGCATATCATGAAGTTGCAAGACAGTGCCCTGTTCCTGCCCATCCCAGGTGTGAAAGTGAAAAGTGCTCAGGTTTACAAAGACAAGACTCCAGTGAAGTTGACCAAGTCGAAAGAAGGAGTTTTGTTGGAGTTTGGATGTATTCCAGAGGATATTGACTATGTGGTGGAACTGACATTGTAAACTTTGGCACGCCTTTTGCTATTATTCCTATAGCATGTTGGCATGTTGCCCTGCATAATTTTAAATTTTGAATGATTTATGGGAATTCAATGGATTATATTTATAGGAGTGATGATTGCAAGTTGGCTGGTACAGCAGAACTTGCAACGCAAATTCAAGAAGTATTCTGGGATCAGAAACGACAGTGGACTGACAGGTGCACAGGTGGCTGAGAAGATGCTTCGTGAGAATGGTATCTATGACGTGGTAGTGACCCATGTGTCTGGTCAGCTGACTGACCATTACAATCCTGTGACCAAGACGGTGAACTTGAGTGACGGTGTATATCAGAGTAATAGCGTAATGGCTGCTGCTGTGGCTGCCCATGAGTGCGGTCATGCCGTGCAACATGCCACTGCATACGGACCGCTGACACTTCGTAGCAAGTTGGTACCTGTGGTTTCTTTTGCCAGCCAATGGGTGCAGTGGGTGATTTTGGCAGGCATCATCCTGATTAATTCTTTCCCCCAGGTATTGTTGATAGGTATCATACTGTTTGCACTTACCACCTTGTTCAGCTTCATCACCTTGCCTGTGGAAATCAATGCCAGTAGGCGTGCATTGGCGTGGCTCAGTAACACGGGTATGACCACGTCTCGCAATCATGCGATGGCAGAGGATGCCCTGAAAGCTGCCGCCTACACCTATGTAGTGGCTGCTGTCAGTTCGCTTGCCACCTTATTATATTATATAATGATTTACAGCAATCGTAGAAATTAAAAAAATGGTAGCTAAACCCTGTATCCCTAAAGGAACAAGAGATTTTTCGCCCATTGAGATGGCGAAACGCAATTATATATTTGATACAATTCGAGAAGTATATCGTCTTTATGGTTTCCGCCAGATAGAGACTCCTGCCATGGAGATGCTTTCCACACTGATGGGAAAGTATGGTGAGGAGGGCGATAAGTTGCTCTTTAAGATTCAGAATTCTGGCGATTATTTCAGAGGATTGACAGATGATGAACTGTTGAGCCGTGATGCTTCACATCTGGCCTGCAAATTCTGTGAAAAGGGACTGCGCTATGACCTTACTGTGCCGTTTGCACGCTATGTGGTGATGCACAGAGATGAGATTACTTTCCCCTTCAAACGTTATCAGATTCAGCCAGTATGGAGGGCCGATCGCCCTCAGCGTGGACGCTATCGCGAGTTCTATCAGTGCGATGCCGATGTGGTGGGCAGTGATTCTCTGCTCAACGAGGTAGAACTGATGCAGATAGTAGATACCGTATTTTCCCGTTTTGGCGTGCGTGTCTGCATCAAGATCAATAACCGTAAGATCCTTTCAGGTATTGCCGAAGTCATTGGAGAGGCTGAGAAAATCGTGGACATTACCGTCGCTATAGATAAATTGGATAAGATAGGATTGGACAATGTGAATGCTGAGCTTCGCGAAAAGGGCATCGGTGAGGAAGCTATTGCCAAACTGCAACCTATCATCTTGCTAAACGGAACCAATGCCGAGAAGTTAGCTACCTTGAAAGAGGTGTTGGCAGGCAGTGAAACAGGTTTGAAAGGTATAGAAGAAACGAGTTTCATCCTCGATACCTTGTCAGCCATGGGCTTGAAGAACGAAATGGAACTTGACCTCACCCTGGCTCGAGGCTTGAATTACTATACAGGTGCCATCTTTGAAGTGAAAGCCCTGGATGTGCAGATAGGTAGCATCACGGGTGGTGGCCGATATGATAACCTGACGGGAGTGTTTGGTATGCCAGGGGTTTCGGGCGTAGGTATTTCCTTCGGCGCCGACCGTATTTTCGACGTGCTCAATCAGTTGGATCTTTACCCTAAAGAAGCCGTGAATGCAACCAAGGTGCTTTTCATTAATTTTGGGGAGAAAGAAGCAACCTATTGTCTTCCTGTGCTTCAGCAAGTGCGCAGCATAGGTGTAAGTGCAGAGATCTTCCCCGATGCAGTGAAGATGAAGAAGCAGATGGCATACGCCAACGCACACAATATCCCCTTTGTCGTATTAGTGGGAGAAAATGAGATGCAGCAAGGTAAGCTGACACTCAAGAACATGATTACGGGTGAACAGACGCTTGTTTCGGCAGAGGAACTGACAGAACAACTCCGATAGGTTGACACTTTGGCAGTTTTTTCTGACATTGTTCCCTGAAATGGCTTTGGCACACTTTTGGTAAGATAATAGATGTGCTTGAATAAGGCTGAATGAAGTTGAAAAATATGTATAACAAATAAAAACTAAAAATTATGAACATTAAACCATTAGCTGACCGTGTTCTGGTACTCCCAGATCCAGCAGAAGAGAAGACAGTAGGCGGTTTGATCATTCCTGATACCGCCAAGGAAAAACCACTGAGTGGTCAGGTTGTTGCCGTAGGCAATGGCACCAAGGATGAGGAAATGGTGCTGAAACCAGGTGATTCAGTATTGTATGGCAAGTATGCCGGCACTGAACTGGATGTTCAGGGTGAGAAATACCTCATCATGCGTCAGAGCGATGTTGTGGCCGTGGTGGAAAAATAATCAATTGTTGAACAAATTAAGATTTTAAGATATGGCTAAAGAACTTAAATTCAATATTGAGGCTCGTGAACAGCTCAAGCAGGGTATCGACATTCTGGCTGATGCCGTGAAAGTAACCCTTGGCCCTAAGGGTCGTAATGTAATTCTGCAGAAGTCATTTGGTGCTCCTCACATCACCAAGGATGGTGTGACTGTAGCTAAGGAGATTGACTTGGAGAATGAATTCCAGAACACAGGTGCCCGCCTGGTACGTGAGGTAGCTTCCAAGACTGGTGATGATGCTGGTGATGGTACTACTACTGCTACCGTTCTGGCTCAGGCCATTGTTTCTGAAGGTTTGAAGAACGTGACTGCAGGTGCAAGTCCTATCGACATCAAGCGTGGTATTGACAAGGCTGTTGCCAAGGTTGTGGAGAATATTGCCGAACAGGCTGAAACTGTAGGTGACAACTACGACAAGGTAGAGCAGGTGGCTACCGTATCTGGCAACAACGATCCTGAAATTGGTAAGCTGATTGCCGATGCTATGCGCAAGGTTTCTAAGGATGGTGTGATCACCATTGAGGAAGCCAAGGGTACCGATACTACCATTGGTTTGGTTGAAGGTATGCAGCTTGATCGTGGTTACCTGTCTCCTTATTTCGTGACCGATGCTGAGAAGATGGAGTGCGTGATGGAGAAGCCTCTGATCCTGATTTATGAGAAGAAGATTTCTAACCTGAAGGATTTCCTGCCTATTTTGGAACCAGCTATTCAGACTGGTCGCCCATTGCTTGTGATTGCAGAGGATGTGGACAGCGAGGCTTTGGCTACTTTGGTAGTAAACCGTCTGCGTGCACAGCTGAAGATCTGCGCTATCAAGGCACCTGGCTTTGGCGAGCGTCGTAAGGACTTGCTGGAGGATATTGCTATTCTGACTGGCGGTGTGGTTATCAGCGAGGATAAGGGTTTGAAGCTTGAGCAGGCCACTGTGGAAATGTTGGGTTCTGCCGAGAAGGTTACTGTAACGAAGGACAATACTACCATCGTAAACGGCAACGGCGATAAGGAGAATATCCGTATGCGCATTGAGCAGCTGAAGAATCAAATGGAGGTTACTACTTCACAGTACGATACAGAGAAGTTGCAGGAGCGTTTGGCTAAGTTGGCTGGCGGTGTGGCTGTGCTGTACGTAGGTGCTGTTTCTGAGGTTGAAATGAAGGAGAAGAAGGATCGTGTGGACGATGCTTTGCGTGCCACTCGTGCTGCTTTGGAAGAAGGTATCGTTCCTGGTGGTGGTGTAGCTTACATCCGTGCCCAGAAGGCATTGGAAGGAATGGTTGGTGATAATGCCGATGAGACTACTGGTATCGAGATTATCCGTAGAGCCATCGAGGAGCCTTTGCGCCAGATCGTAGAGAACGCTGGTAAGGAAGGTGCCGTGATTGTTCAGAAGGTACGCGAGGGTGAGGGTGACTTCGGCTACAATGCTCGTGCCGATCGCTTTGAGAACCTCCATGCCGCTGGTGTGGTAGATCCTGCTAAGGTGACCCGTGTAGCTCTGGAGAATGCAGCTTCTATCGCAGGTATGCTGTTGACTACTGAGTGTGTGGTAGTTGAGAAGAAGGAGCCTCTGCCACCTGCACCAATGGGTGGTGGCATGAATCCAGGTATGATGTAATTCATCCCAACAAATAAAGTTAAAAAGCCGTTGCTTCGAAATGAAGTGACGGCTTTTTTTATTATCTGAAGAAATAGTATTATCTTTACAGCCCAATAATGTTACGAAGATGGAAATAGCAGACTTATTAAAGAACCTGATGATTGAGGAGCTGAACCCCATGCAGCTGAACACTTTGGAAGCATATGCACAGCCGCGCGATCTGGTGTTGTTGTCTCCCACTGGCTCTGGCAAAACATTGGCGTATTTGCTTCCTTTGGTTCAGTCTTTGAAAGAGAAAGAGGGAGGTGTGCAGGCGGTGGTGTTGGTGCCCAGTCGTGAATTGGCCTTGCAGACAGAAAATGTATTCAAGCAGATGGGTACTCCGTTCAAAGCCATGAGCTGTTATGGCGGACGCCCGACCATGGAGGAACATCGTACCATGAATGGTGTCCGTCCGTCAGTCATTATTGGTACCCCAGGACGTATGCTCGATCATCTTCAGAAACAGAACTTTGATGCTCATGTGGTTAGGACGCTGGTAATCGATGAATTTGACAAATGCCTGGAATTTGGCTTTCAGGAAGAAATGAAGGCAGTCATAGACCTGTTGCCTCAGGTGCGCAAACGGATATTGCTGTCTGCAACAGATGCAGAACAGATCCCTTTATTTACAGGGGTAGGTGAGGGAAAGAAACCCATCCGCTTGGATTACCGTGAAGATAACGGGGTTACCCGCTTAAACTTGAAATTGGTGAAATCGCCTGAGAAAGATAAACTTCAGACGCTATTGCGGCTATTGTGTTCCTTGGGCAACCAGCGTTCCTTGGTCTTTGTGAACTACCGAGAGAGCGTGGAGCGTGTGACTGGTTTCCTGGAAGCCAGCCGTTTCCCTTGCGACATGTTCCACGGTGGAATGGAGCAACCCGACCGTGAACGTTCTATCTATCGTTTGCGCAATGGTAGCTGCCCAGTTCTGATTTCTACTGATCTTGCTTCACGAGGTTTGGATATTCCTGGCATAGACAATATCATTCATTACCATCTTCCTATCAATGAAGAGGCATTTATTCATCGCAATGGACGCACGGCCCGTTGGGATGCCACAGGCTCTGCCTACATGATTTTGGGCCCTGAAGAACATTTGCCTCCATACATCCCTTCAGCGGTGGAGGAATTTCTACTCCCAGAAGAAATGGGACGAATACCCAAGCCCGAATGGACAACCCTTTACATTGCCAAAGGTAAGAAAGATAAGTTGAACAAGGTGGATATTGTGGGTTTCCTATATAAGATAGGTGGACTACAGCGCGATGAGGTAGGACCTGTCGATGTGAAAGACCGCTATGCTTTTGCTGCCATCAAACGCAATAAAGTGAATCAGTTGCTAAGTATGGTAAGCGGTGAGCGTATCAAGGGAATGAAAGTGCTGATTGAAGAAGCAAAATAAAGTGAATATTTTTTGCATATATTAATAAAATTGAGTATTATTGTAGGCGATGTAAGGTTTTTGAGTTCAAAAGATTTGCAAAGCGGATTATTTTCTGTAATTTTGTGGACGCTTTGGCGAAGATACCTTGCAAATGGTTAAGAAAAATGTAAAAATAATATAAATGTGATTGTTTAATCAAACAAACTAACGCAATGAAAAAGTATAATTTCAATGCTGGCCCATCTATCCTTCCACGCGAAGTGATTGAGGCCACAGCAAAGCAGATTTTAGACTTCAATGGCTCTGGTCTTTCATTGATGGAAATCAGCCATCGTGCCAAGGACTTTCAGCCGGTAGTGGACGAAGCAGTTGCTCTCATCAAAGAGATACTTGATATTCCTGAGGGTTATTCCGTGATTTTCCTTGGAGGTGGTGCCAGCTTGGAATTTTGTATGATTCCTTATAACTTCTTGGAGAAGAAGGCTGCCTATCTCAACACGGGTGTTTGGGCCAAGAAGGCCTTGAAGGAGGCTAAAAACTTTGGAGAGGTAATAGAGGTGGCTTCCTCCGCAGATAAAAACTTCACTTACATTCCAAAAGACTGGACATGCCCAAAGGATGTTGATTACCTGCACATCACGACCAACAATACCATCTATGGTACAGAGATTCGTAAGGACCTTGACGTGCCTGTGCCTATGATTGCCGATATGTCTTCCGATATCTTCAGCCGTCCGATTGATGTGAAGAAGTACAAGTGTATCTATGCAGGTGCGCAGAAGAACTTGGCCATGGCTGGTGTGACCTTGGTTATTGTGAAGGAAGATGAACTGGGCAAGGTAAGTCGCACTATTCCTACGATGCTCGACTATCGCACCCATGTGGCCAAGGGCTCTATGTTCAACACTCCTCCTGTAGTGCCAATCTATTCAGCCTTGGAAACTCTACGCTGGATCAAGAAGAGTGGCGGTGTGGAGGAAATGGACCGTCGTGCCAAAGAGCGTGCCGATATGCTTTATGCCGAAATCGACCGCAACAAGATGTTCCGTGGTACCGTAGTGCCTGAGGATCGTTCTTACATGAATCTTTGCTTTGTAATGGCCGATGAGTACAAGGAACTGGAGAAGGAATTCCTGGAGTTTGCCACTGCTCAGGGTATGGTAGGCGTGAAGGGACATCGTGATGTGGGTGGCTTCCGTGCCTCTTGCTACAACGCTCAGCCATTAGAAGGAGTGAAGGCTTTAGTAGCTTGCATGAAAGAATTTGAAGCAAAACACTAAATGATATGAAAGTATTAGTTGCAACAGAGAAACCTTTTGCCAAAGTGGCCATCGATGGCATTCGTGGCGAAGTGGAAGCAGCAGGCCATCAGTTGGTATTGCTGGAGAAATATACAGAGAAAGCGCAGTTGCTCGATGCAGTGAAGACTGCCGATGCCCTGATTATCCGTAGTGATAAGGTAGATGCAGAGGTATTGGATGCTGCCAAGCAGCTTCAGATAGTGGTACGTGCAGGTGCAGGTTACGACAATGTGGACTTGGATGCTGCGACTGCCCACAAGGTAGTGGTGGAGAATACCCCAGGACAGAACGCTAACGCTGTGGCTGAATTGGTGTTTGGACTGTTGGTCTTTGCTGTACGTAATTTCTATAATGGCAAATCGGGTACAGAATTGCTTGGCAAAAAGTTGGGTATCCTTGCATTTGGCAACGTGGGTCGTAACGTGGCTCGTATCGCCAAGGGCTTTGGCATGGAGGTCTTCGCTTTCGATGCTTATTGCCCCAAAGAGGTGATTGAGGCTGCGGGTGTACATGCTGTGGATTCTCAGGAGGCTCTCTTTGAAGCTGCAGACATTGTTTCCTTGCATATCCCAGCTACTCCTGAAACCAAGCAGAGCATCAACTATGCATTGGTGAACAAGCTCCCCAAGGGTGGTATTTTGGTGAACACTGCCCGTAAGGAGGTTATCAATGAGCCTGAATTGCTCAAGCTGATGGCCGAGCGTACTGATTTGAAGTATGTGGCTGATATCAAGCCTGATGCAGATGCTGATTTTGCCCAGTTTGAAGGCCGCTACTTTGCAACTCCTAAGAAGATGGGTGCACAGACAACTGAGGCCAACACCAATGCGGGGATAGCTGCCGCCAAGCAAATCAATGCGTTCTTCAAAGAGGGGTGCACAAAGTTTCAAGTTAATAAGTAAGCCATGGTGAAGATTAAGCCTTTCAAAGGCATACGTCCACCCAAGGATTTGGTGGAGCAGGTTGAAAGTCGCCCTTACGATGTGCTCGAAAGTGAGGAAGCACGTGCTGAGGCTGGAGATAACGAGAAATCGTTGTATCATATCATCAAACCTGAGATTGATTTCCCTGTAGGAACTTCTGAATATGACCCTCGCGTCTATGAGCAGGCTGCCAAAAATTTCCAGAAGTTTCAAGATAATGGATGGCTGGTGCAGGATGCTAAGGAGCAGTACTACATTTATGCCCAAACTATGGGTAATAAGACGCAGTTTGGCCTGGTGGTCGGTGCTTGGGTGGAAGATTATATGAGCGGGCGTATCAAGAAGCATGAGCTTACCCGTCGTGACAAGGAAGAGGACCGTATGAAACACGTGCGCGTGAACAACGCCAACATTGAGCCTGTTTTCTTCGCCTATCCTGACAATGCCGTACTGGATGCGTTGCTCAAGAAATATGCTGCCACAGAACCTGAGTACGATTTCATTGCTCCCATCGACGGCTTCCGTCATCAGTTCTGGGTGGTAAGCGACGATGCTGATATCCAATTGATTACGGACGAGTTTGCCAAAATGCCAACCATGTATATAGCCGATGGGCATCATCGTTCCGCCGCAGCCGCATTGGTTGGTGCTGAGAAAGCTAAGCTGAATCCGAATCATACTGGTAAGGAAGAGTATAACTATTTCATGGCTGTATGTTTTCAAGCATCTCAGCTCACCGTACTCGATTACAACCGTGTGGTAAAGGATTTAAACGGCATGACCCCTGCTCAGTTCCTTGAGGCTTTGAAGAAGAACTTTGAGGTTGAACTTAAGGGTGCTGATATTTATAAGCCAGTGTGCTTACACAATTTCTCCCTCTACCTTGAAGGAGAATGGTACAGTCTTACCGCTAAGCCAGGTACTTTTGATGATACTGATCCTATCGGTGTGCTTGATGTGGACATCTCCAGCCGTCTCATTCTGGATGAACTGCTTGGTATCAAGGACTTACGCAGCAGTCAACGTATTGACTTTGTGGGTGGACTTCGTGGCTTGAAGGAGTTGAAGCGTCGTGTGGATAGTGGTGAGATGAAGATGGCGCTGGCTCTTTATCCTGTTTCCATGAAGCAAATCATGGACATAGCCGACAGTGGCAAGATCATGCCTCCCAAAGCTACTTGGTTTGAACCTAAACTTCGTTCAGGTCTGGTGATTCACAAGTTGAGTTGAGACACATAATATAGGGGGGAGGTGATTTTTAGCTCCCCCCTTTGTATTTTCATTTAATCTTTCATCATGGTAGAAGACAGTTACAAGACCATAGCTTCGCGTAGCGAGGGAATCTATACCGAGAAACGCAGTAAGTTTATTGCGATGGCTATTCCTGTGCATACGCTGGATGAGGTGAAAGATGAGCTAGCTGCTATCAACAAGAAATACTACGATGCCCGTCACGCTTGCTATGCCTATATGTTAGGTCCTGAGCGCAAGGATTTCCGTGCCAACGACAATGGAGAACCTTCAGGTACAGCTGGCCGCCCAATTCTTGGTCAGATCAACTCCATGGAACTCACGGACATCCTCTTGGTGGTAGTGCGTTATTTTGGAGGTATCAAACTGGGTACAAGTGGTCTTTTTGCTGCCTACAAAGAAGCGGCTGCGGAGGCACTCAGGGCTGCTACTATCATAGAGAAGACGGTGGATGATGATATCGCTTTCCGCTTTGAATATCCTTTTATGAATGAGGTGATGCGCATCGTGAAGGAGGAGGAACCTCAGATTGTATCACAAGGCTACGAGGGTGACTGCTTGATGACACTTCGCATCCGACGTGCCTTGATGCCTAAACTTCGTGCTCGGTTGGAAAAGGTTGAAACGTTGAGTATTCTTACGGACGACTAAAAGACAAAGTGGAAAGTATTAGTCCCACTACCTGCGAATAACTTTTCCTGCCACCCTCCACACGATTCCCGCGTAGGTACAAGTCGTATAGCTTGTCCTGTATCTTTCCTATCGTTGGGCTGTATTTCTCCTGCCAATATACTGAGCGGTCGTGAACCAACTGCCTGATTTCTGGTTTCACCTTATTAATAATAGAAGCGTAGGTATTCTCACCCAGCAGTGCATACGCATTGTTCATCACATGATGGAAGATGGAGAGCAGTCCACTGAAGCGTATTTCCTTCACCTCTGAACGGATACAAGTAAGGTAGGCATAGAAGTTGGCCTCACCTTCATTGGCTATGCCTAAGAGGTGTGATAACTCGTGGGCGTAGGTAGCGGGATAATCCACAGGTAGCACGTCACCATTGAGGGTGAACTCGCCGAAGAATGGTCCCATGCTGCCCGTCACACCTACTTTTGAGGCTAAGGGGGTGATGATCATGGTCTTGACCCTTGGTTTCTGTACAAAAGGACGGTTCATGCCCGTTTGTTGCCAGATAGCTTCATAGCCTTGCAAAACTTCTTGTCTTATTATCTCTTCTGATGGCTGGCTCACAGGTACGTAGGCAGCATTTAGGGCTTCCACATATTCTTCGATGAAAGCCGAAAGTTGTGTTTCGGAAAAGGCAACAGGTTCGATTCTTGTGCGCTGATAGAAGTTGGGCTGGGAGTAGTTGATTCCCCATCCCAAGTAAAACCAAACGTAGAGCCATAGGGCAGTTTCTGCGATTCTTCCCAATACCCTGCGCATCTTGAGTTTCAAAAGAAAGAGGGCAGTGACGGGGTAGAGTAGAAGTAAGACAATGAGTAACAAGTAAAACATGTCACTCACACAGAAACCTACAAGACCACTCAGACCGTTTAAGAACTTGCCGATGAATGGATAGAGCTGTTGTGCATACCATGTCCCAGCTCCGTCTATAAATTGAAAGAGCCATACAATGATCAATGCTACGGCCAGCAGGCAGTGCCTTGGTTTGGGGGATATTTTCTTCAGTATCAGCATCGGAGTCCAAAAATAAAAATATTTGTTGGCTTTTCCAAAACTAATGCTTATTTTTGCCCATTAAATCAAAGCAAACTGCTATGAATACAAAGAATTCCGAATCTGCTCCAACTGGTAAAATGAATATATGGGATCTGCTTAAAAATATCTTCCCGTATGTAAAGCCTTATCGATGGCTCATTGCTATCACTATTACTCTTACCTTTATTGGTTCTTTGATGGCGCAAGTCAATGCCGTAGTGCTTGATAAGACGGTAGATGCCATCAATGCCTTGATACAAACTCCTGAATTTGCTTGGGATAAAGCTACAAAGATTCTCCTCACTATCAGTGTCATTCTGCTGGGCAAGGAAGTGCTCTCCATGGTAATCACCTTTTTTCAACGCTACTTTGGTGAGAAAATGCGTATCTTAGTAAGTCGTGATTTGGCCGTGACGGTGATAGACCGTATTTTGTCGTTCCGCATGGCTTTCTTTTCTTCTGAAGGGAATGAAACGGGTAAGCTGCAATCGCGCATAGACCGGGGTATCATGAGTTTGAGTAACACGGTAAACAATTTCTTCATCGAAATACTCCCTCTTTTCACCAGTGCCATCTTGGCCCTGGTACTCATGTTTATGGCCAATGTCTATGTGGGTTTGGTGGCTCTGTGTATTGTGCCCATCTATTTCTATGTGACAAATATCCAAGCCAAACGTATGAAAGGAGGGCGTCGCAGCATCTTTGGTAGCCATCAGGCTGTGAGTCAAGGTATTTTGAACATCATTGAGAGCATCACCGTCATCAAGTCGTTCAATCGCGAGGAGATTGAGTCGAAACGCCAGGAGATGATTCAGCAACAGATGACTGACCAACAACTGAATATTCGTCGTCAGAGCTATATGTTCAATGGCTTGAAAAGTTTCTTGGAACAGATAGGAACGGTGCTCATCATCATTCTTACCGCTTATCTGGTGCTCATAGACTATCCGGGTATGACCATTGGTAAAATAATGTACCATGTCATGCTTTTCAGTAATGTCAGTGCCCCTATCCGCCAGTTGCACCGCATCTACGACGATATGAACGATGCGCTGATTTATGCCGAAGGATTCTTTGGCATCCTGCATGCAGACCATGAGGTGGAAGACAGCGGAAAGCATCATCCTGTCTCGGTAAAGGGTGACTTTGTGCTTCGTGATGTGGATTTCACTTACAGCAACGGTACCAAGGCACTCTTTGGGGTGGATATGCATATAGAACCAGGTAAGATTACCGCTTTGGTAGGACTGAGTGGAGCAGGAAAGAGTACTGTTGTCAACTTGCTTGATAAGTTCTATCATCCTGATACGGGAAGCATCATGCTCGATGGGGTGGAACTGAGCGATTGGGATACACAGTGGTTGCGTGAAAACATAGGCCTGGTACTCCAGAAAAACCACATTTTCAGCGGAAGTATCGAGGAGAATATCAAGTATGGCAATCCCGATGCTACCCATGAAGATGTGATGGAAGCAGCGAAGAAAGCCTATATTTACGATCAAGTAGTACAGTTGCCCGATGGCTTTGAGACCAGTGCCCTCCAGCTTAGTGGCGGTCAGCAGCAACGCATTGCCATTGCCCGCATGTTCCTTAAAAATCCTCCCATTATTTTCCTTGATGAGCCTACAGCCAGTCTCGATGCCATTGCTACTGAGCAGATCAAGGCCAGCATAGATGCCATTAAGACGGGACGTACAGTTATCATCATCTCGCACAACATCGGTCAAATCATTGATGCCGATCAAATCTATGTGCTACAGCAGGGTAGGGTGGTACAGAGTGGCAAACCCGATGAAGTCTATCACCAGGGAGGTGTCTATAAAGAGATATTGGATGCCAGTGCCCGAAGCATGAATGTGGACAAAATTGCCAGTGTGATGGAAGAAGCATAATTTTCGTAATAGTATGTAGGATTGTGGAGCTTTTTCACTATCATTAGTTTCGCAGAAGTTACTCTGTCTCGGAAAAATTCAAGTAAACTTGATTTTTCGCTCGACTTTCCGTAACTTTGCACCCAAATTATAAAATCATAGATAATTATGGAATTAGCAACCAAGTACAGCCCTGCCGACGTGGAGGGAAAGTGGTATCAGTATTGGACTGACCACAAGCTTTTCAGTTCTAAACCAGATGGTCGTGAACCTTACACTATCGTCATTCCCCCGCCAAACGTCACGGGTGTGCTGCACATGGGGCACATGCTCAACAATACCATTCAAGATATCCTGGTGCGTCGCGCCCGTATGGAGGGCAAGAATGCCCTTTGGGTACCAGGCACCGACCATGCTTCCATCGCTACTGAAGCTAAGGTGGTGAAGAAACTTGCTGGACAAGGTATCAAGAAGCGAGACCTCACTCGTGAGCAGTTCCTTACTCATGCATGGGACTGGACACACGAGCATGGAGGCATCATCCTACAGCAGTTGCGCAAGCTCGGAGCTTCGTGCGATTGGGATCGCACGGCTTTTACCATGGATGAGAAACGTTCGGAAAGTGTAATCAAGGTATTTGTGGATCTATATAACAAAGGCTATATCTATCGTGGTTTGCGCATGGTGAACTGGGATCCTAAGGCACTTACCGCCCTGAGCACCGAGGAGGTTATCTATAAAGAGGAGCAAAGCCATCTGTTTTATCTGAAATATTATGTGGCTCCTGAATATCAGAACACTATCGATGAAAGTGGTGAGGGTAATGTGATACATAAGGACGAGAAAGGCTATTACGCCGTGGTAGCTACTACGCGTCCTGAAACCATCATGGGAGATACAGCCATGTGTGTGAATCCCAAAGATCCCAAAACTCAGTGGCTTAAGGGTAAGAAAGTGATAGTGCCATTGGTGAATCGCGTGATTCCTGTAATTGAAGACCGCTATGTGGATATTGAATTTGGTACAGGTTGTTTGAAGGTAACTCCTGCCCATGACACCAATGACTATATGCTGGGCAAGACACATAACTTGGAAACCATTGACATCTTCAATCCAGATGGCACTATTTCTGAGCAAAGTACGCTCTATGTGGGCATGGATCGTTTTGACTGCCGAAAGCAAATCGCTAAGGATTTGGAACAAGCTGGCCTTATGGAGAAGGTTGAGGACTATATCAATAAGGTGGGCTATAGCGAGCGCAACCCTGATACGGCCATCGAACCTCGTCTTTCTTTGCAGTGGTTCCTCAAGATGGAACACTTTGCTGAGATTGCCCTTAAACCAGTGATGGAAGGTGAGATGCACTTCTATCCACAGAAATATGTAAACACCTATAAAAACTGGCTTGAGAATATTCAGGACTGGTGTATCAGTCGACAGTTGTGGTGGGGGCATCGCATTCCTGCTTATTACTACGATGCAGAGGATCATTTTGTGGTAGCAGAAACGTTGGAGAAGGCCTTAGAACTTGCCAAGCAGCAGACAGGCAACCAGAATCTTCAATTCAGCGACCTTCGTCAGGATGAGGATGCGCTCGACACTTGGTTCTCTTCTTGGTTGTGGCCAATCTCTCTGTTCGATGGCATCAATAACCCAGGTAACGAGGAGATTAAGTACTACTATCCAACCAGTGACTTGGTGACCGCTCCCGATATCATCTTCTTCTGGGTGGCTCGCATGATCATGGCAGGTGAGGAATATATGGGCAAGTATCCGTTCAAGAACGTCTATTTCACGGGTATCGTCCGTGATAAATTGGGTCGAAAGATGTCTAAGTCTTTGGGCAATAGCCCCGACCCACTGGAACTGATTGAGAAATACGGAGCCGATGGTGTGCGTATGGGCATGATGCTCTCTGCTCCTGCAGGCAACGATATCCTCTTTGATGATGCCCTCTGTGAACAAGGACGCAATTTCTGTAACAAAATATGGAACGCTTTCAGACTGATTCAAGGTTGGGAGGTGGCCGACTTGGAGGTGCCAGAAGCTTCGAAATTGGCTATGGAATGGTTCGAGAATAAGCAGAATGCCGTGGCTCTTGAAGTGGCTGATCTCTTTAGCAAATACCGCTTGAGTGAGGCGCTGATGGCAGTTTACAAGTTGTTCTGGGACGAGTTTTCTGCGTGGTACTTGGAGATGATCAAGCCTGCTTACCTGAAACCAATCAGTAAAGTGGTGATGGACAAGACCATTGAGTTCTTCGACAGTCTGCTTCACTTATTGCATCCGTTCATGCCATTCATCACCGAGGAACTTTGGCAGCACATCATCGACCGCAAGGATGGTGAGAGTCTCATGGTGAGTCCGATGGAGAAGATTGGAACGGTGGATGAGGCATTGATTCAGCGTTTCGAGGAGATGAAAGAGGTGATTAGTGGCGTTCGTGCCATCCGTGTGCAGAAGAACATTGCACAGAAAGAGTCGTTGGAGTTGCAGGTTGTAGGTGAGAATCCTGTGGCAGATTTCAACTCCATCATCTTCAAGATGTGTAACTTGGAAGCTATCAACGTGGTGGAATCCAAGGCCGAAGGTGCTGCCAACTATATGGTTCGTACCACTGAGTATGCCGTGCCTATGAAGAACCTGATTGATGTGGAGGCCGAAATAGCCCGCATGGAAAAAGAACTCAAGGCAAAGGAAGGTTTCCTCAAGGGTGTGCTTGCCAAGCTCAATAACGAACGCTTTGTGGCCAATGCACCTGAAGCTGTAGTAGCGTTGGAGCGCAAGAAACAAGCAGATGCCGAGAGTATTATCAAGTCGCTCAAGGAAAGCATTGAGGCATTGAAGAAGTAAGTGTTATAATATAATAAGTAAAAGAGTGCATTTTGATGCACTCTTTTTTTTGCTATTTCAAAGAAATGCGCTATATTTGGAAAAATTTTTGAATATCATGAAAACATTAAACCACATTACCCTTGTAGCATTGCTGGCACTGGCCTCATGCTCAGCTCCTCAGAGCAACAATAACGAACCACAGGCTGCTCCTGCACCTGCCGCTCAAGTATCTGCCCCCGTAGATTATAAGCAGCTTCCTATCCCCTTGAAGAAAGACAAGTTCATCCAGATAAATATTGTGGTGGGTGATATCTACCAGGCTGCCAAGGCATGGGCTGCCCTGCTCGACATCCCTGTGCCTGAGATTACCACCAATCATTTGCAGTATAAGGATGAGTTTCCCTACACCTATCGTGGCGAACCAAGTACATGTGACCTTTTGGTATGTACCATCGACATGGGCGGATGGGTGCTTGAACTCCATCAAGCCGATGCCAAGGACAGCTCTTTCCGTGAATTTTACGACAAACATGGCAACGGTGTACATCACATAGGCTTCGAAGTAGGGGAAGACCGTGATGAGGTTATCCGTGAGTTGCAGGGCATGGGCTTTAATACCGAGCGTACCTTTGGTGCCTATACTGGCAGTAGTTGGACCATTGTGGACAGTGAAGACGTGCTGGGTGTAAATCTGAATATTAAGCCGAAACGCTGATTTCTGTCGTTTTTGGTGGTGTCAGTGAAAGTTTTTTATTATCTTCGCATCATCAAACAGAAAAGCGTATGGCTACAAAAAAGACTACTACCAAGAAAACGACCAAGGATGGGGTGACCGTAACTACCACGACCACCACTACCTCTACGTCCACCAAAAAACGCAAAAAGAAGAAATCCGGCTCGGAGATTATCCCAGGACTTACCGTTTCTTTCAGTTGGAAGAAGCTACTTGGCATTACCAAGCTCAAACGCTGGTTTACCAAGCAGACGGGTATTCCTACCACTGAAGCTGGCATCCAGCGCAAGATTGGTAAGTGGATTACGGATATGGTGACGGGGAAAAACAAGAAGAAAAAGACTGACAACCTTATGAACAATGGGGAAGAATAGAAATATATACTATGAAACATTCTGTTTATAAACCTGCCCCGGCCGACTTGTCGGATGTGCAATTGCCCGATGGCCTCATGGAGTTGAGGGAAGAGATAGCGAAGAATGCGCACGAGGTTTGGGCGCAAAACCGCATGAATGAGGGGTGGACATATGGTCCTGTACGCAACGATGCGCTTAAGCAGCATCCCGATTTGGTGTCCTACGAAGATCTCACTGATGGAGAGCGTGAGTACGACCGTGCTACGGCTATGAACTCCATCAAGCTACTCATCAAGTTAGGGTATAAGATAGAGAAAGCATAATCCTTAAAATAAAGGATAGTATGAATGCGTTGATGATGAACATAATGATGCTGTGGCAACAAAATGGCCCTCTTGATCAGTTTTCTTCCCCAGACCTTTCTCTATGGTATAAAGCGGGCTTCACTATGGGAGGTACCGCATGGGGATTGGTTATGATGGTGCTGGCTTTCCTGTTGCTCTCGCTTCCATTTAGGCTCATTATCTACTATAGCAAGAACTATAAACTGGCAATCTTCAGTCGAAAGGTATCCCAGTGGATATTGATGTTCGCCACTATTTGGGGTGCACTTTACTTGGTAAATTTCTTCTCTGTCATACTCAATGCAGAAAGCTATGCAAGCGGCGAAATTGATGTATATCGCCAGCGTTTCTTGCCAATCTGCTTCATGGTGATGTTTATCCTGCCGCTCTACTATGTCCTTTCCGTAGGTTTGGGCAAGCAGGATTTCTATCGGAGCAATCATGTGCAATACCTGCGATATTTCATTCTCTATCTACGTAGCTTCAAAGACGATAAGCGTCGTGACCCTTCGCAAATCCGCTTGATGAAGACGCTGAAGAAAATCTATACTCCATATGCCATTGGACAACCCGATGAGTTTATGCCCCCCAGAGGTGCTAAGCGCATTTATGCGGGCGATGAGTGGCAAGAGGTGGTGGTGAAGTTGCAGCATGATGCTCCTATCATTTTGCAGCGCATCAACATCAGCGAGGGTTACTTGTGGGAGTTTGAGCAGTGCGTGGAGCATGGCTACCTACATAAAGTGATTTTCTGGGTCACTGACTTCAAGCAATACGAAGCTTTCCGCAAATTGGCACTGGAGGATTACGGAATTGAGTTTCCTGTCTTGCAACAACAGGGTGTGGAGGAGCAGGTATTCTATTTGTGTGGTGATGGCTCTTACCGAATCATCCCCCTTAAGGATAAGAAGTCGTATGACGAGCTGATAGCTTTGCATCGACAGGATCATCCAGAACTAGAACAGCAGCATCGGTCCTATTTCTGGAAGCGTGACAGCAACCTGTTGAAAGAGGCCTTTGACTATCGTTACGACCCCCAGCTTATGCCTGGCATCAACCGTATGTCGTGGGTGGGCTTGCTCTTTCCTAAGTATTACCTCATTTGTCATCACATCCGTTGGAGGGTTCCTATCTACTTGCTTTTGGCAGGAATTCAGGCAGCTGAGGCCCTCTATCCCTTGAGCTTTGTTTCCCTTACCATCGTGCGCATTGTCACCAATGTGCTGCTGGCTTTAGTGCTTTGTCGCAACGGACGCCGCTTAGTGTGGCTGTCTGAACGGTGGGAGAGTAAGGAATACTACGAGAAGGTGTATCGCCGCAACACCTGGTTGGCCGTCATTTTCGGCATTATCTTCAATGCCCTCTGGATTATTGCCACCTTGCACGGCATCACCTTCAATCCTTCAAGTTGAGTATGTTGGCTTTTTTATTACTGCTCAATGTTCAATGCTCAATGATCAATGTTAAATTTTAAATTCTCAATTCTCAATTTCATATGTTCTCCCCCTGGACCCTTTTCGTTGATGTCGGCATCATATCCTGCTTACTCTTGTTAGGCAAACTGATAAGAGTGAAGTTTCGTTTTGCACAGCAGTACTTCATTCCTCCCAGCCTGATAGCAGGCTTCTTGGGTTTGGCTTTTGGTCCTGGAGGGGTGGGATGGTTGCCTATGAGCAACCAGCTTGGCACCTATGCAGGCATCCTCATTGCTTTGATCTTTGGCTGTCTGCCCTTCTCTTCGGCCAAGTCGGGTGACAAGCAGGGGGAAAATATCGGGCGCATGTGGGCTTATTCACAGACGGGCATGTTGTTCCAGTGGGCTTTTGGCGGATTGTTGGGCTTTTTGGTTCTCAGCCACATCTGGCCACTGGAGAGTTTCTTCGGTCTCTCCATGCCAGCGGGTTTCTGTGGCGGACATGGCACCGCGGCTGCTATCGGACAGTCGTTCCTCAAAGTGGGCAGTGAAGACATGCTCACCTTGGCTATGACGGCTGCTACCGTGGGCATTTTAGCCTCCGTGTTCATCGGCTTGGCGTTGGTAAAGTGGGGTACCAAGCGAGGCTATACCAATTTCATCACCGATTTTTCCGACTTGCCCGATGAACTACGCACAGGCCTCATGCCAGCCGAGAAGCGCGAGAGCATGGGCGAGGCCACCAGCAGTTCCATCTCCATCGATAGCCTGGCCTTCCATGTTTGCATCATCTGTATGGTGGCGTTGGGCGGCTATGGCATCAGTCAGGGCGTTGCGTATTTCCTTCCCCAATTGGAGATGCCGGTGTTCAGTTGTGCCTTTGTGGTGGGTATTCTCTTGAAATTCTGCTTCGATCGTGCCAAGGTCACTTTCTTTATCTCCCCCAAGGCCATGGGACATCTTAGTGGCACGTTCACTGATTTCTTGGTGGCATTCGGCATTTCAAGCATCAAGCTCAGTGTGGTGATGCAATACTTAGTGCCCCTGCTCATCCTCTTGGTGTGCGGTTTGGTGGCCACCCTGTGCTATGTG
>Ga0310786_10002619_pt1 | contig 27171 bp, 31 predicted proteins | sample AusTroGonzalo_MG_FD_203881 | JGI IMG/M metagenome (GOLD analysis project Ga0310786, IMG submission 203881) | Bovine rumen microbial communities from tropical cattle in Woodstock, Queensland, Australia - Gonzalo_03 (v2) (version 2) | ecosystem: Host-associated > Mammals > Digestive system >...
GAGTGGTGTTTGGGAGGATAAGGACGAGCGTGTGATGCATGTGAAGACGCTGGTAGAGAAGCCTACTGCCAACTATTCCGAGGAGTTCCTGGGTGTGAGAAACAAACAGGGCGAGAAGGAATACTGCAGCATCTTCGGACAGTATATCCTCACGCCAGAGGTGTTCCAGCAGCTGGCTGCCGACGTTGCCGCCGCCGATGCTTCAGGCAATATGACGAAGGAGATTGAGCTGACCTCAGCCCTCGATGCCGTTCGTCTGCGTTCTGGCCTGATAGGCTTGCGTCTGAAAGGTGAGCGCTTCGATATGGGAAACACCCATGCACTGGTCGAAACGGTGTCGGAATTTTCGAAGTGGAATAAATAAATCGGCGAAAATTTTGCGTTTCCATCATTTCTGCGTACCTTTGCACCGTCTTAGCGAAAACAATATATGGGAAAGAAACGCAGATGGCACTGCCAACCTGGGCAGCAGCCTACTGAATTTGATAAGAAAATCATGTATTGGGAGGATAAGGGCAAGTTGGTTCCTACTCCCGATTTAATCAAGACTCCTGAGCAGATAGAAGGTATCCGCCGAGCCGGTGTGGTCAACACTGGTGTGCTCGATGCTGTGGCTGCCGAGATCCATGCTGGCATGAACACCCTCGAGATCGACAAGATTTGTCGCGCCTACTGCGAGGAGCATCATGCCATTCCTGCCTGTCTTAACTACGAGGGCTTCCCTATGAGTGTCTGCACCAGCATCAACGAGGTGGTGTGTCACGGTATTCCCAAGGAGGAGGATGTGCTCGAAGAGGGCGATATCATCAATGTGGACTTCACCACCATTCTCGATGGCTATTATGCCGACGCCTCGCGTATGTTTATAATAGGTAAGACCACTCCCGAGAAAGAACAGTTGGTGCGTGTGGCCAAAGAATGCCTGGAGATAGGTATGGAGGCCGCCAAGCCCTGGGGCTTTGTGGGTGATATTGGTCACGCCATCAAGAAGCACTGTAAGAAATACGGCTATGGCATCGTGCGCGACCTGGCTGGCCATGGGGTAGGGCTGAAGTTCCACGAAGAGCCTGAGGTGGACCACGACAGCTATCGTGGCACAGGCATGCTGCTGGTGCCAGGTATGGTTTTCACCATCGAGCCTATGATTAACATGGGTTCGTGGCGTGTGTTTATCGATGCCGACGACCCCTACGGTTGGGAGGTGATTACAGAAGACGAGAAGCCCAGCGCCCAGTGGGAGCACACCCTGCTGATGACGGAGCACGGGGTGGAGGTACTGACTTACTAAAGTCGGAATGACGGAATAACGATATAACGGAATAACGATATAACGGAATAACGAAATGACGTTATAAGGACAAAAGAAAGAGATGAACAACGATATATATATATTAGGTATAGAGTCGAGTTGCGACGACACGTCGGCGGCAGTGCTGAAAAATGGCGTGCTGCTGTCGAATGTGACAGCCTCGCAGGCCGTACACGAAGCCTATGGCGGCGTGGTGCCAGAGTTGGCTTCCAGGGCCCACCAGCAGAATGTGGTGCCTGTGGTCGACCAAGCCATCAAGCGTGCAGGCATCACCAAGGACGACCTCACGGCAGTGGCTTTCACCCGTGGTCCTGGCTTGATGGGCTCGCTGCTCGTAGGCGTCAGCTTCGCCAAGGGCTTTGCCCGTTCGTTGGACATTCCCCTTATCGATGTTAACCACCTGCAGGGTCATGTGATGGCCCACTTCATCGATGGTGGCGAGGGTGATTTCAATCCACCGCCCCTGCCGTTCCTGTGCTTGCTGGTCAGCGGTGGCAACTCGCAGATTGTCAAGGTGAATGCCTATAACGATATGGAGGTGCTGGGACAGACCATCGACGATGCTGCTGGTGAGGCTATCGACAAATGTTCGAAGGTGATGGGACTGGGCTATCCTGGAGGACCCATCATCGACCGTCTGGCTCGTCAGGGTAATCCCAAGGCCTATCAGTTCTCCGAGCCCCATATCCCTGGACTCGACTATAGCTTCTCGGGCCTGAAGACCTCGTTCCTCTATAACCTGCGTAAGTGGGTGGACGACGACCCCGACTTTGTGGAGCATCACAAGGAAGACCTGGCCGCCTCGTTGGAGTGGACCATCGTCGATATCCTGATGAAGAAGCTCCGTCTGGCTGTCAAGCAGACAGGTATCAAACATGTGGCAGTAGCTGGTGGTGTGAGTGCCAACAACGGTCTGCGCAACGCTTTCCAGGATCATGCCCGTCGTTATGGCTGGACCATCTATATTCCTAAGTTCAGCTATACCACCGACAATGCCGCTATGATAGGTATCGTGGGTCATTATAAGTATCTCGACGGCGAGTTCTGTCCCATCGACGCACCCGCCTTTTCAAAGGTGACATTCAAATAGTAATTAGTCCAATAGTAAAATCGTAAAATAGTCAAATATCAAGATGGATCTCGAAGGAAAAATGATGAGCAGGGAAGTCAGTCAACTGCTCTGGGAGAGTGAAAAGACTGTCAGTACAGCAGAGAGCTGCACGGGAGGACGCATTGCTGAGGCTCTGATAGCCGTTCCTGGCGCCTCGAAATACTTCAAGGGTGGCATCATCTGCTATGTTAACGAGGTGAAAGAGAACCTGTTATACGTTTCTCACGAGCTGCTTGAGGAGAAAACGGCCTTCTGTGAGGAGGTGGCCATCGAGATGGTCAAGGGCGCCTGCAAGGCACTCAACACCGACTATGCCATTGCAGCAACAGGTATCGCAGGTCCTGGTGGCGGCACCAAGGAGATTCCCGTAGGCACCATCTGGCTGGCTTGCGGCACCACAGAAAAGGTCATTACCTGTAAGCTCTCCGAGGACGAGGGTCGCGACATCAATCTGCTCAATGCAACCAACAAAGCCATGCAGCTGTTTTGCGAGTTCCTGAAGTCGGAAAGACCTGAGAATGACCAAGAAACGGTGCATGAGAGTTAAAAAACATTAAGATTGTAAGAATTCTCAATTCTCAATTCTTAATTCTTAATTAAAAGTTGTACCTTTGCACCCTGTTTGGAGTAAGTTATAATTAAGGAACACAAAAAAGTAGATAGAAATGTCTAAAATTTGTCAAATTACAGGAAAGAAGGCACAGATTGGTAACAATGTGTCGCACTCAAAGCACCGCACCAAGCGCAGCTTTGACGTGAACCTGTTCAGCAAGAAGTTCTACTATGTAGAGGAGGGTTGCTGGATTCAGTTGAAGATTAGCGCTGCTGGCCTTCGTATGATTAACAAAGTAGGTCTTGACGCTGCACTGAAGCAGGCTGTTGCCAATGGCTTCGTGGATTGGAAAGACATTAAAGTAATAGGAGACTAATAGACCATGGCAAGCAAGAAAGCAAAAGGTAATCGCGTCCAGGTAGTCCTGGAGTGCACCGAGATGAAGAATAGTGGTCTTCCTGGCACCAGCCGTTACATTACGACCAAGAATCGTAAGAATACGCCTGAGCGCATGGAGCTGATGAAGTATAACCCCATCCTGAAGAAGATGACCCTTCATAAGGAGATTAAGTAATCATAGTACAGAATGGCAAAGAAAACCGTTGCTACCCTCCACGAAGGTTCGAAGGATGGTCGCGCTTACTCAAAGGTCATCAAGATGGTTCGCAGCCCCAAGACAGGTGCTTACATCTTCGATGAGCAGATGGTTCCCAACGAAGCCGTTAAGGATTTCTTCAAGAACTAATATTTGAACAGAGCTTTAATTAATGATAGAATAGAGGGTACGTTTTGATGACGTACCCTCTTCTCTTTTTCTCTCCCTTCTCCTTTCTCTCCCCCTCGCAGTCCTTGCGCAGTCCTCAGTTCTTTCCCTTATTGATGATATAGATGCCCAGGGCCGCCAGTCCGCCTGCGAGTGCGTATTTCATGTGAAACGTCTCGCCCAGACAGAGACACGAGGTCACGGCCCCCACAATGGGAATTAGCGAGTTGTATATGGCCACCTTTCCCACGGGGTTGCAGCTCAGCAGCTTGTTGTAGAGTGCGAACCCAATGGCCGAGATGGCGATGAGCAGCAGCAGGCATACAATGCCGAGCATGTTGACATGAGGCAGCGTGCCGCCGAAGGCCAGTCCTGGGATGATGAGCAGCAGACCGCCTATGAAGAGGCTGTAGCCAGTGCCTACGAAGACGTCCACCCTTCGACTCAGTCCTCGCGTCATCAGGTTCGAACATGCGCCGCAGATGGCGTTGAGGATAATCATGCCGTCGCCCAGCCATACAAACTGCCCGCTATCAGCGCCTCCGAGGTTCAGTGCCATGATGCCACCGAAGCCCACGATGCAGCCCAGCATCTTACGCGATGTCAGCTTGTCGCTCTTGAAACAGGCACACGCCAGCAGCACCACGAGAAAGGTGCTCAGCGAGTTGAGGATAGCCGCCCGCGACCCCTCGCTGTGCGACATGCCTACGTAGAAGAAGAAATAGTGCAGCGTGGTGTTCATCAGCGCAAAGGCCAGGATGAAAGTCCAGTCTAACGCCTTGCCGGTCCTGAACGAGCGTCCGTTGCTGCGTGCCACCGACAGCACTATCAATCCTGCCGCCGCAAAGCGTATGCCGGCAAAGAGCATCTTGCTGCCTGTCATGTCGGCCGTGATGCCAAACGCGCCGAAGCCTATCTTGATTAGCGGGAATGCCCATCCCCATGCTATGGCTGCTGTCAGGGCAAACACCACCACCCATGCGGGTCGCTGGAATATCGATATTTTCTTATTGTCAATCATCAGTTTTTCTTTTTAATTTTTGGCACTTTACTCACTTATTCGTATCTTTGCATCGATGAAAACATTGTGCCATTATATCTCAGAATACATCGGCGTGCTGGTACTATTGGTATCTGCCGTCTCATTGTTGTGGCCGTCATCGTTCGTCTGGATCGACACGTGGGCCATCAACCCTATGTTGGGCGTCATCATGTTTGGCATGGGACTGACGCTGTCGCCGCAAGACTTCCGCATCGTACTTAGCCGTCCAAAGGACATCCTTATTGGTTGTATGGCACAGTTCACGGTGATGCCGCTGCTGGCCTTGGTGCTGTCGTGGGCGTTCTCGCTGCCCAAGGAGCTGGCGTTGGGCGTCATCCTCGTGGGCTGCTGTCCTGGCGGTACCGCGTCGAATGTCATCACCTATCTGGCCAAGGGCGACCTGGCGTTGTCGGTAGGTATGACGGCCACCTCCACGCTGTTGGCCCCGCTGCTCACCCCTCTGCTCGTATGGCTCATGGCAGACACGCTGGTCGAGGTCGATACCGTCGGCATGCTGCTGAGTATTGTCTATGTGGTCATAGCGCCAATCATCGCTGGCCTGTTGTGTCAGAGCTTCCTGCCTAAGGTGACCAAGGCTGTGGTGCCCTATCTCCCTGCGTTCTCTTCGTTGGCCATAGCCTTCGTGGTGGGCATCGTCGTGGCCCATAATGCCGACCGTCTGCTGGTAGGCGGTCTTCTGGTGGTGCTCGTGGTCATGCTCCACAACCTCTGCGGTTTAGGTATCGGCTATCTCGTTGGTCGTGTCCTTGGACTCTCAGAAGCTAAGAAGCGCGCCATCTCTATCGAGGTAGGAATGCAGAACTCCGGACTCGCCAGCAGCCTCGCCACCCTGCATTTCTACACCTATCCTCTGGCCACTATCCCTGGTGCCATTTTCAGCGTCTGGCATAATATCAGCGGCGCCCTCGTGGCCCGTCTTTACAGAAAGACCGACGCTGCTGAAGGTGCTGATGGTTTAGTGGAAGGCGCAGGTGCCGACGGCCTTGCGTAGGCCTTTCGTCAGCGCCTGACGGTTCAGAAACAGGTAGGTGGTGTTCAGCGCCATATAGTCGCGCGACATATACCAGATGCCCTTATACGGTCCGTACTCTCCCCATGTGTTCTTCACCATATAGTAAGGCTTGCCCTGCTCGTCAGTGGCCTTGCCGTATATCAGCATCACGTGGTCGTAGGTAAAGCGCCAGTCGTTCCACAGCTCCTGTCGCAGTTCCTGTGTGGGTGTCACGCCGTCAGGCAGAAAGGCCGTTCCGTAGCGTGTGAAGTTGCCTGACACGTCGCCGCCCCAGGCCACCGTATAACCAGCCTCCAGCGCCTTGTCCAGCGCGTCCATCAACTGTTCTATGGGAATGTTATAGCTCGGCTTCAGTCGCCATTTATACGGTGCCTCAATGATGCACCATTTGTTGAAGGGGTGGTGCGTATAGCTCGTCAGGCTCACATAGTCGTCAGGGTCGATGCCAAGACTCTCGGCAAACGACTTCGGCGTGTAGGTCTTTCCCTCATACACAAACGCCTCCGGACAGCGTCCCACGTATTTCTCTATGATCGCCTGCACGCTGTCCTGCCAATGGGGTAGGGGCTCCTTCGCATCCTTCACCACGCTGCGGCTTATCATGCGCTCCAGCTCTGGGAAGAACACCTTGAAGTTGGCCAGCGAGTCGCCCGTCAGCGACCCAGGTGCCGGCATCGCCTCCTCAGGACAGATGCCGTGCTGACGTATCACCTCCAGCACGTCGTCGCACGAGCCGCCCTCCGATATCTGGCTGAAGCCGTGCATGCGCACATAGTGTGTGGCGTTGTCCATATAGTCCTTGTTGACCACGAACATCTCGCACAGGTCGTATGTCTTACCCGTCTTCCTTAGTATCTCGCTTTCTATGTAGCCCAAGGTGCCGTAGGCCCAGCAGGTGCCGCTGCGGTATTGGTTCTTCACGCTTGTTATCGGCAGTTCCTTCACCGTCGTAAACACCTTTTCCACCTCCTTGTTGCTTGCCTGCTTCTGCAGGTTCTCCTGTGCTGATGCTGCCATGCCTGTCAGCATCACCGCCATTATCGTTAATGTCCTAGTCATTCCACTTTCCTCTTTCCTCTTTCCTCATTCCACTATCCTCCCTTCACCTTTCACCTTTCACCAAAAGCTTCGCGTCCTCTTTTTTAATAAACAGATAGTCATGCCCCGTCCTGAGCTCGTAGTAGCCGTTGTGCTCATGAAACATGTCGCCCAGGATGGTGCCCTTCTTCACAGTGGTAAATACAGGATAGTCGCCCTCGTCGGCATAGTTCTCGCCGTAGATGGGCATGTTGTCGCGGTTGGCCACCAGCACCGTGTCGCCTGTGCCGTCGTACCATGTCTGATAGTCTATCGTCTTGTTATACACCCATCCTGTCTTGTCGCCCACGCTCACCTTGCTCCATTTGTCGCCGTTCTCGCGCAGCACGCCAGGGCCCAGTCCGTGCATCTGTCCATACAGTTGAGTCACAATCTTTCCTTTTGTCGATGGCATCTCTCTCACGTTCATAAAGCCGTCGTCCGAGGTGGCATATACCACTGTGAACACCTTGGGTTCCTTCGAGGCCTGTGTCGTCTGTGCCTTGCCGCTCACCACCGTGTAGGCGTACAACTTGTTGTTATAGTCCACCACGTATAGCAGCTCGCGACTGCCATCCTTCTTCAGTTCCAGATACTGTACGGCGTAGGGCATCGCAATCTTGCTGTACACCTCGCCCGTGAACTTGTCCAGCATAAACAGGAACTTCTTCTCGCCTGTGAAGCCATACGAGCAGAACACAAACTTATCGTTGAGAATGAAGATGTCGTTGCTCACCAGATAGTCCGTCTGCCATACGATGCGTTTCTCGTCCACGCTATAGCAATACAGCTTGCTGCCCTTGCCGTTTATCATGCTGCTGTAGCTCGGACAGGCCATGTTAAACAGCAGGTTGTGCGTGTCCTTATCCCAGCGCACGTCCTGCACCTCGCAGTAGCGGTTCTGACTGATGTCGCAGAGGTTCAGCACATGCAGCGGCTTCAGCTCCTTGTCGAATATCACCACCACGAAGTCATAGTTGTCGGCACTTGTCGGCAGACGGTAGAATCCTAGCCATCCCAAGTCTATGGGCTCTGCAATAAACAGCTCTAGGTTCTCTGTCTCCTTCACCTTCGGCAGGTCCTTGCGCTGCACATCCTCTCGCAGTCGGTAGATGTAGCCGTTAGGTTTGTTCTTGGTCGACACCATTTCCTCGCCCCAGCTGCTGCCGTAGCTGTTATACGCCACCAGTCGCTGTGCTGTGGCAGTCGATGCTGCCATCATCAATGCCATAATCGTTAATAACTTTCTCATATCCGTCATTTTAGTAATATTCTATTCTCTTTGACCTTTGACCTACGGTCTAGTCTGCTTTCGCTTACTCGCAGCCTTCACCTTTCACTTTTCACCTTTCACCTTTCACCTTTTTTTATTGGTACAAAGTTAGATATTTATTTTGAAACTGCCAAATGATTGTCCGAAATAATCAGGAGAAATAAAAGTGCTATTGGGAGAGAAAAAATTTTTCCCCGATTTATTTGGATTATCAAAACTTTTTTGTATCTTTGCACCCGCAAACCTAATATATAATTAACTGAAGACAAATACATTACACGAATCATAATAAATATCGTGCCAGTCCGCTTACACGGATGGGCTCAATTAACTGATAAAGCAGATCATTATGTTAGTAGTAATATGAAGCAAAAATTAAGTTATAGATTGTAATAAATAGAATAGGATTTCTCCGCCTGTTGAGAAGCCCGTGGAGATATTACCCAGTGTTTTCTGGGTTCTTATTCAATTGGTATATGTACGTAGTTAAGTAAAGATTGACGTACTCCGCCGGCTGTGAAGCTCGCGGAGTTTTTCTATGGTAAGGAGTACAGCCTTCCACTTTCCACTCTTGATGGCAAACGAATCCACAAGCCCAGAACGGCCTCAATATCATTGGTGGTAAAATAATTCTGATAAAGTGAGAATAATATGATAATTTCAAGGGGTCGAAGATGTTTTTTCTCCGACCCCTTTATATTACTTGCATCTATTAATTACTCGTAGTAAGTAATGGTGCGTGTTTGTGATTTACCGTTGGCTGTGCGGCGTGTCCAGTTGCCGTGAGCGTCACGTTCTTCGATGACGTATTTGATAACGTCGGTTCCTCCTCCCTCTATGTCGAAGCCTTCAACTGTAATCTGTATTAAATCACCATTATCATCGTATGTATACTTCGTTTTGCATCCACCATCCATAAATGGCCAGTCTTCCATCTCTACGAGTAGTCCAGCCTCATTTACGGTGTAGTTGCAGAAAGTCTCATCATATTCATCGTAACTGCAGTGCTTCAAGCGCCCTTGTTCGTCACGACTGATTTTCTTATACTCCTCTTTGAGCGGTTTGCTATTAAGTACAGTAACAAATCCATTCTCATCGAACTTACATTCCCCCTTATATCCTTCTACTTTTGTCACGCAGGTTTTCACAGGGCCGCGCAAGTCGAACAATCCGAGTTCGCCTTTTACAACATCGGCTGCAGCAGTTGACTCTTCTATTATTTCCATTCCTTCAACAGCAGTTGAGTCGTTGTCATCTGTCGTTGATTTACTCTGGCCGCCACAGGCTACCATTACCATTAAAGTCGAGGATGCTACCATCAGCTTCAATAAATTCTTTTTCATAGGCGTATACATTTAGTTTGACGTTGCAAAAATAATAAATCATCCAATTCAATCCAAATTTCTATGAGATAATTTGACTATTTTTCCTTGATTCGTTAAATAAAGTTAAGCAGATTCTCTGTTTCCGCGCACAATTCAATGTAAAGATTTCGGAATCGTATAATGAATTATGGAAGAGAAACAGAATATGAACAAGAAAAAACAGATGACAATCAATCTCATTGCTGCAGCCAGGAACTTTGACGAGAGCCGCGGCTTCAAGTTTATCAGCTATGCTGTGTGGTGGATACGCAATAGCATGCTGTGGGCAGTGGAACAAAGAACAAATTATTCATTTTAAGCAGATTTATGATATGAAAAGAATGACAGAAGCAAGTGCCATGCTATTGTTGGCGTGGGTAGACGGAATGATAAAGAAATGTGAGTTTACGATGGATGACGAAGCCACGTATGCGCTTTTACAACGGGGTGATACAGATGGCATATTCTTTTTGGAGTCACGCTACGATAAATATAATCTGCAATTGTTGAAACCTTCGTGCATGAGAGAGTTGACAGCGGCTTGTGCCATGACACATCCGCTTACAAGCGAGAAAATATATCTTTATCTGAGAAATAAGGCTCTGGGTGAAACAGAGCAGTTTGGCATTCCTGAACTTGATGAATGTTTGAAAGAAACCAATGGCGTTTTCCTTTATAAGCAACAGGTCGACAAAGGCAAGGAAATATTATCGCGTTTGATAGCTGAGGGCACGGAGGAACAGGCAAAGCATGCGAAAATAATTATGGATTCTATTGATGGTAAACAGATGAAATGGCTTGTCAACTATCAATACATATCTAAAAGAGCAAAACTTGTCTATCAGATGGCATTTATTAAGGCACACATGCCAGAGCAGTTCGAAGAACTACGTGCCAAGTTATGCGCTGAAGAATCATAATGGCCTATTCACTATATGGAACAGGAATCGTTATTAAAAAAATAGGATATAATGATAACAAAACAAATAAAAAGTTGTATATTTGCAATCGAATAAGCGAAAACCTAAAATATATATTATTATGAGAGTACGAGATTTTGACGAGGTAAAACTCAAAGTAACAATGCCAGACGGTTTTATTATCATTGATTCTGGTCCTTTAGACCTTGTGTGTGATAACTTTAATGCAGGCTGTCCTGCAAATTGGGACACAGATGATGCAAGACTGGAGATTTTAGACAAACTGAATGAAGGCACACCAGTTTGTCAGGCTGAGTTCATCACAGATAATAACGTTTGGAAATCTCTTGTCAAAAGAATAGAGGATTCTGATCCAGGAATAACTTGGAGGTAAAGAACCTTTACGTCCAATAGTAAGACTACTATTGTTTTGTATAATATTCAAAATATAGCAATTAAATTATTTCTTAAATGAAAAGAGCTATATCACAAGAATTTTTGGAATCACTTCAGAAAGGAAAATTATCTCCTATCATAGAAGTCGTAATTAAAGACCGTACTCTTGATTTAGAAATGAGGGGTAACGAAATCGATATTTACTACCAAGGCTTGAAATTGTTATCAATTACAGAAAAGGGAAATGGTGAATACGATTTTGGAGAGATGGATAAAGAATATCGTAGACGAAAAAACGGCTCTGAGGTATCGTTGCCGGTTTTTTTATTGAATGATATCGATGGGTATCTGGCTAATGCTAAACATGTCATAGATACATATGACATAAACGAGCATTTTGAATACGAAGTAAAACAGATGATAGTTAGGGAGAATAATTTAAAGCCTAATGCTAATGATACGGATTTCTTTATAATTGATACAGAATACCAAAATGAAGACAAGAATCAGTTTGACATCATAGCTCTCCATATTGATTCCGAAAGCACAGCTAGAAGAAAGGCAAAAGCATCAATCGCCATCATTGAAATAAAACAAGGCAATGGCTCGATAAAGACCACCTCCCAAAATCCTGGAATCCGCAGACATTTGGAAGACTTCAATCAACACATAGCAGATAAGCAAAGGAAAAGGGAGTTCATAAACGATATGGAGGAAATTTTCAAGCAGAAATACGAATTGGGGCTAATTGACAAGGGATTGTCGGAAAATACAATCAAAAAACTCGAGATTAAAGATGATATTGAATTTTATATAGTGTTAGCTGACTACAAAACTGCTACTAGTGCATTAAAAGAAGAGCTAAATACGATTGAGGGAGAATGTAAGTTCTTCATGTCTTCGTTCATGGGATATGGTCTATATAATTGGACTATCAAATCCAAAGAGGAAATACTTAAACTACTATAAATAATGAACATCAGCATCTATCGCGACACGCACTAAATTGGTAGTTGTGATAAAAGAATCTTAATTAATACTTAAATATTATGATGACCACCCAAGCACATGTAAAGGAAATCATTAATGCCACCTTTGAGGCAATTTCTGAAGTCTATAAGTATAACAAAGAAGATGAGAAACCTTCTAGTTGTAATCGCATACTTTTCCCAAAGAAGCGTGATAAGAAGATTCGTATATCTGAACAGGAGTTGCGATTTGTTTTTGTAGAACAGTTACTGAAACATATCAAAAAAGCTCCTTGGGATGTATATTATTCTGTGGAGACTCCTACGATGCACGGCTATACTGGATTTAAAGATGGGAAACCTAAAGTTGATGACAAAGAGGGTCAATCTGGTAACATAGACCTCTGTATTCATGATAATCAAGGTAAACGTATCTGCCTCATTGAGTTTAAAGCACTAAACCCCAGAAAGGCTGATTATCAAAAAGATTTTTGTAAACTAGAGAATGAAGATGAAACAAATAAAGACATGCTTAGATATTTCATTCAAATAGTAGAGAATGTTGATAGAGGAACGGAGGAGAATATTCGGGAAAAGATATACGTAGATGGAAAAAGCTACGACCATGTTGTATATAAGTGCTGTTGTTTAAATAAAGACAATACGAAATGAACATCAAAGTCCATCGCGGCACACACCAGATTGGTGGCTGCGTGACAGAATACGAGTATAACGGATACCGCTTGTTCGTTGACTATGGCGAGGAGCTGCCTGGAGGTCCTAAGAAAGGCGACCTGCAGGTAGAGGGCTTAACGCATGGCGACATCTCAAAGAGCGCGCTGCTGATCACTCACTATCATGGCGACCACATAGGAAGTATTACGAAACTCCCCAAAGACCTGCGTATCTATATAGGTAAGGTTGGTAGATATATTCAGATGAAGCTGTCCGATCATCTGAAATCTGTCGATGGTGTTCATCAGGAGATGTTAGACCGTTTGCATACCGTTAAGACCTTCGAGCCAGGCAAGCCTTTCTCTTGGGGAGACTTCAATATCATGCCTGTAACAATCGACCATTCTGCCTTCGACGCATACGCCTTCAAAATAGAAGCAGATGGCGTCTCAGCCTTTCATACAGGCGACTTCCGCACACATGGTTTCAGGAGCAAGACGCTCCCTGATGTGATTAAGAAGTTCATTGGCGATGTGGATTGTGTGGTTTGCGAGGCGACTAACGTTTCTCGCCCTGACGCTACAAGCCTTTCAGAACCTGCACTTCAGCGAGAGTACAAAAAGCTGTTTCGCGAACATAAGAGCAACGTAGTCTATGTCTCTACTACCAATATCGACAGACTATTCGCCCTGTACCATGCAGCTTGCGAAGCCAATAGGGTATTTGTTATAGACAAGTATCAGAAGCGTATCATGGATATCGTTTCTAAACGAGACCCAATCTGGGGAAAGTCTGAGATGTACAATTTCAAAGAAAAACAAATGCCTGTTCACCTCACAAGGAAAAGAGGTAAATTTTGGATGACTAGCAAGTTAAAATGGTTACTTGGAAAAATGGGATATGTTCTGATAGCTCGCTCGAATCCATACTTCGACGAATTAATTCAGATGATACCAGGCGAGAAGCAGACCTATCTGTCAATGTGGAACGGCTATGTAGATCCAAGCAAACCTGCCTATAATGAAACGTTGGCTAAGTCCTTAGGTGAAGGCTTTCTTTACAAGCACACCAGCGGACATTGTGACATGAATAGTCTGCGTGATGTCTTCCGCATGTTACACCCCAAGGCCATCATCCCCATCCATACGGAGAAACCTGAAGCTTTTGCCCAGCTTTTCAACGACGAATGGCCAGTCGTCGTCCTGAATGATGGTGATAGTTTCTCACTTACTTAAACAAGGTCATCCGGCCAAGGCTCAAACTCCAGTTCCAGTTCTACCCATGGCTGCTGTTCTGGTACTGCAGCCCCCTTTTGATTAGCTACTCCTAATCCCAACAAGCGGATGGGGTGGGAGTGAGACTCTACCTGTTGCATCAACTGTTTGGCCAATGGCAGAATTTCATCTTTAGTACGAAGCACATGGTCAACGGTGATGCTACGCGTAATCTGCTGAAAATCTAAGAATTTGGCATTCTGCCGAGTTTGCTCACGCTCGGCAGACTGGAAGCTCGCTTCCGTCTGCTCTCGTTTACGCGCAAACTTGACCTTTAGCGTCAGCGTTCGACCCTCGAAGTCATTCTTCTCGATGCGACGAACCAGCTCCAGTACCGTGTGATACAGATGAATGGTAACGGCAGCATTCTCGTTGATGTCCGATTCAAAGGTCTGCTCGCAGCTTACTGATTTTCGCTCCCACTCAGAGATAACGGGCCTGTTATCGATGCCTCGCGAGAAGTCATAAAAGATTTGGCCTACTTTGCCAAACTCCTGCGTCAGTCGGCTCAGCGACATATTCCTGAGGTCAAGCCCCGTAAAGATACCCATGTGGTGCATCTTCTCGGCAGTCTTTGGGCCTACGCCCCAAATTTTCTCCACTCTTAGCTGCGCTATGAAGTCCAAAGCCCTGTCAGGATGAATCACCGTCAGCCCATCAGGTTTGCGCCAGTCAGAGGCAATTTTCGCCAGGAACTTACAATAGCTCACACCAGCCGATGCCGTCAACCCCGTCGTCTCACGTATGCGCTGCTTAATCTCACGGGCTATATCCACGCCAAGTTCTATGCCCCGCTTATTCTCCGTCACATCCAGAAAGGCTTCATCCAGCGAGATAGGTTCAATCAAATCCGTATAGTCATGAAAGATTTCATGCAGCTGTGCCGACACCTCTTTGTAGCGCTGGAAGTGTGGCTCTACGATAATCAGTTGCGGACATAGCCGCTTGGCCAACTGGATAGACTGCGCAGAATGCACACCAAACCGTCGTGCCTCGTAGCTCGCCGTCGATACGACACCACGTTCGGCGTCATGGCCCACCGCAATAGGTTTGCCACGAAGCTCCGGCTGGTCGCGCTGCTCCACAGCCGCAAAGAACTGGTCCATATCTACATGAATTATCTTCATTGCGCCTACAAAGGTACAGCTTTTCATTGACTTTATGAAATCTTTCTTTGAATTTCATGGAAAAGAAAAAAGGTTTTATGGTTAATACCATATAGGGCAGGTTCGCTGTGAAGCGAGCCTTCTTTTTTTGAACATCAAAGACACCAACCCATTTGAGTTGGTGCCTTCGGTCTGTTCTCGTTTTGCGGACGGGTAGGGCAGAGTCTATCCTCTTTCCACTTTCCACCTTCCACTTTCCTCTTTTACATGCATTCCATGCACGAGGTCGTTCCCAGCGCCGTCAGCGCTGCCGTCAGTATCGATACGATAATCTGAATAACTGTCTTCCAACTTTCTTTCTTCATAGCTTACTAAATTTTTAATGGTTAAACTTTCAATTTTCAAGAAGAATGAGGGCCTCAGCCGTCAGACCTCGGCCCTCATACTTCGTTAATTGTACCCGTCTCCGTTGTCGTCGCCGCCAGAGTTACCTCCGGTGTTGTCACCACCGCTGGTGCCGCCGTTCTGGGAGCCGCTGTTCTGACCTCCGTTCTGGGTGCCGCCACCATTCGTGGAATTCGTGTCATTCGTGGTTCCACCCTCGTTCTCGGGGTCCTCTACGTTACCCTCGTCAGTCGAGGTCACACGCTTGATTTCCTTGCCTTCGCGGTCGTAGCAGGTGATCTGCACAGCCGTCTTCGACAGCTCTTCCTTCAGGTCGACGTCGGGCGTGAAGATGATGCGACGGCTTGAGATGAGGCCCGCCTTCACCTTGTTCACGTCAGCGACAGACTTGGCGCGCAGTCCAAAGCGCATGGTGCCCAGACCAGGCAGCGCTACAGAGTGGCCTTCAGTTGCCCATGCCTTGATGACCTCGCCGGCTGCATCCCAGCAGGCCTGCATCACGCCACGGCTCACGCCGCTGCGGAGGGCCGCCTCCTTAATCACCTTGTCCTGAGTCAGAGCTGTGTACAGCTCGGGCATCATCACGTAACGATAGGTCTCTGCATACTTGCCCACCTTGATCAGTTGTTCTTTAGCTTTTACTTTAAGTGCCATAATGTTGTGTTTTTTTAATGGTTAAACTTTAATTTGTTAGTGTTTCTCACGTGTCTCCAGATAGACTCCATTTTTGCCACTTAACTTGAGAATTTTATCTCGCTAGCTAAGAAAAAATATTTCTCTAGTTAGGGCGCAAATTTTATCTCTTTTGACAATGCAAAGGTACAAAATTTCTAGATGCAAAACAAGCATTTTTCGGATTTATTTTAAAAATATTTTAAATGTTAAAATGTAAAGATATGAGAAGTATTGCCATCGCAGCTACACAGCTACGCAGCTACGCAGCGTCATAAGCAAAATGCGATGGCAAGCAAAACATTCTCTATTTCTTATATAATTATATTATATATTATAATATATAATATAATTATAAATATAACACCCCTTCACCCAGTCCCCACATCAAAAAACCTAATGGCGCTGTGTAGCTGTGTCGCTGTGTAGCTTGAAAGATTGAATTCAAGGACGAAGACGATTCTGTGGGTAACCATCTCAAAAATAATTGCGAATAAATGTCTTGATTGCTTTGTCTTTTCAAAGAAATTTATTATATTTGCAGTCGAATAACTAATAATGTGCCTACTGACCAGAGCATCATAAAGGAGAGAAGCTTAACCCACTGAACGCAAGAATGACAAATGAGAGATTTTGCAGCAATAGATTTTGAGACGGCTAACAACGAACGTACCAGCGTATGCTCCGTGGGGGTGGTGATTGTTCGTGGTGGGGAGATTGTGGATTCTTTCTACTCCTTGATTCAGCCAGAGCCTAACTATTATAATTATTGGTGTAGCCAGGTACATGGCCTGACGCGTGAGGACACAGAGGAGGCGCCTGTGTTCCCCAAGGTGTGGGCACAGATAGAACCTCTGATTGAGGGCTTGCCCTTAGTGGCTCATAACAAAAGCTTTGATGAGAGTTGCCTGAAAGCCGTTTTCCGCTGTTATCAGATGGACTATCCGGATTATGAGTTCTATTGTACCTGTGTGGCTTCGCGCAGGGCTTTCCCAGAATTGCCAAACCACCAACTGCACACCGTTGCAGCCGCTTGTGGCTATCATCTGGAGCATCACCATCATGCACTAGCCGATGCGGAAGCCTGCGCCTGGATAGCAAGAGAGATATTATAGCCGATTAAAAACGGCAAAAAAACACTCATTCTCTTGCGTATGTTGATTTTTGTTTGTACATTTGCAGAGTCATCATTTATAAGTCAATCAACATGAGATACGGAATAATAGGCACTGGTGCCATTGGCGGATATTACGGCGCAAAACTGGCGAGGGCAGGACAGGAGGTGCACTTCCTGCTGCATAGCGACTATGGGTATGTGAAAGAGCACGGACTGCAGGTGGACTCGTGCGACGGCTCGTTCCATCTGGCTGACGTGAACGCCTATGAGCATACGGAGGATATGCCACCATGCGACGTGGTGCTGGTGGCCCTGAAGTCGGTGAACAACGGCAAACTGCAGACGCTGCTGCCACCATTGTTGCACGACCATACGCTGGTGGTGCTGATACAGAACGGCATCGGGGTAGAGGAGGACGTGCAAAAGATGTTCCCCGATGCGCAACTGGCTGCAGGACTGGCATTTATATGCTCGGCGAAGACGGAGCCGGGCGTCGTGAGCCACCAGTGTTACGGCAGCATCAACCTGGCTAACTACTCGTGCCGCGACGAGGCGCTGATGCAGGCCGTGGTGGATGAGTTTAGACAGGCCGCCATAGAGACGGGTCTGGTGGAATATAACGAGGCGCGATGGAAGAAAGCGGTATGGAACATGCCGTTCAACGGTATGACGGTGGCGCTGCACACGCAGACGGACCTGCTGCTGAAGAACGCATCGACACGACAGCTGATTCGTGAACAGATGATGGAGGTGGTGGGTGCTGCTCAGCACTTGGGCGTGAAGAACGTGGACGAGGCGTTTGTGGACAAGATGATTGAGACCACGGACGCGATGACGCCCTATTCGCCGTCGATGCGACTGGACTATGACTTCCACCGACAGATGGAGATATACTATCTGTACACGCGTCCCATAGAGATAGCCCGCGAGGCTGGCTACAGCATGCCGAAGCTGGAGATGCTGGAGGCTGAGCTGCGTTTCTTAGAGAAAAATGTCTGATGATGATAGGAAGAGTGATAGTATGCTGCCTGCTATTCTCGTTGAATGCAGCAGCACAAGAGCAATCGACGACGCAGGAGCAAGTGACTACTGACAGCGTAGGTACTGAGAAGAGCGAGTCGAGCCTGATGGTGCGCCTTCGCGAGGTGCAGCAGTACTTGGACGACAAGGCCAAGGGGAAGGTGGACCCTCTGTATATAGAGGTGCCTGACAAGCCCTGGAGGGTGATACTGCGCTATAAGGAGAACGTTGTGGACGTGGACTACAGCCAGAGTGTTGACTTTCCTGAATACAACGAGCATGCGGACTGGGAACTGTGCTTCACGCCGCCCGTGGCCTCTTCCGTGGGTTTCTGGGTGGGCTATCGCGGCACGGGATTCTCGTATTCCAAGTCGCTGACGAAGAACGCAGGTCGCTATTACTCTATCAGCTCGACAGGTGCGAAGTATGGCTTTAACTTCCGACTGAGACGCTTCAACACGCAGGACGCCACGTTCAGCTCGGAAGATCGCAATTTAGGGACGGGCGTAGAAACGCGGGGTGACACTACCGTCAGCATGGCGGCGCCTGTATGGATACGTTCCACCTATATCAACGGCTACTACGTGTTTAACGGACGCCGCTACTCGCAGGCTGCCGCCTACAACCAGTCGGTGATACAGCGTCACTCGGCAGGATCGCTGCTGCTTGGAGCCACATGGTATCAGTCGTCGTTCGACTATGATGACATCAGAAACGCATTATTCATGATTATTGGTCACGGTATCTACCGAGCCAAGGTGCACCAGGCTAACATCGGCGTGGGCTATGGCTACAACTGGGTGCCGCTGCGGGGCCTTGTGGTCAACGTGATGGCGATGCCTACCATCAGCGTCTATGACCGCGTGAAGGCTTATAAATACGAAATGAACTACAAGATGGCGCCAAAAGAGGCTGTAGACGACTACGGCGACTGGAACAGGGAGACGAAGACGTGGGCCAACGGAAAGACGCATAAGCCCCTTTTGATGGCTGATGTGAATAATGGTCAGTTTGACTACTGGGAGGTAGAGCCGGAGGTTATCTACAGCATGATGCATTTCAATCTTGACCTGCGCGTCGGCATTGCCTACAACTGGAGCAATTACTTCATCGGCGCCCAGGCGCAGTACAATAACTTCAACTATAAGAGTGACAATTGCAAGGTGAATATCTTCGATGCCTACGCCCGTCTGTCGTTTGGCGTGAGACTGTAAATCAGCGAGTTATGATAAAGAAAGCCATGATATGGATGCTGCTACTGATGCCGTTGACGGCGTGGGCAGCGGAGAAAGAGCTGAAGCCACGACTGGTGGTGTGTACGGACATAGCGCCAGCTGACGTGGAGCCTGACGACATGGAGTCGATGGTAAGGCTGATGGCGTATGCCGACTGTTTCGAGATAGAGGCCATCATCACGAGCGTGGGGTGGAACTGCGACCCCTATCCGCAGGAGTGGCAGCAGTATCTGCAGCGTGTCATCGAGGCCTATCGAAAGGATGTGCCCAACTTGATGAAACGCTCTGGGCAGCAGGGCTTTTATGTAGATCCTGAGATGGGATATCAACCCATGGGCTACTGGCCCAGCGCCGACTATATCAAGAGTTGCGCCCTGATGGGTAGCATTCATGGTGGTATCAAGGCCATTGGCGAGGGCAACGACTCGCCAGGCAGCGAGAAGCTTATCCTGCTGGCTGATGAGAACGACCCGCGGCCTATCTACGTGGCGGCATGGGGTGGGGCCAACACGCTGGCGCAGGCCATCTGGCGCGTGAAGCAGACCCGTACAGACGACGAAGTAAGAAACTTCGTCCGCAAGTTCCGTCTTTTTACCATTACCGACCAGGATATGCAGTACAGCATGAGGATGAATCGTGCCTACAGCTCGCACATGTGGCTGAGAAAGGATTTTCAGGACGTCCTGCAGTTTATATGGGACGAGGGCGCGTGGCAGGAGCAATGTGAACTGGGCAAGCGCCACTGGCAGCAGCACCAGGACATGATTCAGGACAAGGGCGCGCTGGGCAAGGAATATCCTACGTATAAATGGGGCGTAGAGGGCGACACGCCGAGCTTCCTCTACGTGATGCCCAACGGACTGAACGACCCTGAAGACCCCCGTCAATGCGGCTGGGCGGGCTATCACGAGCGTGGCCTCTGTGCCGACTCGCTCACCACGGCCTGGACCTCGTGGCAGGAGCCTGTGCGCAGCATCAGCGTGGGCTATAAACAGCGTTTCTATCCTGACGAGCTCAACGACTTCTGTGCCCGTATGCAATGGGCCGCAGAGGGCAAGGGCAACCGTAATCCGCAGGTGGTGGTTCGTGCTCTCAACGGCAAAACCGTTGAGCACACAACCTCCCTCGCTCCCCTTCGCATCAAGGCCAAGGCTGGCGACACTATCCGTCTCGATGCCTCGATGTCGAGCGACCCTGATGGCGACGCCCTCACCTTCCATTGGTGGCAGCAGCAGGAGATAGGAAAAACGAAAGTGACGATTGAGCAGTCAGACCAGTCGATAGCCACCCTTCGCATTCCCAAAGGCACGAAGGGCGACACCATCCACATCATTTGTGAGGTGCACGACGACGGGCCCTTCCATCTTGTGGCGTATCGAAGAATAATAATTAGTAATGAGTAATTAGTAATTACTTACCCACACAGAAGTTTTTAAAAATATTTCCTAAAACTTCGTTGGGCGTAATCTGACCACCAGTAATCTCGGCGAGGGTGTCGAGGGCTTGGCGGAGGTCTTCACTGAGGAGGTCTCCGCTAAGTTGTATTTGTAGACCGTCGATGACACGCTGGATGCAGTCGTGAGAACGGGTCAGCGCATCGTAATGACGGGCATTGGTGACGATGATATCGTTGTCGGAGAGGGCGGGGATATCAGCTGCTTCGTAGATGGCTCTTTCCAAATCATCAATGCCCGTTCCAAATTTGGCGCTGATGGCAATAAATGGACGATTTAACAAATTATAACTATTGTTATCGGTCTTGTCTGATTTGTTCTTAATAATTATAAGTTTCTTGTTTTCAGTGCGTTGCGAGATGTTATTAATCTCTTCGTTTGAGGGTTCTTCGTCGATGATCCAAAGTACGATTTTGGCCTTGTCGATAGCGGCAAAAGTACGCTCGATGCCTATCTGTTCGACAGTATCTTGCGTCTGACGGATGCCTGCGGTATCGATAAAACGGAAGGTGACACCCTGGATGTCGATGGTGTCCTCGATGGTGTCTCGGGTGGTGCCGTGTATGTCAGAAACAATGGCTCGATCGTCCTTCAACAGAGCGTTCAGAAGGGTGGATTTTCCCACGTTGGTCTTGCCTACGATAGCCACAGGGATACCTTGCTTGAGGGCCTGTCCTGCTTCGAAACTCTTGGCGAGATGAGTGACGCAATTGTCAATTTCTTTCGCAAGACTCATAAGCTCGCTACGGTCGGCAAACTCCAGGTCCTCGTGGTCGGAGAAGTCGAGTTCCAGTTCCAGGAGCGATGTGAGCTTGAGCAACTGTTCGCGCAGCTGTGCGAGTTTGGAAGAAAAGTGGCCTTTGAGTTGACTCAGCGCCATCTGGTGGGTGGCTTTGTTGGTAGAAGCAATCAGGTCGGCCACAGCCTCGGCCTGCGTGAGGTCCATCTTGCCGTTGAGATAGGCGCGCTGAGTAAACTCACCAGGATTAGCCATCCTACAGCCGTTTTGAATCAGCAGCTCTAATACCTTATTTAAGATGTAGCGCGAGCCGTGACACGAGATCTCTGCGCTGTCCTCGCCAGTGTAAGAGTGGGGGGCACGGAAGACGGAGACCAGCACCTCGTCGATGGTTGTTGTTTGTCGCTGTGGCACAGCGACAGACTCAACAGCAACAGACTCAACGATGTGGCCGTAGTGGATGGTGTTTGGCTGGGCCTGGGTGAGGTCCTTGGTGAATATACGAGAAAGAATCTCAAGCGACTGAGGGCCTGAGATTCTTATGATTCCGAGTGCTCCACCAGGAGCTGTTGCTAATGCGCAAATAGTCATTTCTTCTTTGCCCAAGTATTTGCTAATATAATGAATGCTACTGTTACTGCAATGAAAACAACCGTCGCCCCCATCTGCCCTTGGGTATTGTCACCGATGATAGGCAGAATGCTTACAAAGGCTGCTGTTATCACAGAAAGGATAGCCATCAGGATGCGCAGCCGTTTGATATTGACTTTCTTCTTTTCTTCTTCGCTGGCCGTATTATAGCCTGCAATGAGTTTGTCGCCTTTACCTATTAGGAAAAGGACGGCAAAGAAGAGAAAGACTATTGCTAATACGATACTAATCATATTCTATCAAGAACTTTCTGTATCAGCGTATCGATGGAGTTCCTATACTCGGTGTTCATCTCTGTGGTGTAGCGGTTGGCGATGACCATACAGCAGGTCATGGCGCGATGGCCCAGCAGAGAGGCCATACCAGCAAGGGCGCTGGACTCCATCTCGAAGTTACAGATCTTCATGTCTTCGTACTCGAACGACTCAATCTTCTCGTTCTGCTTCGGGTCGGCAATGTCGGCACGCAGCACACGGCCCTGAGGACCATAGAAACCACCACACGAGATGGTATAGCCGCGAACCATGTCGTCGCCAGCAATCTGGTCGATGAGGTCGGCATCGGCCACAGCCACATAGGGTGCTCCCTTGATGGGGTCCCACTGCATGTGTTGGCAGAACTCTTTCTCCATAGGGATATCGCATACCACATTACGACCAGCGTAGTAGTTGAGCAAGCCGTCGAAGCCGATGCTCTTGACAGAAGCCACGAAACAGCCAGTAGGCGTGAAGGGCTGCAGTCCGCCGCAGGTGCCGATGCGCACACAGGTCAGGGTGCGATGCTCGTCTTTCTCCTCACGGGTGTTATAATCGATGTTAGCCAGCGTGTCGAGCTCGTTCATCACGATGTCGATATTATCACAGCCTATGCCGTGACTCTGACAGGTGATGCGCTTGCCTTTATAGGTACCAGTGATGGTGTGGAACTCGCGGCTGCTAACCTCGCACTCGATGCTGTCGAAGTGGTCGGCAACGGTATTGACACGGGCTGGGTCGCCTACCAGTACCACCCTGTCAGCCAGCTGTTCTGGCTTCAGGTGCAGGTGGAAACACGAGCCGTCCTCGTTGATAATGAGTTCCGATGGGGCAAAGGTTTTCTTTTCGTTTGACATAGTTTTCAGGATTTATTAGTTGTTGTCTTTATAGAGTATTCGGTTTTGTTTCTTCTCTTCCTTGCGAATCTCAAGCTGCAGGGCCTCGAGCTCTTTCTCGCTGTTGAGAATCTCCATGCGCAGGGCCTGGCGCTCGCTTTTATTGGCACGTGCATAGTAGTTGCGAGCCAGTAGCAGGGCCTTCTCGAGTGTCTCGGCCTGATGGCGCAGGTTGTCGAGAGTGGTGAGGTTTGAGGTTTGAGGTTTGAGGCTTGAGGTTTGCGTTTTGGCCTTCTTGAAACGGGCCTGTGCCTCCTGTAGCTGCTTTTTATCGCCCCAGGAGTCGGAAATATGGTCTATGCGTGCCAGTGCTCGCAGCTGTTCGTCAGAATAGGCCTCGGAGGTGTAGATCTTACGCGTCTCGTTGGGGATGAAGACGTAGATGCACACCTTGCCTTCAGGCTGACGGCGATCAGTAACGAAATAGCCCAGGTTGTTAGCCTCGTCGATGGCGTAGAGATAGTCGTTGGCTGTCGATGAGAACGGCATTCCCAGGTTCTCGGCACGCAGGAACGAGCCTGTGTCGCTGTCGTAGCGGGTGACGAAGAGGTCGTAGCCGCCAATGCTGTTGGCACCCTTCTGTGCAAAGTAGAGCGTGGTGCCGTCGGCCATGAGGAACGGGAAGTTAGCAGAGGCATCGCTGATGCCCTCAACCCTTACGGGTGTGGTCCATGTGTTGCCGATATAGTCGCACTGGGCAATATGGTATGTGGAGTCTTTCTTGTCGAAATAGGTGGTGAGGCGGTGGTCCTTCAGTTCGTTGGTAAACTGTCCCAGCGAGTCGTTCTGCTCCAGCTGTCCGGCATCGGCCGAGAGGGGTATGTGTCTGATGAAATCAGCCTTGTTGACCACCATGCTGTCGATGAAGACGATTTTCTGGGTAGATACCAGCATCTGCTGGATGCGCGGGTCTTCCACCACAACGGGTTTCTTCACCGCCTTCCTGCTCTTTCTGCGTTGTGCATCGGCGCATAGCGGCATCAGCATCGCGATGACCAATAGGAGTATGGTATATCTTCTCATATCGTTTTGTCTTTAAAAAGGCAAATATACGACAATAAATTGAGAATTGACGAATGGAAGATGTATAATTAACGGAATTTAAGATAATTGCACCAGTTTGTCGGCTCTGACAATGGCATTCCACAAACTGTGGCGCATCTCGCCATTCTGCTGTTGAAGGGTTTCAAACAGCTGACGCATATCGCTGCGGTGGCTATCGTGTTCGTAAGGACAGAGTTTCACCTGCTTCTTGTAGCCGCGTAGCTCGGCATAGCGCTGGATGTCGGCCTCTTCGACCATGCATAGCGGACGGATGATGCTGAGGGGCATCTTACGCATCTTGAGCAGGGCGGGCATTGTGTCGAAGCGTCCCTGATAGAAGAGGTTCATCAGACAGGTGTGGAGCAGGTCGTCCTGATGATGACCCAGGGCAATCTTGTTACAGCCCAGCTCCTGCGCCAGATTGAAGAGCTGCTTGCGGCGATGCCAGGAGCAGAGGAAACAGGGAGGCTTTTGTTTGAATTGAGAGTTGAGAATTGAGAATTGAGAATTCGGAGTTGAGAATTCAGAATTATGATTAGTTGGGGTGGGAGAGAAGCTGGTGGTGACAATATGGAGCTTTACGCCGAGGTCGTCGCAGAAGTGCTGCAGATAGTCGGTAGAGGTCTCGTATGAGATATTCTCCATGCGCACATGGATAGCCTCAACACGGAACTTGGGCTTGTCTATCTTGGCGCGCTTGGCCAGCATCTCGAGCAGACACAAAGAATCTTTGCCACCTGACAGTCCAACGAGCACATAGTCGTTGTCCTCAAGCAGACGGTAGGTGGCAAAGGCTTTTACAAAGCGTTCTCGGATGCGTTTCTCCAAGCGTTCAAGCTCTGTCTTCATCATTTATCCATAAACACTAAGTAAACGGCGCAAATGATGAGCAGGAAGGCCAGGATGTGGTTCCAATGCAGGTGAGTGCCCTGGAACATGATGTTGGCAATGATGCAGAATACAGCCAGCGAGATACACTCCTGAATGACCTTCAGCTGAATGAGGTTGAAGGGACCTCCGTTTTCTACGAAGCCCAAACGATTGGCAGGCACCTGACAGCAGTACTCAAAGAAGGCGATGCCCCACGAGAAGACGATGACGCCGATGAGGGGCCAGTTGCTGCTGGTGCCGTTCTCCTGTAACTTTAAATGCCCATACCAAGCAAGGGTCATGAAGACGTTGCTTAGTATGAGCAATATGATGGTATATAGTCCGTTCATAATCAGTTGCGTTTGTCGCTATGCATAGCGACATACTGAACTACTTTTTCTGTAAATACTCGTCCATGTTCTGGGCAGCACGACGGCCGTCGCCCATAGCGAGAATCACCGTTGCACCACCACGTACGATGTCACCACCAGCAAAGATCTCCTTGCGGCTTGACTGCATCTCCTCAGAGACGGCGATAGTGTTCTTGCGACCCAGCTCCAGGCCCTCGATACTCTTGGGAACCAGTGGGTTAGGTGATACGCCTACAGCCACAATCACCTGGTCGACATCGAGTGTGACAGTCTTGCCCTCAACAGGCACAGGACTACGACGACCTGAAGCATCGGGTTCGCCCAGCTCCATTACCTGCAGTACGGCCTGCTTCACAGCACCAGCCTCGTCAGCGATGTACTCGATAGGATTATGCAGGGTGAGGAACTTGATGCCCTCTTCCTTGGCGTGCTTCACCTCCTCTAGACGAGCAGGCATCTCAACCTCAGAACGACGATAAACCAGTGTGACGTCAGCACCTAAGCGCTTGGCTGTACGACAAGAGTCCATAGCGGTGTTACCACCACCCACCACGAGCACGCTCTTAGCAGGATTCAGCGGCGTATCGGTCTTGGGGTTGGCAGCGTCCATCAGGTTTACACGTGTCAGATACTCGTTACTTGACATGATGTTGATGCTGTTCTCACCAGGGATATTCATGAAGTTAGGCAGACCAGCACCAGAGCCCACGAAGATGCCCTTGAAGCCCTGCTGCTCCAGCTGTTCTACGCTGATGGTCTTACCCACGATGACGTCGGTCTGGAAGTGAACGCCCATCTTGGCGAGGTTCTCGATTTCCACGTCGACAATCTTGTTGGGCAGACGGAACTCGGGGATACCATACTTAAGCACACCACCGATTTCGTGCAATGCTTCGAAGACATACACGTCGTAGCCCTTCTTCACCATGTCGCCAGCGAAACTCAGTCCTGCAGGACCAGAGCCTACAACAGCAATCTTGATGCCGTTAGAGGCTGCAATCTCAGGCAGAGAGATGTTGCCGCTCTCGCGTTCGAAGTCGGCAGCGAAACGCTCCAGATAGCCGATGGCTACAGCAGGCTCGTTCATCTTCAGGTGAATACACTTGCTCTCACACTGCTTCTCCTGAGGACACACACGTCCGCAGACAGCGGGTAGGGCAGAGGTGTTCTTCAGTACCTTAGCAGCAGCCAGGAACTGACCACGCTCGATGTTCTTGATGAATGATGGGATATTGATATTCACAGGACAGCCTTCTACACAAGTTGGCTTGGCGCAATCCAGACAGCGCTTGGCTTCTGTCATTGCCATCTCCTTTGTCAGACCGATATTTACTTCCTCAGTACGAGTCGTTGCACGATAAACGGGGTCGAGTTCAGGCATCACCACACGCTCAATCTGTGTGCGCTCCTTGGGTTTCATGCTCTTTCTGAGCTCGTCGCGCCAAGCAGCGTTGCGATCAGTCAGCACCTCGATAGGATCGTTGGTGGGATCGCTGTCCATCTTGATATCTGCGGTCTTTGAACTTTCAACTTTCAATTGTCCACTTTCAACTGAATCAAGATGCTCCTCGTAGTGGGC